>Ga0209239_1000396_pt1 | contig 24572 bp, 26 predicted proteins | sample GraSoi013_2_20cm_FD_185824 | JGI IMG/M metagenome (GOLD analysis project Ga0209239, IMG submission 185824) | Grasslands soil microbial communities from the Angelo Coastal Reserve, California, USA - Sample 10_02_2013_2_20cm (SPAdes) (version 2) | ecosystem: Environmental > Terrestrial > Soil >...
TCCCGCGAGGTCGACAAGACGATCTACACGCGCGCGGGCATCGAGATCGGCGTCGCCGCGACGAAGACGTTCATCGCCCAGCTCGTCGTCCTGTACCTGATCGCGCTGAAGCTCGGCCAGGACCGTGGAACCCTCGGATACGATGAGCTCGACCGGCTGAAGGACCAGCTGCGGTCCCTCCCGCGGGCGGCCCAATACGTCCTCAATAAGGCGGACGAGATCCGGGCGCTCGCCGAAAAATACGGACGCGACACGAAGGACATGTTCTACATCGGCCGACATGCGAACTATCCGGTCGCGATGGAAGGCGCGCTGAAGATCAAGGAGATCTCGTACATCCACGCGGAGGCGTACGCCGCGGGAGAGTTGAAGCACGGTCCCCTCGCTCTGCTCACGTCCTCGACACCGGTCATCGCGATCGTGGCTCAGGATCCGACCTACGAGAAGATGCGCTCGAACGTGGGCGAGGTGAGCGCCCGCGGCTCCCCCGTCCTCGCGATCGGGACGGAAGGCGATAAGGAGCTGCCGAAGTTCGTCGACGACGTGATTGAGATTCCGTCGATACCCTGGATCTTCTCGCCGGTCCCGGTCAGCGTGGCGCTGCAGCTCTTCGCCTACGAGGCCGCCCGGATGCGCGAGTGTCCAATCGACAAGCCGAGGAACCTTGCGAAGAGCGTGACGGTCGAATAGGACCGCGGGCGGGCGCAGGAACCTTTATCGGGTCTCCATCGCCTTTCCGACATTGGAGGGAGTTCTTGGTCGAACCCAGCGGGAGTCCGCCGGTATCGCCGTATCAACCGATGATGATGCCGCCGCCGCGGAGAGGAGGCATCTCCCTGAACAGCCTGGTCCTGGTGATCGGCTTGTTTCTCGGAGTGCTCATCTTTGCAGGGACGCTGTCGTTTCACGCCGCGCTCCTGATCCCCGTCCCGTGTCAGGGGTGTCCGGTGCCTACCGACCCCGCGGTCATCGCCTATCGGGACTCGATCCGGACCCTGGGCTGGGTGTCCGTCGTGACGATGGACCTGGCGGTCGCGTTCTCCGTGGCGATGGCGTGGATCGCAGGCGGATCTCGAGGCGAGCTCTCGGACGCGACACGACGCGGCATCTTCGTCTTCGCGACCGTCTTCCTGGCGGTGTGGCTCATCTTCTCGTGGGCGGAGTACACTATCTTCCGAGTCCTCGTCCCGTTCTAATCCTCTTCTGGCAAGGTCGGAACGCCGCGCTTAGGGGCGAGAAGCCATCGGAAACTCGAACGCGGAATTCCCGGGAACGCGGCCTTAGCGGAGCTTGTACCCGCATCGGCCACAGAACGTACCTTGTGGGGCGGACGGAAGTCCGCATCTCGGGCAGAACCGGGGCCAGGGCGTCGAGGATAGCGTGGCCGTCGTCTCCGCCGACGCAGTGCCTCGCGTTTCGTTCATGACCGCAGCGGCCGAACTCTCGCCCACTGGCCTCGGAACCGGCGCCCGTCGAGCCCGATAGCTCAACCAAGCGAGGATTCCCACGAGGGGGCCGATCGTCAGGCCGAGGACCGCGACGAGGACGATGCCCATCGTCTGAGCCGGCTCCGGGGGTCGGAGGACCTCGGCGCTCGCAATCGCGGCGTCGAAGACCGACCGGTAGCCCTCGAACGAATCCGAGTCGCTACTGCCGACCACAAAAAGAACTCGCTGGTACCCCAGGCTCACGAACACGGCCCATGTCTGCCGAAGATGGGGGCCGGTCAGGTTGACCTCGAAGACCGCCGCACGGGCGTGCGGCATCGAAACAATTTTCGGCTCCGTGATGACAATGTAGTAGCCGTATTGGTTCTGCAAACTTGCGAGCATCGACCGAGCGGTCGCGAGGCGATAATCGTCGGTATCCTGGACTTGGGTGAATCGCGAGGACACTGCAAGCGAGGCCCCACCCATCGCGGGGTCGGTCGCCACGAGGTCGGCCGGCCCGATCCCCGGCGCGTACGCGGCGAAGGCGATGTCCCAGCCGGTGGGAACGCCGATGCGGAATCCCGCAGGCCGCTCCTGCGCGACGAGGGAAACGTCGCGGACCGAGACCGTCAGGGTGTCGGTCGCGGTGTTCGATTCGACGTCGGTCACCGTCAACGTAATCACGTACGTGCCGACGTTCATGAACCGATACGACGGCCGGCTCCCGTACAGAACCTGGGTCGAGCCGTCGAGGAACGTCCAAGTCAGACTCGCGATCCCGAGATTGTCGGTCGATTGAGAGCCGTCGAAGGACACCAGGCCGCCCTTGTAGACGATTCGATCGGGACCGGCGTTCGCGACCGGCGGGACCCGGTCCCGATTGACCACGATCGTGACATTGTCGGTCGCCCAGTTCGCGCCGTCGGTGATGGACAGCGTCACGACGAATGTCCCGACGTGCTGAAACTGGTAGGACACGATCGTGCCGTAGAGCGTTTGGGCCACCACGTCGATGAAGCTCCACGAGTACTGCGTGATGCCCACGTTATCCGTGGACGCGGAACCATCCAGGGTTACGAACGCCCCCTCATCGACCGATTGGTCGGGGCCGGCATGGGCCACCGGAGGCGTGACATCCAAGACGGTCACGCTCGCCGCGTCCGAGCCGGAGTTCCCTGCCGCATCCCGCACGGTCAGGGTGACCGAATAGGTCCCGGGATCCGGGAACACGTAGCTCGTCGTCACTCCGTAGTGGAAGACTCGGGGGACGTCGATCGCGACGACCTCGGCGCCTTCGAGGACGAGCAGCTCGGAACCGCGAAAGCGCAGCGCCGCGGCGTAGCCGGGGAACCCCTGGGATCCGAGGAACGCGAAATTGGCCATGTCGTAGAACGCGACTCCGTTCCCGGTCGATACCGCGATGAGGCCCAGGCTGGAGTCAAACACGGCGGAAGCGAAGCCTCCGGGAAGCCGCCCGGCGGACTGCATGTCTTGCGACGCGTTGTCGCGCGAGGTGAGAAGGTAACCTCCGCCGGTCAAGATCAGATCGCGACTCACCCAGAGCGGCGTCCCGGGGTACGTCCCGAAATAGGGCCAATCGTATCCGCCGGTGAATCCCAAACCGGGCGCGAAGTCGAAACGATGGACGCTCGGCGGGTACAGACCGTCGTCCTCCAAGGAGTACAAACGGGTCTCGGACGGATGGAGCGCGATGCTCGAATACTGCCAGATCGTGGCCGTCCGGGGGGACACGGTCCCATTCCGTGCGTTCATCATGTGCAGCGCGGACCATTGACCGGATCCCCCGGCCACGATCGCGTATCCGTCGTCAGTGGCGAGGGTCCGATACACGTCCTCGTCGATGAAGAACTCCCCGACCTTCGTCTGCGTCACGAGGTCGAACGTGGCCACATAACTCTGGAACGGGCCGAAGAAATAGTACCCGCGCTCTCCGAACGGGATCCCGACCGCCATGTAGGCGCCGCGCGGAGCGACCGCGAGGGACATCGGGTACGTGGGCACGTGATCGAGCGGAAACACCCGGTCGACGAGGCCGGTCGTGAGGTTCACCACCGACACGTTCCGGCTCCCGAGGAAGTACAGTAGCGGCCGTACCGGGTCGAACGCGGCCGGACCACCGATCGAAAGATTGACCACGGGTCGGGCCGAGCCCGCGGCTGCCGGGAGCGCCCAGGTGTAATTGACAACCCCGACATTATCGGTGGACCCGGAACCGTCGAAGGCAACGGGAACATCTTCGTTGACGGTCTGGTCCGGGCCTGCATTAGCAATGGGCGGTGTCACATCCGGCGGTGGGGCCAAGGCCCGGGTGGCGGTCGTCGTCAACAACGAGGCGACCACGACGACCAAGAGCACCGCGGAAGCCAGCGACCGGTCGATCGACATTCGCTTCGTCGTCTTGCGACTCACGGACGGCCGAACCCTCCCCCGACGATGAACGACGATGGATGTGCGACCTAGTTATCCTTTGTCTCGATCTGGACTCGAAGGACGCTGAACCCGAGGGAGATCAAGCTGCCGCAACAGCTGCGAACTAGGGTGGCGGCTGCGAGAAGGATGTCAGACCGCGGGTGGTTCGGGCAGGGATCCTCCCAATGGAACACTCCGAGACTCGCGAATCGCGTCAACGACGACGCAGCGGAGGGCTTCGCCTCCAACTCCTATCGGGCAGGCTCCGGCACGTCGACGTACGTCGCCCGGACGACTTCCACGTCGCGCTAAATCGCCTCCAGACTCGGGACTTGCCACATCTCGGATAAGGGTCACAATCATCGACGGGCAGCGGTCTGGATGAACTTGATCACTTTTACCCCTTTGATTCGGCGAAGCTGCGCGATGAGCTCCTTAAGCCGAGCTGTCGATCCTTCCGCGACGAAGATTTGAAGGCAATCCGCTTCGTCGACGTGGGTGTGAAGCATCGTGCGGATTTCGTCGAAGCGGTGCTGGAGCATCGCCAGGTCCGCGCGCGGATTTCCTCTCTCGTAGATGACCGCGAGGATCACGGAGGCTTCTCCGCCCTCTCGGCCCCATTCCGTGACATCGATGAACTCCCGCAGGGCCTCGCGGACTGCTTCGCTCCGGCTTCGATACCGGCGCCGCTGGGCGACCTCGTCGAGACTCCGGAGAATTGAGTCGTCCATGCTCACGCTGACGATTGGCATGCTAGTAACAACCGCGCGCCTCGTACTTGAGGTTTATTAAGACCGGACAAATTCTTAAATAACGGCGTCGGATGAGCCACGCCATATGGTCGTCGCGCCGCCTCAATCAAGGGGTCCGAGCCGCGACACCGGCGCCGAGGCAGACGTCCTCCGGGTTGCGAACCTCGGGGTTCGATTGGACCACGTCCCGATTTTGGAAGACGTCAGCTTCCACGTGCGGAGAGGGACCACGCTCGCGATCGTCGGCCCGAACGGCGCCGGCAAGACGACGCTCTTCCGCGTCCTCCTCGGCCTCGTGCCTCACACCGGGACCGTCGAATGGTCCGGCCCCGTTCGGATCGGCTACGTCCCACAGAACTTCGTTGTGACAGATGTGCCGATCACCGTCCGCGACTTCCTCGGCTTCAAAAGCGGGGCGGGCTTCGAAGAGTCGCTCGCTGCAGTCGGTCTCGGAGGCGCGGTCCTCCCGAAGCGGCTCGACGTTTTGTCGGGGGGAGAGATGCAGCGCGTCCTCATCGCATGGGCCGTCCTCGATCGGCCGAATGTCCTCCTCTTCGACGAGCCGACCGCCATGGTAGACATCGGCAGCCAAGACATGCTCTATGAGAGTCTGAATCGGCTGGAGAAGAACATCAACATCACGGTCTTTCTGATCACGCATGACATCCATATCGTCTCGCAGTATTCCGACGCGGTTCTGGCCCTCAATCGGACGGTCCGATTCTTTGGGGCATCGAGCCGACTCTCGGAACCCGATCTCTTGATGGAGATCTTCGGGAGCGGTTCCGGGCTCGCCGAGCACAAGCACGACTTTGGGGCCCGGGGACTCCGATGACCGAATCGGTAGCCTACAGCCTCGTGGCAGGGATTTTCGTCGGGTTCGCGGCGGGCTACGTCGGATCCCTGATGGTCTTGAAGAGGATGGCCCTCGTCGGCGACGCGCTCTCCCACGTCGCCTTGCCCGGCCTCGCCCTCGGGATTCTGCTCAACTTCAATCCGTTCCTGGGTGCGTTCGCGTTCCTGTTCGCCGCCGCCATCCTTACGTGGTACATCGAGAAGACGACGAGGCTGTTCCCCGAATCGATTGTCGGCGTGTTGTTTGTGACGGCCCTCGCGGTGGGAATTCTGATCACCCCGGAGGTCGACCTCTTGGAAGCGCTCTTCGGCGACATCACGACGGTCACCCTGGTGGACGCGCTCCTCGCGGTCGGGATTTCGGTTCCGATCGTCGTCGTCTCGCGGCTCGTGTACCGGCGAGTCGTTCTGAGCATCCTGTCCGAGGAGCTCGCCCGGTCGACTGGGGTGAATGTGGCCCTCGTCAACTTCGTCTATCTGTTTCTCGTGACCGTCGTCGTGGCGGTCGGGATCAAGATCGTCGGCACGGTCCTCGTTGGCGCCCTCGTCGTCGTGCCCGCGGCCGCGGTGAAAAACGTCAGCCGGAGTCTCTCCTCGTACGCGCTGTTCAGTGGTCTCACCGGGATCGCGAGCGCGGGGTCCGGAATCCTCCTGGCTGATTACCTCCATTTGCCCGCGGGGCCGCTCGTTGTGACGGTTGGGACCGCGATCTTCGCGGTCGCCCTCGTTGCCGGATGGATCGCCTCTCGATCTTCGTCTTCGGCTTCTGGCCCTTGACGGTCACTGCGACGAACCTACCCCGGAGCGTCCCGTTAGCGGTCGACGGGGTCGAAGTCGTGCTCCCGTGAGCGGCCAAAGTCCATCTCTGAGACGACTCTAGGAGCTAACGGCGGATAATTCTCCCAGCATCCCGCCTGGTGGCATCCGACGGGACTGATGCGAGGCCGCCGGGGGCCGGCTGGGGCATCGACTGTTCACCTCGCGTCACAACGTACGCGCCGAATAGAATCAGCGCTCCCCCCGCCAGGGTGTATACGCCGAGCGGGTCCCGCAGGAAGAGGAAGGACAGGACGGCCGCCACGACGACCTCAAGCAGGATCAAGAGCCCGGAAATCGTCGGCGAGATGGTTCGCATGCTCGCGACGTACAACACGAGTGGCGTGAACGTCGGGACCAGGCCCAGATAGGCAATCCCGAGCCAACCGCTCCCGTTCGTCGGAAGGGGCCATCCCACAAAGAACAGGGGAATCGCCGCGAGGAGCGCGGTCGTCGCAAGGATCCCCGCGGTCAAGGCGACGTAGTCCTCCCCGCGGTCCACCATCTTCTTGGCGCCGACGACGTAGAATGCCCACACCACGCCCGCGACGAACACGAGCACGTCACCGGCGAACTGCCCACCCGCCAGGGATGCGGGATCGAACTTCGTCGCGACCACGACGACGCCGAACGTCCCGACGAGGATTCCGGCAACCTTCAGGCGCGTCATCCTCTCCCGAAAGAACGCTACCATCAGGACCGGGATGATGACCACGTTCACGTTGACCAAGAGCGCGGTCTTGGACGCGGTCGTCAGGAAGATCCCCTCGTTCTGGAGCTCGAATCCAACCGCGTTGATCGCGCCGAGGACCCAGACGAGGGGCTGGCGGAACAACTTGAGATGCAGGCGACGCGTGATCGCGAGCACCGTCAGCCCTAAGACCGCGCCGATGGCCATCCGCGCGAAGGTCAGGAACAGCGGATCGACCGTCCCGAGGGTGAGTTTGCTCCCGGGAAACGAGGTGCCCCAGAGGATGCTCGCGAACAAGATGAGGATCACATCCCGGTCGCGGGCCTTCACCGCCCGGGGGGAGAACAATGCCCGCATTGAGCCTTTCGCCCCTGCGATTCCGGCGCGTGAAGCGGAAGAAGTTTAAGGGATTCTCGCGTTCGCCCGAGTGGCGGGTTGGGAGCCATGTCACAGCCAGCGGAACCGGAGACCGGAACTCCTTCGGCGCCGAAGACGGGCCGAGGAAAACTGATCGCAATCGTGGTCGCGGTGCTCGTCTTGGTGGCGGTTGGCGCGGCCGCGGTCTATTACCTGACCCAGCCGCCCGGTCCGACAGGTACGATCAAGGTCGGGTTCACGATTTCCCTGACCGGGCGCTACAACGTCGAGGGGACGAATTCGCGGAATGGGATCATGACTGCCGCGAATTGGATCAACAGCCACGGAGGAATCAAGGCCCAGGGCACAGTGTACAACATCAGTCTCGTTTTCTACGACGACCAGAGCATCCCGGGGAACGTCAACACCCTTTACCCGCAAATCGTTGAGCAAGACAAAGCCCAGTTTCTCCTCGCACCGTACAGCACCCTCCTCACGGGCACGGCCGCGCCGATCGCGGATAATTACGATCGGGTCATGCTGTCCCATGGCGGCGCGGCCGACACGATCTGGACGCAGACGACGCGTCGCAATCTGGTGGAGGTCCTGAGTCCGGCTTCGGTCTACCTGAAGGGTGCTGTGGAATGGATCCATACGAACCACGCCGCGGACAAAATCGCCGTGCTTCATGAGAGCGATCCGTTCTCCACTCTGGCGGCCGATTCGGCGATCAGTTATGCGCAGTCCCTCGGGCTGAACGTCGTCTACAACCAATCCTATCCGACGGGCGCGACCGACCTGTCGCCGCAGCTCAACGCCGCGATGGCCGCCGGCGCCGACGATCTGCTTGGAGGGGGGCACTTCAACGATGGCTTGCTCATCATGAACCAACTCAAGACGATTTGGACGCCGAAGTTCGTCTCGCTCCTCGTCGCCGTGACCGAGCCGAGCTTCCAAGCCCAGTTGCAGGCCACGGCGAACAACGTAACGGGCCCGTCCCAATGGGAAAGCGCCGTCGCCTACGGTCCGACCTTGGCACAGTCCCTCGGCCTGCCCTGGTACGGACCGACGCCCACGGAATTCACCCAGCTCTACGGATCTCTGAACGCCGGAGCGAGTCCCTCATACCACTCCGCGGAAGCGGGCGGGGCCCTCCTGGTCCTCGCGCAGGCGATCGGGCGGGCGAACAGCCTCAACACGACGGACGTCCGAGCAGCCCTCGGGAACATGCACATCATGAATTTCTTTGGACAGTTTCAGATCGCCGCATCGGGGTTGCAGATCGCGCACTCGATGATCGTCGTGCAGTGGCAGGCCGGGGCGCTCAAGATCGTGTATCCGGCGGACGTCGCGCAGGCGTCGGTGCAGTATCCGTACACCGGATCCTAGTCAGGGGGACACGGGCGCATGCCCGCGCTGGAGGTCCTCGTCACGGACCTAGCCTTTGGCTTGCTTCTCGGCTGCGTCTTCGCGGTCATCGCACACGGCCTGAACCTCATTTGGGGCGTCGCGAAGATCGTGAACGTCGCGCACGGCGTGTTCATCATGCTCGGGGCGTATGGCGCGTACTTCCTGAACCTGTACCTCGGGATCAATCCGCTCCTGAGCGCGCCCGTCGACGCCGCAATCGGCCTTGCGGTCGGAGTGGGTTTCTACTTCGGGTTTCTTCACCGGGAGCTTCGAGGCAAGGAATCGATCGCCCAGCAAAGCGAGATGGTCACCCTCGTGGCCACCTTCGGACTCGCGTTGTTCATCAGCAACCTCGCCCTCCGGCTCTGGACCGGCAACTTCGTCGGCATCCCGTGGAGCCCGGGATCCATCTTCGTCGGATTTCTCCAGCTGCCCCTCGGAGCGCTCTACGTGGCAATCGCCTCCGTCGCGATCATCGCCCTCACGCACATCTTCCTCAGCCGCACGTACCTCGGAAACGCCATCCGGGCGTACAGCCAGGATATCCCGGCGACGCAGCTCATGGGAATCAACCCGACGTTCGTCGCCGCGGTCGGCACGGCCCTCGGATTCTCCGTCACCATGGCGGGCGGAGCCCTCCTCTCGGTGTGGTTGCCGGTGGGGATCAATCCGGGCATGGGCGCCCTCTATGCCCCGATCAGTTTCGTGATCGTAGTCCTCGGGGGACCGGGGAAGATGTGGGGGAGCCTCGTCGGCGGGATTTCGCTCGCCGTGATCATCGACGTCGGGCAGGCGTTCGTGGGTACGTCGCTCGCCACGGCAATCGCGTTCCTCACGCTGATCCCGATCCTGCTGTTCCGCCCTGAGGGGATCCTCCGGTGAAGATTCCGAAGCTGCCGGCGATCGGGCCCACGTTATGGGGCATCGGTGTGTTCCTTCTCGTCCTGGGCGGGTTGGCCCCGTGGATCCCGCGGTTTACGCTGACGATCTTGGTCAACCTCCTGATCTTCGCCGCGCTCGCGTATTCCTTGAACTTCATCACGGGCCTCACGGGATACGTGAACTTTGGCCACGTCGTCTTCATGGCGGTGGGGGCGTACACCCTCGGCTACACCGTCGGGACGATCCGACTCCACCCGCTCGGCGGCGTGGCGCTCGGCGGCCTCGTGGCGCTCGTCCTCGCCCTCGGTCTGGGGGCAGTTACACTTCGGTTCCGCGGCGTCTACTTCGCAATCGCGTCGCTCGTCACTCCCCTCGCGGGGCTGAACATCGTGCTCGTTCTCCCGGCCTTGGGCGGCGGCCAAGGGATCTTCCTGAACATCGGGTTCGACCCCCTTTCCTGGTTTTACACAATCTGGGCCATCATCGCAGCCGAGGTCGGCTTGACGTACTGGATCACCCACGGCCGCCTCGGATACGGCATCCGCGCAATCAAGAGCGACGAGGACGCGGCGAAATCGCTGGGCGTCAACGCGCCGCGGCTGAAGCTCTTCCTCTTCGCCTTAAGCGGGCTGTTTGCGGGCGCCACGGGCGGCGTCTACGCTTGGACGACATCGGGTATCATCCCGGAAGCGGCGTTCGACCTCACCTTCTCCTTGCGGATGCTCGCGATGATCGTTATCGGCGGGATGGGGACGCTGCTCGGTCCCCTGATCGGAGCGATCGCCGTCTACCTGCCTTCGCGTTTCTTCCTGACCATCTTCATCGGCACCGAGTCCATCATCATCGGTTTGGTCGTGATCCTGATTGCCCTGTTCGTCCCTGGGGGAATCGTAGGAACGTTGCGGAAGTACGTCCCCGAACTTCGGAGGATCCTCGAATGAGTCGCACGCTCGAGGCGTCGGAGATCCACAAGTACTTCGGCGGGGTGAAAGCGGTTCAGGGCGTCTCCCTCACGTTAGAGACCGGACGAATCATGGGCTTGATCGGGCCGAACGGATCGGGGAAGTCGACGCTCTTGAACGTCCTCGCGGGCATCGAGAAGCCCACAAAAGGGACCGTCACGGTCGACGGACGCCGCGTCGATGGCTGGCCCGCGCATCGGATGGTCGGGCTGGGCGTTGCAAAGACACACCAAATCCCGAAACCATTCCTCGCGATGACGTGCCGCGAGAACGTGGCCGTCGCCATGATGTACGGGAGCCGGCGGGAGGGCGAACCCGCCTCCGCGTTGGAGGAATCGCTCCGCATCCTTGCAACGGTCGGACTCGAACGCCGGGCCGATGCGCCTGCTTCGAACCTCACCGTCCAAGAGCGGAAGCGGCTCGAGTTCGCGCGCGTCTTGGCGACGGGCGCGGGACTCGTCCTCCTCGACGAAATCTTCGCCGGCCTCTCACCGGACGAGCTGCGAGACACAATCGCCCTCTTCGCGCGGGTCCAAAAGGAACAGGGCTTCGGCGCGTTGGTCGTCGAGCATGTGATGCGAGCGGTCATGACCCTTTCAGACCACGTCGTCGTGATTGAAGAGGGTCGCAAGATCGCGGAAGGATCCCCGAAAGAGGTCGTCGAAAATCCGGCGGTGATCGAGGCGTACCTCGGCTCGGAGGCGACGAATGTTACGCCTTGACGGCATTCAGGCGGGCTACGACGGGACGCAGGTCCTGTGGGAGGTGACGTTGGCCGCTGAAAAGGGCGCGATGACGGTCCTAATCGGCCCCAACGGAGCGGGTAAGTCGACAACGCTGAAGGTCGTCAACGGACTCGTGCGTCCGACTCGCGGCCACGTGTCCTTCCAGGGGGAGGACATCACGCGCACGCCGGCGCACGAACGCCCCGGCAAGGGAATCGCCGCCTGCCCGGAGGGCCGCCGTTTGTTCCCCCTCCTGACGACGGAAGGAAACCTCCGACTCGGTGCATACAGCAAGGGGGCGCGGTCCTCTGCCGACGAGACGCTCGCCTACGTCTACGAATTGTTCCCGCGGCTGCGCGAACGAGCGCGCGTGAAAGCCAGCCGGCTCAGCGGCGGTGAGCAGCAGATGGTCGGCATCGGGCGCGCCTTGATGTCGAAGCCCGCAATCCTCGTCCTCGACGAACCGAGCCTGGGCCTCGCGCCGAAACTCGTCTCGGAGATCTTTGTCAAGATCCGCGAGCTGCGCGAGGCGGGCCTCACCGTCTTGATGGTAGAGCAGAACGCATATGCGGCGCTGCGAATCGCCGACTTCGGCTACGTGATGCAGAACGGCCGGGTCGTCAAGTCCGGTCCGCCGGAGCAGTTGCTCGACCTCGAGGAACTCCGGAAGGCCTACTTCGCGATTCCCTAGCATCTCTCGGGGTCTCGAAAGCGCGTGAGAGAAACGCGGCTCAGAGGCCCGCCCGTTCGAGGGCCTTCTTGGCGCCACGATAGTGCACGGCGTCCACGAGGCGGTCCCGAACACGGATCGCCCCTCGGCCCTGCCGGGCAGCCTCCTCGTACGCCTTGACGACCTCCTTCGCCCAGCGAATCTCTTCCTCCGTCGGAGAGAATATCTCGTTCGCGAGGCGCACCTGCGTCGGATGCACGACCTGCTTCCCGACGTAGCCGAGCCGTTTCGCCTCCAGCGCCTCCGCCCGGAAGCCTTCGTCGTCCTCGAGATCGAAGTACACCCGGTCGATCGCTTCGATGCCGTACGCCGCAGCGGCGATGACGAGACGCGTCTTGACGTAGACGTTGCGCCCGTAGGCCTCGACATCGCCCCCCACGGACGTCGCGAGGTCCCCCGCGCCGTACGTCACGGCGACGACGCCTTCGCTCCGGACGACGTCCTCGACGCGCAGGACGCCCCGGGCGGTCTCGATGATCGGGATGAGCGCTTTGCCCGTCGCCTTACCGAGCGGGGACAAGTCGGATTCCGCCTTCGGCACGACGAGCATGGAGACCATCGGTTCGGCCGCGAGCACGGCGAGATCCCGCTCCCCATCCGGCGTCCCGGGCGCGTTCATTCGCACGCCGAGCTCACGATGCCCCCAATCCGCCTTCCGGAATGCGGATCCGAGGGACCGCCGCGCCGACTCCTTCTCCTGCGTGGGGACCGCGTCCTCGAGATCGAAGACGATCGAATCGGCCTCGATGACAGCGGCCTTCGCGATCATCCGCGGATTGTTCGCCGGCACGTACAGCTGGCTCCGTCGCCGCATCGTCCGAACCCCGGTCCTCAGTACGACCTCGGGAGGCCGAGGGCGTGGTGCGCGATGTGCGCGAGGACGAGATTGTTCGAGACCGGGGCGACCTGGTACAGCCTCGTCTCCCGCATCTTCCGTTCGACGTGCATGTCCCGCGCCATCCCATAGCCGCCGTGGACGTCCATCGCCACGTTGGCCGCGCGCCACGAGCACTCCGACGCGAGGTATTTCGCGATGTTCGCGTGCTCGCCGACTTCCTTCGGATCCGCGTCGGCCTCGTACAAGCGGGCCGCATGCCATCGCACGAGGTCGGCGGCGACGAGGCGCGCATGCGCGTCCGCGAGGGGAAACTGAATGCCCTGGTTGCTCCCGATCGCTCGGCCGAACACCACCCGTCCCTTCGCGTATTCCACGGACCGGTCGATGAACCAGCGGGCGTCCCCGATGCACTCGGAGGCGATCAGGATCCGCTCCGGATTGAGGACGTGGAGGAGGGGCTCGAAGCCGTGGCCCTCCGCGCCGATCCGGTTGCCGGCGGGGACCTCGACATCGTTCAGGAACAACTCGTACGTCTGGCTGTTGAACATCGTGCGAATCCGGGTGCGCTCGATCCCCTTCGCCTCCCGAAGGTCGACGAGGAAGAGGCTCAGCCCCTCCGTCCGCTTCGGGCCCTCCCCGCGGGGTGCCGTGCGTGCGACGAGCACCATGAGGTCGCTTTGCTCGACGCGGGAGATGAAGACCTTGTGGCCCCGAATCCGATAGCCGTCGCCCTGTCGTTCCGCGACGGTCGCAATTCGCGCGAGGTCGGATCCCGCGTCCGACTCCGTGAGGGCGAAGCTCTGCATTCGCAACTTGCCGCGGGCCAGGTCGGGAAGGTACTTCCGCCGGGTCGCGTCGGAGGCGAATCGCGACACGAGAAACGAAAGGTAGAATTGACCGTGGAACGGCTGGGCGTTGCCGCCGCGGGCGTGGATCTCCTCGAGGAGAAGGGCCGCATCCGAGAGAACTCCGCCCGCGCCGCCGTACTCCGTCGGAATCAGGAGACCTCCAAAGCCCTGGGCCTCGAACTCCGCGACGAACGCCTCCGGGTACGCTTCGGAATCCTCGAGGCCCTTCCAGTAATCCGGCGGAAAGCGATCCATGAGGCGCGCGACGGTGGACAGCATGATCCGTTGGGTCTCATTCGGCACGAGCGCCATGCCACGTCTCCCCCCTCTTGCGGACCATGAATACGCGGTCGAATTCGACGACGGGTTCGCCTCGTTCGTTGAGCCCGCGCGTGCGGATCCGGACGAGTCCGAAGCCGGGCCGGCTGCGGGATTCGCGGACCTCCGTCACTCGGGCCTCCGAGTACAACGTGTCCCCGTGGAAGACCGGGCGGGAGAAGCGGACGTCCTCCAGGCCGACCTGGAACCCGTTCCGGCTCGTCGTGTCGACGAGGAGGCCCGCCGCGATCGCGACGGTCAGGAACCCGTTCACGACCCGCCGGCCGAGGAACGGTTCCCCGGGGAACGTCCGGCGGGTGTAGTCCTCGTTGAAGTGAATCTGGTTCCCGTTCCCGGTCAGCAAGGTGAACCACACATTGTCCGTCTCGGTGACGGTCCGTCCGACCCTGCTGCGCATCTCGGTGCCGACCCGGAAGTCCTCGAAGAAAGGCCCGTCGTCGTCCATGCAACCCTCGGCGAAAGAGGCTCTCGAAACGTTATGAACGTTATGGGGGCGAGGAATCGTCCACCGAAGGGTTCCCGCCGCACCCAAGGCAACAGCCGGCGGGGAGGCCACCTCGGCCTCGGGGGAGCACGTCGAATCCATCCTGAACACTCGACGAGCGAGGAATCGGATGAAAAAAAGCAACTCAGTACTGCGATAACTTCATGCTCTCCGACGCCTTCCCCTTACCTGGTGCGTCGATGAAGGTGGGCTGCGGTTACGTCGAGAAGGAGATTCGCGGGAATCGGTATCTGTACTTCTGGTGCTTCCAAGGCCGCGGGGCCGGCGTCAGGAAGATCGAGCGCTACATGGGGCCCGCCTCCGATTCAGAGGCCCGCCGCCGGACCCTCCGAGAGATCGAGGCATATGCGGCCCGCGCGAATGCGGAGCTCGCGGAACGCATGGCGGCGTGGCGACGCGAGCTCGCGAGACCGTGAATGGTTGCATCGCAGTACTGCGATAACGTCGTGAGCCGTCCCTCCGCCGGCTCTCCCAGAAACGTTTATGGTGGCCCACCCTCTACGCGGCGTCTCCGATGTTCGAACGGCCCCGCGGGACCAACGACTGGGGTCCCGAGGACATGGCGAAGCGTCGCTTCGTCGAGTCGCGGTTCATCCAGCTCGCCGAATCGTTCGGCTTCCGCGAGGTCTCCACCCCGACGTTCGAGAGCCTCGAGCTCTTCACGGCGAAGTCGGGCCCCGCGATCGTCCGCGAACTCTACGCCTTCAAGGACCAAGGCGGTCGGGACCTCGCGCTCCGGCCGGAGTTCACGGCCTCGATCCTGCGATTCTACGTGTCCGACCTCCGCAGTCGTCCGAAGCCGCTCAAGCTCTACAGCACGGGGAATGTGTTCCGATACGAGGAACCGCAGAAGGGGCGGTACCGCGAGTTCTCCCAGGTGAACGCGGAGATCATCGGCGGGGCTCCGTTGCCCTCGGACGCGGAGGCCCTCGCCCTCGGCATCGGCGCGATGCGGGCGATCGGGCTGAGGCAGGTCAAGGCGCGGATCGGGAACATCGGGATCCTCCGCGGGTTCTTGCCGTTCGCCCCCGCGGACCAGGCGGTCGTCCTTCATTCCCTCGACAAACGGAATTTTCCGATGCTCGACGCCGAACTCGCTCGGTTGGGTCGGCCGGATCTCTCGAAGCCGTTGCGGGCCCTCGTCGAGCTCTCCGGGGACGCCCCAGTGCTCGACAAAGCCGCGAGAATCCTCGAAGGTGCGGGAAGTGAGGGATTCGAATACCTCCAGAAAATCGCCGACCTCCTCGATGCGTACGGCGTCTCCCGGAAGGATTACGCGTTCGACATGGGCGTCGTCCGCGGCCTCGACTACTACACGGGTATGGTCTTCGAGATCGACTCCCCGAACCTCGGCGCGGAGAAACAGGTCGGCGGCGGAGGCGCGTACAATCTCGCCGAGGTCTTCGGCGGAGAGCGGATCGCGCAGACCGGCTTCGCCCTGGGCCTGGACCGGCTCATCATGTCCGCCGAGGCGGAGAAGACAATCGAGCCGCCCCGCCGCCTCGACGCGTACGTCGTGCCGATCGGGGAGGGTGCCCAGCGGAAGGCGATCGAGGTCCTCGCCTCCCTGCGGGCCGCGGGCCTCGGGGCAGACATCGATCTCGTCGGACGGGGACCGTCGAAGAACCTCGACTACGCGAACGCGATCGGCGCCCGGTATGCGGTGTTGCTCGGAGAGAAGGAGCTGAAGGCCGCGAGGGCCACGGTGCGGGACATGGCGTCTGGGGTCCAGCGCGAGGTGGCCTTGGGCGATCTGGTCGACGCGATCCTCAGCCCACCGGTGACCCGAGGTCCCGGACCCGCGAAACCCAAGCGGCAAGCCGCGGGAACTCGGACGGCACGCTCTCGCCGACCGTGACGAGCGGCGACATCGATCCATAGATTCCGAAATCCGCTAGGCTCGGCTGCCCGAGGATCCAGTCCCGTCCGTCGAGAATCGAGTCGACCATGCCGAGGTGCTTGTTCATGTCCTGCCGGAATTCCTCGCGGCGCATCTCGAGGACGTGCCACGGGCCGCGGGCGCGGGTCTGCATCTCTTCGAAGACCCATCGCTCCTCGTCGCTCTTGAGGACCGGCGGGACCTTCGTGACGACGTACCGCCACACGCGCTCCTCGAGGACTTGATGGCCCCAATGCTCGAGGGTGACCGCGAGGCCCTTCTGCCCCCACGGGTACAGGGTCGGCTTCGGCCGGGCCTTTTCGAGGAAGTCCGGAATGTCGTACCACAGGACGGGTTTCCCCTCCCAGATCAAGGTCGGGACGTAGTCCTGCCCGGTGGCCTTGAGGACCTCCTGCCGGTCGTGGTACGGCGCATATCGCGTGTCGAACTCCACGCCCTTGAAGACGAGCATGCGATCCGCGGCAATGCAGTAGTGGCTGATGTCCATTGAATACAGGAGGGGACGGGAGGCCATGGAACCCCGAGTCCACGCCGGGCCTTGAGGTTTGTCGCGGTTTACGGGGCGCCGCTCAACTTCCCTTGACCAAACGGTATTGACCCTCTCCCCCGCTCCGAGGAAGTAGGGAAGGCCCACTCGGATGCTTGACCTGATCACGCTTCTCGCCGCGCCCGCTGCGGCACTCATGCTTGCGCTGCCGTTCGGCATGCACTTCCGTCCGCCGGCGGGAGACCGGCAGATGCGGGCCGTGTACCTCTTCCACCGCACCGGCGAGCCGATTGCGATGGTCGCCCCCGACGACGCCCCTCCGTTCGCGCCGGAACAGCTCGAGCCGCTCATCTGGACGGTCCGCGACTTCGTCGAGACCAGCATGCCGAAGAGCCAAGGCTACGACGTCACGAGCATGCGCTTCGACGAGGAAGCGCTCGTCGCGGTCCGCGGGGCTCACGTCAGCGTGTGCGCCGTGTTCCGGAGCGCGAACACGTCGGCGATCCGACGTGACCTCGTGCGATTCATCCGTGACTTCGAGGATCGGAACGAAAGTCGGCTACAGACCTGGGAAGACGCGTGCCGGTTCGCCGGGGAAGCCGCCGACGCGATGTCGCCCCTGATTACGGCGGCCTAGTCGGCTCTTAGCGTCGACGCGCCCTGGTGGTGCCTCGGCCTTTCCGTCGTTCACTTGCCCTGCGCGCGGAACGCCATGATCGCCAAGCCGTTCAGCACGATGCCGAACGCCAGGATCGCGAGGAACGCGTTCCCGATGGCGGTCCAATCGAACCCGGTGAGGATGAGTGCGCGCGCGGCGTCGGCCATGTAGCTGACCGGGTTGACCGTGGAGAAGCTCTGGACCCAGGAAGGCAGGAGCGCCTTCGGGAGCATCGCCGTGCTCAGGAACAGGAGCGGGAACGTGAGCGAGAAGCTCACCATCATCGTGGACTCCGTGTTCTTCGTCCTCAGTGCGACCGTGTTCGAGAGGCCCGAGAACGCGACGCCGAAGGCGGCCGCAAGGAGCATGATCAGCACGGCGCCCATGACCCCCGTCGCGAACGGGATGCGCCAGCCGAAGAGCGTCAGGATCGCCGCGATGCCCAGGATGATCCCGGCTTGGGCCGCCATCCGCAGGCCATCCGCGAGGAGCTTGCCCGCCAGGACGCTGCTTCGGCGGATCGGCGCGACGAAGAACTTGTCCATGAACCCGGACTCGAGGTCCGCGACCATCCCGAAGCCCGACTGAGACGCGCTCTGGATGGCAGTCATGACCGTGATCCCCGGCAGAAGCACGGCGACGTAGTCGTAGGGGAGCGGCGTTGCTGCTGGACCACCGGGGAGGCCTCCGCTGGTGGCCGACGAGAAGACCGTGCCGAAGGTCTGGCTGAACATGACGAGCCAGATCAGCGGCATGAAGAGGCTGAAGAACAACAGGACCGGAGTCCTCGTGAGCTTCACCAGGCTCCGCCACGTGACGAGGCCCACCTCGGTGAGGACCCCGCCGCTCGATTCCTCATCTCGTGTCCCAATGATGACCCGTTGTGCGTGTCCAACGTCCGTGACCATGTTACCGCCTCCGCCTGCCGAATGAGCGCGACATCGGTTTCACTTCCTCGACGCGCATCTGCCGCCCCGTGTGCTGCAGGAAGACCTCGTCGAGCGTGGGATGTGCGAGCGCGACCTGATGGACGGGGACCTTCTCCGCGTCGAGTCGGCGCAGGACTTCGAGGAGCGTCGCGCCGCCATCCGCGGTGTACGCGCTCACGCCCTCGTCGAAAATCGATGCCCGACTCACGCCGGAGACCGTCCGCGCGATCTCGAGGGCCCGGTTCCGGCTCTGCTCGAACGCCTCGTCGCGGGTAATCCGGACGGTGATGATGTCCGCACCGATCGCGGCCTTCAACTCCGCGGGACTTCCCTCGGCGACGATCTTACCCAGGTCGATGATCGCGATGCGCTGGCAGAGCTGGTCCGCCTCTTCCATGTACTGGGTCGTGAGGAAGATCGTCATCTTCTCCTCCCGGTGGAGGCGACGCAGGTACTCCCACACCGCGGCCCTCGTCTGAGGGTCGAGGCCGGTCGTGGGCTCGTCCAGGAACAGGACTCGGGGGTGATGCACGAGCCCGGCGCCCAAGTCGAGCCTGCGGCGCATCCCGCCCGAGTACGTGTACGCGCGGCGGTCCGCGGCATCTTTCAACTGCAAAACCTCGAGGAGCTCCTCGACGCGCTCGTCCACAAGCGAGTTGGGCATGTGGTAGAGCCGTCCGATCAACCAGAGGTTCTCCCGTCCGGTGAGTTCTCCATCGACCCCGATGGATTGTCCCGTGTAGCCGATCATGCGCCGGATGTCCAGCCCATCTCGCTCGACATCAAGGCCCGCGACGTGGACGGAGCCGCTCGTCTTCGCGAGCAGGGTCGTGATGATCCGGATGACCGTGGTCTTTCCGGCCCCGTTGGGCCCGAGGAAACCGAAGAACTCGCCCTCGCCAACGGAGAAGCTCACGTCGTTGACGGCCTTGATTTCCTCTTGGCCGCGACCCCCGTAGACCTTGACGAGGTGCTGGACATCGATGACGGAATCCTTCGATGCACGCGACATCGCGGCCTTCTTCTTGGCCTCAGGCCGGAGGGTGACGGCTGCCGACATGGCGCGTCCCCAAGTGGCTGTCGGCTAAAAAGCTTGGCTTCGGTACACGCGTGAGCACGTTCAATTGCGGAGGAACCAGTGAAACTATCCGTCGCGAAGCCGTCGAAGCCAAACCTGGTCGGACTCACCCGCCGCCGTCACCTTAACGCGGATTACAGCGTTTCGGGACGGGGGAATTCTCACGAAATATTTCTACACTGGGATTCGGGTCCGAGACCTCGAACGTTCCATTCAATTCTACCGGAAGGTGATGGGCATGAAGGTCACGCGGCGAGGGCGGATGAGTCACGGAGGCATATGGGTCGAACTGAAGAGCCCGGATTCGGAGCAACGGTTAGAACTCAACTGGTATCCCACCGACAGCAAGTTCTTCACTCGCTATCGCAAAGGGGAGGAGCTAGACCACCTCGCATTCCGGGTGCGCGACGTCAACCAGGCGTTTCGGGAAATCGTCGCAAGCGGGGCGCATCCGGAAGTGGAGCCGTTCAAGGAGGATCGCTATGAGTTCGCCTTTGCGAGCGATCCCGACGGAATTTGGATCGAACTGATCGGCCGGATCAAGGCCTCGACACCGGACTAGATGCGAACTCCTTCAGAGACTTCACCCCGAACAGCCGGTGAAGCTCAGTGATCCGGTCGAAGAAGGCGACATCGTCTTCCGTCAGGCCCCGCAGGGCTTCGACGTAGGACACCCGGAGGCCGATTCCAATGAGGCGCGCTTGTCTCGAGCGTGGAGCCCCATTGAGGTCGACGATTGGCCCGCCCGCATGCAACGAACCGTCGTAGATGCGCGGCTCTTTCAGGATCAGATGCCCGCGGCACCTCGGACATCGTTTCCGCGCTCCGCCGTCCAGTCGGGACCCGAGAAGCTCGGAGGGCATCTCCCAATCGAGTGTGGCGGCGGACCGGACGAACTCATCGATTGCGGCGAGCGTCCGCGCGATGTTCTCCGGCGAAAGGCCGTCGCCCAGCCCCTGACCTCCGTCAACCAACTTGCGATACAGCACTTAAATAACTAATGGCCCTCGAACATCGCGGACACTTGGGGAGCGGCATCGTCGAGGAAGAACGGGATGCCCGAGCTCACTACGGCGCTGGAAGGGTCCGCGCCTGCTCGGCCAAGCGGGGTCTTGGAATCGCGCCCGGTCGCGTTCGAGAAAACAGAAAGAATTCAAATTGTCCCAGCCGATGCGTACGGCGAAACCCATGACGTACAAAGCGTACATCGACAACATCAAAGCCAAGACTGGCAAGGATCCGGAGTACTACCGAGCACTGGCGAACGAGAAGGGTCTTGTCAAACACAGCGAGCTACTGGGGTGGCTCAAATCGGACTGCGGGCTGGGACATGGTCACGCGAACGCGATCATCTTGTACATCCAGAACCCCGAACTCGCAAAGAGGAAAATCCTGGAAGATGCTAAGAAGGAAAAAGCCAAGAAGTAATGGTAGAACGCCCCGGTCGGGATTCGAACCCGAGCACCCGGCTCGACAGGCCGGGATCATAGACCGCTAGACCACCGGGGCAGCGGCCGTCGCAAAGTTTGGAGCCCAATTTATCCTTTCCTATCGGGCGGGCGGAGATTGGCGCTGCGGCCCCTTTTATCCGCCTGAAGTCATGTGGCCTGCGTTGACGACGATTTTGTCTGTGCCAAAGTTTTCATTCCTTCTTGACAGAACGGATCGAGAGGTCACAGAATGAGAATCTTCAGGCGTCGGGCTGCCGAGCACGCCGATAGGGCGGCATTGGCGGCGCACCTCCGTCGCTCGAACGAACGGCAGGCGGAGCTCGAGACGCTCCGATTCCTCTTGACCACGATCAAGAAACGCCACACGTGGGATCGCATCAAGTGCACGATCGCGACCGCGATTCCCGCCTTTTGGATCGTGATGATCAGCTTGAGGGCCTACCTCCCGACCTGGCTCCATCCGCTCCTCCAGGGCGTTCCCGCGATCTGGACCATCGCCGTTTCCCTCGCCATCGCGGGCTTCCAGTGGCGCAACCTCCTCGACTACCAACGACGCGTCATCCCGTTGATTCAGGAGATGTACGAACGGGCGCAGGCGAAGGCCGATCGGCAATTGCTGACCATCCTGAGCGATGTCCTTCGAATCAGCAAGCTGAGAGGATTCTTCCGAAGCCTATTCTCGGCGTCCCGGTAGAGGCGCAACCGGCCCGGGGTCAAGTGGCACGGCGGCTCAGGGACGGCATCAGCGCGAGGAGTGCGACCACCGCCACCAACGCGCCCGCCAGCGCGATCGCAGTCGGAATCGTCGTCGCGGGCACGATGCCCGCTACCGCGAGGTCCGCGGCGAGGATTGGCACGACGACGGAGAGGACCGCCGCGATGATCAGGCGCAGGATGGCGCGACCGAGCGCACCGTTGATTCGACTTCGCTCTTCGGCACGGAGGGCGGTTTCATAGAGGGGCGCGAATCGCTCCGCCAGAATCCGCAGCTCCGCCTGACTGATCACAAGCGAAAGAAACACGAGCGCCGGCACGAGTTGGACGCCGAGCACGAATGCGTGCGCCCCGACGTAGGCGGCGCCGATCGCGAGGAGACCGATGGGCCGAATGCCCCTCCAACGCAAGACGACGGATAGGATGACGGCCGCAGCCCCGATCCCGAGGATGGCCAGTAGGGCAGCCGCCCATCGACCGTCTCCAATCGCGGACACGTCGAGGACGGCCCATCCGACCAGCAGGGCCAGCGTCACGACGGGCGCGGCCCGCAGCGAGGGTGGGATCAGCTGGGTCGAGGCCATGTGCCGATCCTCCGGAGGGCGAGCGCCAACGGGGTCGCCGGGTCCCAATCGACGACTTGCGCGACGCGTCGCAGCTGCGAGATCAGGTTGTCTCGTTCCATCCGCAGGATCCGAAGGGCGGTCTGGTCCTCCGGCCGCTGTTCGCCGAGCCTCCACTCAATCGCGAGCGGCGACGGCGAGACAATCGCCACATCGTATCCCCGAGCCTCCATCGCGATCACCGCGTTCAGCGCCGCGCGGTCCTGGAGGGGCGAAATCAGGACGATGAGGCAATCGCGCGGGAAGAATCGAGTGAGGACCCACGCGACGTGCGCGAATGGCCACTCCCCACCCGGCCGCACGCGGGTCAGGTGGTCCAGAATCCGATAGAGTTGCTTCCGACCGAACGCGGGCGGCACCCAATCCAGGACCTCCCGTTGCACGATGAGCCCGACCCGGTTCTTCGAGGCAAGGACGTGCTCCGCGATCCCGAGCGCCGCGCGGACCCCGTGCTCAATCGGATTGTCAGTCTCCGTGCCGATGAACGATTCGCGGCGCGCGTCGACCACGATCACGACGTCGCCGGACCGCTCCCCTTCATACTCGTTCGTGTAGAGACGGTCGAGCCGGGCCGATGCCTTCCAGTTAATCCGGCGCACCTCGTCGCCGGCGGTGTACTCCCGGACGCCCCAAAAGTCCGTCCCTTCTCCCAGCAGTCGGGAAGAAACCTGTCCGAACCAGGGGCGGGTGCGCCGCGATTGGAGCTTCGTGCGCCGGAGGTCTTCCATCGTCGGCGCGACGACGAGCCGCGCGTCCGTCGGGAGGACGGCATCCTCGGCGCCGAGGGCGAGCGGATCGAGGGACCGCACGCGCACGGGCCCGACGCGAAAATCGCCTTTCACGGGCGACCGCAGGGTGTAGGACAGCGGCATCGTGCCGCCGCGCTCCAGGGACACGACCGCGTGGTTCGTCCCCTGGACGATTTCGAATTCTCGCGGGAGGACGTCCACGATCTCCACGAGGTCCAACGTGGGCCCGTCATTGCGGACGACCAGCTTCACGTCCACGTCCCGGCCCGCCTCGGCCCGGTCGCGCGAGAGCGTCCGGACGGCGACGAGGCGCGGCCTCGCGGGTGGAAAGAGCGAACCGAGTGCGAGGACGATGACCGGCGGCAAGGCCAGGAGGACGACCTGCCAGCTTCGGAAGGCGAGGCCCGCGACCAAGAGCCCGAGGGACGCCGCGGCGAGGCCGCTCGAGAGCGGCGTCCGCATCTCACGGCACCTTCGGCACGGGGACCTGACTCAGGACGTCGGCGAGGACCGCCGAAGTCCGCACGCCTCGGATCCACGGATCCGGCTTCAGGATGATTCGGTGGGCGAGCGCCGGCATCGCGACCGCCTTGACGTCGTCCGGGGTCACGAAGTCCCGTCCCGCGATCGCGGCCCGTGCGCGCGACACCTTCAGGAGGGCGAGGGAACCGCGCGGGCTCGCGCCGACATCGACTTGGCTGTGCGCCCGCGTCGCCGCGACGATGTCGACCATGTACCCTTCGACGGAGGGCTCGACGTGGACGTCCTCGATCGCGGCCTGCAAGGCGCGCACTTCGTCGGGCGTCGTCACCCCTTCGATCGTCGCGTCGTCCGCGCGACGCGTCCGGCGTCGCTCGAGGACCTCGATCTCCTGCTCGCGCGTGGGATAGCCGACGTCGATTTTCAACAGGAATCGATCGACCTGGGCTTCCGGGAGCGGATACGTGCCCTCGTGCTCGATCGGATTCTGCGTCGCGATCACGAAGAAGGGCCGGTCCAGCGGGAACGTCTCGCCCTCCAACGTCGCCTGGCGTTCCTGCATCGCCTCGAGGAGGGCGGACTGGGTCTTCGGCGGGGCGCGGTTGATCTCGTCCGCCAGGAGGACGTTCGTGAAGACCGGGCCGCGTCGGAGGACGAAGTCGCCGGTCTTGCGGTCGAACACGTACGTCCCCGTGATGTCCGCGGGCAGCAGGTCCGGCGTGAACTGGATGCGTCGGAACGAGAGGCCGAGGCCCGCCGCGAAGCATTTCGCGATCAGTGTCTTCGCCAGCCCGGGGACGTCTTCGATCAGGAGATGACCGTCGCCGAGGATCGCCCAGAGCACGCGTTCCAGGACGGGGCGCTTGCCGACGATCACGGTCTCGACCGCGTCGAGGAGATCGCTGCCGACCTCCCGGACCGACGCGATGTTCC
>Ga0209239_1000400_pt1 | contig 24466 bp, 14 predicted proteins | sample GraSoi013_2_20cm_FD_185824 | JGI IMG/M metagenome (GOLD analysis project Ga0209239, IMG submission 185824) | Grasslands soil microbial communities from the Angelo Coastal Reserve, California, USA - Sample 10_02_2013_2_20cm (SPAdes) (version 2) | ecosystem: Environmental > Terrestrial > Soil >...
CGAACGACGCGTCAGCCCCACCCATGACAGAGTTCTTCGGAACCTCACCACCACCCACCCTCTCAGCCAGCTTCACATACAGTCCATCTTCGCCCCAGACAGGACATACCGTTTCTTTCAGCGGCTCCTCCTCCGGAGGAACCTCACCCTACAGCTACTCCTGGAGCTTCGGTGACGGATCTACTGGAACAGGATCGTCTGTGACACACTCGTACTCATCGGCAGGAAGTTTTACCGTTACTCTGACGGTCAAGGACAGCGGCTCGCCGCAGCAGACGGTTACGTCCCAGCAGACAATCTCCGTAACCAGTCCGCCACCTGCTCTAACGGCGAGCTTCACGTTCAGTCCAAGCTCACCTCAGACGGGACAGCAGGTATCGTTCACGGGTTCGGCTAGTGGTGGAACGTCGCCCTACAGTTACAGTTGGAGTTTCGGTGATGGTTCGACTGGTTCCGGTTCTTCTGTGACTCACACATACTCGTCAGCGGGAACCTACACTGCTGTTCTGACTGTGAAGGATAGTGGTTCGCCTCAGCAGACCGCGACCTCCCAGCAGCCCATCACCGTCACGAGTCCACCTCCTGCGCTCACGGCGAGCTTCACGTATAATCCGTCCTCTCCTCAAGTAGGACAGACTGTTTCGTTCAGCGGCTCTGCTTCGGGAGGAGTCTCGCCCTACAGCTATTCTTGGAGTTTCGGTGACGGATCCACAGGATCAGGCTCGTCTGTAACCCACGCCTATGCCTCAACAGGATCATTCACGGTTGTGTTGACAGTCAGGGATACCGGCTCGCCTCAACAAACTACGACATCTCAGCAATCCATAACTGTCTCCGGTGCACCCCCTCCATTGTCTGCTAGCTTCGCCTACAGTCCTTCTTCTTCCCAGGCAGGACAACCAGTCACGTTCACGACCAGCGCTAGCGGTGGGACGTCTCCGTTCACGTTTAGCTGGTCCTTCGGAGACGGATTGGCCGGAACAGGCTCTCCAGTGACGCACACGTACTCATTGGCAGGATCTTACACGACTACTCTGACTATCAAAGATAGCAGTTCGCCACAGCAGACAGCAACCTCTCAGAAGACAGTCGCTGTCACCAGCCCTCCCCCTCCAATATCGGCGAGCTTCACACTCAGTCCATCTTCACCTAGTGGTGGACAATCTGTCTCGTTTACGGCCTCTGCTTCTGGAGGGACTCCGCCTTACAGTTACTCGTGGAGCTATGGAGATGGTTCAACTGGAACAGGTCTCCAATCGACCCACATTTACAGCGTTGATGGGACCTACCAGGTCACACTGACAGTCGAGGATTCACAAGGCAATACTGGGACAGGAGTAGAACCCGCAGTCGTTGGAACGTCTCCCCTGCTAGACGGATTCACGTTTAGTCCCACTGGCCCCCAACCAGGTGAAAATATCAACTTTACAGCATCCGCTAGAGGCGGGACTCCTCCATATTCCTACTCTTGGGATTTTGGAAATGGAGCCTCAGTCACAGGAGCCTCCGCGACGCATTCCTATCCAAAGGCCGGATCTTACACGGTAACTCTGACAGTCATGGATTCCACGAACCATTCGAACAACACTTCCCAGGATCTAACCATCTACTCGCCAGCCCAGCCAGACTTCAAGCTGAACACGGACCAGTTGACCCTCAACGCCCAGCCAGGGTCCGAACAATCACTCGCCATCACGGTAACGGACATCGCCGGTCCTTCAGGAACAATTAGGTTCAATGCGACAATCTCACCGTCCGGGCCTCGAATCTCGCTCGACCCGGCAAATGTTACCCTAGCATCAGAAGGCTCAGGCTCAACTAGTCTGATCATAGACGTCTCCTTTACCACTGCTCCTGGACCTTACTGGATACAGGTGAAAGCTACCAATGGATCCATAACGCATTCTATTACTGTACAAGTGGACGTAGCTCAGCATAGCCAAATCCCAACGACAAGCCCACCCTGCCGGTTCTGTCTCGGCTCTGCCGCGATCATTGGCGTCCTCGGATTAGTGGGCGCGGTAACTCTGGTCACCGTGGGAGCGCGCAGAAGACAAAGGCTCCCAGCTGTTCGAGACGGCAAAGGGGAGGAAGCGAGTGCGAGCCGAGTATGTCGGCACATTAGGAGGCCGCTCCAGTAACTTGCAAGGGCATATGGAAAATCTTCAGGCCGGCGTTCTAGAAACCCTCACCTTGAGCTTCCGATTGGAAAGTGCGGCCCAGATAGGAAAGTCTGCCAGAGGCGCACACTACGTGGCCTACCGACTCCACACGCCTCTTGGTGACTTTGCCCTGCTCAAACCCCGACCACTATCGATCAACCAAACCTCCGGAACGAGCCTCTTAGAAGAACTTCTACAAGCGAACAGAATCTTTCGTCATCTATCACGCCACGGATTCCCAGCGCCCGCTCCACTTCTTACCAGTGAAGGTTCGACAATAGCAACGATTAACGCGGAACACTACGCCGTCTACCCCTACGTCTCTGGCAGAGCCATGGCGAGAGGCGACACTGGTCAACTGGCAGAAGCCGGCTCGACCCTCGGAGACTACCACCGCATAATGGCAGGATACCCGAGACGAATGAGCCGATCCGAGGAACCTTTCCCCAGCCGATTCCAAGACCGACTGGACTTGTTCACAGAGAATGTCGAATCTCTGGACGGACAACCAGCGGCCCTTGGGATAGAGGCAAGTCTAGATTACTTCAAGGATAGTCTGTTAGATATCGAGTTATCGCTACTAAGGCTTCCCTATGAGAATCTGCCTAAGCTGACTATTCACGGAGACTACCGGCGTCAGAACATCCTGTTCCAAGCCGACAGGCTGGCCGCGGTCATAGACTTCCATCGGTCAAGGTTAGAGGCTCGGTCGTTGGACTTGGCAATCGCCCTCGCCGACATTCTACCTAGGACCAGCAATGGGCATGCTCTGAACCTAGCTCGCAGTTTCATCAACTCCTACGAGAGAATCCAGCCGTTATCGGTTGACGAGCAAGAAGCTCTTCCCGTCCTAGTCGAGGCCAGAGTGGCATGGAGAGCTTTTCGCAGGATTCGCAGACTCGTGGATACTGAAGATAGGAAGGAGATGTTGAGACGGGCTCGAAAGTTTCAGATCTACGTCAACCACCTTCGCAAGGTCAGGATGATCCGGTCAAGCTGGAAGCGCATATTCGCGGAGGCAAGTAGTCAATGATGAACACAGCCGTCACGGTCCAACACGAAGTCGCTACCCTAGCAATAGTCCACCACGCAAACCAGTACATGGTCACGGATGGCTATGATAACCGGGTTGGAATATCCGGGATTGTCGGGACCTCGTCGTCTCAAACAGGCCTCCTTCGAGTCCTGAAACTCCACGAACGATACAGGGTCCCATTCAGCCTCCACATCAGCGGAACCCTCCTCGAATCTCTCGCATGGCACAGCCCAGCCTTCCTCTCCGAGATAAATCGGCTAGCAGGTCTTGGCCTAATGGAACTCATAGGCGGAACCTACGCGCAGAACATGATGCGGTTCTTCTCCACGGAGCATAATCTAAGACAGATCAATGAAGAGCTACTCCTCTACGAGAATCTCCTAGATTGGGATCCGAAGAGGATCACGACATTCTGGCCAACAGAACGCCTCTGGGAAACTGAAACGATGGCCCCTGTCCTGACGAGCAGTCAGCTTCTGAATGGGGGCTACAGGCACGTTGTGATAGACGATAGGCTGCTCTATTCTACCGTGGGGAGCCCGAGCCCTCGCCAGCTCTACGACTATGACCACTCTTGGGACCCGGTCAACTTCCAGATGCACCGTATCAAAAACGGCCTCGGACTGTGCGCGCTACCTATCTCGTTTGGACTCCGTCGGAACATTCCTCCGCGGACACCAGACGACTTGGAGAAAACTCAGGCTCAGCTGGAATGGATTCTTGACATCAACTCCGACTATGACAATCAGCTCGTCGCCATCTATGCGGATGACATGGAGAAGGTCGCGGGGGTTGGCTGGGACGCAAGGGGTCCGCTCCAGTTCGAGGCGATGCTCAGATGGCTCTCCGAAAACCCATTCATGCAGCCCGTCAAGCTGGCCGAATGGGCTGCCGCGCACAGAGCAGGCAGCGAGAGACAGATCGACACAGGAGCATACGCAGAACTCGTCAATGAGTTCGGGGCAGGTGAGAACTACGAATCGTGGTATTACGATACGCGATGGTCCCTCTACCGCAACTACTACGCGTGGTCAGAATCACGAGTCCGAGAGCTCGAATCTAGAGGAGCCGACCCAGCTCTCATACAGCTCGCTTGGAAGACTCTGCTGGCGACCACATGGCAGACGGCATGGCACACTCCCCGAACCGGGGCCCATGGTGAGAATCTGAGCGATGAGGGACCCAGCGCCTGGACCCGGGCCATAGCGAGCCACAGTCGGATCGCAGCAATAATTGCAGAAGCAGCCCACTGGATGGCCCACAAGTGCGACCGGGCTCATGCCGATCTCAGGGATCTGGACTCGGACGGAGAAGACGAGCTTGTTCTAAGGAATGACAAGCTGTTCGCGGTCTTCTCTCCAAGGAATGGGGGTCGACTAGTCTACCTGTTCACCGTCAGCAATCCACCGGGCAGACTGGTCATCGGGAACCCTATCGACGACTGGAATCTACTAGAGGATCTTCACGCATACATGGATTCTCCACCCAATCATCCCGGAGGACTCGCAGATGTTGGATACGAGCATGACCACTATTCAACGGAGATACGGGTACCATATGGAGACACCGTATGGGCAAGACTCTCAAATTCCGAGAAAAAGAGCAGTGGCTTCGGAATACTGAAGAATCTCAGCGTCGGACAGGGCGAGACCACGATCCGCACAGAGTACAGTCTTCCAAACTCTCTAACTAAACTATCTACAGAGATAGGATTCTCACCAGACTATCAGCAGCTCCTCAGGAGCGGTCCTTCAGCGGTCGAGGAGTGCTCCCCCGCCAAGGGCATCAGAGGATGGTCCAACGAGGGTGTGACAGTAGGGGCCAGGATTGACGGAGGGTACGCGATCTGGGATAAGCCAAGACAAGACAGGTTCGGACACGGCTATCTCCTAAGGGTGACAGGATTCCGCGGTTTCACCGTCTGGATAGGAGCGGAGGACTAGGCCCGGTTATGACCCAGACTATCCGAAACGATCCTGACAGTCCATCGTTCAACGAGCCCATCCTGCATGGACTGACCGAGGCCGAGTTCGTCAGGGACATCCTAAGCAGTGAGGCATTCGACGAAGGATCACAGCAGTTAGAAGGATTCGAGACTCGAATCCTAAAGAGACATCTACGCAAAGTAATAATCGACTACACTCTAAGGTTCAAGGACTCGACGAGAAACTACATAGGCCTATACAGAGAATCAGACGAGCGTCTCGGCCACACTTTCTCCGTCATGAAGATTCTCAGGTCCAACGGTTTCGGAGAAGACAGTAGGCTCAGAGTACCGAGCCCCATCCTGTACATGCCTGCACTATCATTCTTGATGATGGAGCAGGCGGAGGGAGACCCCCTCCGTGAAATCTTACAGAGAGGAAGCGATCCGGACCCTTACGTAAAGGGCGCGGCGAGATGGCTCGCAAGACTGCACAGCTGCAACGCTGCAGTGGACGGCGCGTCTTCTCGTGATGAGGAGATCGCAAACTCTCACAGATATGCGAGAGCCGCATCATGGCTTCTTCCTACTCTAAAATCGGAGATACAGTCGATCTCAAACCAGCTAATCGACGCGCAGAAAACCCTCCAGCCCTGCACGGGAAAGCCCATTCATGGAGACTACCACCCGAGGAACATCATCGTCGCTCCAGATCTGACAACTGTAATAGACTTCGAGGAAGCCCGGATGGGCGATCCTGCCTTTGACGTCGGCTACTTCACAGCTCAGACCAAGATGACCCACGGACTGAGCGGCTCAACCGTCCAAGCAGTTGAAGCATTCATCCAAGAATATCAAGAAAATCAGGCGAACATAGACGCGGATCTTGTGCACCGAGCAGCAGTGTTCGAAGCGCAGACGTATCTTCAGAGAATCTATCACACCTACTACCTACTCGCCCTGAGGCCAGACTTTGATCTGATCTCAGAATGGCTGAACGAGTGCCAGGGCTGCCTTCGAAGAGCACAGAGCAGTCGCTTGGAAACCGGGAGGCGCAACCAATGAGTTCCTCAACACTCGGAAACCCGCGAGGGTCCGTGTTCAGATTCTCAGCCCGCACAACTCGTAACAGGCGAATGATTGGAAGGGCTCTGACAATCATAGTCATCTGCCTAGCCATAATCCCTCTCGTACAGCAGGACAAGATTCTCTCCCCTCCTAGTAGCCCCGCCGGTTTCACCACCGGAAACGAATGGCAACCGGGGATGCTAACAAGCTCCATCTTCTCTGCAGTAGCCCAGCCTCCCACTGCAGCCCTTACTTTCAGCCCCTCCAGCCCAGCAGCTGGATACCCGGTTACTCTGAATACCACGTCTAGCGGTGGAACAGCACCCTACACCTTCGCATGGACTTTCGGAGATGGAATAAACGGGACTGGCAACCCGGCCATCCACACCTTTGCAAGTGGAGGCTCGTATAATGTGACGGTGGCCATCAGGGACAGTACAGGGGCCATCATCCGGACCTACAAGATCATCAATGTCAAATACGACGTGCCTCCCATACCACAGTTCACCTGGACGCCTGCAATAGTCTTCGCTGGAGAAACAGTTTTCTTCGACAGCTCCACTAGCTCTGACCCCGACGGTATAATCGTCGCCCACGTGTGGCAGCTCGGAGAAGGAGCCCCCCAGACGGGGATCGGCATTCTTCACACCTACTCTTCCACCGGAGTATACCAGGTCAGTCTCTCGGTGACAGACGACAGCGGAGTCACCGTGGTCAAGCCCGTAGCAGTCTGGGTCCATCCCGCGTTGGCCCTAACCGCCTCGTCCAACGCAACCCAAGGACTCCCCCCTGTAGGCCTCTCGTTCAGCACACAAGTTTCAGGCGGACAATCTCCGTACACTTTCTCGTGGGACTTTGGAGACGGCCTTACATCTGCTCGTCCAAACCCGGTCCACAACTATACAATTCCCCGCGTTTATCGAGCTGAGGTAACGGTGACCGACTCGCTAGGCCACACTGCCTCGCAAGTCCTGAACATAACAGTCAGCGCTAGGCCGGTCGAACTCAGCTTCCTCGGACTCTCGGAGACCACTCTAAAAATTGGAGGCGTTCTCACGGCAATGAGCGCGTTCCCACTGATGATCTTCATGATCGTACGCCGCCGGAAATAGCTGGAGCGGAGATTCTTGGGACAATCAGCATCCACTATGACAGGCCAGACCGGGACCGCTAACAGAGTCTCTGGCCGTTTGTACAAGCAAGACCATGTCTACAGCTGCAGACACCAGGGAGACAAGTCGAAGTGGGAGCCAGAGTCAAGGTTCTAGTTCTGGGGCTCTGCCTCGTGTTCGGAATCCTGATAGCATCCTTTGCGGTGTCGGCGCACCACGATAAGCGAAGCTATCCGATTATCCAAGCAACACTTCCCAGCCAAGCCTCTTTCGACTACATAGTCGTCATCGTCATGAACAACGCTAGCGCAAAGCAGGTCTACGGGTCCTCGGCCGCGCCCTACCTGAACTCTCTAGCAAGCACCTACGGCTATGCCACTGCCTATTCCGATGTCGAAGCGGCTGTTAGTGATCCCAACTATCTTGCCCTCATCGGCGGCAGTACTTTCGGCCTAACAGCCGACTGCTACCCGACTCAGTGCTCGCTCAGCGATACGAGCATTGTTGATAGTATAGAAGGAGCGGGACTGACTTGGAAGGCTTGGGCTGAAGACTATCCGGTCTCCCAGGGGTGCAGCCTCTCACCGTCCAACGCCGAGTACAATTCTAAACACTTTCCATTCCTCTACTTCCAAAACATCGTCAACGATCCCGCGAGATGCGACAACCTGCTCAGGGCAAACTCGGTGGTCACGTCCAGCATCGAGACAGACGATCTGTTCCTCAAATCCCTCGGTTCCACCTCCTCCGCGGCGAATTACAACTGGCTCACGCCCAACCAGTGCGACGACATACACGATTGCTCCCTATCGACAGGTGACAAGTATCTCTCACAGCTCGTCCCGAAAATACTGAGCAGCACCGTCTTCACAACCCAGAACGCAGCGCTCTTCGTCACGTTCGCCGAGTCCAGTGGGTCATCCGTCGGCAATGTCCCCGCCATATGGGCAGGCCCCGTTACCAAGACAAAATTCCAGTCGTCAAGATCATACGATCACTACTCGCTTCTTGCCACGATTGAAACAGCATGGGGCCTCTCGTCCCTAACCTCTGAAGACGGTTCCGCATCTGACATGACCGAATTCATCAAGAGCCTATCACCGCAGACGAGCCTCTCATACGCCCCAACCCGGCCCGTAGCGGGAGATTCCATCAGCTTCAGCTCCACCGCCACAGGCGGAACTCCCACGTACAGGTTCAGCTGGAACTTTGGCGATACTGCGAGCAACGTGCCAGGTGGGACCAGCCTTCCCAACACGATGACCCACACATACACCAGCACCGGAACCTATGCTGTGACGGTGAACGCTACTGATACAAACGGCAAGATTGGCTCTGCATCAGCTACGGTCACTGTTGCCGCTCCTCTAGCCCTGACGGTCAGTGGTCCCTCCTCTGGTATCGTTGGAACCAGTGTCAGCTTTTCGGCTGCGGCCTCGGGCGGCACTTCTCCCTACTCGTTCTCCTGGAACTTTGGCGAAGGAACCAGCCTCGCTACTGGCAGCACGGCTTCCCACAAATACGTCGTCGCAGGACCCTATACCGTACGAGCGAACGTTACCGACGCCAAAGGGAGGCTCGCGTCAGCATCTGCGAGCATCACCATCACCATTAATGCTCCCCCCTTGACTGTCGCCATCACTACCTCCGGTCCAAACGAGGTTGGACTGGCAGTCAACCTCACAGCGACAGCTTCCGGTGGAACACAACCATGCGTTTCATTCATCTGGGACTTTGGTGACGGCTCTACCGGCTCAGGTAATTCAGTCGCGCACGCCTATACGGCGTCCGGGACATACAGCGTAACAGTCACAGTGAAGGACTCGGCAAGAATTACCGCGACCTCGTCACCCCATTCCGTTGCCGTGGCTGCTAGATTACAAGTCTCTTCGGTCCATGCCGTTCCCAACCCATCTGAGGCTGGTTATTCCATCAGTCTTTCGGCGACGACCTCAGGCGGCGTATCCCCCGTCTCGTGCAACTGGAACTTCGGCGACGTCTCTCCACCTGCCTCCGGATGCTTCATCACTCACGTCTATGCTAATGCCGCGAACGACACCGTAACCGTGACTGCAACCGACAATCTCGGTGTGACCGCGACGAACAGCACCACCATAACCGTCAGCCCCAAGCTTACCGTGGCTGCGACCACCACCACGCCTAACCCCGTAGTCGGACAAAGCCTCACTTTCACGGCTACCACCAACAACGGCGTTGGTGTGGCCATGTGCAGCTGGAGCTTTGGCGACGGAGCCATGAGCACCGGATGCACCACAACCCACGCCTACGCCACCCCGGGAACTTTCACCGCCAAAGTCACAGCGACCGACACTCTCACCGTGACTGCTACGGCATCGGTTACCGTCAATATTGTATCGACGCTCGGTGAGAGCCTGAATGCCAATCCGATCACGACAGAGTCCACCGTAAGTATCAGCTTCAACGCTGCAGCTGCTGGTGGAACCGCTCCTTACACGTCATACAGTTGGACCTTTGGTGATGGCACGACCGCGACTACAACCGCGGCCACTACGAGCCACACTTATAATTCGACGGGAGCATTCAACGTAACCGTAACAGTCGCCGATTCGGCTGGTAAGACAGCATCATCTAGCGTCTCAGTAACTGTCAATGCGAGGTTGACCGTAACCGCAGTCGCTACTCCGAATCCAATCGAGGTTAGCGTTGCGGTCGGCTTTACAGCGCCCACTACAGGTGGTCTTGGCACAGCGACTTGCAAGTGGACCTTTGGAGATAGTGGTACCGCTAACACGTGTTCTGCAAGCCACACCTACTCTAGTGCTGGAACATTCACAGCCATTGTGACCGCGACTGATGCTCTGGGCGTGACCGCGACAAACAACACGACCATAACTGTCAGCCCCAAACTGACGGTGACTGTGACTACTAGTACGTCTAACCCTGTAGTTGGACAGAGTCTCACCCTCACCGCCACTCCCTCTGGCGGTGTGGGCACTGCGACTTGCACCTGGAACTTTGGCGATACCACTACTGGTTCCGGCTGCTTGACTACCCACACTTACACCACTAGCGGAACGTTCACCGCCACGGTCACTGCCACGGACATTCTCACCGTCGATGCTACCACGTCGGTTACCTTCAATGTTGGATCGGCCCTTGCTGTGATTCTGGTCATCAGTGCGAATCCGACGGAGCTTGCAGTCAGCACGACCTTCACTGCCAAGGCCACGGGAGGATCGCCCCCATACGCTTCGTACAGCTGGACCTTTGGTGATGGCACGACCGCAACAACCACAACAGCCACTACCAACCACACCTACACCGCAACAGGAACATTTAGCGCAATGGTAACAGTCACCGACTCAACCAGCGTGACTGCAGGGTCGACCGCAGTTTCGGTAGCGGTCAATCCTAGATTGAGCCTTATGGCTGTTGCTGGTCCAAACCCGACCGAGGTGACCAAGGGGACGAGCTTTACCATTATGCCTGCCGGTGGTGTTGGTACCATCGTCTGCAGCTGGGCTTTTGGTGATATCACTACTGGTTCTGGCTGCTCGACGACTCACACCTATGCTGCCACTCGTTCGTTCACTGCCAACGTTACAGCGATCGATGGTCTCGGTGTGACCGCGACCGGTAGTGTCTACCTGACCGTTAATGCGAAGTTGACTGTTACCGTTGCAGCCAGTTCAAATCCAGCCGAGGTTGGCTCGGCCGTTGGCTTTGCCGCACATGCAACAAGTGGAGTTGGTGTAGCGACCTGCAAATGGACTTTTGGTGACGGAGCCACGGGCACCGGATGCACCACGACCCACACGTACGCCAGCCAAGGAACGTTCACTGCAAGCGTTACTGCCACTGATACTGTCAACGTGACAGCGACCACTAACATCTCTGAAACCGTCAATGCAAAGCTTGCCGTTACGTCTGTTGCTAGTCCGAGGCCTACTGAGGTCGGGACTACAGTGAGGTTTACTAGTACACCTGCCGGTGGTGTTGGTACTGTCACTTGTAGCTGGGCTTTTGGTGATACTACTGCTGCTGGTTCTGGCTGCTCGTCGACCCACGCTTACGCTGATAGTGGAACTTTCACTGCCGCTGTTACGGCCACCGATAGTCTTGGCGTGAACGCGACCGCTAGTATCACGGTAGCCGTCAATGCGAAGCTTGCCGTTATGGCCAATGCCAGTCCGAATCCGACGGAGGTTGGTGCTCTGGTCGACTTTATCGCTCCTACAACCGGTGGTATTGGTACGGCGACCTGCAGCTGGGCCTTTGGTGATGGTGGTACTGCTAACACATGTTCTGCGAGTCACACTTACGCCACTATTGGACCGTTCAATCCCACTGTTACCGTCAGTGATGCTCTCAGTGTCACCGCCTTGAGAAGTGTGTCTGTAACTGTCAACGCTAGATTGACTATTACTGCGACCGCAGGGCCGAACCCTACTGACAATGGTGTCCGTGTAGGCCTTGCTCCCGTATCGGCCGGTGGTGTCGGTGCCATCACCTGCAGTTGGGACTTCGGCGACGCGGTTGGTGCCACTGGATGCTCAACAAGTCATACTTACACGAGTACCGGAACGTTCACTGCCACTGTCACTGCGACTGATGTGGTCGGTGTCACTACGGCAGCCAGCGTTACGATAACTGTGAATCCTTTGCCTGGAGTTGACTTCGATTTTGGGCCGGCTAAGCCGATGGCTGGCGAGCCCGTGAATTTCACGACAGCAACAACCGGCGGTTCGGGCCCGTTCGGCTTCAACTGGAACTATGGCGACGGTGGTTCAGGATCAGGCAATCCTGCGAGCCACTCATTCGCTGCTGCTGGAACATTCAATGTGACCGTCACGGTCACTGATGTAGTTGGCGAGAGCGCCACTGTGACCCACTCCGTGGCTGTGACTCAAAGTCTCGTCGTGAGCATCATATCTATCGCTCCATCTCCCTCGGAGATCGGAGTATCTACCAGTTACTCTGTCACGGCAACAGGTGGCACGCCAAATTACACGTTCAGCTGGGATTTCGGAGATGGAGGGTCAGCGGTCGGAGGTAGCCTTGTGGCACACACTTACACTGTTGCTGGAACATTCTCTGTTACAATTAGCGCGGCTGATTCCGCAAATCACGCGGCAACAGCCGCCCAAATCCTACTGATCAATTCAAGACTCACGGTCACGACCGCGGCCAGTCCGAACCCGGCTGATGCAGGAGTCCCTGTAAGTTTCGCGATTACATCTACCGGTGGAGTTGGTGGTCTTGTCTGTAATTGGAGCTTCGGCGACAGCTGGTCAGCCAGCAAATGCAACACGATCCACACGTATGCTACGACAGGTTCGTTCACTGCTAGACTTACCGCAACCGATACTCTGGGTGTAACCTCATTGGCCTCTCTACCGATCGGCGTCAATGTTGCCCCTAGTGTCAACTTCACATCTAGCCCTGCTACTCCAACGACCGGTCAGTCTGTGACCTTCACAGCGACAATCAGGGGCGGTGCGAGTCCCTTTACGTTCAGCTGGAACTATGGCGACGGATCTCCAGACGACAACGGTAGTCCAGCCACCCACACATACCCAGCCCCTGGAATCTTCACGGTCAGCCTGACGACTAAAGACGCCAACGGAGCTACCACCCTTACAACCCTAACCATAGGCGTGTCTGAGAATAGACCCCCCGTGTTTTCCAGCCAGCTGGGGTCCCAGGCAGTGACTGTCGGCCAGTATCTGACCTTCACCGTGGCGGCGTTCGATCCAGAAGGGGGGGCGGTTTCCATTGCTTCAGATAAGCTTCCGACAGGAGCAAGCTTCGATTCGAGCACGGGAGAGTTCGCTTGGACTCCAACATCAGATGAGACGGGGAACTACTCCATCACGTTCACTGCAACGGAAGGCGGCACCCCTCCAATGGAAGCTGGCCAAACCATAAGCATACAAGTTAGAGCTGCTCCAGGCCAAATCTGCCTGACCTGTTACCGAACCCTTGGTCTACCGGTGGACGATGGAGTCGTAGCAAGCCTGGGTTTTCTGGGCTTGATATCTGCCCTTGTCGCTGCGATCTACGTTGGTATGAGGGGCAGAGGCGAGTCAGAGTCAGCTAGCCCTACGGCCAGCTATCCGTCTTGTGACAATTCTCGCGAGGACAGACTTTCAGGCCAGCATCAATTCGTTGAGTTGACGGAGGATGGTTCCTCTTGAGAGAGAACACAAAGAAGACGGAAAAGAAGAGGGCGCGTCAAGTTGCTGCGCCAAAGGACAAGTCGAGAGAACGTTTGGCATTGCGCATCGCAAGGGCAATCATAATTCTTCAGTGGATTGCAATAATCGCGCTGCTGAACTATGTCACATTCGCGAGCCAGGCGAACCCGGCTCTGAAGACTTCGCTCGTAGCCAGGTATGGGTTCCTCTCGATCCTGTTAGACCCGCTGGTGGTTCTCAGCATCAGCGTTCTAGGAGTCGGCATCATCTCGTTGATGGTTCTATCAAAGCCGAAGGGTACTCTGCGCAAGCTGTTTTCCTATCTCAGACCACACTGGCCCTACGTCCTGGCGATTGGAATCGCCATGGCAGCTAGTGACGCTCTGAACTTGGCACAACCCTGGATCATCGGTTTTCTCCTGTTCGGGAATGTTATCGCACTTCGCAACATAGCATTCTTACCCACCGTGATAGCTATGCTGGGTGGGGCCTTCTTCGCAAAGCAGATACTCGATTTTGTCGACCAGTATCTTACGGAAATTCTCGCCTCAAAGACTGTTCACGGACTACGGACACAGGTCTACCAGCACATACAGCATCTTCCAGTACAATTCCTAGACCACAGCCGTTCAGGTGAACTACTCTCCAGAGTCATGAGCGATACAAACGAGATCGAGAGCGTTCTGACATCAGACCTCAGCGCTCTAGGCGCGAATTTCGGCATGGTTGCCGGAGCATCCATCCTTCTCTTCTACGCCAGCCCGAGGATTGCCCTCACCGTCGTTCCGTTCATAATTGGCATGGTCATTGTCGTGAACTTATTCAAACGGAGGATCAAAAGAGCGTCGAGGAGAATCAGAGAGGCCGTAGGTGACCTTTCAGCGAGAGCCTACGAAGTGATGAGCAACCTACGCATAGTAAAGAGCTTCACGATGGAAGAAGAAGAAGCTAAGGATTTTCGCAACAAATCTCTGACAATTGTAAAATCCAACATTGGCCTGGCGAAGCTAAGATCGGTATACGGATCCGCGGTGGACGCGGTCACGACCTTGGCGCTCCTGACACTTATCGTCGTGGCTGTTCCAGACGTGCTGAACGGAGCCTTGACACTGGGAGCACTCGTCGCATTTCTCGGCTTACTCGACAAGATGTTCTCACCTCTAATAGCGTTGAGCAAATCAAACTTCAAATTCCAAAAAGCCACCGCGGCGGGGGACAGAATCTTTGAGATTACAGAGACGAAGCCTGAAGTCCTAGACGTGCCAGGAGCATTTGCCCCACCTGAGATACTGGGACGGATAGAATTCGATGGAGTCTCGTTCAAGTACGAGCGCAACCAAACCGTCCTTGACAACTTCGGCTTGACAATCAACCCCGGTGAGACGATAGCAATAGTCGGTCCCAGTGGTGCCGGAAAATCTACCATAGTCCACCTGCTGTTGCGCTTCTACGAGCCGGATTCCGGAGCCATCCGGATTGACGGCTATCCCATCAACATGCTGAAACTTTCCTGCTTGAGAAAGAACATTGGACTCGTCATTCAGGACCCGATCCTGTTCTCCGGAAGCGTACGCGACAACATAGCCTATGGCAAGCCTGGGGCAAGCCAAGAAGAGATCATCCAGGCAGCAAAAGCTGCCAATGCGCACGAGTTCATACTTGCTCTCGCCTATGGGTATGCTACGGAAATCGGCGAACGAGGCGTAACTCTCTCAGTTGGCGAGAGACAGCGCGTCTCCATCGCTCGAGCACTCATCAAAGATCCCAAGATACTCATAATGGACGAGGCGACGTCGAACGTTGATTCCAAGTCTGAAGCGCTCATTCAAGACGCAATGGGACGAATGTCGGGAGAGCGAACCACGATCATCATCGGTCACAGACTCTCTACCGTGATGGATGCCGACAGAATAGTTGTCCTCGAAGAGGGGGGAATCGCAGAGATCGGTACACACCGTGGTCTGCTGCAACGCCAAGGAGCCTACACGCAACTCTACCAGAACCAATTGCAGGCCCAGACACAGGTCATCCCTTCGCAATTCCGCGGGTACAGATATCTGAAGAAAGAGGAGAAACCGTGACAACCATAAACGCAAGCGAACTAGAATGGCGGTTCTGCCGAGACGGATTGAGTTCAGCCCGTCAAGTTTTCATGGGTATGTTAGTAATGAAACGAGAAAAGATGAGGTACAACCTTCCATGAAGCTGAGAAGCTTCAGGGTCCAGAACTACAGGTGCATAGACGACTCTGGCGAAGCACCTGTCGAACATATCAAAGCCCTAGTCGGAAAGAACGAAAGTGGAAAAACAAGCATCCTAAGAGCTCTGCACAAGTTCAACCCTGCCAGTCCGGAGCCCTACAATGGACTGAAGGAGTTTCCACGAAGACGATTCCACGAGTACGAGGACAAAGCCACAGTCGTGGAGCTAAAGTTTTCATTGGACCCCGAGGACAGAAACGTGTTATCCGAGATCGATCAGCGCCTCGCAGAAGTGTCTGGCGCGTCGGTCAAGAAAGACTATGCGGGACGGTATGCTGTAGAGCTACTGCCAGACATCCAGATCCCATCCCCCAACCTCAAGGGAATCTTTCCACTTCTTATCCAGCTCCGAGGCGCCATCGACAGACTCGACGATACAGTCTCTGGACGAGAGGGAGGCGTTCGCTGGAAGCTTCTCGATGCTCTTACCAGAGTCGGGACCGGCATAGGTGAGGAGACGGATCTTTCTATCGCGTCCTCGTCGAGAGAAGCCTTCGTCAGACAAGTCCAAGAAATTCAGACCCTAGTAGGGAAGAGCCCAGACGAGGGATCCCAGAAGGTCATAGGTGACATTGTGCGCCTCATATTGAACACGATCGACTGGGCGAGTATCGATTCTCGAATCAACAAGTACATTGTCGAAAGACTCCCTGGCTTCGTCTACTTCGAAAACTATGCAATCCTGTCCGGAAGAATCCATCTCCCATCATTCGCGGAACGGTTCAGGGCGGGCCTACTCAGCCCAGAAGAAAACACTGCCAGTATGCTGCTATCGTTCCTGAAACTGGACCCTGAGAAGCTGGTCAAGCTGGGAACACGAGACGGTAAATCCTCACAGGAGATGCAGGACGCTTTCGATACCAGAGCACTCATGGTTGACAGAGCAGCCCTATCCGTCTCCGGTCTCCTGGCCGACATCTGGCAGCAGAGAAAGGCTCGGCTAGACCTTGCTATAGACGGCGACTATCTGAGACTCTGGGTGGCAGACGCGGTCGACGGTTCACGAGTTGAGCTAGAGCAGAGTAGCAAAGGATTCCAGTGGTTCCTCTCCTTCTATATCGTATTCATGACAGAGACTCTCGAAGGAAGAGATACGGTACTCCTCTTAGATGAGCCCGGGCTACACCTCCACGCGGCTGCGCAGCAAGACCTCCTCCGAGTCCTCGCCAGACTATCCGAGAAGAACCTGGTTATCTACTCGACCCACTCCCCGTTCATGATCGACTTGGACGCACTGGACACGATTAGCGTTCTGGCCGAAACACCGCGAGGCACAAAGATCTCTGAGCCTACAAAGACAACCGACAAGACAGCCCTGTTCCCGCTCCAGGCCGCACTAGGGTATGCCCTTTCTCGCGGCTTGTACACTGGAGAATACAGTCTCCTTGTGGAAAACATCACTGACCTATGGATACTCTCGACGATCTCGCAGCATTTCAAAGAAAAACATCGCGGCTACATAGCCGATGACATCGTAATCACGCCTTCCGGTGGGGGCCAAAAATCCGCCCTATTTGCAACAATGCTCGCCGGACAGAACATGAGCGTATCGGTGCTATTAGACTCAGACGTCGATGGAATCAGTGTCAAGAAACAACTGGTTGAAAGCCCGATAGCAAGAGAAACAAACGTAATCTTCGTCAACGACGCTAGCCAGGAACCAGGACGCGTGATGGAGATAGAGGACCTCCTGCCTCCCAGCCTATACCTCAAGTTCGTAAACGATGCTTATTCAAGAGAACTAGGCAAGAACCGGCTGGGCAACGAAGCCCTCGCGAAGGATGTGCAGATCAGGAGATACGTGGAGGCAGAGCTGAAGAAGAGAGAAATCGGTTTCTCGAGGTTCCGTGTCGCCAGGCAGATCATGAACGACTTCCCGAACATTCCGTTCAGCCAGCTTCCCGCGGAGTTTGTCCAGAACATGGAACGCTTGTTCTCGTTCATCAACAGAATCAAGCCGGAACATACGCCCCAGCCGATCATAGCAGCGTCTCCCCGTCAATCTCCCCTGAGAGCAATATTCTCCAGAAGCCGGTCATAGGCCAAAGCGAAAACCGCCCAATGATATACTAGGATACAGCAGTATCTTTGACAGACTAATCACATCCAGAGTCTCGGAAACCGAAAATGGAAAACGCGCAAGGGCCGCTGCGAGATGAGAACCACAAGGGCAACCCTTGCCCCCTCTGCAATATTCCCGGCCAGGAAGTTTTGGCCGAGTTTCCGAGATGGAGGCTGGCGCGGACCAAGACCATGAAACAACACAGAGAGCGGCTCATGCTCTACCATCGAGAACACGTGAAGACCTTGGACGAACAATCTATCGGAGAGGCATACATGCTACTCTTGACGATCGGCCGCAGATACTTCTCCTACACAGATCGGTGGGCTGTATTCGAACCGGTCTACGCCACGGTCCCGGACCATTGGCATGGGTGGCTTCTGACCTTAACCCTGGTTCAGAAGATTACGAGCAGATTCTGAAAACTCCACGACTCATCATCCACACAGACCAGATGACGATCGACAGGGCGAAACCCGAATCGCTAGAGGCGTTGCCGGAGAATCCCTCCTCTGCCGGTCAGCAGGGAACTCGAAGCTCGTAGGCCCCTTTCGAATTGTCTAAGCCATCGGAGACTCGTAGCATTTTGAAAGGTGAGCGAAACCAACAATGAAGTCGAAAGCTGGGAATCAGTATTACTTTACTGACGAGAAGAGGTGCGAATCATGCGGCATGATACAAGACAACTGCATGTGCTACAAGGAAAAACAGCTAACCCGATATTGCAAGGCGCAGGGCCAGTTGAGGATCACGACAGAGATTTTTCGTTTTGTTCTAGAGGCTTAGGTCTTGCCGGGTCCTGATCGTCTTCATCAGGTCTCCTCGAGTAAGCATTCCCAGAATCCTATCACCATCGGTCACTAGTAAGCGTCCAATATTTTTCTCCGCGATCTTCTTCAATGCTTCCGCGGCTGAAGCGTTCGGGCTGATCGTCACTATTCGCTCGTAAGGAACCATCGCTTGGGCAACAGTCTCCATCTCCCGTTTCTCTGCAGGAATTGATCGGACAGATGACATCGTAACGACCCCTTCCAGCTTATCGTTCCGGACTACTGGATAGCCGCCATGAGGATGGATAAGGAAATAATCGGTCACGAGCTTCTGGACACTAATGTCAGGCGAGACCGTCAGCAGATCTCTCGTCATGATATCTCCCACGCTGATCCCGTGAAGCGCCTCAGTCATCTCAGTCTGCTTGAGGCTGGTCTCAGCCCCGGACCGGATAAACCAGCCCAAGAAGATAATCCACAAGCCGTTAAAGATATCCGCAGTCGCCACCACCAACAAGAGACCCGCGGCAATCATGATCAATGACAACGCCTCGCTAACGCGAGTAGCATTCCGCGTCGCCTTCAACAGGTTCTTAGACCGACCCCAGAGACTACCGCGTAACACTCGGCCGCCATCAAGAGGAAACGCTGGGACAAGATTGAACGCACCCAAGGCTACATTGATCACGGCGTTGTAGCCGAGGATTGCGATGATCGGAACAGGCGCAGAAACCAACCTACTCACATACCAGAGCGCACCTAGAACTCCAGCAATGGCGAAGCTCGTCAATGGTCCCGCGAGTGCCATGCGAACCTCGAGACCCGCATCCTTCGGCTCCTCGCTCATCTCCGAGACTCCACCAAAGAAGAAGAGAGTGATTCTGGCAATTGGTAGACCATTCTTCTTTGCAATGTAAGAATGCGACAGCTCGTGTAGAAGGACCGAGATGAAGAGCAGAAGAGCAGAGACCGCTCCGATAGCCCAGTAAGTCAGGGCACCGAGCCCAGGATAGACGATGGGAAGATAGCCGTCGGCCAGCGACCAGGCTATCAATAGAAAGACCAACCACAAGGTCCAGTGGATCCTTATCGGAATCCCAAGTATCTTCCCGATATTCGCTGACAATTCTGCTGTCTTCGCGTACTCTGCTAGAACTTGAGCGTTTTCCTATCCAGTTCTGGCTGCAGATCTCGACGACTGAGGGGAGGGACTACGGTGGGATCCATGCGGATTCATGAAGATCGCCTTCAGCGCTTCCAACCAAGCACGCCTCGCCTCTTCGACGGTCAATCCCGAGACGAGAAGGGTCTCAAGTCCGTTCCAGAGAGCGATCAGCGAATTTGCAAGAGGACGGATGTCTAAATTATCTCCGACAAATCTCCGTTTCTGACCCTCTGCGAGAAAACTGGTCAGCACTTCCTCGTATTCCGCATGATTCTGTTTCAATATTCTTTTCAGAGTAGGGTTTCGTGACGCTTCGGAGAGAATTTCGAAACTAAGTCCTGGGTTGGATGCGGACAGTTTCAGCATCTTGTCGAAGAATTCAGTAGCGCTCCGGACCGGATCTGCCTCGTCGCCAAACGAGGAGTACAGTATCTCTTTGAAAGCCTGAGGTGCCGTCTTAACCATAGCCTCGAAAAGATCTTCTTTACTGGAGAAGTATAGGTAGATCGCTCCCTTGCTTACGCCTAGCCGCTTCGCAATGTCTTCCATTGTTGCTTCGTGGTATCCTTTCTCGGCGAAGACCCTGTTGGCAGCGTCTAATATTCGACTTCTCGCTTCTTCCTTGTACTCAGGCACGACCTTAGGCATTCGGCTCTATGATCAGTTCGCGGTGGGGCGCTATTTAAAAATGACCGACGCGTTTAAATAATGACTCATCAGTCAGTTTCGCTACGCGATAAGACTTGCAGAATCAGAACATTCGGTTGGAAAAGAGGGCAATGAAGGACAAAGTTGTCATGATTACTGGAGCTAATTCGGGTATTGGAAAAGCGGCTAGCCTGGCCCTCGCGAAAATGGGCGCCAACGTGGTCATGGTTACTCGAAACAAGGAGAAGGGTGAAGCTGCAAGGTCCGAAATTATCAGAGAATCTCAGAACGGCTCCGTCGATCTCTTACTTGCTGACCTGTCGTCTATCGAGTCAGTGCGGAGTCTCGCAACAGAATTTCAGAAGAAATATTCCAAATTTCACGTCCTCATCAACAACGCCGGACTGTTCAACCAAAGACGTAATGTTACAACGGACGGCTACGAGAATACTTTCGCCACAAACTATCTCGCGCCTTTCCTCTTGACAAACCTCCAACTGCCAATCCTAAAGGCCAGTGCACCCAGTCGAATTATCAACGTCTCATCCGTAGGACACTACAACGGACACATCAACTTTGACGATCTCAACTTAGAGAAGGAGTATGGCGGGTGGAAGGCTTACGGCCAATCTAAGCTTGCCCTCGTCCTCTTCACGCATGAACTCGCAAAGAAGCTACAAGGAACCCGCGTAACGGTCAACTCTGTCCACCCAGGCACTGTCGCGACAAACATCTGGACTAGACCTTTAGGTCCAGCAGGCTTCATTATGTCCTTGCCGAAATTGTTCATGCTAAGTCCACAGAAGGGGGCAGAGACAATTGTCTATCTCGCATCCTCTGATGAAGCAGAGGGTCTCAACGGAGAATATCTGGAAAAACTGAAGGTGAAAAAATCTTCAGATGAATCCTATGATGACGAGATTGCTCAGAGACTATGGGATGTTAGCGAAAAACTGACTCACCTTTCCTGGCCTGTTCCAAGATGAATTGGAATAGATCAATGGAATGGGAATTCGAGACGAAAAGTACTCCTGCGAATGAAGTAGATCTCGAGATGCAACATGTAATCACAATATGTGACTATGGAACGTGCCCGACCATTAAAAGCAACAACGCAATCAACATGATATTCGTGGTGAAATTTGGTGGAAATTCATGCTCGTCCGAAGCGCGAAGAGATCGACGCGACGATAATTATTACGAACCTCTTGAGAATCGCGCGGTAGGGGCCTTGCTCCAATGAGCGACAGCCTATCCGCGCCTCTGGTCGGACAACCCGACAAGGTCGTACAGGTAGAGAATCTTTCAAAGAAATACGGCGACAATGTCGCCGTCAACGGCATATCGTTCAACCTTACGAAGGGTGAAGTGTTCGCCTTCCTCGGCCCGAACGGTGCCGGAAAGACGACAACCGTGGAAATCTTAGAGTGTCTCCGAAACCCGACCGGTGGACAAGCACTAGTCCTAGGCTATGACGTGAGCAGACGATCCGACCAAGCCGAGATCCGGAAACGGATCGGAGTCCTGCCCCAAGACTTTAACGCGATAGACCGGCTCACGGTCCGTGAGAACATCGACTATTTCGGTGCGATGTTCAAACACCAGCTTGACGCAGACAAGCTCATCGAGCTAGTCGATCTGAAGGATAAACGGGACGAGCAGTTCAAGAAACTATCAGGAGGTCTCAAACAGAGAGTTGGACTCGCGGTTTCTCTAGTCAACGATCCCGATGTCGTCTTCCTCGACGAGCCTACAACAGGCCTGGACCCTAGAGCTCGCCGGGACGTCTGGGGCGTCATCGAGCGCTTAAAGGGCCAGGGAAAAACGGTCTTCCTCACAACTCACTACATGGACGAGGCAGAATATTTGGCTGACATTGTTTCAATCATCGATCACGGACAGATAATCGCCTCGGGAACACCTGACCAGCTGATAGACACTCATGGTGGAAAGAAAACACTCATCATACGAGATGCCGGCGAAGAAGGGCTCAAACAACTACCTCCAGCCCTACCGAAAGCTGAGCTTAGAAACGCGGGAGATATCGCCATCCCGCTGAACAACGGCGAACTCACAAACATCCTCATGAGTCTAGCACAAACCCCTCTACACGACAAGGAAATAGAAGTCAGACGTCCAACACTAGACGACGTCTTCCTCAACCTCACCGGTCGCAGAGTCTCGGAGGAGGGAAACTAGATATGAGGAGCCGAATATACACCATTATCCGTGGGCATTTCAAGAGCTGGTACCGCAGCAAGAGCAACATATTCTGGACCATAGCCTTCCCACTCCTACTCATTGTCCTCTTCGGAGCAATATTCGGCAGCGGAAGCACCAAGTTCGACCTCTACGTCCAAAATCAGGATCTAAATGGAAATGTGCCGACGCCGCTCTCACAAGGCTACGTAAGCGTATTGAATCAGACTGGTGCGTTCAACCTCCACATGGTCGCTGCTGAGCAGCCAGACCCCCTGACATTTGTGAAAAACGACGCTCAGCTACACAATCGTGGACAGAGACTGCTCGTGGTACCGTTAGGCTTCAACGCCACTGTGATGAGTGGAAACAATGCAACCATACAACTCTTCATGGATCAGAGCGACCAGGCCTCAGCATCGCTCCGAGGAATAGTGAACTCAGTCACCGTCTCGTACGCAGCTGCCATCGCTGGCGCGCCCGACCATCTATTTGTTCAACAAGTCGGCATCGTAACTAGGAATATCCGCTACATTGACTTCTTCATTCCGGGAGTAATCGGCATGACACTCCTCACTACGGGTGTCTTTGGCGCTGTCAACACCAATGGCAGATATCGAGAGCTGAAGATCATCAAGAAACTCGCCACCACACCCCTCAGCAAGATCGAATGGATACTCGGAATGGTTGGATACCAGATGATCCTAGCCACCATATCACTCGTCGTCATCCTCTTCTTCGGCTACGCCATCTTCGGAGTAACAGTGACCATAGACATCTACACGGTAGGACTTGTAGTTGCAGCCGCCCTCCTCTTCCCAGGGATTGGGATGGTACTTGCAAATTTCGTACGGGAAGCAGAGAGCGCAGATGCCGCGGCCAACGCGATAACTTTTCCAATGATGTTCCTGGCCGGAACCTTCTGGCCACGCGAAACACTGCCGGATATTATGAAGGTCATAGCTAACTTCATGCCACTAACCTACGTGAACGACGGACTGAGAGACGCGTTGATCTATGCGCAACCTGCCCAAGCCCTGACCAACACTATCATAGCTCTTGGGCTGGCAGCGTTTTTCATCGTACTAGGCAGTTTACTAATGAACTGGAAAGAAGAATAGTCACGACAAATCCGCCGAAGGACACTTCGAAACCAATGAGGTCGAATCCCCCCGGCCCTGGCGCGCTTTTCTATCAAAGCTTCAATTAGCACAAGAGATCGCGTCGAATAGAAATCGGATTGACTCTTGCAGAACAGCTTGCAGACTATGTTCATTCCACAAAATATCAGCACGTCCCTGAGAACATTGCTCACGAAACCAAGAAACGAATCATCGACAGTTTAGGCTGCGCGATCGGCGCCTTTAACGCAGATCCAGTCAAAATCTCTCGCAGAATAGCGGAAGCTTTGCGCGATACCCAAGGATCAACACTCTTCGGGACCAGAAGGAAGACCACTCCAGATCTCGCGGCGTTTGTTAACGGGATAATGGTACGATACTTCGACTATAACGACACCTACCTGTCCAAGGAGCCCGCACACCCCAGCGATAATATCGGACCGTGCTTCTCCGTCGCGGAATCGGCCCAAGCAACTGGGAAGGACCTTCTTCTCTCCATTATTCTAGCCTACGAGATTCAATGCAGGCTCTGTGACGCAGCCGATATCAGACATCGAGGCTGGGACCACGTATGCTACGGTCTACCCTCAACTGCTCTCGCAGCCAGCAAACTCATGGACCTAAATTCCGATAAGATGACTCAAGCAGTGAATCTAGCCCTAAACTCTCACATCACGATGAGACAGGTCAGGGCAGGAGAGCTATCTATGTGGAAGGGATGCTCCTTTGCAAACGCCGCCCGAAACGGGGTCTTCTCCG
>Ga0209239_1000406_pt1 | contig 24402 bp, 25 predicted proteins | sample GraSoi013_2_20cm_FD_185824 | JGI IMG/M metagenome (GOLD analysis project Ga0209239, IMG submission 185824) | Grasslands soil microbial communities from the Angelo Coastal Reserve, California, USA - Sample 10_02_2013_2_20cm (SPAdes) (version 2) | ecosystem: Environmental > Terrestrial > Soil >...
AGGAATGAGAACCCAACTTCTTATTTCTTAATTTTTACTTCTTACTTCGCTTCACCCTCCCTTCAGAGAAGCCATATCGATTGAGAACCGGTACTTCACATCTGACTTGAGCAGTCTCTCGTAGGCTTCGTTGACTTTCTGGATCGGGATGACTTCGACGTCAGCGGTGATGTTGTGTCCACCGCAAAAGTCGAGCATTTCCTGTGTTTCAGGGATGCCCCCAATCATCGAGCCCGAGAAACTGCGCCGCCGAGCGATGAGGCTGAATGCAGGAACCCGCAACGGCTCTGCCGGAGCGCCGACAAGTGTAAGATTGCCGTTGACGCCAAGTAAATTGATATAGGCGTTGATGTCGTGATCGGCGGAAACCGCGTCGAGGATGAAATCGAAGCTGCCCTCCTGTTTCTTCATCTCGTCGGCATTGCGGGACACGACGACTTCGTCGGCGCCCAGCCGCAGCGCGTCCTCCTTTTTGTTAGGCGAGGTGGTAAACACGACAACGTGTGCTCCGAACGCATCCGCAAATTTTACCGCCATATGGCCCAATCCGCCCAGACCGACCACCCCAACCTTTTTCCCTTTGCCGACGCCCCAGTGGCGCATGGGCGAGTATGTCGTGATCCCAGCGCAAAGCAGCGGCGCAGTTCCTGCGAGATTCAAATTCGTTGGAACACGCAGCACAAAGTGTTCATCGACAACGATGCTTTCGGAATAGCCACCGTAGGTCACGCCTCCGAGGTGCTCGTCCGGCGAGTTGAAGGTGAGGATCATGTTCGGGCAGAACTGCTCGAGGCCAGCTTTGCAGTTTGGGCAGGTGCCATCTGAATCGACCATGCAACCGACCGCGACGAGATCGCCTGGTTTGTACTTGGTAACTGCCGAGCCGACTTTGGTCACACGCCCGACGATCTCGTGGCCCGGAACGATCGGGTAGTTCGTGGCCATGAACTCGCTCCACTCGTTGCGGACTGAATGCAGATCCGAGTGGCAGATGCCGCAGAACAGGATTTCGATCTGCACGTCGCGGTCAGTCGGATCGCGACGCTTTATTTTAGTAGACGCCAGCGGGGATGTTTCACTGGCAGCGGAATAAGCTTTCGTATTGTACGTGGTTGGATGCATGTAGTTGATCCTCCTATTGATTTTGTTCTTTGTAGTGTCGTCGTACACCTGAACCATTCAATCGCGATATGAACGCGCGACGGTGAGGTTCGTACTGTTGTTGATCTGCAAAACGTCAGTGCGTCTGAGATCCGTCGCCATTGCGCGTGTGTGGGATTTTGTAGTGCCACGTTAGAGCTGATTCTAATTCCCTCCTTAGGGAGAGAATCGAAACGCGTCGCAGTCGACGATACCGTGGGCTTACTGCCCGTCCCAGGAGAGGCCTTCGGTGAACATTTTCACTTCGCTTCCTCCGTTCTCCGGCTTCACAAAAATCGTTAGCGTCGCTTCGCCACGCTTTCGCTTAAGGATCGAGGATTGCGGTTGAACCATATCGCTGCCGTCGTTAGTCCAGCCTTGCGCTTTGAGATTTGCAGCAAGCTGCGCGCAGACGTTCTTCACGTTTGACTTGCTCTTGAAGGCAACGTGTTCAACGAGCGCCTTGTACTCGACGTCGGTCGCATCTTTCGTCAGCGCGAGATCCTTTACGTTGAGCCCCGCAGCCCGCGGCTGTCCCGCGGGTTCATCATCCGACTCATCCGTCGTCGCCTTCTTGCCAGACGTCGTACTGGCTCGCTTTTCCGACTCAGGGGGCTGAAACTCTTTCGGGATTTCTCCCAGCGGAGCGAGGAACTTGATCTTCACCTCCCACGTGTCGCCAAACGTTTCGACTTGCCCGTCGGTAGTAAGTTCACCTTCCACCTTGCCACCCTCGAAGGTGAAGTCGTTCATGTGAATCGAGCCAATCGAGCTGAAGCCCTGCTTTTTATGCGCGCTGTGAACCACCTGGCAGCCAAAGATTTCACCGTCATCATGGACCGAGGTGATCAGCGCGCTGCCGAACCTGCCGAATGCAGCGTTGAGGTCGGGCTTCTTATCTTTGAAATGATCCTTTTCCGTAAACACCAGGTCTATGCTGGGTTTATCACCGAATGGCTCGCGCCAATGTGCCGACACATACGCCAGCTTCGCTTCTTTGCCGTTGCCCTTGAAGACGCCGGTTACGGAGGGCTTCACATTCGCGGCCGGGCCAGGCTTTTTCGCAGGCGATGCCGGAAGAGAGTCGCCCGCCTTGAGCAGCGCCACATCGAAACGCCCATCGAAGCCATTGGGAAACATCGTGTCGGTCTCATTCGGCTGGCTGGCTTTGCCAATCACGCGGCTGTCCTGCAACTTGAGTTCCCCGGTCGCGCTGCCGCTGCGGCGGCCGAGCATCGTACCTCCCGCGCCGGCGCTCCAGTACTTGAGTTCGCCCGTCTTTTTAAAGACTAGCTTTAGATATGGCCGGTTGAAATCGCCGTCCCCACCCTCCTTTTCTGCTTCTTTCGTTTCTTTCAGCTTCTCGCTCGAAACCGGCTGACCGCTGAGGACCACCGCGATCGCTGGCTCGTTGTCGATTGTTGTCTCGTACGCGAGGGCGTGTTTCAGCGGGTAGGTCTTCTTCTCCAGCATCAGCGTCCCCTCGGCCGCCTTGGTTGTCCCTTCCTGCGCAAAGAGCGTCAACGCGCCCATAGCGCTTACAATTGCAATCAGCCACGTGAATTTTTTGGTCATATAAAGTGTTTCTAGCCTTGGCGTTGGAGACTGCTCCAACGTTGACATCTCAGCCGAAAAACGCGGAGGTACCAAGCGTGTTCGAAGGGCGAATCGAGCTTTCAACCGGCGGCCTGCTTGCTTCACGCATTATTGCGCGATCAGCGCTGGTATTGTTCGTCGCTCACGTGCTCCATCCACTCGACCACTTTGCCGTTGAGCGCTTCTTGAATGGCAATGTGCGTCATGGCGGTCGTCGGCGTAGCGCCGTGCCAATGCTTCTCGTTAGGCGCAAACCAGACCACATCGCCCGACCGGATTTCTTCGATCGGTCCGCCCCAACGCTGCGCCCATCCGAGGCCGGACGTGACGATCAACGTCTGACCAAGTGGATGTGTATGCCACGCAGTGCGTGCACCCGGCTCGAACGCGACGTTTGCACCACGCATACGTGCCGGCTCCGGAGCTTCAAACAGCGGATCAATCCGCACTGTCCCGGTAAACCAGTCAGCTGATCCTGTTGTGGAACTTTGTGAACGAACTCTTCTTATTTCCATTTTCGGACCTCCTTACTTTCTCAATCTCAGCAACTCAACGCCCGTTAATTCAGCGCCGAATAGCTGGTCGGATCCATGAAGAAGCGGTCGATATGATCCACCAGTGGCCCGTTTGCTTCCGATTCGGTCTTCACCTTTTTCCATTCCGGATCGGCTTGGAAGGCAGCCCAATTCTTCTCCGCCTCTTGCCGGCTGGGATGCTCTAAAATGTAGATGAATAGATTTTGCGAACTCGGCGCATCTTCCGGTGACCAATAACCGATGCTCTTCATGTTGTGCCGTTTGAAGATCGCGTCGGTGTGATCGCCAAAGCGCGCTTTGAGCGCATCTATTTTGCCTGGGTTCACGTGATACATGCGCAACTCGTAAACGTGATGTGAAGGATTCGATCCGCGAAGAGTGCTGAAGCCGAGGATCAACGCGGCGCCGCAAAGAAAAGAAAAGACATAATACGGTTTCATGTAGTTGAGGATACTCAAAGGCTCATTTGGCAGGAACATGATGGACCTCGTCCATGTAACGGTTGGCGGCGGCGACTGCCTCCTCCGGACTGCTTCCGTTTTGACGCGCGCTTAGATAGGGCGCGTACCAATCCCACCAATGGTGTTCGGCGTGCGTCTTTTCGTAGTGGTCGTGGTGCTCCGACGTTTCGCGGAGGAGCTCTGCAAGGGGCGCGACGTCAATGGGTCGTGCTTGCTTCTGGTCCCATTTGCGGCCAGGAAGGCGCTCCTTGATCTCTTGCAGCAGCCAGCGGTTCCCGTCTGGATCTTCAAACGAAGCAAACGAGAAGTAGGAACGACCTTCCGGATCGCGCCCAACGATCCTCGGGTTCTCCACGGCGTTGTTGAACGGGCCACCAGCGTAGTGGAAGACCTCGCTGACGTTGACGCCGCGGGCGATCAAGTCCTCGCGGGCGGCGTCGACGTTATCCACGGCGAGGACCAGGTCCGCCGAGCCAGACCTGGCCGACGTGACTCCCTTGCCAAAGATGATCGATGCCTCGGAACGAGGAGGAGTGAATTGTATACCCCGAAAGTTTTCACTCACGATGTCGATATCTAATCGGAACCCCAGTTTCTCGTAGAATGCTTTGGCGCGATCGACGTCGGAAACAGGGACGATTACCACTTCTAATTTCATGTTCATTATTGCTGCTCCTTTTCTTTCTTCGCGGTCCTGAACCTAAGTGTTGGCGCCGATCACTACAGCTTCAAGAGAAGAGGTCGCGCAAGACTGGACATACGATTTTTTCATATCGCCTAAAGCTACTACGGCGATCCGCCGGCCGCCGCAGAAAACGCGTGCTCGTCAAAATTATCGGCGACTAAATCGGAAATGCTGCTCTACGCAGCCGCTTTATCTAAGTGCGCGCCCGGTTGTACTTTCCGGGAACAGTTCGCGCTGAGATGGACAGACGGTTCCAGGCATTGATTGATGCGATTGCCAGGGTCACGTCAGCGCACCGAATCAGCCAGGCTTCACGACCGAAAGAATATTGCCAGCTGGATCTTTGAACCAGGCAATCGTCGGTCCGTTCCCGCGCATGATCCCTTTCTCGTCTGTCTTCAGGTCACCTTGATTGTAATGCTCGAACCGCACCCCGCGCTTTGTCAGCTCGTCGACCGCACGGTCGACATCGTCCACGGAAAATTGAGAACGGTGAACGTCGCCGGAACGTGATTCGGCTTCGGATAAATGAGAACATCATTGCCGCCCGCCAGATGCAATCTGAGCAGGCCGTGGTCCTCCGATGTCTTTAATCCCAGCGTTTGACTGTAAAACCTCTTTTCCTGCGCGATGTTCGGCGCCGCGAATCCGCTGAACGCTTTGCTGTCTTCCAACATGATAATCCCCCCAATGTCTTTCGTTTAGCGTCACGCCTTTGGTTCCCAAACATTATTTTCTGGAAGTGCAACGCTCCCGTATCATAAGCCCTTACGATGCGTGCTGACGCGCAGCGTTGTAGAGGCGCTGGCCGCGGCGAGCGGGCTGAGTGGTCGAGCCGTTAACAAGCGCAGCGCTATCGTGCGCGGTCTCTGCGAGAGCAGCCAAACGTTTAGATCTGACCCTGTTTTGAATCCCCATAACGTTCAGTCTGCGCTAATCTCTCCGGTATCCGCCATCGGGTTTCCGGTTTTGTAAAATGTCCCTTACGACTTGATTAGCTGGTAGACCTCCGGGGAAGGTAGACGCAGCAATGTTACGTCGATGATGGTCGTGCGATGTGGCTGAATCAGATTGCTCATTTGGCGACGGTTTAGCGGAATGCGCAAGGGCAGGTAGGAAACAAGCGGGTTCTGGCTCGGCGCCGCCGGTTCGATCGCCGTGATCTCGAGAGCGAAATCATAAACATTCGCCAATTGATCCACCCAGTCCTGTTCTTTGCGCTGAAATTTTTTCACCCGGAGGTAGAAAAGGATGACGTTAGGCGAAACGCCGCTGACCGACGTGTCTTGCATGAGCGACTGGATCGGTGTTGTCCCTTTCTCCTGCTGATTGGAAACGAAAAAGATATCGGAGTTCCCGATGGGGATTGGCAGCCCATCCTGGTCGCGCAATCGGATGATTACCTGCGAATGTGGATCGTATTGATTGCGCGGATCACTCAGGAAATTAGAAAGTCCGGGCTTCTGCATCCTCCGAGCGTTGTCAAAGGTTTGCGCGGTCTCGCGATCGTAGGCCGCGACCGCTCGCTGCCAGGCGGTCAGGGTGCGCTCCGGGGTTTCGAGCGCAAGCTTTAACATCCGCTCGATCTGCTCCTGTGGAACGGTTCCGGAAATAACTCCCATTGTGTCGCCCGAATGGGCGCAACGGTAAGGAATACCACAGGGAACCAGTAGGCGGTTCTTGCCTGCATAGGAGGTAGACTTCACCTCGTAATATTCTGGGAAATCGGCTTTCGCCGCAGCAGCCTGCACCGCAGTCTGGATCGCCGGCCATGGAAGAACTGCCGCATCTTTCTTCGGGCCAATTTCCAAATAATTGAAGTTCAGATTCGAAGCCGAAACCCGAACGACGCCATCGGAACCGTCTTCGTGCGCATAACGAATCGGAAATTCGAACCATGACGGGTCGGCTTGTGTGCCGACGATGATGTATTCCTGCACCTTATAATCCTCCGCCATCCGTGAATCCTGGCGCATGAAGGAAAGGTGTAGATCGATCGTCGAGGAAGATCCAAATTCGAGCGACTGCAAAAACTTCACTCCACGTTGCGCGCCACGTTCGAAAACGAACCGGCCCCACCGCGCGATCTGCCCCTGACCGATCGTTGCCCAGCCGCTGCCGAGATTCGCGCCGGCGAGATAAACCAGATTTCGGACAGGCGACGGCTTCGGACTGAAGTCCGCAATCCATTTGCGAATGACGAGCGCGCCAGTGCTATGGATAACGACGTGAAATCCACTCTCGAGCAGACCCGGATGTTGCTCTAACAGGGCTCGATTCAGTCCCCGCGCAATGTCGGCAACCGAAACCGAATCATTCAGACTGACATAGCGCGAGAGATCGACTTCAATGACATCGTAGCTGCCGCGCAAACGTTGCGGGAGTGTACCATAAATATTCGCGATCGACGTCGGGTCGGCGGACGGACTTTCTGCGCTGTAGCCGTGGATGAGAACGACGGGCTTCATTGAAATTTCGTTAAGCTAGCGGGCTATGTTTCGCTGTCCTTTGATTTGTTGTCTTCGATCTGTCTGGAGGTCCTCATCCAAGGACGTCGGCGATATCAACAAGACTCGCGACGACGCCCATCCAAGAGCCGCACGTGACGATCAACTCCGAAACCGTTCGCGAGTCAACGGTGATCTCTGATGTGCGTTTTCTGTCAACGCTCATACATCACCTATCAACGATGTCTCGATCTTCACAATTTTCGCGCTTCGTCCGTCCTCGAGTGTAATCCAGTCGCCCATGTCCGCGGCCAGCAGCGCCTTGCCGATCGGAGAAATCCAACTCACGACGTCTAGTCCGAAATCGAGTTCGTCGACGCCGACAATGGTAAACGTTTCGGTCGCGTCTTTTTTATCCTTCACCGTTACCGTTGCGCCGAACGTGACGCTGTTCACCGGCGCGTCCGGAGGATCGACAACATGGACCGATGCCAAAATCTGCTCTAATTCCATGATGCGCTCGCTGTCGGCGTTTGCCGCGCGAAGCTTCTGCAGTTCATCGCGCAAACGCTTCGCGCCGCGCGCGGTGACGTAATTGGTCGCTCCCGGCGGCAGCCCTGACGCCGATCGCTTCCGTCCGCTGCGCTCCGGAAGATCGACATCTTCTTTAACAAAGGCCCTGCTCACCGTTCGATCGTTTCCTACGTCCTAATTCTTCCTTCTTACTTTCCTTCGCGCCCTGCTCATCTAGAAAAGTATCGCGGCCGCCGAGTTGTTTTTTGAATGGTCCTCAACGCGCAGTGAATCCCCCGTCGACCATCAGACTGTGCCCCGTTACAAAAGATGCCTTCTCGGAACACAGCCACAAAACAGCTTCCGCAACTTCCTCGACGCGACCCAGGCGTCCGATGGGATGGAAGGTGGTCAGATCATCCTTTTTCATGTTCATGCCATCGGCGAGGCGATCGACCATCTCTGTATCGATCACCGCCGGGTTGACCGCATTGACGCGAATCCCTTGCGCGGAATATTCCAACGCAGCGGCTTTGGTAAGTCCGATGACCGCGTGTTTCGACGCACTGTAAATCCCGATTCCCGGAAATCCGATCACGCCTGCGACGGACGAGCAGTTCACGATCGCGCCACCGCCTTGGTCCAACATCCGAGGGATCTCGTACTTCATGGAAAGCCAGACGCCTTTGACATTGATGTCCATCACCGCGTCGTAGTTGGCTTCGGTCTGCTCAGCGAGCGGTCGCGGTTCACCCTCGATACCGGCGTTGTTAAAAGCCAGATCGAGTCCTCCGTATTCGCTGACCGCGTGCTTGACCAGCGCCTCAATATCGGCCGCGACCAGGATGTCGGTCCGCCGAAAACTGGCCGTCCCACCCGCCGCGCGGATCATCGAGACCGTTTCCTCTCCTCGCTGAACGTTGCGATTACCGATCACGACCCGCGCACCATCGCGAGCAAATGCCAGCGCCGTCGCGCGGCCGATTCCTGAACCTCCACCGGTCACTAACGCAACCTTGCCTTCAAATTCTTTCATTAAGTAATCTCCTTGTTCAAAATTCTCGGCTCGTTTCCTGTCGCCGACGACTGACGCATGCTATGTGATTCGCGCGGTTTGCGTCTATCTCCTTTATAAGCGCATCAGGTTGTTCGAAGCTTTGAAAAACGTTGACGTAACGTTCAATTACGGGCTCGATGGATACATGAAAACAAAACTTTGCTTCGCCCTCTTTCTATTCGCATTCATCTGCTCGGTATCGGCAGCGGACTCGAAAATTGAGCAAGCCGTTCGGGATCAAGACGTGCAATGGTCCAAAGCTGCGGAGTCCAGAGATGTCGAGAAGCTGCTTTCGTTTTACGCAGATGATGCCGTCGTCTTGCCGGCACACGCCGCGATCGCGACCACAAAAGATTCAATTCGAAATATCTTTCAAAGGTTGCTATCCATTCCCGGTGTCGCTCTGAGTTGGAAAGCGACAAAGGTGGACAGTGGCTGGGTCGGGAGATCTGGCCTACTCAACCGGAGCCTATGAAATGACCGCGCCTGACGACAACGGTAAGTCCTCCATCGATCGCGGAAAATATGTGGCGGTCTGGAAAAAGCAGGCTGACGGAAACTGGAAGGTCGCAGTCGATACCTGGAATACTGATCTCCCCCTGCCCGCGCCTTCCGATAAAAAATAGCGGGCGTGCCGGGCCGTTGCGCGTTGCGTCACGTCTTTGTTGATCTTCGTTCCTCTAACTCTTTGCGCTTCATAATTCTTACTTCTCAATTCTTACCTCGTTCATGAGTCTCGATACGCAGACGAAACTGGCGATTTACCGGCACTTCGCCGAGACCGGGCACAGGCCGTCGCTGCAAGTTGTAGCTGAAAGTGTTGGCTCCGATGTCAGCAGCGTTCGCGAAGCCTATGTCAGATTACGCGCCCAGCGAGTATTGGTGTTGGAAGCTGATGGAGCGTCCATTCGGATGGCTCCGCCATTTTCCGGCGTGCCGACCCAACATGTCGTGATCGTCGATGAGACAAAATATTTCGCTAACTGCGCCTGGGATTCATTCGGCATACCGGCGGCACTGCATCGCCCGGGGCGAATTCATTCCCGTTGCGAGCAATCCGGTGAACCGCTTAATCTAGAGATTGGCTTCGAAGGTCCGCCGCCCTGCAGCTGGCTTTTTCATTGCCTTGTTCCAGCGGCCAGGTGGTGGGACGACATTGTTTTCACCTGAAGCAACATGCTTTTCTTCCGGTCGGAAGAACGGGTTCGTGAGTGGTGCGCGGCGCATGGTTATCCCATGCGGCCGCTCGTCACGATGGACCAGCTATGGACGCTCGCGACGACTTGGTATTCGACGCGCTTACAAGAGAACTCGCGGCGTCCGCAGCCCGATGAGATGCGTTCCATTTTCGCGGGCCTCGGCTTAGCACGCGACTTTTGGGATCCGCAGTCGGATATTTTCGGTTAATGGATTCGCTTCGTTCGGAGTTCAGCAGTTCGTCGTCCCTTGAATCCTCTTCAGCTTTCGCTTCCAGCGTTTCAGTTTTTTGCCTTCGGAAATGTCAAATGTTTAGATCTGACCCCATTTTCCCCTTCCACCTCACTAAATCAATCCCAACGCGCGCACGATCGCCTCGTCCACGACCCCCGTGGCATCCAATCCGTAGTCCTGTTGGTAAGCGGTTAGGGCGCGACGAGTGTTAACTCCCAGGGAACCGTTGACGTCTCCGGTGTAGTAGCCAAGCTCTTTGAGCGCGTTCTGCACGTTAATGATGACCTGGTCCGGCAATAGATTGCCATAGGTGTAAATCGGTCCGTCGTAATCGTAGCGCTCATAGTTGGGATCGTATCCCCAAGCCGGATACCAATATCCCGAGTCCCAATAATAGTATCCGCCTCCGACCAGCACGATAACGATGTAGTGTTGTTTCCACCAATCGTGGTCGTGCCGTTCATGATGGTAGCGACGCATGGCGTCCGCGTAACTGTCGCCATTGTCGTTAGTTGTTTTCCCACGGCCAGTGTTGTTATCGGTTATTTTGCCATTCCCAGGATTGTTAGCCGCTGGTTTTCTATGCCCAGGATTGTTAGCGATGCCTTTGTCGCGCCCAAGATTGTTGTTTGCTGTTGTGGCCTGCGTCGGCTGACCCCTTGGCTGCGGAAAAGCCTGGGACGCCTTGGGCTTCGAGGTCGGTTGCGTCGCCGCGTTCTGGCTGGGCGATGCCTGCTGAGCGTTTAACGTTGGCATCGCGGCGAGAGCCATCCAAATCAATGAAAGAACGATGTTTTTCATAACTTGTTAGACAGCAATAAGCAGGTGTTGCTCAGCAAGATGCAAGACTTTGTGCGTCTGCGCTGCATAGGCTACGTCTATGCAGAGAAATCATCTTCTCAATTCGGCATTCGACGTTCGACGCTGGACGTTACTGCAAGTCCGGCGTCGGACCGGTCAGCGTCCCCTCCGCCCCTGATCTGTCGCGCCGTAGCCTTGCGCGTATGCGAATCTTTTGATTTCCGTTTTCGAATGTCCTGACTTTGATCGCGGCCAGCACCGAAATATGCGACTCTGACAACGCTGGAAAATCACGATGGGATTACGCGTCGCTTCTCGAGAAGGAACGCGATTGCCGCGAAGACCGTGTAGAAGACGAGCGCCGTGATCGCGAACGCGCGATCGGACGAGGGCGGAGGGCGCAGGAAGGTGTTGCTTGTTTGAATCAAGACCAGCGCCGCAACGAAAATGATGATGCCGATTTTCCGCGCGATCGCGCCGTTGCGTTTCAAATAGAGCACCGCGCCAAAAAGAAGAATTCCGATCTCCAAACCGAACTCGATGGCTCTGTAATTCCAAAGACCGAAGCCGACTTTCAACGTGTCGTCATAGATGGGGAGATCAGGGCGATGAACAATCAAATCGAGAAGCCAATGCGAAAAAACGGCGAAACCCACGAGCAACGCCGCGCTACTCGAGGCAATGTTCCGCCAGCCGATTTTGTAAATTGCAAACGCTACCGCCGACCAGAAGAGGGCGCCGATGAGGCTGTGCGTGTAAGGCATGTAGTAAAGATCGAGCGCATTAGTCGCGGTGATTCCGGGAACGAAACGCACTTTCTCGATCCCAAGCAGAACAAATGGCGCCCACAAAAAATCCAGCAACTGCACGGCCACGAACAAAACCCAGAGCGGGATTTTGTTTCGCTCCGTTTTGACCGCGAACGCGACACCGTAATGTCCGACGAACATTGGTCTTTTAGTCTAACACGGCGGGTTGATTGTCGACCTTACAGCTTTGATCTCTAACCTGTTCTTAATTGAAAGTCGTTCGCTGCCCGCACTCACTCGCTGCTGCCCTCGCAGCTTTACCTTCTATGTTGCTCATCCCGCTCGCTCCATTCTTGCTTCCTCCTTCTGCCTTTTCGTTAACAAACGAACGCCGTAGTTTTAGCGAAGGAGGAACGTCAACTCTCACCATTTTCAACCAGACTAATGGAAACGCCGTTGACGCCTCTCGAATTTGCTCGCCGCGCGCGCAAACTTTATCCCGAACGTGTCGCGGTGGTCGATGGCGACTCACGCTGGACCTATGCGCAGTTTCTTGATCGCTGTGATCGTTGGTCGGCGGTTTTGCAAAAACTTGGAATCGGCCCGAGCGACCGTGTCGCCTATCTCTCACCAAACACTCACGCGCAGCTCGAATCGTTCTACGCAGTCCCGCAAATCGGCGCTGTGCTGGTGCCGTTGAACTATCGCCTGACCGCCGGCGACTTCGTTTACCTGATCAATCATAGTGGTTCGCGCATGGTCTGCGCAGACCGCGATTACCTTGGCACGATCGACAGCATTCGTTCTCGCCTTCAATGCGTTGAACACTTCATCGCTCTGAGTTGTAGCGTCGACTGTCCTCAGCCGAATTCTGTCTGGCTCAACTATGAAGCAGTGCTCGCCGCGAGCTCGACTGAATTTGTTCGTCCGGACATTCGCGAGACTGATCTGCTCACAATCAATTATACCAGCGGTACCACCTCGCGTCCGAAGGGCGTGATGATCACTCATCGCAATGCCTGGATGAATTCCATCGGCACACTCCTCTATGCCCCTATGACCTGTGCTGATCGTTATCTGTGGACGCTGCCGATGTTTCACGCTAACGGCTGGACTTTCGTCTGGACCGTAACGGCAGCAGGAGCGACTCACATCTGTCTGCGCAAAGTCGAGCCGCGTGCTGTCTTCGAATTGATGGCGACCGAGCAGGTCACCACGCTGTGCGCAGCGCCGACGGTTTTGATTTCATTAGCAAACGCGCCGGGAAACCTCCGTCGCCTCGCACCCAAAGGAATTCACGTTGTCACCGCCGGTGCGCCGCCTGCAGCCTCCACGATTCAGCGACTTGAAGAAGATTTGGGTTGGACCATCACGCACGTTTACGGACTGACCGAGACAGCGCCGTTCATCACCGTCTGCGAATCCCGGGCGGAACACGCGCCGCTACCGATGAGCGAACGGGCCGCGATCAAAGCGCGCCAGGGTGTTGAGTTGATTACATCGGGTGAGTTGCGCGTAGTAGACACGCGAGGCAACGACGTGCCGCACGATGGCGTTACTCAGGGTGAAATCATCGCGCGCGGCAACGTGGTCATGGCCGGCTACTACAACGATCCGGAAGCGACCGAGCGGGCTTTACGCGGCGGATGGTTTCATACCGGCGACGCGGCGGTCGTGCATCCGAATGGTTACGTCGAAATTCGCGACCGTCTGAAAGACGTCATAATAAGCGGCGGCGAAAACATTTCATCGGTCGAAGTCGAAAGCGTGCTTTTGCGACACCCGGCCGTGCAGGAGGTGGCGATCGTCGGATTCGCGCACGAACGCTGGGGCGAGGCGCCGCACGCGTTTGTTGTTCTCAAGCAAGGCGCGCATGCCGATGAGCGCGAGCTGCGCGAGTTTGCGCGCGCGAACCTCGCGCACTTCAAGGCGCCGCACGGCGTGACGTTTGTCGAAGAGCTACCCAAAACTGCGACTGGCAAAATTCAGAAATATATTTTGAGAGCACAACGCCCTGCGATCGCACCGCAGTAAGTCCAATGTCTAGCCGAGTGGATGCGTATGCCAGGCCGTGTGTGCAGCCGCTTACTTCTGTCTTCGCTGCCAGCTGGTACGGAGTGAATTAATGATCAAAAATCAGTGATCAGAAATCAGCCGTTATCTTCTTGGGCCAGTTGAAGAGCGTGCGCAACAGCTTGGGCCCATCCCATCGCACGCCCTTCTGCTTCCGCGCGTTCGGCCGCAGCCGAACCAAGACGCTCGCGTGCAGGCGTGAGATAGCGGTCCCGTAGTTGCAGCCAAAAAGCGATCTCATCGATCGCAGTGGTCTGCAGTTCCTTGTTACGCGCACAGGACGCTCCATACAACCGCAGCGCCTCTTCTTCTCTCCCGGATCCAGCTAAACCCATCGCCATCCCTTGCATTTCGGTGGAAGCCTCCATCTGATTTCCGTAATCAAGCGCCGCGCGCAAGCTCTTGCCGTAAATGCCGACGGCCTTCTGCGGCTCGCCACGCCACAAGGCGCAGTCGCCCAGATAATGCAGCGAGTAGTGAATGAATTTGGGTTCGTTTTGAGCCTGACCTTCTGCGAGCGTCTCGCGCGCGAGCGGTTCTGTGCGCTCCACGTCCCCCAATGCGACAAGCATCTGGCCCACGTTTACACGGCCGCGCGTGACTAACTTCGCCGACCCGAATTTCCGATACTGCTCAAGACAATCCTCCATCGAGCGCAACGCATCCGCGTACTCACCGGCCATGAACTGCGAGTAACCAATGCTCTCGAGGGCGAGCGCCAACTCCAGTGGTTCACCATTTTCTTGCCACAGCTCGAGGCTTCGGTCCGCCAACCGACGCGCACCGACTTCGCCGCTCCAATTCAAAATCATGCTCAACGCCCACAAAGCTCGCGCCGCGTCAGGCGAGCGGTCGTCAGCATTCACTCTCAATGCTTCCTCGAGCCACGCTCGGCCCTCGCGATAGTAGGAACGCAAATGCCAGAACCAGCCAAGCGCGGACGCCAACCGCAGCAGATCGCGCGGACGTGCACGCGCCCATCGCAGCGCTGCCCGGAAATCATCGTGATCCGCATCCAGTAATGCGAGTGAAGCAGCTTCGTCTTCAATGCGTCGCGCATACGTCCGTTCAGCTACGTCGAGGTAGTAGATGAAGTGTCGTTCGCGCGCATCCTCTTCTTCGCCTGCTTCGACCAGACGCTCAGCGGCGTAATGGCGCAATGTCTCAAGGAGGCGATAGCGCAATGTCTCATCGCTCAGTTGCTCAACGATAACTAACGACTTGTCGACGAGGTGTTCGATTGTATCCAAGGAATCGCCACAGATCGCCTCCACTGCCTGCAGATCGAACCCGCCAGCAAAAACTGACAACCGCCGGAACAGCGCACGTTCGTTCTCCGGAAGTAAGTCGTAGCTCCAATCGATGGTCGAGCGCAGCGTCTGGTGTCGTCCACGTCCGCCGGTCAAGAGTCGAAATCGATCCGACAGACGCGCGCGAATGTCTTGCGGTCTTAACGTCTTCGCGCGTGCCGCTGCGAGCTCGATTGCCAGCGGCAGTCCTTCCAAAATTCTGCAGATTTCAACGACCGCTTCCGTATTCGAGCTCGTTAGGGAAAATCCCGCCCGGGCCGCGGTCGCACGATCGACAAAGAGCTGGACGGCTTCGCACCTCACCACCTCCTCCGGACTTCTCTCCCCATCCGGTAATGACAACGGCGGCACCCGCCACATCATTTCGCCCGCTAGTCCGAGCGGCTCACGGCTCGTTGCCAGCACACGCACGCCACCACTCGCGCGCAACAATGCCGAGACAGCTTCCGCGCACTCTGCCAGGAGATGCTCGCAGTTGTCGAGGATGATCAGAGTTTGAGTTCCTTCCAACGCCTTCGCGAGTGCATCGATTGCACTCAAACCCGTCTCGATTTTTGCGCCGAGCGCCGCGGAGATTGCGTCCAGCACCAGGCCGGCCCCACTCAGCGGCGCCAGATCAACAAACCGCACGCCGTCCGGAAAATTCTCCAGTTCATCCGCGCCTACCTGGATGGCGAGCCGCGTTTTCCCGCAACCACCGGCGCCGACCAATGTGACGACGCGATGCTTTTCAATCAGCGCCCGCACAGTTTTCTGCTCCTCAACGCGTCCGATGAACGAGGTCAGTTGGATCGGCAGGTTCTGCCTGAAATTGGTAAGCGATTTGAGTGGCGGAAAGTCAAAGCGCAGCTCCGGATGCGCGAGTTGAAAGACGTGCTCCAACTCAGAAAGATCGCGCAAACGATGGCGTCCCAGCTCAATGAGCGACGCACCGTCCGGTAACGCATCGCGCAGAATGCCGGCCGTAACGCCCGAGATCAGAATCTGCTCGCCGTGTGCAATTGCGCGGAGACGTGCGGCGCGATTAACGTGCGGCCCACGATAATCAGCGCCGGCTTCACCAGTGTGAATTGCCATCCGGACACGCATCGGCACGTCGGCCGGCCACGTTTGCACGCGCAGCGCGCGCTGAATCTCGACCGCAGCTGAGACTGCATCAGCCGCGCGCGCGAAGACTGCAAAGACGCTATCGCCTTCGCCACGCTCAAGAATGAGTGCACCGTTATGCGCTTCGATTTCGCGGGCCACGATCTCGTCGTGCCGCTTCAGCGCTGTCTGAGTTTCCGCAGGATGCGCTTCCCACGCCCGCGTCGATCCTTCCACGTCCGTGAAAAGGAAGGTCACGGTCCCAATTGGCCGATTCATCACTGGCAGCAATTATGGAAACCGCGGAATCGGCGCGCAACCTTTACGTTGATCCTTTCCGCCAAGCGCCGCACGCCTTTGTTGTGCAAGGCACGCGCGCAGATGAGCGCGAGCTTTGCGAGTTTGCGCGGGCGAACCTCGCACACTTTATTTTGCCAGTCGCAGTTTTGACGAAGGTCACACTGTGCGGCGCCTTATTCAAAAATATATTTTGCGAGCGCACCGCCCTGCGATCGCTCCGCAGTAAGTCCATTTTCAGCTCACCGGGCTTGAGCCCGACTGTCAACCCGCTATCCTCGCAAGCCATGCATCGTGACCATCAGCGTTGGTACTCGCACCGTCTCAATCGGGACATGGGCGTCGCCATTTACGGCAATTACGGTGCGCCCATGCTCGCCTTCCCGACCAGCTGCGGCGACGAATGGGAGATGGAAGGTCAGGGCATGATCCGCACCCTCAGCCCGTACCTGGAGCAAGGGCGCATCCGAATCTTCTGCATCAACAGCGTGAACAGCGATTCATTCCAAAACAAGGGAGCGCACCCCTTCCACCGGAGCTGGATGCAGGCGCAGTACGACGCCTATGTGGCGAACGAAGTTTTCCCGTTCATCGACTCCCAGTGCCAAACGCCCGGCATCCCGATTGCTACCCTGGGCGCATCGCTCGGTGCTTATCACGCGGCCAACACGCTGCTCAAGCATCCTGATCACGTGAAGCGCTGCTACGCGCTCTCGGGCATCTACGATTTGCGGGATTCGATGGACGGCATGTATGATGACAACTTCTACTTCAATAACCCGGTCGACTATATGGCCAACCAGAATGACCCGTGGTTTCTCCATCAGTACGCGAATTGCGACATCCGGCTCGTGACCGGCTGTGGTCCGTGGGAGAACAGCGGGCCGACCTACCGAATGTCCGAGATCCTCAGGAATCGCGGCATTGCTCATCATCTGGACGGGGCCCGGAGGGCGGGCACGAATGGCCCTACTGGCATCACCAGATGTGGGAGTACGTCGGCGCGCACTACTAAAGGACCGCCCGCCTCGCCTTCGATTGGCCCGATCTTCACGCATGTGCTGCTTGTCGCGCCGTAGCCCTCGCGCGAAGGCGGACCAATCTCACGCACGGTCGCAGGACCGCAGAACTCCGTGCGCGCTTTCATGCCGGGGGTCAGAACTTACTTTCGTTGCAACTGTCATTAGTAAGCTCTGAGCCCTTTTCATTTCGGAGCGGGGAAAATGGCAACTTAAGTTACCTTGACCTCGAGGGCGCGTTTCCCCTTGTGAAGTACACCAATCAAAAAACAGAAAGCAAAAACATATGAGCACAATTACAACGAAAGATGGTAGGCAAATCTATTATAAGGATTGGGGCAAAGGCCCGGTCGTGACATTCTCGCACGGCTGGCCTTTAAACTCCGACGCTTGGGATGGCCAAATGCTGTTCCTCGCGCAACGCGGTTTCCGAGTTGTCGCACATGACCGTCGTGGCCATGGACGATCGACTCAAACCTCAGTCGGAAATGACATGAATGGCTATGCCGACGACCTCGCAGCCGTCATCGAAGCACTCGATCTCAAAGGAATTACGCTAGTGGGTCACTCGACCGGCGGTGGAGAAGTCGCACGTTATATCGGACGCTACGGGACGAAGCGGGCCGCGAAAGCGGTCCTCATTGCCGCGGTGCCGCCGCTAATGCTGAAGACTGCCGCTAATCCCGAAGGTCTTCCAATTGAGGTGTTCGACAAAATTCGAGCAGACCTCATCAAGGATCCTTCTGAATACTACAGAGATTTGGCGACATCCTTCTACGGCGCGAACCGACCCGGCGCAAAAGTCTCGCAGGGCATACTCGATCAGTTCTGGCTGTGGAGCATGCAAGCTGGTCTCCTGAACGTCTACGAAAGCATCAAGGCGTTTTCAGAAACGGATTTCACGGAGGATTTGAAAAAATTCGACGTGCCAACGCTTCTTATGCACGGGGAAGACGATCAAATCGTTCCCGTCAAAGACTCGGCGAAGAAATCCGCCAAGCTGATCAAAGGCTCGCAGGAAATCTACTATCCGGGCGCTCCGCACGGCCTAACGGCAACCCACGCCGACCAGGTGAATTCGGACTTGCTGGAGTTTTTGCAGCAAGGTCAGCGGACGGCGCGAAAGGCAGCGTGAACTTAAAGCAGAAAGAGAAAAACATATGAATAAGAAAATAAAAATCGTGATCATCGGAGGCACTGGCCTCATCGGAATAAAACTGGTAAACAATCTTCGTGAGCGTGGCCAGGAGGTAGTTGCTGCGTCACCTTCCTCGGGCGTCAACACCTTTACTGGTGAGGGACTGGCTGAAGCGCTAACAGGGGCTCAGGTCGTTGTTGACGTCGCGAATGCGCCATCGTGGGAGGAGAAGGCCGTGCTGGAATTTTTTGAAACGGCAGGGCGTAACTTACTTGCTGCGGAAGCGGCCGCCGGCGTACGGCACCACGTGGCGCTGTCAATCGTCGGCGCTGACCGGCTTTCCGCGAGCGGGTATTTGCGCGCGAAGGTGGCTCAGGAAAACCTGATCAAGGCATCAGGGATTCCATTCACCATCGTCCGCTCAACGCAGTTCTTCGAGTTCGTGAAGGGCATCGTCCAATCAGCCACCGAAGGGGAAACCGTTCGGTTATCACCCGCTCTCATGCAGCCCATCGCGGCGAATGACGTCGCCGCCGCCCTGACTGGCTTCGCACTCGCCGAGCCATTAAACGGTACAATCGAGATTGCCGGTCCCGAACCAATCCGAATGGATGAATTCGCCCGGCGTTTCTTGAGCGCAACGCGAGACCCACGGAAGGTGACCGCAGACGTCCACGCCCGCTACTTCGGCACAGAGCTGAACGATCAAAGCCTTATCCCCGGCGATAACGCGCGCCTCGCCCCGACGCGTTTCGAGGAGTGGCTCAGCCGCTCCACGGCGCAAAAGGCGGCGTGAACTTAGGACGCGGCGGCAGATCGCATGATACTCAGCGGTCTGCCGCGCATCCTGAAAAGCACCCCGGATAAACCGCTTCCCGAACATCCCAAGAACAACCAAACCACATATCAGAAAGAACATCACAATGAAACGAATCCGAACTTCAAAACCAGTCGAGCTGCCGCGCTTCACCTACGCACTTAGTGTTTGTGCACTCATCCTCAGCACTATCGGCGTGGGCTCAGGGCTAGCCGCTGACGAAAATGCAAAGGTCACACTCGTCTACGAGCACGCTCTGCCAAATGTGCCTGGCAAAAGCATCAAGGGTGTACTGGTCGAATATGGTCCCGGAGGTTCGTCGCCGGCCCACACGCATCCTAAATCAGCTTTCATCTATGCGACCGTTCTCGAGGGAGCCATCCGAAGTTCGGTCAATGATGGGCCGGTGGTTACGTATCGCACCGGGCAGAGCTTCTCCGAGATGCCCGGTGACCGGCACAGCGTTAGTGAAAACGCGAGCAAGACCGAACCCGCGAAGCTGCTGGCAGTGTTCGTGGTCGATACGGACGAGAAGGAACTGACGACGCCGTACGAAAAATGAGACGACGAGGAACGGCAAAATTTCGCGCATCATCCTAGCTGTCCAGGCAAACGTCGTCTGGTCAACCGACAACCGGGCGCACACCAACCGGTTGGACACTATTCATAACAGCAGGCTGCACCTCTGGCTCGCAGATTTTCCAACCGCAGACCGGCCGGACAGTTTAGTGCTTACGTTTACATTCTTCTGGAAATGACTGAGGCCGAGAAAACGCATTCTTACAAAAAGGAAACAGCTTTGACGAAGCCTCGGGTCGTCATAGTGGGCGGCGGCTTCGGCGGACTCTATGCGGCGCGCGCCTTAGCTGGCGCTCCCGTCAGCGTAACGCTCATCGACAAACGCAACTACCACCTCTTCCGGCCGCTGCTTTATCAAGCGGCTACTGGCTTGCTTTCGGCAGACGAAATTTCTGGTCCGCTCAGGTCCATACTCAGCCGCCAAAACAACGTCGACGTTCTCCTAGGCGAAGTGACCGGCGTCGATATGCAGAAGCGCGTTGTTCGCCTTGAGCAGCACGACGTACCATACGATTTCCTTATCCTCGCCACCGGCGTTCAGTATAACTACTTTGGACACGACGAGTGGTCTCGGATTGCGCCCGGCCTGGTGTCGCTGAGCGACGCCGACCGGATCCGCGCAAAGGTGCTGCTGGCATTTGAACAGGCTGAGGAGCTCGCTGCACTCGAGTTGGCCCAGACTACGTCTCCGCAAATACAAAAGCTGCTTACGTTCGTACTCGTTGGCGCAGGTACGGTGGGAGTGGAGATGGCCAGCACCCTGGCAGAAATGTCGCGCATGGCTCTGGCACATGACTTTCATCATATCGATGCGCGGTCTGCGCGGATTCTGCTGTATGAAACGGCGCCGCGTGTGCTTCCCTCGTATCCTGAGGTCCTCTCGGCCAAGGCTCAGCGCCATTTAGAGCAGTTAGGCGTCAAGGTTTGTACGAGCACTCGCGTCACCAGCATAGACGCCGACGGAATTATCGCTAATGGCCAGCGTGTTCCCGCCGCCACCGTGCTTTGGGGAGCGGGTGTTCTCGCTTCTCCCGCGGGGCGATGGATAAATTCTGCTACCGACAAGTCCGGCAGAATCATCGTGAATTCAGATCTGTCGGTCCCTGACCATCCTGAGATCTTTGCAATTGGTGACACAGCCCACGTCATCGCCCATTCACGCAATCTCTTGGGCATCAAATCAAACGAACCAATGTTGATGCCAGGCGTGGCTCAGCCCGCGATCCAAGAAGGTCGGTACGTGGCTCGCCTGATTCGTTATCGCGTTGCCGGAACCAAACCGCCAAAACCGTTTTGGTACTTGGACAAGGGAGACCTCGCTATCGTGGGACGTACTTATGCCGTTGCCGACTTGCGCTTCCTGCGATTTTCAGGATTCCCCGCCTGGCTTGTGTGGGCGGGGGTCCACATCTATTTCCTCATTGGGTTCGCTAATCGATTCTTCGTCTTAGTACAGTGGGCACTCGCATTCGTGACGAAACGACGCCGAGTGCGAGTGCTTCCTGAATAGGCACCCATGTTCGGCAGGGTCGGCAATCGGTCAGGTAAAATGAAAGTAGCCCTTCAGTGTATTTGGGAGGCGAAGCCCTATAGCAGCGTACTCGAATTAGGTACCGCGGCCTTTGCAATCGTTCTCTCGGGCACTCGCATTGCTGATACATTTTCAGAGAGCGACTAATTTCATCCGATTGCCTCGACAAACCCGATAGCTTCGTCCGCGAGAATCAACGTCTGACACGCAGCGCCAAGTCCGACGCGCTTTGCTGAGATTTTGGCGATTATTTCCCCGTGCTTTTCAAGCAAGTAGGACTAGAGTCTAATATGCGGCTGTCGGAACCATTGTTAGAAATCATATCGATCGCGTCATCCGACTGTCTTTAACGCGCTTTCGACCGGACTAAAAAAAGCGCGTTGACGGGCTTAGCGCGATCTCCAGGTTGATACACATTTCATTGAACCAATTAATTCAGCAAACACATAGATAGGAGGACATACATGCAAGGCGAAAAAATCGGTGAAGAATCAGGAAAGGTGACCTCACAGAGGGTACTGCCGAATCCGGACGGTAGTCCGAAAATGGAAACCTCTTTCCAGGCGAGCGCCACTTTGCTAGGTGTAAAAGCCACAAATAGGGGTACCTACTGGTCGGTTGTTCGGCCTAGTGGGGCCCTGTACGGCGAAGGGCAGGGAATCGTCATTGGCGAAGAGGGAGACATGGCCACGTGGATAGGCCAAGGCGTCGGCACGATGAAGAAAGATGGCGGCGTGAGTTATCGGGGGGCCGTGTACTATCAGACTTCGTCTGCCAAATGGTCTCCGCTGAACAGCGTGGCCGCGATCTTCGAGTACGAGGTGGACGCCCAGGGAAACAGTCGCTCCCAATTCTGGGAATGGAAGTAGGAGAGCCGCCTAACGATGTGACTAAGCGCGCTGCGAGCTACTGGGCTTGGTTCGCAGTCGGTCACCTGAATCCAAAACCTTCAATAGTACGGGAAAACGAATCAATCCATAAGAGAAGCTCACCGAGAAATCACATCTGAATTCAACTTGAGAGGAGGAAGGAATGGCAGTTAGAATCGGTAAACCTGCGCCCGAGTTCGAAGCGGAGGCTTGGACAAGAGGAGCACATGGTCCAAAGAAGGTTGGACTGTCACAACATCGCGGCAAGTGGGTTGTTCTCTTTTTCTATCCGCGGGATTTTACATTTATCTGTCCGACGGAAATTGCATTGTTTGGTGCGATACAAAAGGACTTTGAGCGCGAAAATGGTGTCGTTATTGGTGTCAGCACAGATAGCTTCTACACCCACAAAGCGTGGTTCGAGTCGGATCCCCGACTGGCGAATATAAATTATCCAGTAATCGCAGACACTGGCCATCAAGTATCCGGCGCTTTCGATGTCCTTCTTGAGGATGGTGCGGCATTGCGCGGAACTTTCATCATTGATCCGGAAGGTATTCTTCGCCACATGAGCATCAATGAATTGGATGTCGGACGCAACGTCAACGAAACGCTGCGGGTGTTACAAGCGCTGCGGACAGGCGAACTGTGTCCCGTCGACTGGAAACCCGGTCAATCGACGCTAACAACGTACGACGAATGGCTCGCAAAGGCGTTACCGCGTTTGCCAAAACAGGTGCTGGTAGATGCGACCAAAAAACTGCAGACCACGAAATACTCTGCCGGCCAAATGGTCTTTGAACAAGGCGACGCACCCGATCGCTTCTACATCATCAGCACTGGAGAAGTAGAGGTAATACGGCGTAAACGCGATGGTAGCGAGAAAATTTTAGCGGTTCTTCATCCGGGCGATTATTTTGGGGAGATTGGGCTCCTGACTGAAGCACGTCGCAACGCTTCGATTCGTGCGAAGACTAATGTGGAATTGCTTGCAATGAGCTGGGACGATTTTCGGAAAGTTATTGAATCGTCCGAAGCCAGCCGCAAGGATTTTGCTGACATTATGCGCGAAAGATTAGCGCAAACTTGAGATAGCAGACGCGTTTTCGAATTGAGTATGGAGCGCCCAACCAAGCGCCGCTGGCCGCGCGAGTGACTGAGTCAAAGTCCACAAAAGCGTTTAGCTTTCATCCGCACGCACAACGAAACGGTTTCCATCATCGCGGTGCGCATCCGCCACGAAGATTGTTCACCTCCTGGAATCCATCGCTGACGAACCGCAGCGGCATTTTCTTGATCGCTTGCATGGACAATGTGCACTGCCTAAACCGAGTGGCCCGACATGCTAAGCGCAGGAGGAAAAACTATGAAAACTGTTCGAGATGTTGCCCCGCCGCTTACGGAAACTCAGATAGCAAAAAAGCTGAGCAGCGAGAACCTCGATGAACTGTTGCAGTTGTGGCGAACGGAACAAGGCGTTGCGAAGCGTCGCGACCTCGAATTGATGGCGGCTGCACTCCCTTTTCCGACGGACGCAAATCTTCGGGTTCTGGACATGTGCTGCGGTCCCGGCGATGTCGGCCGGGGCATATGGGGTCGCTATCGGAACTCACGCATCGACTGTGTCGACCGTGATGTGTTTCTCATCTCGATTTGCAATGGAATAAACCGGCGCGAAGGCGTTTCCGCTGAGAATTTCGTGCGCGACCTCTGGAACACTGATTGGCACAACGGCTTGCGCCACGACTATGACGTAGTCGCGACCGCGAACGCACTTCACTGGTTCGACGGACCGCGTCTTGTGGAGTTGTTCAATGATATCTTCCGGCTGCTTCGTCCCGATGGAGTGTTTTTGTTCGTCGAGCCCGCTTGCGCCGAAAAGACCTTCGCCGTTGGATTCGCCGAATGGAAGTCGCGGCAGCCGGCCCGTTACAGCCGGGAAAACTGGGAACGCTTCTGGACGCGAGCGAACGAAATTCTTGGCTACGACCACACGAAATTCCTAGGCTCACGCGATTCGAATCGGATAAGCGACGAGATGCCTGTTTCTGGTTGGATACGGCTATTGAAAAACGCCGGTTTCGACTCCATTGATGTACTTCTTCGCGACGCCGACGAAGTGATTCTCGCGTCATCCAAAGCCGCCAACGCCCCGCAGCCTTCAGGATGAACAAAGCGATACAGATCATCTCTGCGGCGGAGGCAGCAAATTGCGGATTGGGGTCAAATCTCAACATTAACGGCTGGTAGGAACCGTAAAAATTGTA
>Ga0209239_1000410_pt1 | contig 24313 bp, 19 predicted proteins | sample GraSoi013_2_20cm_FD_185824 | JGI IMG/M metagenome (GOLD analysis project Ga0209239, IMG submission 185824) | Grasslands soil microbial communities from the Angelo Coastal Reserve, California, USA - Sample 10_02_2013_2_20cm (SPAdes) (version 2) | ecosystem: Environmental > Terrestrial > Soil >...
ACATTCTCAATGTCTTTCTTTGATGTGAGATTGAGGCTCTTCTCAACCATCAGTTCGACGGGTAATCCATGACAGTCATAGCCGGGCTGGTCATGGACATTGTGGCCTTTCATTCGTTGGAACCGTATGACGACATCCTTCAGGGTCTTGTTCCAACCCGTCCCTACATGGGGCGGATTAGTTACAAACGGTGGACCGTCTAGAAAGTAGAAGTTGGATTTTCTCAGGAGTCTTCTTTTTGTCTTCTCGTAGGCTCCGCTAGTCTTCCACCATTGGAGAACCTCTTCCTCGGTCTTTGATGGTTTGTACTCGCGGCTGATCTTGCCTACCGTTTTTGCCGTCAATAGTTCTCCTGCTCCGGGAAAGAGGATGTGGAATCGAAGATCTCCGGCCTCGCTCTCGGCCGACGATTTATGTTCCCTAAAAAGTTAGGGGAAGTCGATCGATCAAATCATGCCGGAATTGTGCAACTTATTACAGTCTCAAGAACGCTTTGAAGCGCACTGACGTTGATTTCGCTCACGCTTCTCAAATCAACCGGGTACGGTGCACCCGCTCAGACTGTGAGCGTCTTTCCCGATAAGGTTCACGAAGGCGAAATGCTCTGGGTCGACGCTGAGAGCCCAACAGCCCAAGAGCTTGCTGATCTAAAGAGCAGGTTTGACCTAGACGAATACGCCATCGAGGATGTCGTTCACAGGAATCAGAGGCCGAAGCTGGAGGAATATGGGAAAAACGTGTTTGCGGTAATCCATGTGCCTGACGTGAGGAGTCACAAGAGCGGAATAATCGAGCTCTTCGTCTTCTTCCAGAAGAACTGGATCATAACCATACATTCAGATGATTCAGAATTGATCCATTCAATGGATTCAAGGATTAGAGCCAGGGGTCTCGCGCCACTGACAACCGCCCCCTCACCTGACCTGTTCTTCTACGTCTTCCTTGACTTCGCGGTTGACGCCTACTATCCAATTTTGGATGAGGTGGAGGAACGACTTGAGGATCTTGACAAACAGGCAATTACGACCTTCAAGACACGAGTGAGAAGAATGGAGAACGTAGTCTCTATCGTAACCACGATTGGTGGGGTACGCAGAAAACTGATGAATCTTAGACGATCTCTTACCCCGACAAGAGACATGCTCGGAATGGTTATGCGTGGTGCAGTGCCGTTTGTAGCTGATTCAAATCTTAGAAGCTTCAGAGATGTCTACGACCACTCCTTCCAGCTCTTGGAGACCATAGACAACGACAGAGACAGAACTAGTGATGTCCGAGATCTCTACATCAGTTTGCATTCGGCCTCGACAGATAACACGATCAAGGTGCTCACGCTCGTCGCCACGATATTCCTCCCGCTCACTCTTCTTGCCGGAATTTACGGAATGAATTTCAGTCCGGGGTTCTTCCAGCCTGGGAGCGGTGATCCGCGTGGGTTCTACGTTATGATTCTATCAATGATCATCATATCCTTGGGACTCGTTTACTGGTCCAAGAGAAGCGGCTGGATCTAGGAAACCTCGCTGCATCCATTCGGAGAGGATACCAGCATGGAGTGTTTCTTGTTCAGGACCGTCACTTCCAGATCAGCCGGATAATTCGCGTAGCTGGACACTAGAAGCTGTTTGATCTCCCTCTTCAAGATCTCGGTCATTTTATCATCGCTGGCGAGCATGCTTCTACGAGTATATTGTGGGAGAGAGCTGTTGCCAAGCTCGTCGCGTACAGGGCGTGGGACCGTTCTTTCAAAGCGTTGTCCCGGGATCCTCTGAGGATGGTGGGCTAAGGCGATGAGTTTGAATGCGTACTCTCTCATCTGCTGGAGTTGGGTGAACGCTGACCAGAGTCTCTCTCGTGCGACAGCGGAGAGGAAGACAGAGTACCAGTACCAATACCATCGAAGCTGTTTTTCGACGTATTCTTTGAGATCTTTTCCTTCGAGTGGTGGTTGAAAGGGGAAGACGAAGCCGTCGAGTAGTCCCTTCTTGTCGACTAGGACCTTGTAGGGTCCAGCGTGTAGAGTTTTGAGATTCTTTGTGGTTCCGAGGCCAAGTTCGCCTTTGACTCCGTTCTGGAAGATGAATAGGATCAGGTCGAAGCCGAAGTTGTTGTGCTGTTCGAGGAATACTAGTGGACCCATCTCGCCTAGACGAGTTCGCATCTGAGAGGGAAAGTCAGAGTAGGATTGCTCGTCAAGAATGTAGTAGATGTCGATATCGGAAAAGTCATCCTCTGTCCCATCGGCGAGTGAGCCCCCAAGAAATGCGGATAGTATTTGCGGGTCTTCTCTTGCAATCCGTTCGAATTTCTCAATGAATATCGAGCGTTCTCTCAACGCTCTTTGCCGGCAATTGATTCTCTATAAGTGATTCATATTTTGGGTTGTTCTAGCAGACCGGGTGTGGAGTTTGAGTAGCGGTTGTAAGGGCTTTGCGCATCTTGGTGATGCTAGTTGAACTCGCTAATCTTCCGCTGGAAGTATGCTTTCTGGAGAAGAGCTGAGTTCTGAATCCAGCCACGCTTCGGTATCTCAAAGATCGTGCTGACGTAGTTCATCGCGGCGTCCATGGAGTCGAATGGTTCGAATTTTGTTTTGAAGAGTGTTCGCAGGCTCTCTCTAACATTCCAGACTCCGACCGGCATTATGTAGCCTGGGTGAATCTCTCTCAACATTATCGCACCGGCTTGTCTTCTTATCGTGTCGAGATATTCAGAGACGGCGAGTCTCGCTGAGTAGTAGCAACCGCCTGGCCTTGCATACGTCTTTCTGTTGTGAAAGCCTTCCGAGTCCCCTAACATGACTGGTCGATGTCCATCCGCTGAAACGTAGCTACTAGTCTCGACATCCTTTGCCATGTCAACGTCTGGGAAGCCGGTTGCGAGGAGTTCAGGCTCGAACCAAGCTTCGATCCATTCGAATCTCCAGCTCTCGGGCGTAAGAATTCCCACGTAGGTATTGTCTAGATAGGTGTACTTGTAGACCCGGTACTCGTCGATAAGCGGTTGTTGCCTGACTCGCGCCATTAGTCTGAGGCTGAGGTTACTATCGACTGCGGTGATGCTCCACCGTGTAGGGACAAGTTTTCGCCTCTTGTCCTCGCCGAACATGCCTAGGCTGAACGCTCTCTGAATTCGCGTTACTAGGACACCGTTTCTGTAGAGTTGCATAACCGCGTCGTCTGCGGGAAGGTCGCCGTCATAGAATGCTTTCTGGATTCTGTTGTCAGCCGTGGAACTGCCTGTCTGAAATGAAGCCAGGGGTGCGATGGGGCCGAATGGTTGAGAGTCCTCCCGCAGGTCCAAGATTTTTCGTGGCGGTCGTATGAGAATGAGTTCAGCGTCGACGGGTCTCGTCATCATCGCAACGTCTTGCAGCGTCTCAATCAATCTACCTCCCTTGTGAGCATCGAAGACGTTGGCCTTAGTGTAGCCTCGAAGTAAACTGTACCGAAAGTCGACGATCTCGTCGAATCCCTTGCCCATCCACCACTCTGGAGTGTCCAGTATCTCAGTGTCCCCTGAGACTGGTGGGACCATTGGTCCAACGAAGACCTTCGGATAGCCGAATCTTCCTACGAAGACTCCGGGGGGACTGGAGCCGGAGATTTGTTTGGTGTCAAACTCTTTGTGATGAGCCGCCAACGTTGTAGCCTTGACATGTATCGCGCACCTCTCTTCGCCAGAGAGTCGTTGGACCCTCTTACACATCGGGCAGAGCCTCTCTGGAGTCGAGACGATACGATCATGTCGTACCCCTCGCGTGCCAAAGGGGCCGAGCATGCCAGTCACCGTGCTAACCATCTACGTCCGGGATCCTGGCCGGCTAAAGCTCATTCTCGTCATATGTATCTGAGGTCGCTCTTAATGTTGACAGGGTTCTGAGTAGACCCAGGGTACATTGTTCGATTCTTAGAGTCCGGCTAGCTCCGAAAATCGTCTCCGCATGGAGGTCCCTGGAAGTAACTTCTGTCTCCAACTACATTTTGAGGGTACGCGTCCGGTCCTCTAGTTTAGAACGATTCTCAAGCAAAACCTTTTCGTGAGATCGTACAGTCGTTCAATGTTGTATTTAGCTCGGACAGGTCCCGTGACAGGTTTACTGGCAAACCTTGTGGTTTGGCTAGAGGTCTGCATTATGTTCTTCGATGAAGGATGATGGGAGAATTGAACTGTTACTAGGATAATCTCGGTATTTGACGAATCAATCCTGCTTGCCTAGGACTTCGCTAGTCATACTTTCGAATTCTTCGAACGTAATTTTAGCCGTTTTTTTCCTTGAGAATGCCTCGCGGAGGCCTGGTATCTTGACAACCTCGATTCGTCCATGGTCTGCTTTGTAAAGCACCTGGTCACCTGGCTTAAGCCCTGCTTCCTCCCGCACTTCCTTTGGAGGGAACAACTCTCCCTTCTGCCCAACGCGACCGGATGCCTTCGTGGCCATCTCTCTCACCGGAATAACGTTTATTCATCCGAAAATATAAGTCTTGCACGACAAGTTGGCATCCACCAGAAGTATCATTCTCGACACGACATACATGCTGCCTGTCTTCGGCATAGATATCGGCGTGGACTCCTCCTCATCAATTCAGGGAACCCTGAGCCGTTTGGCCGAGAAGGGAACAACGCTCTGCATCTCAGACCTTTCTCCCTTCGAGGCCTTCATCAAAGCCTATCGGATAGCTGAGAAGCTGAAAGATGAGAGAGGGAAGGAAGAGGCCAAGCTCGGCCTTCTCTTTGTTGTAAGGGGAGACTGGCTGACGAGAATCGACCACAAGGAGCACGAAATAATAGAAGAAGCTTTCAAGATCCGGCAGAAGCACAATGACCCCTTCGACTGTTTCATCTTCGCAACGGCGAGAGTCCAAGGGATCCCTCTAGTAACTGAGGATCGTATTGCGCGAGAATTCCTTGATGACAGACTAGTCATGACTTGGGCAGGGCTGAAGCGGAATCTGAAGGCATAGATTCAAGGCAAAGATGAAAACGAGTTAAGATCCTGAAACTTGAGGTGAGAGCCGCGACCCATTGAATTGAAGGACCAGGAAGTTTGGCATCGTCCACCTATAATGAAAATTTGTCCCGATAGGATGGCCGCGAGCTAACTCATCCCACGAATACAAGTTTACGGGCAAGTCTGTTAGCCAAACGAGAGGTTTGTTCTATGTTAAGATGGGAACGGAGGCCAGCGGCTTCCAGTGGACTCGCGGTCTAGCAGGGAAAGCAAGTTTCTGTCACAGGAGCTTTGTGAGGCCGTAGGCGAGCAAGAATCCTGCTAGTGGTGAGATTATCCAGCTGGATATGATGAGGAAGACGTTTCTAGCATTCATCATTCTCATACGTCGGGCGAGTCCGGATCCGATGATTCCGGAGGACACAGTCTCTGTTATCGACAAGGGAACTCCGAGCTGGTTCGCCAGCTCTACCGTTGCGGATCCTATCAGCTGAGAAAAGAACGCGTTGGGATAGCGGAGGCTGAAGATTCCTTCCGTCAGTCTTCGTAGTGCACCGCGTCCTAGGACGAATGTGCCGAGGACAGCGCCAAGCCCCACCGCGACTGTTGCGTAGAGTGTCTGGTTGTAGACGACACCTGCAATGAGTCCAAGGGTGTTACTGCCCAAGACGTAGGCTGAGAGGAACGAGACGAGCAGGAGCCCGGTCTTCAACAGTGAAAGTTTCAACCAGAGGTTACGCGGGCTTAGTCGATCGTCCAGCCCTACTAACAGGATCCCCAGAGCGGTGGCAACGAGAGGGACGAGAAACCAGAAAGCTAGGATCAGGGCGAGATATCCTGAGCTATTGAAGGTGCCGAGCGCTATGCTTACTCCAAGGATCGCGCCTGTGAGGGCTTTGGAGAGGGATAGTGGTATCTGGGAGAGTTCGCCGCCGAGAAAGACTAGGAGTGTGGCTAGGAGGATTGAGAATGTTCCGGTTGCAGTGTCGAAGGGTAGGAATATTTCTCTGACTCGGAAGAGTTTCGGTCCCTCCAAGGTGAGACCGAGGATGTAGCCTGTTATGGCTAGAAGTATGCCTGTTCGTCTGTTGACCATCCCGCTTCCGATGAGGGGTCCGCAGCAGGCGGAAAGGTTGTTTCCTCCGACCGCCATGCCTAGCAGCCCTGCCAGTAATAATGAGACGATATCTAGAGTAGCGGGCATCGCCTGGTTAGGCGCCTAGCGCTTTCATAACGGCGATGACTAGGTCCGACGCATCCTCGCATAGGTCCAGAATATCATCCGCTTCGATGGTGGTTTCTAGATAGTTGTGGAAAGATGCATAGTCCAGCTTCTCCCAGGACCCATAGAGCTCATCCAGCATCGCGTCTTTCACATCATCCCCTTGCTCTTCCAGCCGTTCGATCTCGCGTGCAAGTTCGATTGCTTGGTTCCGGTTCGTCCCGGCAATCGTCAACAGTTTCCTGAAGGCTCGGAGCTGGGTTAGACCAATCTCGATCAGTTGAATCATCTCTTTCCGATTCGCTGTGTCAAACTCTTTTGCCTCACGCAAGGGTCGGCGCGTAACCCGGCGTAGTTGTCGGGACAAGCCGTGAGCCCGATCCAAGATACTGTCCACATTGTCGGCTAACCGGCCGAAGTCGTACTCGATCGAGGCGGTAATCGACCCGCGTCCCAGCATCTCCTCAAACGACTGAGTAATCTTGTCTCCCATCTTCTCCAGAACGTTGATCCGCTCAGTACAAATCTCAATATCGTGAAGACCGTTATGCGTTCCGTTGCTCGTGCTATTTCCAGAGGACGAAAGAATCTTTACTAGCAGCTCCAGTGACTCTTCGCCCAGGCCCGCAAGTTCTTGGATCCGTAGAAACGCGTCCTTCTCTCCAGGGACGAAGAAACCCTTGATACGTCGAAATATCTCGCTCAAGCTCTTTCCTTTCTTTCTACGAAAAGTCGAACTGGGAGACTTTAGCGAACTAGAATCCAATACAAAAGAATGCTGTCTCCAAAGACCTTCACACCCTCGTAGTCGTCTTTCTCGCGCCCGAATCGTTGTTTGGCTTAGTTGAATCATGCGTTCCGTTTACTCCGCCTTCACCGTGGCGGCAAAATGAGAAAGCGTCTTTCCCTATGGAGCAAACACGAATCTTGTAACAAATGACATCAGTCGGAGTCGCGTGCTGTTCTTGTCTTTGCTCGGGCGGTTTCTCTGCAAGTAAGGGTTCCTCATCTCATCCGGAAGGTGCGATTCTAAGTTTGTATGGGACATATGTAGCATTCCAGAGATATCCAGACCTATAAAGGATAAGCTTTTAACACTAACGAGGACCGAGCCGCGAATGGGAAAATTATTTGAGAACTATACCAATTGTTAAACTACTGATCGTCTTCGCCGTCGCCTTCTCTCTCGCAAGCCTCACAGGCCCAATGTCCGGCAACTTCCACCTTCCAACCATCCAACCCGCTCGCGCCCTCCCTGCACACTGCGACATAAATCTCGGGACCTCGTGTTCCGAGTTCTGGGTTCCCGCAGGTGCGGCGGAAGACACGCTTGTAGCTACCATTTTCACTGATGAGCAGTCCGAGTTCACGAACATTCAGTCAGCAAGCCCGTCGATCGACTTGACCGACTGGCCGCTTACCCCTGACCTAACGGGCCCATTCACCACCAGCAGCAACTTCCGCATAACCTCAACCATCAGCGCTGCTGGAAACTTTGAGATCGAATTCATGCTCGATAACAACTTCTGGGGTATCAACTTCAACTTCGGCAACGATCCGAATGGAGTCCATATTCGCCAAGGTATCGCTCACATGATCGACAATGCAAAATTTGCTGCAAACGAGCCTAGCCTCTCCGGTCAAGCCGTAGCTCTCGATACTCCAAACCCATCCGACAATGTTGGCAGCCTTCCTACAGCAAACCCCTGTGATTGGGACACATTGTTCCCTCAGACAGGCAGCAACTGTATTGTTGGTGCTCCTGGTGGGACCGCGTATCATCTTGGTCCTGCTGCGGGTGCTAACGGTATCACTTGGCTTCAGGCTCCAGGTAGCGCTGACTTGAACGCTGCGGCCCAGCATTTTGTAACTGCTGGTGTTGCTACAGGGTTCAACCCGTCCACTTCGGTCCTGACGGGTATCAGCGCTGCTGCAGGGCAGCATACTGTCAACTTTTTCATCAGAAACGACAATCCACCGCGACTCCACCTTGGTGACAGTCTTGCACAGCAGATATGCTACCTGTTCACCGGCTCGTACAACATACCCTGCGCACCATACCTAAGCGTTACTCACGGTCCTATCACTGCTTTTCCAGGCTTCACAACTTCAACAACCAGCGTCAACCTCAGCTGGGGAATGTACACAGCTGCGTTCGGCAGCGTCACTGGACCTCTTCCCTTCGACTCGACATACTACTTCCTCTACAACAGCCAATTCGTTTCAGGAATTCCTTCGATTCAGCCTCCATGCTCTACCGCAGCTGTTCCTACCGTCAGTGCTCCAAACTACTTCTACCTGTGCAATCCAGCCTACGACAGTCTTACCAACCAGATGGAGTTCGCTCCATGTCTGACTGCCGTGGGCGATGCAGCTGTCAACCAGCAAGTCACCAATCTTGTCACGTGCCCAGGTACGGCACCAGCTAGCTTTGCAGTCACCAGCGGTGGCACCGCAGTACTAGGCCGCCCGGCATCCACTACTATTCCGACCAGCGTCACAGGCCTCAGCGGCTTCACTGGCACTGTCAATATAGCGGCGACCATTTCTCCATCCAGCAACGCTCCCACAGTATCACTGAGTTCAAACACAGCTAGCGTCAGCGCAGGAACACCGGTCGACGGAGGCTCCGGTCCTACCCTTACCGTCTCTACCACGTCTACGACTGGACTCGGCGGGTATACGATAACCGTGACGGGAACATCCGGCGCACTATCCAGCTCTGCAACAATACCAGTCACCGTAGGAGGCACTACAATCTCGCTCCCATCAGGTTCAGGGTTCGGCTACACTCTTCCAGGGGGAACGGTGGACCCAACCTACAGTAACGTTGCCACTTTCACCACTGTCTACGCGCCCCAAATCGCTTCGGGTCTGATCACTAAGGCTTCTGCTCAATGCAATTCGGGGGGTGCGGCTTCACCAACATGTACGGTTATGGGTGGCCCCAACCGCGTCGGGGTCTCACTAACAGTCAGCCCAACTGCGACAGGCAGTATCCCCAACGCCAATGTGTACTGTCAGAACGCATGCACCATCAGTGGGTGGGGTGGAAGCCTTACAATGGTCGCTAATAGTCTAGTATTAGTGGCTGGCGTTTCCTATACCTCCATCACAACCAACGCGGTGAACACCTTTGCATGGACTGATCCTACGTACGTGGGAGCTGCTGGTACGGCTACTGCTATCAGTGCTGGTGTTCAGGCTGCCGATCAGTTCGGCAGGAACGCCTACACGATAGAGTACTTCCAGCAGAATGAGCAGTTCGGCTATCTGAACAATGGCTGGACCCGTGCTATCAACAACGTCGGCTCAGGGCTACCCAACTTCTTCACATGGCTTAACGCTTGGAATCCGAGTCCAGCGTTGTCCGGTACTATTCGCCAGGGCTTCAAGCAGACTACCAGCTCAGTCAGTCCGTTCATCGACAGCACTGTCTGGGACGCGTACATAGATGGCTCAATCTATGATTCACTCATAGTCGCCAACCCACTATCCGGTGGCCAGCTAGTCGACTGGATGGCTCTCAGCGTTCAGCAGCTGACGAACTCTTCATTGACATACACGCCCCCAAGGGGACAACCAACGCCTACGAGGCCGGATGGTCTACCTACAGTAGCAAGCTTCCGGTACACTCTGCGCAGCGACATGTTCTTCCAGGATGGTAGAAAAGTCACCTCGTTCGACGTGGCCTTCAGCTACTTGGCCTTGAAAGCGGTCGGTGCCTTCGCAAGCGGAGGCGCTGCTCCAATGAACGGCATTACCATTCTGGGTCCAAGCCAGTTCGACATCAACGTCAACGCAGTCGGACCATTCACGCTGCTAACGCTCTCCGGCCTACCAGTCATGCCTGGTGCTTACTGGACTGGTGCTGGTTCGTCGGCGTGGAGTAGTGGAATTAGCGCTTGTACAGCGACAGGGGCTACCTGCTATCCGTCCCAGTATACTCTGGTCGGGTCAGGTACTCCTACTGCTGCTTGTACTTTCAGCTGCGCTAGCTTCCCTGCGACACTGATGAACGTGAACCTAGCTCAGACCAGTGCCGGGTACGACCCCATAGTCAACCACTCTCTAGTCGGTTCTAGCGCGTACACCTGTGGAGTAGTCACGAGCTCTGGTAGCAGTACTAGCTGTTCTTCCACTGGGGCAATGAATCCTCCGGTGGGCGGAAGCTATGTGTTGAGCCGTTTCGGAAAGGGCTTAGCGCCTGCGTCTAGTGTGAGTGGTATCTACTTCCGTAGCAACGGTAACCTTGCAGCCTATCTCTGGTCACAGGACACGGGCGATATTACACACGACTTTCTCAACTTCAGTGTTGTCGCTAGCTGTTTCGGTGCTGCTGTAACCTCAACAGGTCCATGTGCTCACTTCCAGCGTGGTATCGGAGCCAACGGTGGGCCAATCAGTGTTGGTCTCAGCCAGGTTGCTATTGTCAACCGGTTCGTGGGACTCAACTGGGTTGCGCCTTTCAACTGGGCTTCCAGTCCGCCTGTGGGCATCATTCCACTAGCGCCAGTGCTGTACGAGAACACCATAACGTTGAACCCGGCCAGCCTAGTAGGCTGCGCCACACCCTATCCGACCGGCGGATACGACTGCTAAAGAGTAGCGAAGAAGAACTCGTAACCGCCCTCCTTTTTTTCTTCGACATTTCAAAGAGAGCCCTGCGTCAGTATTTGCTAGAAGAGTGAAGAACGTTAAAGAAAGCCAAGCTGGGAAGACCAGCCGGTGCCCTGTGTCGAATAGCTGTATACGCGTGGACCATTGGGTGCGCGAATTCGGACAAAATCTTGGTCGTTAGGTGACCTCGGGCAAGCACTCATCCCATCATTCCCAAAAATCATCAATGAGGGGATCAGGGAAGATTGCCGCGCGTCAAAGTATATACCTCTCAGAGGCGGTTCTAAGTGAAGAGACTCTTTGGCACAGGCTCAAGTCGACTTGACAAAAGCTGATGCGGTAGAGTTCTCGATGAAGGACGAGCCATGGGTAAAGTACAAGCTTGAGGACGGGACCTCGCTCTTCGGTCGCCTAGTCATAACTAAGATCTTCAGGGGAACTGACTATGATCCGACTGGTCAGCCTGTCTACGCTTGGTCGTCCCAGAATCTGTTCACAACCATCGCTCCCAAAGCGCTCAAGAGCACGCCGACAAATCCTCCTCCGACAACACTCGACCCTAGCAGCGTCAACACCACACACGTCGACTTCGAAAGGGTCGGCGTTGAGAAATGGAATGTGTACGAACTCTCCGACGGCAGCGTGCTGAGAGCGAAGCTTGAGATCACGGGTATTCTGCGGACAGACAAATACGGTCCCGACGGCGAACCTCTCTACGTTGTGAACGCACAGATGATTCCACGGATAAAGGTCCCGGAGAATCTAATCAAACGGCAGCAGCAGTTGCCAAGACAGGAGCGAGACCGCAAGGGAATGTACGGTTAGTCTTCGGAAAAATACCAGCCGTATGATAAGTGAGGGAGAGTAGGCGATTTTTTCGGCATTCTCTCGGATAAGCTTTTAACAATCTAAGAGTTTTGGGCCCCATTCGGTCAAGATTTGACTGGGAAACATAGTCTTAGACTGATCATTTGCTTTTCTGTCGCGTTTTCCCTTGGGATTCTTACTGGTCCAGCTTCCAGCAACTTCCACTTACCAGCAGTGCCGGTGGCTCGTGCGATTCTTGAGCCGTGTCAGACCCATGGGTCCGGTGGAGCTTGTTCCCAGTTCTGGTATCCTGCAGGTCCCGAGATGAACACTGAACTAGCCCTTATCTTTACGGACGTGAATGCTGAGTATACAAACCTCCAATCGGCCTCCCCTGCGATCGACTTTCCTGATTCACCATTGAATCCTTCTCTGATACAGCCATTCGACCAGAGTCCTAACTTTCTCGTGACCGCTCCGGTCGCTCAGACTGGCTATTACGAGATGCAGTACCTGCTGGTCAACAATTTCTGGGGTTGCTACTTCGATTTTGGAAGTGCGGCTTGTGGAGTACAGATCCGGCAGGGCATCGCGCACATGATGGACAAGGCATCCTTCACGAACACTGACCCTAACATCGCGGGCATCTCGACTCCCATCGACAATCCCGTCCCTACGAGCAGCGCTGGAGGTCTCACATCGCCTAACCCATGTGGCTATGACTCATCATTCCCGCAATTAGGCTCCCAGTGCATTGTTGGTGCTCCAGGAGGAACATCCTACCATCTCGCCCCTGCGGCCGGGGCTAACAGTTTTCCGTGGCTAGCAGCTCCGGGTAGTTCAGACCTGAACGCTGCCGCCCAACACTTTGTCAACGCGGGGGTAGCCACGGGATTCAACTCCGCAACATCTGTACTAACAGGTATCAGTTCCACTGCTACATCTCACCCCGTCAATATCTTCATCAGAAACGACGATACAGCTCGGCTTGATCTTGGTAAGGGTCTATCGGCAGAGATCTGCTACCTGTTCACAGGTTCGTACGCTGTGCCTTGTACATACATGACATCTGTTCAGGGTCCGAATAGCTCCTTTCCAGGCTTCACCACGTCCACAACGAGCGTCAACCTTAGCTGGCATATGTACACGGCTTTCTACAGCAGCGTTCCGGCCTTTGACGACAGCCTCTACTTCACATACAACAGCCGTTTCGTCTCCGGCATTCCTGCCATCCAGCCTCCAAACGGACCCTGCTCCGCTCAGGCTGTCCCGACTAACAGTGCTCCGGACTACATGTACCTCTGCAGTCCCATATATGATAATCTCAGTTCTCAAATGGAAACTGCTCCTTGTCTAACCGCCTCAGGCGATCCCGTGCAGGGCGCCGCGTCGAACCTCCCCACTGCTCCCGGAAACGGAACATGTTCCGGTACGTCCCAACTCTCTGCCATTAGTGCGGGCATTCAAGCCGAAGCCAATTTCGGCGCTGGCGCATTTACTCTACCAGTCTTCGAACGTTCGATCCAGTTCGGCTATCCTAACACAGGCTGGATTCGAGCCATCAACAGCAACGATGTGGGTCTGCCCAACTATTTCACGTGGCTGAACGCCTGGAATCCTACCGCGCCACAGCCGGGTACAATCCGCCAGGGCTTCAGCCAGAGCACTAGGTCAGTTAACCCGTACATTGCCAGTACTACCCACGACCTCTACATTGTAGGAAATGTGTACGATTCTCTCTTCAGGCCAAACCCGTTAGCGCCGGCCCAAGTGCTCGATTGGATGAGCATAAGTCACCAGCAGCTCCCGAACAGCGGGATCACATATACCCCGCCAGCTGGCACCGTCTCGACCTTCCGGTTCACCCTACGATCGGACCTGTACTTCCAAGACGGTAGAGCGGTCACATCGTACGACGTAGCGTTCAGCTACCTCTCGTTGGTAGGGTCAGGGTCTGTCCTAGGTATCCTTGCGGCGCCCATGACAGGGATAACTGTCCTTGGACCCCACCAGTTCGACGTCAGCGTCAGCTCTCTCGGCCCCTTCGTTCTGCCGAACCTCGCCAGCCTGCCGATACTATCCGCACGTTACTGGACGAACGCTGGAAACTCGGCGTGGGACAGTGCAGTCATGACTTGCACCACAGGCGTCGGCTGTCCCTTCTCCCAGTACACAATTTCAGGGTCAACCGTCAACTGCGCTCTGAATTGTACTCCTTTCTCGGCGGGCCTGATGACAGTCAACGCTGCGAATGAAACCCCCACTTTCGATCCGATCGCGAACCACATCTTTGTTGGCTCGGGTCCATGGCAGTGCGGCACAGTGACGGGAAGCGGAAGCGGCATCTGCACCCCATCCCCCTTCGCCCAGAATCCACCGGTAGGAGGAAGCTATACTCTGACACGTTTCGGAAATGGTCTAGGTCCTGCGTCTACCGTCAGCCAGATCTACTTCCGCAGCAGCGGCAACCTGGCCCTCTGCATCTGGGCCACGTTCAACTGCACTTCCAGCTTCGTGCAGACCTTCATCTACTTCTCCCAGGTCGCAGCCTGCTTCGGCCAGCCGATCAACCTTACCGGTCCCTGCGGCCACTGGCAGCAAGGCATAGGCAACCCTGGAACAGGGAACCCGGTAGGCCTCACTCAAGTCGCCATCGTCAACAGGTTCGTAGGGGTCAACTGGGTCGCGCCGTACAACTGGAACACCAGCCCACCAATAGGCATCGCAGCTCTCTCTCCCGTACTATACGAAGGATCAATAACCCTCAACCCAGCCTCGGTCGTCGGCTGTCCCAACGGCTACGACTGCTAGAATAAAACGTGATGCAAAATCATGCTGTCGAGATAATGAGATAAGCAACGAAAGCAATTCTCGTTACTGGTCATCGAAAGGCAAAATTGAAAAAATGTCCTAGGTGCAACTCGATCAGCTCGGCTGCTGAAAATGTCTGTGGAGTCTGCGGGGCAAGCCTCTCAGGCGTAACCTCCCAGAGACTTGAGCAACTCGTTCACAGAGAATCTGAGATCAAGGCCAAGGAAAAACTGAGCGTAGTCGGCCTTGCCCTGGTTATAGCCGCCCTGACAATGACGGGCGTAGGAGTCTTGTTACTGGTTATACTCAACGCCCTCGGTGTCTTCCTTTTGCTCGCTGGATTGATACTTATCATGTACATTTTCGGAGGCGCGGGCGCGGGAATAGGTAGGGGGAAACGTAGCATGCAGAAAGCGGAGGCTAGGCAAGATGAAAAAGAACGGAGGAGAAAGAGGGGGGAAGAAGACTAGGTCTTCTATGAGCCAAGCATTCGTAGCGTTCAAACTAACAGCGCTAAATGTTTGACCCGAAAAGTCGTTGTGTGGAAGCTTGATATTTATCGCTTCGTCAGCGTAACGGGGCAGAGTGGGTCTCTGGTATGGAGTTTTTCAGACATTGCCCAGGCTGTGGGCGCAGGTTCCACATCAAGCTGGAAACCAAGAAGATGGTTCATCTGGACAGGGAGTCGATGCAGGGAAACGAGGGACCGTTGAGTGTTAGCCAGTTTCGAGGAGCCCCAGTCCTACTTGTCCAGGAGAGCAGTAGACCAATAGTCGTTGATGTCGAGGAATTCCAGTACTCGTACAAGTGCAAACACTGCGGGCATGAGTGGTCTGAGAAGCACGTTGAAGATCATCGGGAAGCCTGACACTGCACAAAATATCAGTGGGCATTTCAGGGCCGGGCGCACAGTTGGAGAAGCTCGATCGGGCGAGTCGAGGTTTCAGAGACTTCTCAGAGCCGAACTAGAAGAATGATGTTTGCGATCAGCAAGTCAATAATTGTCAGTGGGACAGATCTCTTTGCGAATCGTGCGAAGCTGAGTCTCTTTTCTTCCTTGTTGAGAATGTTTAGTGCGACCATGTTCGACGCTGTCCCTATGGGCGTGGCCATTCCGCCGATGCCCGTGCCTACGGCCAAGGCCCAGGCCAACGGTGCGATCGACACTCCTGGAAAGCTGGACATCGCTCCAATTACGGGGATGAAGACTGTGACCAGCGGGACGTTGTCAACAATCTGGCTGATTAGTGCCGTAGTCCAAAGCACTAGTGTGACGGCAAGGGCGAGGTTTCCGCCCGACTCCTGAACCATCCAGCCGCCTAGCTGAACCAGCAGTCCGGTCTTTGCGAAGCCTGCGACTAGGATGAATAGTCCTCCGAAGAAGAAGAAAATCTGCCAATCGATTCTCCCGAGGACATCGCGGACCTCACTAGACCTGGACGACTCGTAGACAAGAATCAGAAATGCAGGGAGAAGAGTTGCGAGGGCTGCGGAGACCCCGAGAAAAGTATGCACTATTAGGAACGTGACGGCGAGTCCCAGAGACACGAGGCTAACTTCGAGGAGACCCCGATCCTTGACAGCGCTCGATGGACTCGGAAGCTTGACCGGTCCACGTTCCCGATGCCGTTTCATCGCGTCTCGATGCAGAAATCCGTGATTCCTCAGGTAGAGAATTGAGGAATTCACCGCTAGGATCGCTAGCGCAATGGGCGCAGTGTTGAACAGAAATTGATTGAAGGAGAGGTTGACCAGTGGCGAGGACCCGATGATAACGTTCGTCGGGTCCCCCACCATCGTAGCGATACCGCCTACGTTTGCAGCCAATACCTCCGCTATCACGAAGGGGATCGGATCAATACCAAGACCATCGAACACCTCCACAGTCAACGGGACAATGAAGAGAGCCACGGTGACGATGTCGAGGAGGGAAGCCATGCCCGCTGTCAGTAGTGGTAGTAGAACGTACATGAGGACCGGATGAGCATCAACTGACCCAGCCAGACGAAGACCCATCCACTGGAAAAACCCCGCCTCTCGGAGACTCGAAGCGATAATGAACATCCCCAGAAGGACGCCGAGCGCCGTCCAGTTGATCGCCGAGACAAGATCTGTCTCGCTCAAGACACCGGTGCCAACCATCAGAGTAGCGCCAAGAACCGCGGCGGAGGGCTTGTGAAACCTGTCGGAGAGAATCAGGCCATAGACTCCGAAGAAGACCCCGACCACAATGACAGTGAGAGCTGTTGGAAGAACCAAATCTCTCGGCAAATCAGACCCAGTTCATAAAAGGTCTCTCCAAAACTCTCAGGCAGTCGGATTTCTGAAAGAGGAAGCCTATTCTGATACTAGGATGATTCTGTGCGAGGAAAAGCGCAGGCTCCTCGCTCGTGAAGCTCTCTTTACAATCTAAAATCATAGTAGCAGAGTCGATCATTGCGACTATACTAGTAGCGGCATTATTCTCAGATTATGAGAACAATATCTATCTGAGACAATATCTGGCCCAGGCCCTAGGCGGATTTCAAGCAAATATATTTCTTGAATCGATAGCCAGGTTCGGAAACTTTCTATTAACCCCCCTACGAGTACTCACCCTGACTCTGCTCTCCCTCATGACTCTGATCCTCTTACTCCTACTCCTCTTCATGTTCTGCACTTTTGTTCTAAGCATGGTGAGGATCCGAAGGGCGAAACCGAGACGTGCGTATCGTCCTATGATCCGCGAGTCAGCATTCGACGCTAAATAACCAGCCACCGCCGTCTGCCAAAATGTATATACAGGATCACGTCGGGACCGAATCATCGTTTCTTCGAGGATCAGAGAACCTTTGCGAATCGCCGTCATCGCCGCTGGAGTAGTTGGAATGGCAACAGGAACCGGACTCGAGAGCAAGGGACACGAAGTCGTCTTCTACGATAATGACAAGGCGAAACTCGGCAACATAGCCAGCGAAGGACACAAGGTCGCTTCCTCCATCAAGGAAGCTGTGGGACAAAGCGAGGTCTCAATGATCTGCGCTCCAACACCCAACGCAAACGGCGCCGTGGATCTGGGAATACTCCTCACTATTTGCTCTGAAGTGGGAAGCGCTCTCCAGCAAAACGACTCTTACCATCTCATAGTCGTCAGGAGCACAGTTCCCCCAGGAACCACCAGAGAAATTGTAGTTCCCCGGATCGAGGCGACTGCGGGTGCTCCGACCGGCTTACGGTTCGGAGTCTGTCATAACCCCGAATTTCTACGAGAGAGGTTCGCTTCCGAAGATTTCTTGCACCCGAGGGCGATAGTTATCGGGGAAATGGATGAGCTGGCGGGAAGAACACTTCAGTCAATCTATTCCTCCTTTGGTTCTCCCGTATTGCGTTGCGACCCGGAGACATCCGAGATGACCAAATACGCGTCAAATCTCTTCAACGTCACAAAAGTCAGTTTCTTCAACGAGATCGACAAAGTCTGCAAAGCACTTGGCGTTAGGTCGGAAAAAGTAAGCAAGCTCATGCCATTACTCGCCCTCGGGCTCAGAGACGACCTTCAAGAATGGGGAATATACGGGGGCCGAGCTTTCGGAGGCATGTGCCTCCCCAAAGATTTGGATGCATTCATCGCGTTCGCCCAAAACCAGGAAATTCGTGTTCCACTGCTTGAGGCAGTCAAACAAGTCAACCAGGCCATGTCCAAAGAAGATCAGAAGATCGAAGTGCTCGTGACCAATGGCTGACCTTCTCCCCCTCATACCTCTAGGCATAGTTGGCGTGATCACATGGAGCCTTTGGGCGATGAGGAGAATGTACGGAAGAGCCTACCGACCGTTTCAGGGCTCTTTCACCACAACAACATCCGTTGTCGTCCCGGTCTTCAAGGAAGACCCAAGGATTCTCCTTCGAGCCATCAGATCCTATCTCACCAACGAGATCGGGGAAGTAATCTTGGTCGTAGACCATCAGGACAAGTTGAACATAGAAAACATTCAGACGAACTTCCCCTCCTCGTCTCACCCCAATGTTAGGTTGATCGTCACGGAGGAGCCTGGGAAACGGCCAGCCCTCGCCCGCGGAATCAGTGAAGCGACAGGGGAGATTGTTGTACTGTCTGACAGTGACACCAAATGGGCAGAGAATCTTCTCGAAGAGATTCTGAAGCCTTTCAGCGACCCGGAAGTAGCGGGTGTCGGGGCGAAACAGAACGTGGATCACTTCGAGGATTCTCTGGTCTGGAGAATAGAAAACTGGCTCCTGGATCTAAGGTACATCGACTTCGTTCCGGGAATGTCGGTGGACGGGGTGGTAAACTGCTTGTCGGGGAGAACAGCTGCGTATAGAAGATCTCTGCTCCTCCCCGTTCTTTCGGAGCTAGTCGGCGAGACTTTTCTCGGCAAGAAATGCGTTGGTGGTGATGATGTCCGGCTAACACAACTCATGCTCATACAGGGCTACAAGACAGTCTACCAGAGAACCGCTGAAGCCTACACTGTCTACTCTGGTGGGTTCGGCAGCTTTGTGAGGAGAAAGATAAGATGGAGTAGAAATAGCTACAGGGCGAACCTCCGGGCTCTCTGGCAGGGCTGGGTATGGCGGAAGAGTTGGATCCTCCCAGTCAGTATCTTCCATGCTACAATCACGCCCTATACACTCGCTATCGGCGCCCTCGCGACAGCCTATCTAGCCCTCTCCCAGCCGGGTGCAGTAGCTTCAGTGTTCGGGATTGTGCTCAATGTACCCCTAGTCTGGATTGTATTCACCATAAGTGGTCGCTCCTTCAAGGGCTTGAGTCATCTGAGAAGAGTTCCCTGGGACATCTCGCTGATCCTGGTGATGACTTTCCTGATGATCTTTGTGCTAGTACCAGTCAAGGTCTTCTCCCTCGTAACAATGAATCGGCAGGGCTGGGTCGGCACAAGATAGGCATCCTAGGCTCGTCGCGCTAGTCCGAGAACTCCGACTCGACCGACGAACAGCTTTGTGGAGCTGGGGTCAGAAGGTGATGAAACTATAATCGACGTTGTAGGGTTTGGGTGAGCTTCCTTGGACCCATGCGATGGGAACATTGGGCGATTTCATCATGTTCCCAGGCAGATTGAGAAACCTGTTCGTCGAGGAGCTGCTTAGCTGCCGGGTGGACCAAGAGTTTCCGTCAAACTTCGCCAGCCATATCTGCGAGTTGTCAAACTGGGCTGGGGGATCTCCATTCCAAGAGAAGGGGCCGCCCGTATTCCAGCCGACATAGACATTGCCCTTTTCGTCGACCTGGACCATGGCGTTCAGCTGGTTCTGACTGTCCGAGTGAACCACGATTGGTGCTGACCAGGTTTCACCTGACAGGACAGAGTACATTGTGTAGTTGTTCTGCGAGCGCGTGTCCCTTTCCTTCCATACAAGGTGAACTCTTCCTTGGGAATCTGCTGCCATACTGGGGTAGCGCTGGTCTGTGCCGTAGGTTTCGGGAATAGGGGCGGTGGAGTTGGACCAGGTGTTTCCCTGGTCCGCCGAGAACGTATATCGGATCCGGTTGTTTCCTGTGTCCCCAGGGTCCTCTCCGTACCAAGTCACCCGCAATGTACCTGTAGAGTCTTGGACTATTGTGGGCCTAGAGTGTACTTCCCCGTTTGGCGGGGCGAGCTTTGCGTAGTTGGACCAGGTCAGTCCGTTGTCATTTGACACGGTCATCATCGGTGTGTCGCAATTCGATGAGGCACATTTTCCGTTTGCTAGATTTGCCAGATCCGTTCCTTCCCATACCACGTAGATGCGCTGGGTATTTGAGCGGTCAACCAGAATGTCGGGGTGTTCCTGCCAGTGGGCGGAGTCTGGGGCCTGCAGGTATCCGTCGATATGGTATGGGATGATCTTGGGTGTTGTCCACTGGGAGCCTGTCCATCGTGAGTACCAGATCTGTCGGTCGGCCGGGCCAGTGTCATTTGGCACTTGATACCAGACAGCGTGGATGACATCATCGCTGCTCAGAGCGATGGCAGGAACTCGTTGAGTCTGTCCTCCCGTGTAGATAGGGCCACCGCCTAGGTGAGACCAGGTGAGACCGTTATCTTTCGAGAAATCCACATAGGCCCTGGCGTAGCCTCGTCCTTCCGGTTGAGTCCGATAGGCAATGTATGTTGTTCCCTTGCTGTCGACTTCTAGCTTTCTAGTTCCGCCCCAGGCTAGCCCCTGCCAGTCGGATGTGGAGGCCACTTTGACGCCGTTGGCAGGAGTGATGGGAGCTGGGCTGCTCTGTTTTGGAGCCGTGATCTGTAGTCCTACTATTATGAGTATGAGGATGATCGCTGTCAGAACAGTCAACAGTATGTCCTTCCGCCTAGACCGTTTTGGTCTCGACTCGGTGGTCAGAATGGTCCGCCTCGTACCCAGTCGGTTAGCTGTTCTTTGTTGAGGTCTGGCTGTAGCATATGGTGTAGAGCGATCCTGCTCCGCTCAGCCAGGCTATCCGGAGGACTCCGTCAGATGAATCTTGTGGCATAACGGGCCATTTGTTATTAGCTGAGAAGCCTGTCCCGAGCTGTGTTAGAGTTGAGTCGTGGCCAATCTGCATGATGAAGGCCTTCGCATTGTTTGACGAGGCCGCGTCGATCCCCGACCATTCCTGCCAAGCCACAAAGACCATGCCTCTCTCGCCGGTTGAGAGAGTTGGATCCGACTGGTTGAGTTGTGATCTAGGGTAAACATTCGTCCAGGTCGCTGCAGTAAGGTTAGGATTCAGAGATGAATATTTTACGAGAGAATTGGGATGCGCATTGTCCGTTCCGTCCCAGACGAGGTGCAGCTGGTTGGACCTGTCGATGGTCATGCTCACATGCTTCTGGTTGAAACCTTCGATTCCAGCTACTATCTGGACGGATCCCCAGGCCACCGTTCCGGCATGCCATCGGGCGTATTTGATGCGGGTTCCGCTCTGCCCCGATACTCCTCCATACCAGGCCGCGTACAAGTTCCCAGAAGCGTCAACTACTCCATCTGGACGGCTCTGCCCTGAAGATTCCAATGGTGAAATGTTCTCCCATCGGGACCAGGTCCTTCCACTGTCCGCCGACATGGAGTGCTTGATCTGTTGTACGCCTCCACTCGAAGAGTCTGATCCCTCCCAGAGAACATGCAGCACATCATTCCTATCGACCGCTATGATGGGGTGTTCCTGCCAGTACAATTGTCCTGAGTAGCCCAGAACCGGAGAAATATTGACCCAATTGGACCATTGGGTGCCGTTCCAACATGCGTATTTTATCTGTCTCTCATTCGTCCCACTGTAAGCTTGGTCGCGCCCATACCAGACCACGTGGACCCAGCCCTTCGAGTCAACGGCAACCGCTGGAACTCTCTGGTCAGCGCCGTTCCCCCCTCCCTCAGTACTAGAATTAACCAGCGGTGGAGCGTTAACAATAGCAGCTGGACTTGCACCCAAGTCCGACCAAGTCTTACCATGGTCTCTAGAAACGGCCACATAGACCTCGTAGTGATCAAGGCCAGACGGAACCTTTCTGTAAGCGAGATACACGTTGCCGAGACTGTCGGCTACCATTTTTCTCTGCCCGCTGTACCCGAGACCCTTAGAGTCACCGGTCTGGCCTACTTGTGAAAGGACGGAAGAGAGGTTTCCCAGGTTCACACCACTCCTGTTAGTCTGTCCCTGCCCTGTGATAGCCGCAGGCAGGGCTACGAAAAACGCGAATGCTCCTGCCACGACCAGGCATATCATTGTTGCAGCTAGAAGCTTTCGATGAATATGCCTCGCATGGTCTTTTCGAGAGAATTGCCTGTTTCCGATCGGAATGTCTTCCGGGGTCGACCCTCGCAGGTGTCTTCGCTTCGCGAACACTACCAGTACGGCGGTGAAGCCTAGTGCCCACGCTGCTAGGAACAGCCAAGCGGCAGGAATACTCGAAAGGATGCCGAGCCATCCCTCATGTGCAGTCGTGGCAACCACGGTTCGGTAGGGGCCTGACTCACCATTGGAATGAGTCTCGATGAATGAAGAGAGTCGAGTAATTAGAAGTGTACCGAGCGCCATGAGAGATAGGGGTAGCCCTGCCCTCCGCGCGATTGCTAGGCTGTCATTTCCCATCGCAGATACTCCTCAACCTGTCAAAGTTTTGACGCGCAAGTCAATAGCAAGATGATTTTTGTCAATGGATCCCATTCCTTCATTCGACCTGCTCGATGACCCTCGCGAGCGATAGATTCGCAGGCTCCAGAGACAAGGAAGGCGATCGGAGGGTGCGAGTTAGGCCTCTGTCTCTAAGACGTGGATAGGGTCTCGGAACCGTATAGGCTGCTCCATACCGATTCGAAGTTCGGAACGTTCATGTGCCGATCGCCCACAGTATTCTGGCGTGGGCGTTTCCTCAGCGATGTGATGCTCGAAGAGAGAACCCGAATATCAATGCTGTTAGGGACCCGCGTCCAACCGATACTACGTCATAGGGACGAATCTCTCTTTTCCGGATTGCGACGTGACTGCGACCTCGGTCGTGGTGCTTGGAGAAGGGACAATTCCCGTGTCAGAGATTAATGGTGAAATGTTTGTAATGCTGATGTTTCCCGAGGTCCCCATCTGAGACCACTAGCCTGGCGCCCGTTCGAGGAGTCAGCGATCACGGGTCTGCCTGACGTCGCAAGCAGTCTGTTAGTGACCTGGACAGGTGAGGCCACTTCGTAGGCTGAAATGTAAGGGAGACTGGCGACTAGGGCGGCCAGAGGAGCTGTCTTTATTCTGAAATAACGCGCGTTTAGGTCACGACGATCGTGACTGATAAGCTGGGCGAAATGGTGCTGTATCCCTGGATTATGGTCACGGTGCCCGTATATGTCCCCTTACAATTTGGCGCGGCCACGAGACATTGTGCTGTCACAGTAACACCATCCGGGGCTGGACCGCACGTCGTCTCACCAGATGGACTGACGGTGAGGCTAATCTTGGTCGGGTTGCTGACGGTAGTGTGAAAGACCACATCATCGACCTTCGGCGCACACTTGACCACCTCTCCAACACTACCTGAGCTGCCCGTGCCCGCACTTCCTGAGAACGTGATGGTCACTGGGTTCGCTGACCATAGTGCCTTTGGGGCTGTGAGGCTAGCGAATCCCACCGCCATGTAAGCTCCCACCATGATGAGGCTTATTGTGAGGCCTACCAGTAGATGGGGTAGATATCGTCTGATGGGCGACTGCAATGGCAGAGCCACGAGAAGCTCTTAACAATTTAAGATTTGCGCCGTAGAAGGAGCGAATTTCGACTATCGGAGCTAACCTCGGATATCCCAGTATCCCTTTCTAGCCAGGGATGGCTGCCGGCCTCGACCTTGGCTTTTAGAAAGTTGAAGGTCTAGAAGTTGTCGCCTGCTTTGTGACGATGTCTGAAACCAAAACTACTCTGAATGACCAGAAAGACCAGTGCTCCCACATATACTGCGAAACTAATGAGTGGATGTATGAAGGATAGTAAGATGGCGGCCAGGTATATCCAGGGTCCTGTTCTCCACCGCGTTCTAATTCTTTGCATGACCCTCTTGTCATGTTCAGGAACGACTAAGAGGCTGTTTCGGGCAGAATAGGATAATATGCCCAGCATGCAGAAGCTCGTGGCAATTATGTTAGCTCCGTAAATTATCACAGGCACCTGCACCTCAGGATATCTCCCGATTAGAGCTGTCGAGAATGGGAGAAATCCGATCGCAAGCAGGAAGAGAGTGTTCAGCCAGAGAAGTGGCCGGTCGACCCTCGTAACATAGTGAAACACGCTATGGTGGCTAATCCAGAGAACAGTCAACAGCAAGAAACTGAGAACGTAGCCTAGAATATCGGGCCACAAAGCCAAGATGTCTCCGACAACTTCTGACGACAGTTTGGGGCCTGTCACACCACTCGCAATGACAGGGACGCTGAGGCTGAGA
>Ga0209239_1000412_pt1 | contig 24225 bp, 17 predicted proteins | sample GraSoi013_2_20cm_FD_185824 | JGI IMG/M metagenome (GOLD analysis project Ga0209239, IMG submission 185824) | Grasslands soil microbial communities from the Angelo Coastal Reserve, California, USA - Sample 10_02_2013_2_20cm (SPAdes) (version 2) | ecosystem: Environmental > Terrestrial > Soil >...
ACGCCCGTCGCATGATCGAGGCCGGGGCCCGGATCGTGGGCGGGTGCTGCGGCACGACCCCGGAGCACATCAAGAAGATCCGCGACTACGTGGCCAGCGTGGTGCCCCGTCACCAGCCGGTGGTGCATTCGCGCGAGACGGTCGCGCCGCCGGCCGGGGTGGAGGAGGTGCCATTGGCCACGCGCTCGCACTGGGGTGCCAAGCTGGCCGCGGGCAAGCTGGTCACGAGCGTGGAAATCGTACCGCCCAAAGGCGTGGACCCCACGCCCATGCTGGAGCAATGCCGCGCCCTAAAGGCGGCGGGCGTGGACGCGGTGAACGTTCCGGACGGTCCGCGGGCCCAGAGTCGCATGGGCGTGCTCCCGTCGGCCATCCTGATTCAGAAGGAAGTGGGGATCGAGACCGTCATCCACTACTGCTGCCGCGATCGCAACCTGCTCGGCATGCTGTCGGACATCCTGGGCGCGCACGCGGCCGGGCTGCGCAACATCCTTATCATCACCGGCGATCCGCCCAAGATGGGCCCCTACCCCGAGGCCACGGCCGTTTTCGACATCGACTCGATCGGGCTCACGAACCTGGTGTATCGGCTCAACCACGGACTCGACCCCGGCAACAACCCGATCGGCGCCCCCACCAGCTGGGCGATCGGCGTCGGCGTGAACCCCGGCGCCGTGGAGCTGGACCGTGAGCTCTCCCGGTTCCACTGGAAGGTGGACGCGGGCGCGGAGTTCGCCGTCACGCAACCGGTTTTCGACGTGCGCCAGCTGGAGAGCTTCCTGAAGCGGGTGGACGCCTACCGCATCCCGATCGTGGCGGGGATCTGGCCACTCGTCAGCTTGCGCAACGCCGAGTTCCTCGCCAACGAGGTCCCCGGCGTGGTGGTGCCGGCCGAGGTGCTGGACCGCATGCGCCGGGCGCAGGACAAAGGGAAAGAAGCCGCGCTGGCGGAAGGGGTGAAAATCGCGCGCGAGATGTTCCAGCAGGTGAAGGGCAGCGTCCAGGGGGTGCAGGTGAGCGCGCCGTTCGGTCGGGTGGAGGTGGCGCTGGAGGTATTCGGGTAGTGTGGCGGCGACGCCACACGCAGCAATTCGCCGCGCTCAGATACTGGAGGCACGGCAGGTGCGTCGCCTCACCAACGGATCGCCGGCGCCTCTCTCCTTAGACCTTATCTCCTCGCGAGGTCGGGCGGATCGATGGCCCTCGCTGCAGCCCTGGTAGCCGCCGCCGCTTTGCTCCCGGCCCAGCAACCCGCGACCACCGACTACACGCAGCAGCCCCTGGTCACCGAGCGCCTGTACCAGCACCTCCGGTTCGAGCCGGACGGCACCGGGCGCCGCGATCTCCACGTGCGCGTACGGGCCCAGACGGAGGCCGGCGTGCAGGCCCTGGGCGAAATCACCTACTCGTACAACTCCGCGGAAGAGACGCTGGACATCGATTCGGTCGTCGTTCGCAAGACCGGCGGCGCCACGGTGACGGCGGGACCGGACGCGGTACAAGACGTCACGGCCCCCGTGGCCCGGGGGGCGCCCGTGTATTCGGATCTCCGCAACAAGATCCTCACCGTCCCGTCGCTCCGCCCGGGCGACACGCTCGAGCTGCATGCCGTGTGGTTGCGGCGCACGCCCCTCTCGGCCGGGCGCTTCTGGTATCAGGAGGACTTCGCCACTCAGGCAGTGGTCTTGGACGAGCGCTTCGACCTGGACGTACCGCGCAACACCTACGTGAAGGTGAAATCGGCGCCTGGGGTCGATCCTCAAGTATCGGACTCGGGCGACCGACGGATATATCGCTGGAAGCACGCGAACCTCGAAGCGCCCTCGGAAAAGCCAGGGCGGCGGCGCACGGCCGAGGACGCGTGGACGCCAAAGATCCACTCGGTGCAAGTGAGCACATTTCGCACGTGGGAAGACGTGGGGCGCTGGTACGGCGACCTGGCGCGAGCGCGCGAGGCGGTGAGCCCGGAACTCCGGGCGAAAGCGCAGGAGCTCGTCCGTAACAGTCGGACCCAGCACGACACGCTGGCAGCGCTGTACGACTTTGTGTCCAAAGAGTATCGCTACGTCAGCCTCTCGTTCGGCGTGGGGCGCTATCAACCGCACGCCGCCACGGAGGTGCTGGCCAACGGGTACGGCGACTGCAAGGACAAGCACACGCTGCTCGCGAGCCTCCTCGCCGCCGTGGGCTTGCGGGCGTTCCCCGCGCTCATCTCATCGGACGCCGACGTCGATCGCGACGTCCCGTCCCCCGCGCAATTCGACCACGTGATCAGCGTGATCCCCGACGGGACCGACTCGATCTGGGTCGACACGACCCCCGGCGTCGCGCCCTTCGGGCTGCTGCTCTACACCCTGCGCGGCAAACAGGCGCTGGTGATTCCGGCGGAGGCGGCTCCGAGGCTCCGCTCGACCCCGGCCGAGCCGCCGTTCGCCACGCGTGTGGACGTGGACGTGCTGGGCCAGGTGTCGGACCTCGGCACCTTGAAGGTCGGCGTGCGCTACCTCGTGCGGGGTGACGCCGAGGTGCTGCTGCGGATGGGGTTTCGCGTGACTCCCGCGACGCACTGGCAGGCGTTGGCATCGGCCATGGCGTCCGCCGAAGACCTGGACGGCGACGTGACCGCGGTGCAGGCAAGCGATCCCACGGCGACCCGCCTCCCGTTCCAGTTCAGCTTTGACCTCACCAAGGCCGGCTACGCGGCCTGGTCGAACAAGCGGGCGCGCGTTGCGGCCCCGCTCCCGATCGTGGACTTCCCGGCGGACACGGCGGATACTGCGGCCCGCCACGATCCCGTGCCCGACCAGGAGTATGCCGCGCGGCTCCGGCTCGCGCTTCCCGCGGGCGTCACCGTTCGACCTCCCGTCCCGGTCGCGCTGGCGCGACCATACGGCGAGTATCGCTCGAGTTACGGGGTGCACGGTGACACCATCACGGTGGAGCGCACGCTCCGTGTGAGCGGGCCCGTCCTGGCCCGGACTGAGCGGCGTGACCTGACGGCATTCATGCGCGTCATCCGCGAGGACGAGCGCCAGGAAATCGCCCTCGAGCGCACTGCGTCCGACGCCGATTCCACGGTGCCGACGTCCGCCACGGCCGACGAGCTGCACAGCAGCGCCCTCACGGCGCTCAACAACGGCGATTTCCGGACGGCGCTGCGGCTGTTTCGACGCGTCGTCCAGCTGGAACCACGGCATCAATGGGCCTGGAACAACATGGGCCGGGTGTACCTCCGGATGGGCATGCTCGACTCGGCGATCGCGGCCTTCAAGCGGCAAGCCGACCTGAATCCGTACGATCAGTACGCGTTCAACAACCTGGGCCTGGCGTACTGGCGCGAGCGCAAGTACCAGGAAGCGGCCGAAGCATTCAGACAGCAGATCAAGATCAGCCCGCTCAATGGATTCGCACATGCGAACCTCGGGCGGTTGGACATCGAGCAGCACCGCGACTCGGCGGCCGTCCCGGAGCTCGAGCAGGCGATCACGATCAGCGCCAACAATCCCCAGCTGCACGTGGATCTCGGCAAGGCGTACCTGGCGACCGACCGGCCGGACAAAGCGCGGGCTGAGTTCGACCGTGCCATCGAGCTCGCGCCGATCCCCGCCATGTGGAACAACGTCGCCTATGCGTACGCCGAGCAGGGCGTGAACCTCGACACCGCCCGGCAGTACGCCCGCTCGGCGGTCGACGCGACGACCGCCGGCCTTCGTAACCTGAGTCTTGATCACGTCGGACCGAGGGACGCCGCCGCGGTCATCAGCCTGGGGGCCTTCTGGGACACGCTGGGGTGGGTCTACTTCCGCCAAGGGAACCTGCCCGAAGGGGAGCGCTACGTCCGCGCGGCGTGGCTCCTCAATTTCAACGGCGAGGTGGGCGACCACCTGGCGCAGATCGAGGAGCGGCTGGGGCGCAAGGAGGATGCTACTCATACCTACGCCCTGGCCTTAGCGGCGCGCCGTCCGCCTTCCGAAACGCGCCTGCGCCTCGCCAAGCTGCTGGGCGGCGATGGCCGGATCGACGCCCTGGTCGAGCGCGCGCGAAACGATCTAGTCCAGCTGCGGAGTGTCAAGCTGGGCGCCACCGTCAAGGACGATCTGCAGGGGTCGGTCACACTGCTGTTCGGGCCGGGGCCGAGGGTGGAGGAGATCAAGTACGCCGCCAGCAGCGATCGGTTACGCGTACTCGACGGCGCCCTGCGCGCGGCGCGCTATCCGCTCATCCTCCCCGATTCCACGCAGGTCAAAGTGCTGCGGCGCGGGGTGGTCACGTGCTCCTCGGACCAAGGGAGCTGCGTCGTGGTGCTGGAGGAGTCGGTGCCGGCGACGCCCGCGGAATGAAGCCAGGTCCTGTGCTGGCGCTCGGCGTGGCAGCCGGGCTCCTCGCCTGCGGCGAAGGCCCGAGTAACCCGGCTCGCCGGATCATGGCCGTCGTCACGTCCCGCGATAGCGTGTACCTGGATGTCGCCGACACCGTGGTGGACCGGGCCGAAGCCCGGGACGTGAACGGCGACGCGATTCCGGACGCCGCCATCACCTGGCGCTCGCTCGACGGCGCGGTCGCGGGGGTGACGGTCAGCGGTGTGACCGCCCGCATCTTCGCGAGGGCTCACGGCGTGACCGGGGTGGTGGCGAGCTCGGACGACCGCGCCGACACGACCGCAGTGACGGTGCTCCCGCCGATCATCGCCACGACCCTGGCCAGCCACCTGGACACCGCCTGGGCGCTGGGCGACACCTTCGCCATTGCGGTGTCCTCCCAGAGCGCGAGCGGGCCTCGATTCGGGCAGTACGCCGCCCTGAGTCGAACCGCCGCCGCCTCGGCCGCGTTCGACGCCGAAGCGAACCTGCTCCGCGTCACCGCTCGGCTGCCGAGCGAAGCTTACGTCGTGGTCACGGAGCGGCGGGGCACGCGCGACTCGGCGCTGGTCGTCGTGCGGCAGCGCCCGACGTCGGTGATCGCGACGCCCGAGGCTTTGAGCGGCTTCCCCGGCCGCAGCTCGACGCTCCTCGCGTCGGTCCGCGACGCTCGCAACAACACCATTCCGGGCCGGCGGGTCGCGTGGAGCTCGAGCGATACGGCGATCGTGGGGGTGAGCGCGGGCGGGCTCGTTTCCTACCGCGGCGTCGGTACCGCCCGGATCTTCGGCACAGACTCCCCGGGCCTGGTGGATACCGTGCCCGTTACCGTCCTGCCGAAACCAAAAGTCTCCCTCTCCACGCTCGAGGTCGGGCAGTCGAACGACTCGCTGACGATCGGGGCGCACCAGCTGTCGTACGCCTGGTACGCGTATGCGTCCGACGCCATCTCGGCCTGGGTCCACCTCCGCACGACCGACACGAGCATCGCCACCGCACCGGACAGCGTGATGTACGTCGGCACCGGCGCCACCTTCACCGTCCGCGGCCGGCGACCAGGACGAACGTTGCTCATCAGCGAGGCGACGTTGCTGGCGCCGGACACCGTCGCCGTGCGCGTGACGACGCCCCGACTCCAGATCGGCGATCCCGTGGATCCCGTGCCGCTCGCCATTCGCGGAACCGACAACGTTCGGTTCGCGATCTCGACGACGGACTCCTCCGGGACGCCGCATCCCATCGCCGATACGCTGATCATCACGTTCCGCTCGTCCGACTCGAGCGTGGTCGATCTCTTCCAGAATCGCGATCCGTACGTGTTGATCCAGGCTCAGGGTGGCCGGCTCTTCTCGGCTCATGCCCTCGACACCGGCCGCGCGCTGATCCGAGCGACGGCGCCCGGCTATGTCTCCGATTCGATGGCGTGGCGCGTGCTCCCCGGACCGAAGCTGCGCTTCATGCAAGGTCGAACCGAGATGCTCGGGGCCGGCCAGTCGACGGTGGAGCTCCGGCAACTCGCGAGCATCGGTCCCGAAGCGCCCGGCGACACCGTGTCGGTGACGCTGACTCAGCGACGCCCCGCGACGGCCGCGGTGCCGAGCACGCTCACGCTCACCGGCTACACGGGCACCGGGCTCATCGCGAGCTACAGCGTGGACGCTCTGCTGCCGGGCACCGATACGATCATCGCCACGGCCGCGGCGCACCAGCCGGACACGGCCGTGATCACGGTCACCACGCCTCGCATCCTGCTCCCGGATACGATCCGCGGGACAATCCTGGGGGCATACGCCGATGTTTTCGTGGGGGATTCCCTGGGTGTCCGGCACGCACCAACGGATGCGTTGCTGCTCCTGGCGACATCGAGCGATACTGCCGTAGCCCGCGGAGCGTCGACCCGCATCCCGGCGCGCTGGCTTGCCCTGTGGCCCCTCGGATTCCCAGCCGTCGACACGGGCAGCGCGACCATCACGGTGCGGGATTCGGCGGGCCGATACCCGCCGAAGCTCGTGATTGTCAGGTTCGGGCTCGACAGCTCACTGCACGTCGTGGTCGACGACGGGTACGAGTATGGCCCGGCGGCGACCGGGCAGCGATTCGAAGACACACGATTCCTCTTGCTCCACCCGTACCTGCCATCGCCACCCCTGGTCTACCTCTCGACCACGGAGCCCGGTGTCTTGCGCCTGCCCGACTCCGTGCTCGCGCAAGGGTCCGGCTATACGTACTTCGCAGCGGCCGGGGGCGATATTCCGGGCACCACACGCATCGTCGCCAGGACCCACGGCTTCCGGCCCGACACCTCCGCCCCGATCACGGTCGGGCGAGGGCGCCTCAAGCTCGACGCGCCGACGACCGCGTTCGTGGGAGGGGCAGGATACGTGGCGTCGGTGCACGCCCGCAGCCCGAACGGCCTCGAGCTTCCGATGAACCAGGATCTCACTGCCACGCTGGTGCCGATCGACCCGGGCGCGGTGCCGCAGAGCGCCAGCGTCACGGTACCTGCCGGGCAAGCCGTCAGCCCCGCCACAGCCGTCACTTTCACCGCGCCGGGTCTGCTGCGATTCGCCGCACAGGACCGCCGCCCGGTGCCCGCGCCGTTTCTCGGCGACACGGTCGTCATTCGATCCCAGCTTCCCTGGCTGCGCCTCAGCGGGCCTTTCTACGACCGCCCCACGGTGGGCGTAGGTCAACGACTCGCCGCTTTCGTCTCCCGCCCCGACGAAGTCAAAGCCGACCCCATTACGATCGAGGTCTCCCGCCGCGGCAGCCGCAGCGCCTCCGCCCCAACGGTCGTCCTGCAGGCGAGCGCGACAACGGCCCAGTATGCGATCGACGGACGGGCCGTCGGGACCGATACCGTGACGCTCGCGGCACCAGGATATGCGCCCGACACCGTGCCGCTGTTCGTCACTGAAGGCCGCGCCGTCCTGGCGAACTGGCCGGGCGCCCTGCGGACCGGCGATTCCGTAGCCGTCAGGCTCCAGGTGGGGGACTCGGCGCTGGTCGGTCACGCGGTGGTGGAGCCGGCGACGTTTACGATCGAGACGAGCGGCGGCATCCAGATCAGCGACGGAGCGAGGAGCATCGCTGAGGTCACCGTACCCGCCGGCAGCGGCGTTTCCGGCCCGATATACGTCAAAGGAACCGCGGCAGGATCGGCCGCTCTGACCCTTACGAATCTCTACTACGCCCCGGCAACCTTCACGACCAACGTGATCGCCGCCGCGACGCCCGAGCGGCCGTAGTGACCGCGGCCGCAACGCGGAACCACCCCTTTCGCTCTTCCGTGAGAGCGCGAGATTGGTAACGCCATGGCGACGCGATATCTGCCGTCGATCCGCGTCCTCGGGCTGGCGCTGGCCGCCCTCGCGAGCCCGTGCCCGGCCCCCGCCCAGGACCAGGCTGCGCTCGCCCGCTTCATCCATCGCTCGCAGCTCGACAACGGGCTCGACATGATCGTTGTCGAGAACCACGCCGTCCCGCTCACCACGCTGCTCGTCGCGGTGCGCAACGGAGCCTTCACGCAGGACTCCGCCGAGCAGGGGCTGGCCCACCTGTACGAGCACCTGTTGTTCCGCTCGTATCACGGCCGGCCCGACGCCTTCGGGATCGAAGTGACGAAGTTGAACGGCACCTACAACGGGGCGACCGACGCGGAGGTCGTCTACTACTACATCATGGTCCCGGCGAAGAACGTGGAGCGTGCGCTCAAGCTCCTCGCTGAGCTGGTCAAGGAAGCCCGCTTCTCCAAGGGCGACCTGAAGGACGAGCGGCCGGTGGTGCTCGATGAGCTGCAACGGGCCGCGTCGGATCCCGAGCAGGAGCTGAATCGCCACGTCGACCGGATGCTGTGGGGAGCGTCGTGGAGCCGCAAGGACGTGAGCGGCGACAGCGCGTCGCTCGCGGGAATCACCATCGACCGGCTGAAGGAGACATACGCCCGCTACTACGTGCCCAACAACGCAGCGCTCATCGTCACCGGCGACGTGTCGAGTGACCAGGTGTTCGAGCGCGCCGCCAAGGAGTTCGGCGACTGGAAGCGCGGGCCCGACCCGTTTGCGGACCGCCCGGTGCCGCCGGTGACCCCGCGACCGGCCAGCGGCGCCATCGTCTTCGAGCACGACGTGCGAGACGTCACCATCCGGATCGCGCTGCCGGGACCCGGGGTGGGGCGGGACGCGGCCGCCACCTACGCGGCGGATGCCCTGTTCGAGGTGCTGAACAACCCGGGCTCGGCCTTCCAGCAACGCCTCGTGGAGGGAGGACCCTTCCAGTCGATCTTCTGCTCCTACACCACCCTCGATCACACCGGGCCCATCGAGTTCGTGGGCAAGACGACCGACGCCGAGGCGCAAAAGGCCCTGTTCACGCTGCTCGACGAGCTCGACAATCTCGACGCCCTCGAAGGGATCAGCGACGGCGACCTGGCGATCGCGAAGAAGCGCCGTGAGGTCTCGAGAGTCCTGAGGGTCGAAGAGACCGCGATGCTGGCGCCGGGACTCGCGTTCTGGTGGGCGAGCGCGGGATTGGACTACTACCTCGGCTACAGTCGGCACATGAACGCCCAGACCGTGGAGGACCTGCGCGATTTCGTCCGCGTGTACATCGCCAACCAGCCGCGCGTGATCGGCGTGCTCGCGCCGCCCCAGCTGACGCAGTCGGTCGCGGCGTGGCTGCGCGGTGGAAAGCAGCCACCCCCGTGAGTCGCGCCCTCGCGCTGCTCCTCCTGCCGGGGCTCCTCGGCGCCTCCGGACCGGCCGACAGCCTCACGGTCCTGTATGAAGTGTCCGGTGTCCGCGTCATCCAGCGCTACGCGCCGGCGAGCGACATCGTCGCGGTGCGGCTGTACTTGTTGGGGGGCACGCAACAGCTCACCGAGCGCACCGCCGGTATCGAGGCGCTGCTGTTGCGGGCCTCGGGCCTCGGCACCGAGCTGTTCCCGGGCGCCGAGGCGCACCGCGCGATGGATCGCACCGGCAGCATCGTGACGCTCGAGCCGGAGCTCGACTGGACCGTGTTCGGATTCACCGGCCTGGCCGCCGATCTCGACGCCGCGTGGTCGGTGTTCGCCGATCGCCTGCTCCACCCCACACTGTCCGAGCAGGGAGTCGCGCAGGCGCGCGCCCGGCTGCTGAGCGACGCGCGGCGTCGCTACACGGAGCCCGACGCGCGCCTGACCGCCATCGCCATGCAGGCGCTGTTCCGCAGCCATCCCTACGCGCTCGACCCCGAGGGCACCGAGACGTCGCTCGCCAGCCTCACCGTCGAGGACCTGAAGACCTATGCGCGTGAGCAGGTCGTCACGTCCCGCATGCTGCTCGCGATCGTCGGCAACGTGACACGGGCGCACGCCGAATCGCTCGTGACGGCCACGCTCGGTCGCCTACCGCGTGGCAGCTATCGCTGGACGCTGCCGCAGCCACCGGCCCGGGCGAAACCCCGCTGGTTGATCGAGCACCGCCTGATCCCGACCACCTATCTGCTGGGGTTGTTCGCCGGTCCGCCGCCGACGAGCCACTCCTATTGGGCCTTCCGGGTGGCCACGGCGCTGCTGTCGTCCGAGCTGCATCACGCCATCCGCTCGGAGCGGGGGCTCTCCTACGCCGCGTTCGCGCCGTATCGCGACGGCGCCATTCCGGTCGGGGGCGCGTACGTGAGCACCCCCAAACCCGACAAGGCGCTGATGCTGATGGTCGACCAGATCCGGGAATTGCGGGACCAGCCGCTCGACTACTTCGGGCTCAGCCGCTTCATCGACAGCTTCGGCTTCGACTACCTCGCGGAAAACGCCACATCGGCGGGGCAGGCCGACTTTCTGGCCCGCGCCGAGCTGTACCTCGGCGGCTACCAGCAGGGCGACGAATTCTCCAAGCGTCTCCACAGCGTGTCCCCGGACGACATCTTGAGGGTCACCGGGCAGTATATGGCGGCCATCCAGTACGCGTATCTTGGAGACACGACACGGATGCATGGGCATTGGTGACACCTACCCGCAGCCGGAGGCAGCACGCATGCGTTCACTGGTTTGGGCGGCGCTCGCCGCGGCCGCCTGCACGCCCGGCGACAAGCCGGGCGCGGGAGGACCCGCCGGGCCGGCACGGAAGTACGCCGGCACCTGGGAAGGCCGCGCGTTCCACAGCGAGGCAGACACCGGCACGCCGTTCCGCATCGCCTCGAGCGTGGCGGAGGACGGGTCGCTGCGCGGCACGCTCACGTTCCCGCAGGTCCCCGAGCCACCCATCCCCGTGCGGGCGCGTCAGGTCAGCGACACCGCTCTGGTGAACGAGATCGGCCCGTACCAGAGCCCGTCGGCGAACCGCCGCGTCCTCACGACTACGACCGGAAGGCTCCACGGCGACTCGCTCAACGGCACGTTCGAAATGCGGCCGGCCGAAGGTGGGAACGCCATCATGAGTGGCACGTTCCGCTCGAAGCGGGTGGCGCCGTAGGACGTGAGCGCCGCCGAGCGGCGCGCCCGCCTCGCCCTCACCGCCCTGCTGGCGGTGTATGGCGGGTTCCTGATCCTGCATCCCGGCCACTATGGCTGGCTCGACAGCCTCGACCTCGCCATCCACGAATTCGGGCATCCGGTGTTCGGCATCTTCGGCGAGTTCATCGGCTTCCTCGGCGGCACCCTGATGCAACTCCTCATACCCACGATCTTTGTGGCGTACTTCTGGCGTCGCGGTGATCGCCACGCCGCCATGGTGGCCCTGTGGTGGGTCGCCCAGAACCTCTGGAACGTCGCCGTCTACGTGCAGGACGCCCGTGCCGAAGAGCTGCCCCTGGTGGGCGGCGGCGAGCACGACTGGAACTATCTGCTCGGCCGGCTCGGTCTGCTGCAACAGGACCGGTTGATCGGCAGCGGCGTTCGCCTGGTGGGAGTCCTGATGTATGTCTGGTCCAGCCTCATGGGCTGGACCTACGCTAGCGGGAGCGCCGAGCCGTCGTAGCTTGGTCCCGACCTCAAAGGAGAGCCGATGCCGACCGCCAACGTCAACATCGTCGCCGTCCTGGTCGCCGCACTCGTCACCTTCGTGCTTGGCGCCTTCTGGTATTCTCCGGTCCTGTTTGCCCGGCAATGGATGCAGGCGCAAGGATACAGCCCCGAGAAAGTCCAGGAGCTGAAAAAAAAGAAGGGCATGACGCGCGCCTACGCCGTGTCCGTGCTGTGCTACGTGGTGACCGCGTACGTGGTGGCGCTGCTCGCCGGCTACACGAACTCGACCACCCTGGCGCAAGGTCTGTGGCTCGGCTTCCTCTTCTGGCTGGGCTTCGCGGCGACGATCGGCCTCGCCGCCCATATGTTCTCAGAGAAGCCCATCGCCGCGTGGGTGATCGACGCCGGCTATCAGCTCGCCTACCTCGTGATCATGAGCGTCTTGCTGTCGCTGTGGCGCTGAGCCGGCCGCCGGGGATGGGGGTCAGTTGCGACGGATCTCGACCGGCCCGTTGGTCGTGACGACGCGTACCGGGGCACCACCGGCGCCGAGCTTGGTCACGATTCGCCGGCCCACCCTGCCTTCGATGGTGACCGTGAGCGGGAAACCGACCGTCATGGGCCCGTTCACGGTGCCGAACTCGAGCTGCGCCGAATAGCTCTCCGGAATCGCGAGGTTCACCGGCCCGTTCGTGGTCTCGGCGTCCAGCCCGGTTCCCTCCCAACGGGCCCCGGTGAGGTCGATGTCGAGCGGGCCGTTGGTGGTGCGAGCGTGCACGTCACCCCCCACACCACTCAGCGAGACCGGACCATTGTGCGCCGTGAGCGTCATCCGGCCCGTGACATCCCGCACGCCGATCGGCCCGTTGTCGGTGTCGAGCTTCAAATCGGACCGCCGGGGCGCAAACACCACGAAGCTCATGCCCCACGACTCGCGCCGGCCGGCCTCCGGCCCGTCGGCGCTGATCGTGCTCCCCGACGTCACAACCTTGATCTGGCCGGCGATACGGTCCGCCTGGTCCTGAGTCGCCGCCTGCGTCTGGATGCGGGCGTGCACCTCGATGCTGTCGCGATCCCACCCCTCGACCGAGACGGCTCCGTTCCGCCCGGGATCGACGGCGATGGTCCCGGCCCTGGCGAGCGTGACGACCCGGACCTCGCAGTGCTGCACGCGCCACCCGTCATCGTGGTCGCGGCACTGCGCGATCCAGCGCGCGTCCGCCGCACGTTGGGCATGGGCCGAGACGGCGAAAGCGAGCAGCACGGGAACGGGCGAGATGGCGCGCGGCAGCATCGGCTCCTCCTCCGGAAGGGTGGGCAGCTCCTGGTTTAGACCCCGCCCCGGGCTGGAGGGTTGCTCGGGACTAACCCGACCGCTCGAGCGCCCGCATAATCCCCCGCGTGCGCTTCCCCCGGTTCCCCCACCCCCTGACGCTGCTCGTGGGCGCGGTGCTCCTCGCCGCGCTGGCGAGTCACGTGCTGCCGCCTGGAGAGTACGAGCGCCGCGACGATGCCGCCACCGGTCGCCGCCTCGTGGTGCCCGGTACCTACCACGCCGTCCCGGCGCGGCCGGTGACCGCGTTCCAGGCGCTGATCGCGATTCCCCGCGGCATGAGCGACGCGGCGGCGGTGATCTTCTTCGTGTTCCTGATCGGGGGCGCCTTCACCGTGGTGGATGAGACGGGGGCGCTGCGCCACGGGGTCGACTGGCTGGTGCGGCGTTTCGGGCATTCGGAGCGAGTGGTCATTCCCGTGGTGGCGCTCGCGTTCGCTCTGGGCGGCGTGCTCGACAACATGAAGGAAGAGATCATCGCGCTCGTGCCGGTGATGCTGCTGCTCGCCCGGCGGCTGGGCGTGCGACCGGTCGTCGCCGTGGCCACGAGCCTGGGTGCCGCCGCCGTCGGCGCGGCGTTCAGCCCCATCAACCCGTTTCAGGTGGGCATCGCGCAACAGCTGGCGCAGCTGCCGCTCCTCTCCGGGTGGCTGTTTCGCACCGCGTTCCTGGTGGTCGCCCTGGGCGTCTGGATCGCGGGCACGTTGCGCTACGCCGCCCGCGGCCGCACGGCGCCGCTGAGCGCGCCCGGCCCGGACGCGGGCTCGCCCGACCGCCGTCGCGCCGCGGTGCTCGCGCTCGTGCTCGCCGCGTTCGTCGTGCTCGTCGCCGGTGTGCGGGGGGGCTGGGGCTTCAACGAGATGGCGGCGCTGTTCTTCACGATGGGCGTCGCGGCAGGGCTGGTCGGCGGGCTGGGCGTGGCCGGCACGGCGGACGCGCTGGTCTCGGGCTTTCGGTCCATGGCCTACGCCGGCCTGCTGATCGGCTTCGCGCGGGCCATTTTTGTGACGCTCGAGCAGGGCCGCATCGTGGACACGCTGGTGCACGGGCTGTTCGCGCCGGTGGCGCATCTGCCGCTGGGGCTCGCCGCCGTCGGCATGATGGTGCTGCACACGCTGGTGCACGTCCCGGTACCGAGCCCGACCGGGCATGCGGTCCTCACGCTGCCGATCCTCGTGCCGCTCTCGGACCTGCTCGGCCTATCGCGTCAGGTGACCGTGTTGGCCTATCAGTACGGCGGTGGAGTGTGCGAGCTGTTCACGCCCACCAACGGCGCGCTCATGGCGATCCTCGCCGCCGCCCAGGTGCGCTACGAAGATTGGCTCCGGTTCGCGCTCCCGCTCCTGGTGGCGCTGCTGGCGCTGGGCGCCGCCGCCATCGGGCTGGGCGTGGTGCTCGGACTCCAGTAGGTTGGTACACGCTCCACCCACGAGGAGCCCGCCATTGTATCGTCGGTTGGACGGGACCCATATCGTCGAGACGCTGCGACGTCTGGAGCACCGGATCGGCGAGCGCTTTCCGGACTCCGGGTTGTCACGGGTGTGCGCGGACTTGCTGGCGGCGGCAATGGAATCGATGACCCGTCTGGCGCTCCTCCGGCGACCCAACCTCCCGCTTCGCGTCGGCAGCTGGGCGTTGATCGGCGCGATCGCCTTCATGGTGCTCGAGGCGCTGGTGCACCTGCCGCTCGCACCGCGCTGGGAAGAGGTCGCGACCTTTCTGCAGACGTCCCAGGCGATCCAGAACGTGGTGTTTCTGGGGCTCGCCGTGCTGTTTCTCGCGAATGTCGAAACCCGCATCCGGCGTCGCCGCACGCTCGCCGCCATCCACGAGCTTCGCAGCATCGCGCACATCGTGGACATGCACCAGCTCACCAAGGATCCGGACCAGGTGGTGGCCGATGGCAGCGCCACGCCCTCCTCGCCCGAGCGCACGATGACGCGATTCGAGCTGTCTCGCTACCTCGATTATTGCGCGGAGTTGCTCGCGCTGACGAGCAAGGTAGCGGCGCTGTACGTGCAGGACTTCCAGGACCCGGTGGTGCTCGAGGCTGTGAACGACGTGGAAGCGCTCACCACGGGACTGTCCAGCAAGATCTGGCAGAAGATCATGATCCTGGACCGGGCCTAGCCGCCTCGTAGCCGCTCGATCTCGCGCCGATCCTTCTTGGTCGGCCGGCCCTTTCCTTCATAGCGCAGGGATGGCGCCACCCGGAGCTGCTCGGCTAGGCGCTCCCGCCGCCGCTTCCCCTCGGGGTCTTCGTCGTACAGCGCCGCCGCCGCCGCCGCCGGCGCGCGCTGCTGCACGAGCGCGCGCACCACGATCAGGTACTCGAACGGGCCGCGCCGGATCCGCAGGCGGTCGCCGACCGCAAGCGGTTTGGCCCGTTTGGCGCGCGCGCCGTTGAGCTCGACCTTCCCGCCGGCGACGGCCGCCGCCGCCAGCGCCCGCGTCTTGAAGAAGCGGGCGGCCCAGAGCCACCGATCCAGCCGCACCCGCTCCACACCGGACACTCGACCTCCTTTGCCAGGCTCCACGCACCCCCCGGGCCGTGCGTATAATCCCGGGAAGCCCGATCCAGCCGCCACCCTTTCACACTGAGCCGAATGCGTGAACGGATGCTGACGCACCAGCCAGACGTCCTTCGCCCTCGTCCCTCCATGGGCAGGACATTCCGGCTCGGAACGCTCGTCACGGCCACCGCTGCGCTGCTCACGGGCTGCGGAACTCCGGGCGTGCGCGGCGTGGCGGGGACCGCGCCCGCGCCGAACGTGCTCTGGACGCCTCCGCGACAGCCGGCCCCCACCGTCGCACCGCCACCACCCGAGGTACCGCCGGATCTTGGCGCGCGGATCTCGCAGCTCAGGCTCGCCGACGTGATCGACATCGCCCTGCGGAACAATACCGCCACGAGCGCCGCATGGGCGGACGCCCGTGCCGCCGCCGCCACGTACGGCGCGGCCAAGGGGCAGTATTACCCCACGCTCTCGGTCACCGGGGCCCTAACCACGATCCACCGAACGGTGGCGTCCGCGGGCCAACAGGCCGTGAAACAGCAGTTCTACGGGCCGACGCTCACCGCCTCGTGGTTACTTTTCGACTTCGGGGGCCGCTCGGGCTCGATCGGTGCCGCGCGCGACGCGCTGCTCGCGGCGGACTGGACCCACAACGCGACCCTGCAGTCGGTCGTGCTCGCGGTCGAGCAGGCGTACCTCCTGTATCTGGGTACGAAGGGGCTCCTCGACGCCCAGCAGACCACCCTCGCGGAGGCGCAGACGAATCTCGATGCGGCCGAACAGCGCCACCGGGTCGGCCTCGCGACGATCGCCGACGTGCTCCAGGCGAGGACCGCGCTCTCTCAGGCCCGACTGGCACTCGAGTCGACCCAGGGGAACCTCCAGACCACCCGCGGCGCCCTCGCCCTGTCCATGGGCCTGCCCGCGAACGTCCCCTACGACATCGAAGTGGTGCCCGACACCACGACGCCGGTCGGGATCGTCGAAGGCGTGGATAGTCTGATTGCGCGGGCGATGCGCGAGCGACCGGACCTGGCGGCCCAGCGCGCCCTGGTCGATCAGGCGCGCGCCCGGGTGACTGTCGCGCGCTCGCAAGCGCTGCCAACCCTCACCGTGGGCGGGAACACCGGCGACACGTACTTCATCAACCCCGCTGCCGGCTTTCCGCCGTCCGGCAACAGCTACACGGCGACGCTCACGCTCTCGTTCCCGTTCTTCTCGGGGTGGTCGCAGATACACAACGTGAAGGCCGCGTCCGCCGCCGCCGCCGCCGCCGCGCTGCGCGCGCGAGGCTTCGAGCAGCAGGTCGTCTACCAGGTGTTCAACGCGTACTATGCGCTCCGCACCGCCACGCAGCAGGTGCGGACCAGCCGGGACCTGCTCGCCAGCGCCACCGAATCGGAGCAAGTGGCGCTGGGACGCTACAAGGCCGGGGCCGGGAGCTTGCTCGACCTGCTCACCGCGCAGGCCGCGCTGGCGAGCGCCCGCGCCCAGGCCATTCAAGCCCGTTTCTCATGGAACACGGCGCTCGCCCAGGTCGCGCACGACGTAGGGATCCTCGGGCTCGACGGGTCGAGCCCACTCCAGATGCAGACCGACACCACCGGAACGCCCAAATAGATGAAGCTCATGACCATCGCTGCGACCGTTTCACTGACCCTGGCGCTCGGCTGCTCGCGGAAGGGGGCCGGCGGCCCCGCTCGGGTGCCGGTCACCGTGGCCCATGTGGAGCAGCGCGCCGTGCCCTTCGAGATCCCGGCGACCGGGACCGCGGAGCCCGTGCAGACGGTGTCGGTCCAAGCCCAGGTCACGGGCGTGCTCACCCACGCGACGTTCCACGAGGGCGACGACGTCGCCGCCGGGCAGGTGCTGTTCGAGATCGACCCCCGGCTGTTCCAGGCGGCGCTCGACCAGGCCAAAGCCATGCTGGCGCGCGACCAGGCGCAGCACCAGGCCGCCGAGCTCGACGCCCAGCGTTACGCGCAGCTCGTGAAGCAGGACTACGTCACCAAGTCGGACTACGACGCCAAGCGCGCCGCCGCCGACGCGTTACAGGCGACGATCCGCGCCGACTCGGCCGCCGTCGCCAACGCCGCGCTCAACCTGGAATGGGCCACGATCCGGGCCCCGATCGCGGGGCGCACCGGACGGCTGCTGGTGCGCGAGGGCAACCTGGTGCGCGCCAATAACCCCGACCCGCTGGTGATCATCAACCAGATCCATCCGATCCTGGTGCGCTTCGCCGTGCCCGAGCAGCACCTCGCCGCCATCCAGCGCTACCACCGCAACCGGTTGCCGGTGCTCGTGAGCCCGTCCAAGACCGACACGGTGTTCACGGAGGGCGTACTGTCGTTCGTGGACAACAGCGTCGACACGACGACCGGGACCGTGCTCCTGAAGGGCGAGTTCCCCAACCGGGACAACGCCCTGTGGCCCGGCGAGTTCCTGACCGTGCGGCTGCAGCTCTACGTGGAAGACAGCGCGGTGGTGGTGCCGTCGCAGGCCGTGATGAACGGCCAACAGGGGACCTATCTGTTCGTGGTGAACCAGGACGGTACCGCGCGCTCCCAGCCCGTCACGGTGGAGCGCACCGCGGGTGCGTACGCGGTGATCGCGCAGGGGGTGCGCGCGGGCGACGAAGTCGTGACCGACGGCCAGGTCCGGCTCGTCACCGGCGCGGCCGTCGAGGTGAAGGGCGTCGCCGAGGCGGCGCGCGAGCTGGGGGGCGACAAGTGAGCATCTCCCAGCTGTTCATCAAACGGCCCGTCATGACGACGCTCGTCATGATGGGGATCCTCGTGTTCGGGCTGATGTCCTACCGGCTGCTGTCGGTGAGCAATCTGCCGAACGTCGACTTCCCCACCATCCAGGTGAGCGCGAGCCTCCCGGGCGCGAGCCCCGAGACCATGGCGTCCGCCGTGGCCACGCCGCTCGAGAAGCAGTTCTCCACCATCGCCGGCGTGGACCAGATGACCTCCTCGTCGAGTCTGGGCAGCACCAACATCACGCTGCAGTTCACCCTGGACCGTAACATCGACGCCGCCGCGCAGGACGTGCAGGCGGCGATCTCGAAGACGCTACGCCAGCTCCCGACCGGCATCGTGCCGCCCTCCTACCAGAAGGTGAACCCGGCCGATCAGCCGATCATCTACTACGCCTTGAGCTCGGGCACGCTGTCGTTGTCGGAGCTGGACGAGTACGCCGAGACGTTCATTGCGCAGCGCCTGTCCATGGTGGACGGCGTGGCGCAGGTCAACGTGTACGGCGCGGCCAAGTATGCCGTGCGCATCCAGCTCGATCCCAAAGCCCTCGCCACGCGCGGCATCGGCATCGACGAGGTCGCGAACGGCGTGGACGCGGGCAACGTCAACCTCCCGACCGGAATTCTGTGGGGACCGCACCGGGCGTACACCGTACTGGCGAACGGGCGACTGCAAAACGCCGAGCAGTTCCGGCCGCTGGTCGTGACCTTCCGCAACGGGGCCCCAGTGCGCCTGCAGGACCTCGGCCTCGTGCTCGACGACGTGCAGGACAACAAGAGCGCCGCCTGGTTCAACGGCAACCGGGCGATCGTGCTGGCGATCCAACGGCAACCGGGCACGAACACGGTCGCGGTGGCGGCCCGCGTGCGCGACGTCATGCAGAACCTGAAGCAGCAGCTGCCGGGGTCGGTCGATCTGCAGCTCCGCTCCGACCGCTCGGTGTCGATCCTCGCCTCGCTGCACGACGTGCAATTCACCCTGTTCCTGACGCTGGCGCTCGTCGTGCTCGTGATTTTCCTGTTTTTGCGAAACCTCTCGGCCACCGTCATCCCCAGCCTGGCGCTGCCGTTCTCGCTGGTTGGCACGTTCGCCGTGATGTACGCGCTCGACTACAGCCTCGACAACCTGTCGATGATGGCACTCACGCTGTCGGTCGGGTTCGTCGTGGACGACGCCATCGTGATGCTCGAGAACATCGTGCGCCACATGGAGAAGGGGACGCCCGCCCTCGAGGCCGCGTTCGCCGGGTCACGCGAAGTCGGGTTCACCATCCTCTCCATGACGCTGTCGCTCGCGGCCGTGTTCATTCCGGTGCTGTTCATGGGGGGGATCATCGGCCGGCTGTTCCACGAGTTCGCCGTCACCATCGGCGCCGCCATTCTCGTGTCGGGTGTGGTATCGCTCACCCTGACCCCGATGTTGTGCAGCCGGTTCCTCAAGCCGTCGCGCGAAGCGCACCACGGCCGATTCTACGAGGCGTCGGAGCGCGTGTACGAGCGCGTGCTGCACTGGTACGAGGGGAGTCTCGACTCGGTGATGGCGCGGCGTCCCGCCGCGCTCGTCTTCTCGGTCGCGATCCTGGTCGCCACCGGGGTGCTGTTCTGGGCGATCCCCAAGGGATTCCTCCCGAGCGAGGACAACTCCCAGATCTTCGGCACGACGGAGACGGTCGAAGGAACGTCGTTTGACGACCTGGTCCTCCATCAGCAGCAGGTCATGGCGGTGCTGCAGGCGGATCCCAACGTGGATGCGACGATGTCGTTTCTGGGCGGCGGCCAGATCAACCAGGGCCGCGTGTTCATGCAACTCAAGCCCCGCTCGCAGCGTGACATGAGCGTGGACCAGCTCATCCGCTACTTCAACCGCAAGCTGTCGGATATCCCGGGGATCCAGGTGTTTCTGCAGAACCCGCCGCCGATCCAGATCGGCGGCCGTCGGACCAAGAGCCTGTACCAGTTCACGCTGCAGGGCCCGGACCGGGTGGCGCTGTACGACAACGCGAACCGGCTCACGGCCGAGCTCCGCAAGCTGCCTGATCTGATCAACGTCACGAGCGACCTGGTGATCTCGAACCCGCAGGCCAGCGTCGAGATCAACCGCGACCGCGCCGCGGCGCTGGGGGTCACGGCGCGGCAGGTCGAGGAAGCCCTGTACGACGCCTACGGCTCCGCCCAGGTGTCGACGATCTACACGGCGACGAACCAGTACTGGGTGGTGATGGAGCTGCTGCCCCAGTACCAGCAGGACCTGTCGGCGCTGAGCCTGCTGTACATCCGCTCCAACACCGGCACGCTGATACCGCTCGCGTCGCTCGCGACCCTGACCACGACCGTCGGCCCGCTCACGGTGAACCACTCGGGGCAGCTGCCGGCGGTGACGATCTCGTTCGACCTGCGCCAGGGCGTCTCCATCGGGCCGGCCTCGGCCCAGGTGGACCGGCTCGCGCGGCAGCTGCTGCCGTCGAGCATCAACTACTCCTTCGCGGGCACGGCCCAGGCGTTCCAGTCGAGCCAGTCGGGCCTGCTCGTGTTGCTGGTGCTCGCGGTGTTCGTGATCTACATGGTGCTCGGGATCCTGTACGAGAGCTTCATCCACCCGCTCACCATTCTCTCGGCCCTGCCGTTCGCCGGGTTCGGCGCGCTGCTCACCCTGATGCTGTTCCGGATCGAGCTGAGCGTATACGCCTTCGTGGGCATCATCATGCTCGTCGGCCTGGTCAAGAAAAACGGCATCATGATGATCGACTTCGCTCTCGAGGCGCAGCGCGCGGAGGGCATGTCAGCGCGCGAGGCGATCCTGCAGGCGTGCAGCATCCGGTTCCGCCCCATCATGATGACCACCATGGCGGCGCTGATGGGCACGCTTCCCATCGCCCTGGGGGTCGGCCAGGGCTCGGAGTCGCGCCGGCCGCTGGGCATCGCCGTGGTGGGCGGGCTCGCGTTCTCGCAATTCATCACGCTGTACGTGACGCCGGTGATCTACACGTACCTGGACGAGGTGCAGCAATGGCTGGGCCGCCGGGCGCGCGAAGTGAGACCGACTGGTGCCCCTGCACCGGCACCGGCCGATTGACTCGTCGTCCGTCGTCCGTCATCCGTACTCAGTCACCCGCAGTCCGTTGTCCGGCGCGCTCGAGCCTCCGAACCAGGCCCGTCAGCATCTTCTTGACGTCGGTGACGGCGACCATCGCGGATTCACCATTAGTCGGGTCTACGAGTCCGAGGTCGGAGGCCAAGATCCAGTGATACTCCAATTCGCTGGCCGACCCTTGGGCAATGTCGAGGAAGCGCGCGAACTCCCGCCGACTCCGTCGGCCGCACCCCTCCGCGATGTTCGCACAAATGGAGGCGGCGGACCGTCGGATCTGCGGAGTCAACCCATATAGCTCGTCTCGCGGGAATCGACGCGTGATGCGGTATGCCGCCAACGTGAGCTGATGTGAAGCTGTCCATACCCGAAGCTTGCGGAAATCCTGCATCGCCATGCCCTCCTCGTGGGTCGTCCCGAACGTAGGGCGGACCCCGGCCCCGAGAGCCATCTTATTCACGCACGGCGTACCGAATCATCGCCGAAGCGCACGGACCACGAATGACGGATGACGGAGGACGCATTACCAGCCTCGCTTTCGCGCGCTAACTTCTCCCCATGCACGAATGGCAAGTGTGGTTCGTCGCCGCCCTGCTGCTCTTCGTGGCCGAGATGATCGCGCCCGGGTTCTGGCTGCTCTCGGTAGCCGTGGGCTCCATCGCGGCAGGGGTAGTCTCGCTCGTGCTCCCGGGCGTGGTGGCGCCGGCGCTGACCTTCGCCGCCGGCACCCTGCTCTCGCTCGTCGGCGTTCGTCCGTTCCTGCTGAAGCACCTCCATCCCAGCGGGCGCGAGATCAGAACCAACGTCGACGCCCTCGCGGGCCGAGTCGGCATCGTGTCGGAGCGCATCGACCCGGGCACGGGCAAGGGGCGGGTGGTGGTCGAGGGCGAGGACTGGCGCGCCGCGGCGCTGATGGATACCCCGCTCGAGCCGGGGACGCGGGTGATGGTCGTGCGGGTGGAAGGGGCGACGTTGTACGTGGACAAGGAGAGCTGAGGGGGCAGGGAGCATGGACAACATTGGCGCGCTGATCGTTCCGGCGGCGATCGTGCTGTTCGCAATCTCGATCGTCGCGCGTGGCATCCGTATCGTACAGCAGGCCCAGACGATGATCATCGAGCGGCTGGGCAGGTACCACCGCACGCTCTCCTCCGGGGTCAACCTGATCATTCCCATCATCGACCGGCCGCGGGCGATCGACTGGCACCAGGTGATCGTCACGCCGGCCGGGGACTCGTTCGCGCGCCATTTCCGCACCGACAAGATCGACCTGCGCGAGACGGTGTACGTGTTCCCGCGGCAGAACGTGATCACGAAAGACAACGTCGTCGTCGAAATCGACGCGCTGATCTATTCCCAGATCACCGACCCGGTGCGCGCGACCTACGAGATCGCGAACCTGCCCGATGCGATCGAGAAGCTGACGCAGACCACGCTGCGCAACGTGATCGGGGAGATGGAGCTGGACCACGTGCTCTCCTCGCGCGACACGATCAACGCCAAGCTGCGCGAGATCCTGGACGAAGCGACGCACAAGTGGGGCGCGAAAGTCAGCCGCGTCGAGCTCAAGGACATCAACCCGCCGCGCGACATCCGCGACGCGATGGAAAAGCAGATGCGCGCCGAGCGCGACCGGCGCGCCGCGATCCTCACCGCCGAGGCCGAGAAGCAGTCGCGCACCCTGCAGTCGGAAGGCATCCGGCAGTCCGAGATCAATCAGGCCGAGGGCCAGAAACAGGCCAGGATTCTCGCGGCCGAGGCCGAGGCGAACGCCCGCCTCAAGGTGGCCGAAGCCGAGGCCCAGGCGATCGAGCGGATCACGACCGCGATCAAGGGGACCGGCGGCGATCCGGCACGGTACCTGATCGCCATCCGCTATATCGAAGCGCTCAAGGAGATGGTCACGAGTCCCCAGAGCAACAAGGTCATTTACCTACCTTACGAAGCGACGGGCGTGCTGGCGTCGCTCGGCGGCATCCGGGAGATGCTGGCGGGCCCGTCGGAGGGAAAAAAGCATGATGCGTAAAGCGATCGCCGCAGCCGGCGTTGCCGCGCTGTCGCTGTCCGCCCGTCCGTCGGTCCGGCTCCCCCCCTGCGATCCCGGCAACGCCGGGCTCACGCTACCCGAAGGCTTCTGCGCCGTCGTGGTCGCCGATCAGGTGGGCACGGCCCGGCACCTCGTCGTGGCCCCGAACGGCGACCTGTTCGTCGCGATCGCGGGCGGGCGCTCGGCCTCGGGGGGCGTGCTGGCCCTGCGGGACACCACGGGCGACGGCAAGGCCGACGTGCGGCAGACCTTCGGCAGCGAGGGTGGCACGGGGATCGCGCTCGGCAAGGGAGTGCTGTACGCCAGCACGACATCCACCGTGTATCGCTACGCGATGCGGGCAGGCAGCCTCACCCCGCTGGGCGCGCCGGACGTGATCGTGAAGGACCTGCCCACGGGCGGGCACGGCGCGCGAAACCTCGCGCTCGCGGCGGACGGCAAGACGTTGTTCGTCAACGTCGGCTCGCCCTCCAACGCGTGTCAGCTGTCCGACCGCTCGAACGAATCGCCGGGCAAAGACCCCTGCCCCGAGCTCGCTACCCGGGCGGGAATCTGGCGCTTCGACGCCGCCCAGCCTGGTCAAACCGAGGCGAGCGGGACGCGCTACGCAACCGGGATTCGCAACGCGGTGGGGATGACCCTCGCGCCGGACGGTCAGCTGTGGTCCACGCAGCACGGCCGCGACCAGCTGGGACAGAACTGGTCCAAGCTGTTCACTAACGAGCAGAGCGCCGAGAAGCCGTCGGAGGAGCTGCTGCGGGTGAACCAGGGCGACGACTTCGGCTGGCCGTATTGCTATCACGACCTCGAGCTCGGCCATCTGGTGCTGGCACCGGAGTACGGGGGCGACGGCAAGCAGGTCGGGCGGTGTGCGCAGAAGAAGGAGCCGGCGGTCGCGTTCCCGGGCCACTGGGCGCCGGACGGCTTGACGTTCTACGCTGGGACGCAGTTCCCCGAGCGCTATCGCGGCGGCGCATTCATCGCGTTTCACGGCTCCTGGAACCGCGCGCCGCTGCCGCAGGCGGGCTACCGGGTGGCGTTCGTGCCGTTCAAGAACGGCAAGCCGGTGGGCGGCTACGAGACGTTCGCGGATGGGTTCTGGAAGGAGGACCCCTCGGGGCCGAAGCACCGGCCGGTGGGCGTGGCGGTGGGGCCGGACGGATCGCTGTATATCACAGA
>Ga0209239_1000422_pt1 | contig 24016 bp, 24 predicted proteins | sample GraSoi013_2_20cm_FD_185824 | JGI IMG/M metagenome (GOLD analysis project Ga0209239, IMG submission 185824) | Grasslands soil microbial communities from the Angelo Coastal Reserve, California, USA - Sample 10_02_2013_2_20cm (SPAdes) (version 2) | ecosystem: Environmental > Terrestrial > Soil >...
GATCAGGCATCTTCTCCCTCAAAAGCTGAGGGAGAAGCATGAGATGATAGTCGTGGACCCAGACAGTGTCATTTGGCTGGATCACTTTCAGTAGTGAGTCTCTGAAGACCTCGTTTACCTTGACGTACTGCGCCCAGTCGTTCTCGTCAAACTTGGCATATGTGGGAAAATAGTGGAACAAGGGCCAGATTGTGCTGTTGCAGAATCCGTGGTAGAAGCCGTCCATTGTTTTGGCGTCTAGAAAGACGGGTGAGGCCTGTTGCTTGGCGGCTTTTGACCTCAGTTTGTCCTGAGACCCCTCATCGATCTCGATGCCGGGCCAGCCGACCCATAAGTAATCTCGACTGGGAGAGCCTTGTCTGGACGATTCCAGATACGCAGTTAGTCCAGAGACAAGTCCGCCTGGGCTTGCGCGAAAAGCCAGCTTGCCGTCCTTGCTGGTCGCTGTGAATGGTAGCCTGTTCGATACTATTACTAATCGCAAGGCTGGCTGTTCCCCTGAACTATTCACGCTCCGCCCTCCGTTGACGGTTTAGAATGGCAGTAACCAAGCCATAAACAAGCCGAGTACAGGCTCCAACTCGTCATTATCTGGCGGCCGCTGGAGCGCCTATTGACGCCTCTATGAGGACGTAGACCTCCCTTGCGGCGTCAAGTTTAAGCCCATGACGAGAGGTTCGAACTTCCGAGTATCCCTTGGTATACTGTTGGAAGTGTGGGAGCGAGCTTCGAGAAGACTCAGCCTTCTGTTCGAAGTGCGGCGCATCTGTTCGGGGCACCATGGGCGTCCAGTCTCCAACAGGCTTCGAATTGCTCAGGGATGACAAGAATGTCCAGAACCACTGGGCCCGGCGACTAATCGCTTTCATCATCGACGCAGTTATTGTCACCGTTGTACTAGCAATCATTGCAATCGCCGTGTCGGTTCCATTCATTATCGGTTTGAGCTTCCCATCCACGACTCTAGGGGCATTTCCAGCATGGTGGAATGCGTGGTGGGGTCTTTCGCTTGGCGGACTAATACCTCTAGTCGTCTTCCTCTACTTCTTCCTCGCTGAAGGACTCTACGGGAGGACCTTGGGCAAAGAGATCATGGGTCTGCAGGTACAGAGAGTTGATGGAAAACCAATGGACATGAGAAGCAGTCTTATCCGAAACGTCAGTAAGATCTACTGGGTCCTTCTCCTTATCGACGTGGCTGTTGGACTGGGGACGCACGGCGAGATGAGTCAGAAGTGGAGCGACCGCTACGTCGGGACAAAAGTGGAAGAGAAGACCCGCATGACAATAATTTCCTGAGACCCAGCACTATCATAATCTTCAACAAGAACATTTTTTCCAATTAGCTCCTGAAAATTTGTCGGCTCGGGTTTCACCACAGCGGGCAGTCATCGCCCTTGTTTCCGCTCGAATCGTCTATGCGATAAACTGGCTGAACATCGGCGCGATCTTCTACCTGATGAGTGCCGACCTCAACAGCGGCGTGTCTGGCCTAGGAACATTGACCTCAAGCTTCTACCTGGGCGTTGGAATAATGCAGGTCCCGGGCGGAATACTCGCGGCGAAATGGGGCCCCAAGAGAACCGTTTCACTAGGAATACTCGTCTCTTCCATGGCCGTGCTAGGTACTTCCATATCATCAGCCACTCTTGAGGTCGCAATCCTACGTTTCATCGTGGGAGCCGGAATGGCACTCGTATTCGCACCCTCGGTAGTGATCATGACTAGATTTCTCGGAGGAAAATCCGGCACTGGCGTAGGGCTCATCAATTCCGCATTCGACATAGGGGGGTTGTTCGGCCTCTTCGGATGGATTCTCCTCGCAACACTCACGGGCTGGCGATCTACCCTTGTGCTGAGCGGAGGACTCGGAGTGCTCACAGGGCTGATGGTTATTGCTCTCGTCCCTAAAGATGGGGAGAATGTTCAGTTCAGATTTTCCAGTGGTAAGCTTGGCAAGATTCTGAGCGATAGGAACTTGATTGTGTTGGGGCTCGGATCTCTTGGCTCGAACCTCGGAAGCGTTCTGATCTCGAGTTTCATGGCATACTACCTCCAAGCAAGCCTAGGAGAAACCGCGGCAATCGCAGGCATAGTCGCAGCGATGATTGTTGTCTTGCCGATCTACACATCTCTATGGGGAGGAAGGCTCTATGATCGCACGAGGAAACCGAGGCGCCTACTGATCCTCTCCGGTCTAGGAATGACCTCTGCTCTTCTGGTTGCGTCAGCGCCAACGCTCTCTGCTGCAGCCGCGGGAGCGGTACTGGGTGGGATAGCGGTCGGACCCGCGTCTACGATCAACTTCGCTGCAGCCAAGGATCTCAGCAGGGTCGAGAAAGAGTATGAAGGCCTCACGATCGGTTGGGTTAACAGCATCTCCTTGACAGGCTCCTTCTGGCCTCCGTTAGTTTTCTCATATTTCGCAAGATCATTAAACTACTCGGCTGCTTGGATCGCGGGCGCAGTCATGTGCTTTCTCCTACTCGTTCCTTTATTCTTCCTGCGAGAAGATCCATCAAAGTTCGGCATGGTGAGTTAATGGCTAGTCCCGAAAACGAGGCTACATCACTCAACCGTTTGTACGGGGATTACTGGGAATTCGTCCTCAAAGAGAACCCGACCTTCGCGACATATCTCGGAGACCACCGCTACGATAACTGGCTAGAAGACGTCTCCGCGGAAGCCTACGAACAGCGCGTCGGCCGATTCAGAAAATACCTGACAGAGCTCAAGGGCTTCAAGAAACCCACTAGTGGAGAAGACCGGCTCAACTATGACCTCTTCAAACGAGAACTAACATTGCAGATTGAGGGCGCAGAATATCACCCGTATCTTCTGCCGATAACGCAGCAGACCGGACCACACATCGACCTCCCTCAACTAATCACCTATCACCCGTTCAAGACCCTGCAAGACTACGTGAACTACATTAGTCGACTGACACAGTTTCGGAGGGTCTTCGACCAGACAATCCAAAATCTCAAGACTGGAATAGAGAAGAAGACTGTTCAGCCTCGAAGCGTTGTCGAGAAGATCATACCCCAACTAGAGGCTCAGATCGTGTCCTTACCTGACAAGAGCGAACTTTACAAGCCGATCGACCGAATCCCGTCGGAAATTTCTAGTGTCGAAGGACATAGGATGGCAGGAGATGTGAGCGAAGCGATACAGAACTATGTTGTCCCTGCTTACACGAAGCTTCTCAAATTTGTCAGAGAAGAATACCTACCGAAATCCCGGACTCATCCTGGAGTCTGGTCCATTCCCAACGGCCGAGCGATGTACGCCTACAATATCCGCCTTCACACGACGACCCGTATCACTCCCAGCCAGATTCATCGACTAGGCAAACTGGAGCTCGTTCGAATCAATAAAGAAATTGGCGTGATCCTGAGAAAGGTTCAGTTCAAAGGCAGCCTCCAACAATACAATGAAACACTTCGGAAGGACAAGTCGAACTTCTACACGACGGGGCAAGACCTTCTCGACGGATTCAAGCAAATCCTACGACAAATGGACGCCAGACTCGCCGAGTTCTTCGGCAGGCTCCCTGAAGCGAAGTACGATTTCAGGGAAATCGAGGAATGGCGGGCAGACGCTGCCCCTGCCGCCTACTATTATGCGCCGCCCGAGGACCGTTCCCGACCCGGATACTTCTACGTCAACACGTACAAGCCTGAGACCCGGCCGAAGTACATGATGGAGGCTCTCGCCTACCACGAGGCCGTTCCAGGCCACCACCTCCAAATCGCGATCCAACAAGAACTTACGAATCTTCCCAAGTTCCGACGCCACGGCGGATACACCGCCTTCATCGAAGGCTGGGCTCTCTACGCAGAATGGCTTAGCAAGCAGATGGGCTTCTACAAAGACCTCCTCGCTGACTACGGCCGGCTCACAGCAGAAGCATGGCGAGCATCGCGATTGGTAGTGGATACGGGTATTCACAGTCTAAAATGGACGCGAGACCAGGCAATCAAGTTCCTCGAGAACAACACAGCCAGCTCCGAGCAAGACATTGTCTCAGAGGTAGACCGGTACATCGCCTGGCCAGGACAGGCACTCGCCTACAAGATCGGCGAGCTGAAGATACGAGGACTCCGAGCCAAGGCCGAGAAGAGAATGAAACGGCGCTATGATATTCGAAAATTCCACGATGAACTTTTGGATGATGGGGCTTTGCCTCTGGACATTCTCCAGGCAAAGATGACCCGCTGGACAACAAAGACGACTGGCAAAGAATTCTAACGGGTCCCTTTGGGCGAGGACCTTAAGAGAGCGAGATACCAACCATAGGATAGTGTTCACGAACGGAGCGTGGTTGCATGTCTGGCGAAGACCCTGAACTCCAGAGCCTTAAAGAGAGAAAATTAGTCGAGATGATGCGCAGGACACGTGCCCAGCTTCAGTCAGCAGAGAAACATGATGGTAAGCCGATAATCCTGTCGGACTCTACCTTCTCATCCGAGATTTCGAAATATCCATTGATGGTCGTGGACTTTTGGGCTGCATGGTGCGGTCCCTGTAGAATAGTCGCTCCCATTGTTGAACAGCTTGCCAAAGAATACTCCGGCCGCGTCGCATTCGGCAAGTTGAACGTGGACGAGAACCCTCTAACCTCCAATGAGTTCCAGGTTCAGAGCATCCCGACCTTCCTCATCTTCCGTGATGGCCAGCCGGTCGATGGGATTATTGGAGCTGCGCCAAAATATCAGATCGAGTCAAAGCTCAGAGCCCAACTAGGCAACTAGCCGAGCTTAGTAGCTTGAGTCTCTCAAGTCTCTGAAGAACAGGTGTCCTAATGCGCAAGCTAGGACAATCAGCCCCCAAATATTTCGAATGTCCCGCCTATCATTCATCCTCGGGCTTCCTAAAATCGGTTCCCATTGCGATGTCTTACGGCTCGTCTATTACGAGTGTAGGGTCCGAGTGAACGGCCCCACACAAAGGACATTCATACCATTCCAAACTCCAAGGCTCGGCTCTCGTCCACCTATGCCCCCGCAACTCCATCTATCCCCTACAACCCCTCTTCGGACGATCGGGAGGCATTGTCTTACGAGTCAAAAGCGGAACACCGTTTGGTCATCGGCTCTCTAATTCAGGAGAAGAACCTGAGTTAAGTACCAAACCCGCTCGAAAAGGATGGAACCCGAAATGACAACTAAAGCAACGCTGCGGTCGATTGCGAGGCTGCTTCTCGTTATTGGCGGAATAATACTGATTCTTGAGGCTGTCCTCCAGCTAAGCGGAGATATCAAAGGTCTTCTAAACCTGGCACCCCGGATCCCCTCTCTAGATTTCTTCACAAGCTCAATCGTAAGCATCCTCGTCGGGGTCATAGCGCTGATAGGAGCGGGAAGAGTCTCCAGTCCCGCGTGGGGCATCATTCTCCTGGTGTTAGGATTCCTCTTAATTGGGAGTCTTGGCGGGATACTCGTCTTCATAGGCGCTCTGATCGCCCTCGTCGCAACATTTGTCAAATTATAGATTAGAAAACCGCCCATCGGCCAAACCCGTAGCCACTGAAAAAGCGTATCAATAACGTACGTTACACGATTCAGCCTACTTCATCTGAGGACTTTGAAATGGACTTTAGAACTCTTGGAAAGAATGGTCCGAAAGTCTCCCGAATTGGTATGGGTGTTTGGCAAGCCAGCGACTTGTGGAAAGGTGATGACGAACAGATCGTCCGCGCACTCACAAGAGGCCACGAACTTGGCGTGAACCTAGTCGACACAGCGGAGGCTTACGGTAACGGACATAGTGAACAGGTCGTAGGCCGAGCCCTGAGAGACATCGGCCGGGAAGAGTTCGTTGTTGCAACCAAAGTCCACGGAGCGAATCTCAGGTACGATGAGCTCCAGAGAGCCGCTTCGGCTAGCATGAAACGGCTCGGCGTCAACGAGATAGACCTCTACCAAGTCCACTGGCCAGATCCGTGGGAACAGATCCCCCTCAAGGAGACGATGAAGGCGCTTGAGAAGCTTTACACTGAGGGAAAGATCCGGGCGATTGGTGTCAGCAACTTCGCAGTCCGAGACCTCGAAGAGGCCAGAGCCCACCTGTCCCGGACCGACATCGTCTCAAACCAGGTCAGGTACAACTTCCTACAACGAGAAATCGAAGAAGAGGTCCTACCCTACTGCAGAAAGAACAACATCACAATTCTAGCCTACAGCCCCCTCGCCCAAGGAGCCCTAACAGGGAAATACAGCCGAGGGCATGTTCCAAAAGGCGATATTAGAGACGAGAACAAACTCTTCGCACCCAAGAATATCGAGCAGATAGAGAAGGTCAACGCTGTCATTGCCAGCATCGCCAGACGGCACGAGTGCTCCGCCTCCCAAATAGCACTCAGTTGGCTCCTATCAAACCAAATAGTTGTCCCGATCCCTGGCGCGAAGAACGAAGCTCAAGCCGAGGAGAACGTCGGCTCGACCAAGCATCTGCTTACCAACGCGGAACTCACCGAGCTGGATACAGCCTACGAACTCGTCGACATCGACTATCTCCCAACGGTCCCGGATGTGCCGATCGAACTAGTGACCTGAGTAGGCTCGAAAAAGTAGCCATGTCTAAATACTTCAAAAGGAGACTGGCAACGGCAATGTTAGACGTTCTGCAGAGAAGGGCGAGCCTCCTTTGAAAACAGTTTCTTTACAACAGAATCGTAAACATAGAATCAGCCGAGCGAAGAGACAACAACCTAACACGAAAAAGGAAAGGGGGAGCTCCAGCATCCTTGGCCCTGGCAGGAAGGCCCCGAACTTCTCACTCAATAGCACTCCAGACCAGAAAGTATCGCTCAAAGATTTCCGCGGCCAACCGGTGATTCTTGCCTTCTATCCTGCAGACTGGAGTCCTGTATGCACGGACCAGCTGTCATTGTACGCGATGGTGATGCCGGAGTTCAAGAAGTTCAACGCTGAACTCCTCGCCATTTCTGTTGACAACATCTGGTCACATCTCGCGTTCGCCAAGGACCGCAAACTCAACTTTCCCGTACTTGCAGACTTCGAACCAAAAGGAGACATATCCAGAAAGTATGGCGCGTTCAAGGAGAAAATCGGGGAATCTGCACGTGCCCTGTTCGTTATAGATGAACAAGGCATAGTCCGGTGGAGCCATCTATCACCTGACGGCGTCAACCCCGGAGCAGAAGGCATTCTGTCCGCTCTCGATCAACTGAACAAGCCTAAGTAGTGAAAAAAAAAAGGTTATCGAAAACAATGGCCACCACGACAACAACCAGGCACAGCCGAAAAACGAGCAAGACCCTACTAGAGCCAACGGGCAGGGAAACCGAGACTTACGAGGCTCCCAAACTCCTGATTCCAGTCGACAATAGTCGGGACCATATCCAGGGAGACCCGAAGGCCCTGCTCACCCTAGTGGAGTATGGAGACTATCAATGTCCATTCTGCGGCGCCGCTTATCCAGAAGTGAAGAAGATCCAGAAAGATCTCGGATCGAAACTACGATTCGTATTCCGTAACTTTCCCTTAACCAATGTTCACGAGTTTGCCCGGGTCGCGGCTGAGACGGCCGAAGCTGCTAGTGCTCAGGGAAAATTCTGGGAAATGCACGATTTTCTCTACGAGCACCAGCGAACCCTTGGAGATCATAGCGTTGCCTTGGGATATGCGAAGAAGCTGGGACTTGACACACAGAGATTTGAACACGAAATATCACAGCACGTCTATGAGAAGAGAATCAAGGATGATTTCATGGGAGGAGTACGGAGTGGGGTCAACGGGACACCGACATTCTACGTGAACGGTGTAAGACATGACGGTCCCGCCGAGGCCGAAGCGATAATCGAATCGCTCAAGGCGAAGCCCTGAACTGGGCGATTAGGCTTCAACCGATCTGGCACTCCTCCTCGCACTTCTTCATCAGAAAAAAAGCGAATGGTTGCATAACCCTTAACAGTTGAAAGTTCGTGCCCTCGCTACGTTAGGCATTGAATGTTTCAAGACGTGACACGGCCCGATTTCTCGCTTCGGGCCTAATGCTCTTGGCCCTGTTCTCCTCACTCGGTTCATTCGGATATGGCGCTGGCTCCCTCAGCCTCCCAGTGCAACACGATGCTCTGGCCTTGACGGTCAATCCCGATAAGAGCGTCGGAGTCTCTTGGACCACAACATCACCTTTGGGGAGTCTTACTCAGAATGTCAGCAGTCTGTTCACTCCTGGCTATGCGATTCATTCCTCGTCCAGCTTCTCACAACAGTCAAGCGCGGTAGTTCAAACCTCAACCATCCAGTATCAACTACCTCCCGTTCCTGTGAACGTCTTCAACTCGATCAGCCTTACAGCTACCGAGACTGGACTGACGAGTTCTGGTTCCCTAACTATCATGACAAACGTTCCGACGAGCAATATTACAGCCACCTTCTCAACGAGCCCTACACAGGTGAAGGTTAACGCCACGGCTCAGCTCAACTTCTCCCAATTATTTTTTGCAGGTACACCTCTTGCAAACCGGACAGCGTTCGAGACCGCGTGGGGTCACACGTTTGGGAATATGTCATGGACTCGAATGATCGCTCAGCAAATCCAGAATGCGACCCTTCACTTTGTAACGGTTACAGCCTTCAACGGCACTGTAACCTATCCCACCGCTACCTCAGCAAGTGTCTCCATTGGATTCGTAGCTGTACCCTCTCAAACTGGGACCGATTTTGTTACAGTCCTCGAAAACATTCTAAGTCCTTACGGAGGGACTGGCTTAGACCCGATAATCCGGGCCGCCCTAAACCTTCAGACAGGTGAGACTGTAAACCTGACATACAATGGCTCGACGTATGCTGTGACTCTACAATCCACCACAACCTACGTCAGCGACCTAGATGCTCAAGTGAACAAGCTGAAGACACAATACCTCCAGCCGCTACTCGCCGTATTTCCAGCGGGAACAGCCCCCCCGTCGCTGGTGTTCCTCGATGCGACCTCGATCACGATTAGCCAGATGTCTACGACGAGCGATCTCGATCTGAGTGCGGGAACCTCTTCGACCAGTCTCAAAGGACTCGTGCTGAAACCTCAAACGTTCGGAAGCAACACCAACTTTACGATACCCGGACTCTTCCAGACCATAGGGAAGACTCCATCGCCCGGAGTTAACTTCACACTCATAGGTGGCTCGGACGCGAGCAATCAAGTAAAGATCGTCGTCCCAGCGAACGCTACTCAGCCGAGTAGTACGACTTCGAATTCAGCGACCTGGATGAACCTCCAGGATGCCTCTACGCTCTCGGCGGTGGAATTCCAAGTCCAGCCATTGCCGAACAGCTTCCTGGCCTTCCTAGCATCTCCGGTAGGGATCGCCATAGAAGCGATTGTAGCGATCGCTATCGTTGCAGCCGTAGTTCTCTACATGGCCAAGAGACGCGCAGCGAAGTCGTCAATGCCAATGACATCTGGACCGACACCATCTCCAGGATTGGGTCCCAGCCCAGCACCACTCACACCTTAACAATCTTACAGAATTCATAGAGTACCTAGCAGGTCCGTACCCCATCTCATTGATTGTGTACCTGACTAGTCGCCGCCCTCTTAATACGGAATCCTGCTAGCGCCGCTAGGAGGACGAAGAGGACAGATGTGGTGATAAGGACACTCGTGCGGTTGCTGGCGTAGAGGAATCCGCCTATGAATGAGCCTACCACGAGTCCGAGCTGTTCGAAGGTCAAGTAGAATCCGAACTGGCCAGCCCTAGATTTCCCCTCTCTCATGTTCGAGAGCAGAGAATATGCGACATAACTCGGAGCACGAGCTCCCCCGAGCAGGAACACCATGGGCACAACTAGCAGGGGAGATCCTGCTAGGGCTATTCCAAGAGCCCCTCCCGCAACCAGCATGAGTTCCTTCGCTATTGTTGACCCTGGATTCCGAGTGGCAGCCCATCGACCGAGAAGGATCGCAAAGACTGCGCTACCCAGAGACTGAACGGTTCCCAGAAGCTGGATCTGAGCATCGGTGAGATGAAGCTGATCTTGAAGAAATAATGGAAGGAATGACGGTGAAGTAATGCTGAAGGCTACTGCTCCGCCGAAAAGGAATGCAAGAATTGTCAGCTCTCGTGAAGACCTTGGTAGCTCCAACAATGGAGCCTTCGAATCCAGTTCCCTCGGTGGCTGACGCTTTAGCGGGAAGAGGATGATAGTAGAAACGGTCCAGAGAGCTAATGTGAACCAGAATAGATCCCGGATACTCAACCAGGTTAGCAGTAGGCTTCCGACGGCGGGGGAGAGGACTAGACCCAGTGGGAATGCGGAGTAGACGGCTCCAAACGCTGACGACATACGCTTCTGATCGCCAAGTGCGCTGATGAACGCGTTCATCGCGGGCACGTTGAAGGCTGACAGTTGAAGGATGATCAGCCCTGGAATAACGTCGGACCAGTTTCTTGAAAAGTAGAACAGGATAGGGACAGGGATGCTCATCGCCCATCCAATGATGAGCAGAGTTCTGTTGTCGTACTTGTTTGCTAGGATTCCGCCGGGGATCATCGAGATGGCGGCTGCGAAGAAGCCGATGGAGGAGACGAGACCGACCTGTTCCGGATTAGCGTTGAGCTGAGTAAGATATAGGGACCAGACATAGTTGTAAATTCCCAGACCGAACGTCCACAGGAAGAGAGAGAAGAAAACAAGGCGCAGATCGCGCGGGAGACTCCGACTCCAGGACAGGATGCCCATCCATCTCATCATCTAAGGTGCGACCAACTATCATCCTACTGCGGAGTGAAGAGAGCTTCCGATAGATTGAGGTGAATTAAGCTACGCTTATCCGTGTGTTACTCTTAGTAGCTCTTGACCCTAGCAGCCAGGCTGCTTTGACGCTTGCTTTAGAGCCGTGATAGTTTTCTTCAAATAATACGGAGCCTCTTTAGGATCGTCAAGGTGCTCTGCGACCGTTCTGACGAGAGCGCTACCGACAATGGCTCCGTCTGCCCCCGCATGCAGCAACGATGATACGTGCTGGGGCTGACTGATCCCGAACCCTGCGGAAATTGGAATGACGCCTTTTGCAAGTGATTTTACTTTCTTGACCGTTTCCAGTGCTTGGGGACTGAGCGTGTCACGTGGGCCCGTAACTCCGTACAGAGAGACGAGATAGACGAATCCCCTCGACTTTTCAAGGATACCTACTAGTCTCTTTTCCGACGTGTTCGGTGCGGCTAGGAGGATGCTGTCAATGTTGTGTTTGAGAGCTGTGTCGCGGAATCTGTCGCTTTCTTCCATGGGTAGGTCGGGAACAACGATCCCCTTGACACCCTTATCGCTCGCACTCCTCATGAACTGCTCAGCGCCCATTGCGAGGATAGGATTGTAGTAAGTCAGGATGACGATTGGTGTTGTGAATTGTGATGAGAGTTCTCCGATCGTATCGATAATCTTCCCGGGCGTGGCTCCTGCGGACAAGGCTCGCATGCCTGCCGCTTGGATAACCGGTCCGTCTGCGACAGGGTCAGAGAATGGGATGCCTACCTCGAGAATATCGGCTCCACCTTCGATCAATGATACAGCGTTCGCCAAGAACGCTTTCGGGTCTGGATCGTGACCCATGAGATAGGCACCTATTACTCCCTCAGCACGGTTGCCCAGTTCGCGAAATTTCTGTCCAATCGGATCGTCACTGTGGAAATTGTCTTGCAATCGTGTCCAGGTCCTTGTCTCCTCGACCAGATAGGTTTACGATGATCGAGTCTTCTTTCTCGAGTGTCTTCGCCAGCTTTGTCGCGTAACTGATTGCGTGCGCAGGTTCCAATGCCGGCATTATTCCCTCCAATTGTGAGAGCTGATTGAAAGCCTGCAACGCGTCCATGTCGGTCTGCGTAACGTATTTCGTCCGTCCTATGCTCATCAGGTAGGAGTGCTCTGGACCAACCGCGGGATAGTCGAGCCCAGCCGAGATGCTCTCCGTCGTCTCGATCTGACCCTCCGTATTCTGTAGTACGTAAGTCATCATTCCATGAAGGACCCCTTCTCTGCCCGCGACGAGAGGTGCAGCATGCTTTCCCCGCGACATATCGTGTCCACCGGCTTCGACACCGTACAGGTCTACGTCCGCGTCATTGAGGAATCCTTGGAATATGCCGATCGAGTTGCTTCCTCCGCCAACGCAGGCAACCACACTCCTTGGCAGCTTGCCTTCTTGCTTCAGGACTTGTCCTCGGGCCTCTCTGCCGATGACGCTCTGGAAGTCGCGGACCATGGTCGGGTATGGATGTGGGCCAACTACGGACCCTAGGAGGTAGTAGGTGTCTTCGACGTTGGTGACCCAGTCCCTCAACGCTTCGTTGATGGCGTCTTTGAGTGTCTTGGAGCCTGAGTCGACAGGATGCACCTTGGCTCCGAGCATTTTCATCCTGTAGACGTTGAGCCTCTGTCGTTCCATGTCCTCACTGCCCATGTAGATCTCGGCCGCTAAACCGAGAGCCGCGCAGGCCATTGCAGTGGCGACTCCATGCTGTCCAGCTCCAGTCTCGGCAATGATCCTACGCTTCCCCATCTTCTTCGCGAGCAGTGCTTGTCCGAGAGTATTGTTGATCTTGTGAGCGCCGCCATGCAGGAGATCTTCTCTCTTGAGATAGATCTTGGCTCCTCCAGCATCATCGGTCAGCCGGCCTGCGAAATATAGTGGGGTTGGTCTTCCCGCGTAATGCTCTAGCGAGTTCGCCAGCTCCTTCTTGAATAATGGATCCCGGGAAAAGCGCCTGTAGGAATCTGCTAGTGTTTTCAGTGGTTCCATTAGGGTTTCAGGCACGTACTGTCCGCCATACTTTCCAAACTTGCCAGCCGCATCCGCTGAGCCCAACTTTGCGAGGCTTTTCACGCGTTGACCAGTTCCCGCACTTTCGACTTCACGTCAGGCGACTTCATGATCGACGTCCCGACGAGGAACGCTTCTGCCCCAGCATTTTTCAATCGCACAATGTCCCTCGGATTTTCTATGCCGCTCTCGGACACGACCGGGCGATCAACATGACCATTTATCGCAAGGATCCTTTCCGTCGTCGACAGATCCAGTTGGAACGTGGAAAGATTTCGGTTGTTGATTCCGTACAAGTCAGGCTTGTGTTCGGGAAGCTTCCTAAACTCTTCCGGGCTATTTGCTTCTAGGAGAACTTCAACTCCGAGTCTGCTCGCTTCTCGTACCAGTCCGTCGAGTGGCTCTTCAGTTAATCGTCTACTGAATAGTTCACTGATCAACACGACCGCGCTGGCGCCAGCTTTAGCTGCGGCGTGGATTTGTACGGGTGACATAATGATGTCCTTCATTACTAGTGGGACGTCGAGTTCTCGGCTTAGGATTGCAAGCGTGTCCATATTTCCCTGAAAATCTTCAGGGTCCGTGAGGACCGAGATGGCACAGGCTCCGCCATTCAACATCGCCCTCGCAATTCGGAGCGGGTCTCCGTGTTCCCTTATTCTTCCAGCTGACGGAGAGGCAAACTTTACTTCCGTGATTACCGGTGTACCGTCAATTTTCTGGATGGTTTCTAATAGGCCTTTGCCGGAACGCTTTCCAGTCTGGACATTTTCGTAATAGCCGCGTCCCACCCTCGCCGCTGCCTTTAGAGCCAGACCTGTAATGTAGTCGACCATCGAACTCATGCCATGAATTCTAGTCGCTCAGGATTCCCGCCGGACAGCTCGATTAGCTGACGAAGGATCTGAAGCCCTTTTCCATTCTCTACAGCGTTAAAGGCTAGTTCGACTCCCGTCCTCATGTCTTCGGCTGCTTCACAGAGGACCAGCCCGGCCGCGGCGTTTGCCGCAACTATCTGGACCCGGGGATCATCTCTTCCTAAATGACCAGAAAGGATTCTGGCTGTAAGCCGAGCGTTCTGCTTAGAATCTCCACCTGCCAGCATTTCTGAGCTGGTCTCGTTTAGGCCGAGGTCTTCAGGTAAAATTACTTCTCTGACTGTTTTCCCGTTCTGATGTTTGACGATGACAGTCTTTCCCGTCAGTGAAATCTCGTCTACTCCGTCAAGGCCGTGGACTGTCATGACCGACTTTGCGCCGAGGTTTTGGGCGGCGACACACATCGGTTCCAGGAGCCCACTGTCATAGACGCCGATGAGCTGAGCATTTGGTCCCGCTGGGTTGGTTAGCGGGCCAAGAATGTTGAATACTGTTCGTACTCCTATTTCTCGTCTTATCGAGGCTACGTTCTTCATAGCCGGATGGAAATTGGGCGCGAACATGAACCCGATACCGATTTCCTCAATTGCTTTCTCAACAAGTGCAGGCTCCATCTCCAGTTTAACACCGAGTTGTTCTAGGACGTCTGCGCTACCGCAACGGCTTGTGAAGGACCGGTTGCCATGTTTTGCAACTCTAACCCCGGCTGCTGCTATTACAAACGCCGCCGTCGTGCTAACGTTGAAAGTCTTTGCAGTGTCCCCGCCAGTACCGCACGTATCTAGTAAGTAGCGGTCAACCTTCGGGCATACAGTTCTACTGAAAGTTCTCATCACCCGGGCGATGGCGGTGATTTCGTCAACGGTTTCCCCCTTCTTCTTCAAGCCGATCAAGAACGCCGAGATTTGCGACGGCGTGGCCTGTCCAGTCATGATGTCTATCATCGCAGCCTCCGCCTGGTCAGGGGTTAGGTCGTGGTTTTCAAGAAGAGCAGGGATATACTCTCTGATCATCTTAGACCAGGCCTCCAAGAGTTTCTTGACAGGGAGTTGCAGTTGGGTAACATTATGACCTGTTGTTGCCTCTTTCTCTATCCTGCGAATGAAATCCTCGGATAGGTCGCGAAACTAGGTCTGGCCAAACAGCTCCCCTTTTCTCACCGAGCACAGTCGGTGCGTTTCCCGGAGTTGCTTCGCTATGAACAATCTCTGCGATAGCACGTGTCATAACAGTCGGATCTTGGTGCTGGAAAACATTCCTGCCAATCGATACACCAACGGCCCCTCCCTTGACAGATTCGTAGACATTTCGAAGACACTCGCTCGCACTGTTTGTTTTTGGTCCGCCAGCAACAACGATGGGTACTCTCACGTTGTTGACGACGTCTCTGAAACTTTCGACATCACCGGTGTAGTTCGTCTGCACGATGTCTGCTCCGAGCTCATATCCCAGTCGAGCCGCGTGGCTGACGACATCGTGCGAATGTTCGTCCGGGATTTTCGGCCCTCTAGGATACATCATAGCGAGTAGTGGCATGGAATAATCGTCGCACTCGTCAAGTATTCGCGAGAAGTTGTCCAGCATGTTTTGCTCATGTTCCGAACCCACATTGATATGGACTGATACCGCATCGGCGCCCAAACGGACTGCTTCTTTGACCGTGCAAAGCTGCGTTTTCCAATTGGGGTCGCCGGTTAAGCGAGTAGCTCCTGACAAGTGGAGAATGAGACCTAAGTTGGTAGTGTCAACTGTTTTCGCGACTCCAGCGTGCACTAAGATCGCGTCGGCTCCTCCTTTCGCAACTTGGTTCACAACCCTCCTAATGTCGCCGAGTCCTTCGATCGGACCAGCTGGTACTCCATGGTCCATCGGAACAATGACGGTTTTGCCATCGTCCCGGAATATTCGTCCGAGTCTGCGTGTTTTTCCAGATTCCATCATGATCGCCTAGGCTTAGTCGATAATCGATCGTTAGCTACGGCGCGGACACCAACAATGGCGCGATCTCCACGATCGAATACTAGCGGAACTGACGCTGATCTCAGCTTGATCTCTGTCGCTTGGGATGAACTGGATCCGCCAAACTTGAAAACTCGTAAACAACGGGAAAGATTGAAAGTACCTTTGCGAGTGGGAGAGAAAGAATGGGGCGAGTCGTGGAGCGTTAAGCTTTGGTGGTTGTGCCTAGTCGTCGAGGATGGTCTCGACGCGGCACTCATGCCAGTAAAGATGACCACCCATCGCCCTCACACCAGTTATGCGGCCATCATTACGATTCGTCTTTTTTAGGCTTGCGGAACGAGGTTCCTACTGGACGTTGACTCGTCTAGAGACATGCTAGAAAATGTACACAGTGAAAATCCCACCTCGACACATTTGAGTGAGAAGACCCGTAAAAGGTGGCCCGGTATCTTGAGCAACATCCTGGACCGAGACCCACCACCTTTCGACGTAAGGATCCGCTATGGTAATGACGATAGTCAGTTTTCTGACCTGCGATTTCCCAGCGGCCAGGGACCGTTCCCATTGCTCTTCGTTGTCCATGGTGGTTTCTGGCAGTCCCGTTATGACCTGTCGCATGTAGGACATCTCTGCGCTGCCTTAACATCGAAGGGAGTGATCACGTGCAACGTAGAGTATCGGAGGATAGGCAACCCTGGCGGTGGTTGGCCTGGAACCTTTCAGGACATCAGCTTGGCAACTCGCAATGTTCTTCAGACAATGTCGTCGGACTCACGGTTCGACCTCGCCCGAAGAGCTATAGTTGGCCATTCCGCCGGCGGCCATCTCGCCTTTTGGATGGCTGGCAGTCATCGGATCAGTAAGGGCTCGCCTCTTTTCAATGACCAAAAGAACGCCCTTACTCGAGCTGTCTCTCTTGCGGGTGTATCCGACTTACGTCTGGCGTGGAAGCAGAAATTAGGGCATGGCATCGTGACGCGGTTGATGGGTGGAACGCCGGACCAACATTCTGACCGGTACGCTGCGGGCTCACCAATAGAACTTCTTCCCACGGATGCTAGGGAGATCCTAGTTCATGGAGTAGCGGACGATACCGTCCCGGTTTCACAGTCAGAAGCATTCGTAGAGAGAGCAGAGAAGACAGGAGATAGGCCGAGTCTTATCAAACTCCACGGGATAGGCCACTACGAACTCATCGACCCAGAATCAGAAGCGTGGCCTACTGTAGCAGGCGCCGTCCTGTCCCTGTTCGACCTTGACAGACAATAGTTTCAGCCCTCCAGACCGTCCGACCATCCGCATTCTCGATAGACTGCGTTGCTATGACCCAGGGTCTCAGTTCGATCTCGAGTTATGCACTAACCCTCTGCCGTGAAGGAGAAGATCCATCGAGCTTGAGACACGAAGCTTTTCTGTCGGAGTCAAAGTCTCGAGACCATCTCAAACAAAGTGTTCGTTGTTTTCCAGTTGCGAGTCGTAGTTTTTACCGACAACGCCTTTTCAATTGCATTATTGGAGAATTTGGTTCTTCCGTACCCTCCGGGACAATACAGGTAGATTTCATGAGACGCCGGGTAAAATCGGTCTGGACTCGTCGCGAGTATTTCCAATTCTTTCGCGGAGCCCTTTTGCGCCGTTTCCGAGAGAAAGGTGACGTGCAACTTCGTCGAATCGATGTCTTTCTCTTTTAGGAAGGGGTTGTTCACGATAACGTTTCGCATTTCTTTTGATGTCCTGACGATGACGGGTGTGTTGAATCCGAAGGATTGGAGAACTGTTTCGCGGATACGTTTCGAGATGGCCGCGGGATTTTCTAGAAGGGTCTGAAAAACTATGTTTCCACTCTGGGCGTATGTGTCGACGTTCCGTAAGCCGAGACCTTGGCACAATCCGCGAAGAGCGTCCATCTTGATTGTGTTGTGTCCGCTTACGTTGACGCCTCGCAACATTGCGATGTACGCGGCCATAGTTCGCACAGGACCGAGGTGCTCCTAATTGGAGTTCGCCATAGTGAATCTCGTTGGGACGATCCCGAACTAGTTTGGTCAGAGATGCAAAGGAGGAAAATATCTTTTATCTAATTGGCCTCAAAAGTAAAATGTTTTATACTTCTGCCTTCATGCCAGTACAGAGGAGTATAGGCGCGTTTACTTGAGTGACGATATCGGGGACATCAGGAAAGAGCTCCGGGAGGAGATCAGATCGCTGAAGGACGAGGTTCGGCGACAAGTCTCCCAAGCTATCGAGAAGTCGGGAAACGGTTCAATCAGAGTTGACCTCAACAAGGACGACGTGGCTCAGACAGAGCCTTCCTTTGTTGTCGTCAAGGACCTTGTCAGACAGATCCGCGAGAACGTCAAGTCAAGTCTAGCTACGAGGGGCGAGATTGCCGTCGACGAGCTTGTAGATAGCATGCCCGAGACCACGGCAGCCGACCTCCTAAAATCTCTGGCCAACACTGACCGGCTAAAGATGGTTAAGATGCTCTACTCAACAAGGAAGACCTTCTCAGACTTCAAAATAGCTACCGGCCTCGAAGCAGCCTCGGTCAATAATCACTTGAAGAGCCTGCTGAATATGGGACTCGTTTCGCACAGCGACGAAGGAGGCTACGAACTCACAAAGAGAGGGAGATTACTCGTTAGGACTCTGGCATTGATGAGCGAGGCACTTGGAGGAGAACAGATTGATTGAGATAGGACGCGACTCTACAATGTCGCTAGTGTTCAGGCGAATCGCAGGCACATTCAGCGGCCTCTCAGCGCTACTCGCCCTCATCTGGCTGATACGAGGACCACTCGGAATACAGTCATCCTCCAATACCTTACTGCTCACTGCTTTCGGCCTATTTTTCGCGGGCCGAGTTCTTCGGACTGAGACTAACTCAGGAGTGGGCAGAGCACTTGTCAGCCTCCTCTGGAACCTCACGGCCGGATTCGTCGGGATCATATTGTCGATCTGGATCCTCGGCTGGATAGCGTCTTTGCAGTCGAGCGTCTTCCCAACCATGATCTCTGGCTGGGTCCCCGATTTTGTGATCGGAGCAATCGCCACTGGTCTCGGAGCACATGCTGTGCAAAAGTCCGGCCTTGCACGGAGAGCTGTCACGCCGTTTCTGGTCGCCGAAGGCAGGGGTCCCACAATGAAAGGAACCAACCTAACCGTCAGACAAGACACTGTCGGAATGCCAATCAGGCGTGAAGGACGGACCATCGGCTGCGTACTACTCGGTGAAGTATCAACCTCATTCAAGACTCCGATGGGAATTGTGAGTGCATCGCTTCCTGGTCCCGTCACGACGGTAGGAATCCCGTTTCAAGGACGAACTGTGACAAACGACGAGGCTCTGAAGATGACAGGGAAAGAGCCAGACCAGCTGATCGAGGAGACAACTTCGCGCGCGGCGAATGTGGATGTTGGACGGATAAGGGTCCGCGACGGGTGCATGGGAGACCGGTGGAAGATTGGTCCACTCATCTTCGATTGGGACGGGGACGGTGAGCATCATCCTAAAGAGAGATGGTTGGCGAAGGGAACTGGTAGCGATTACGTCACAACGGACGGCCACCGCTCCACGGCAAAGTGGAACGGCAGCACTCTATCACTTGGGGATGGCTCGATGGAACTCGTGGTCGGCTCCGACAGCTTCTCCTACTCTCCTACAGAAGTCAAGACTGCATCCCCACTCCACTCGCTCCATGTCACCCAGGACAAGATTACCCTTGACACTCGAAAGTTCACACTGAAGGTCCTAGGAGACAATGTTGTCTTCAGGACTGAAGACAAGACCAGCAGAACCGAATCGAAAGCGCTAGCCAACGACCTGCGCGCACTCCTCTCTGAGGCAGCGAAGAAGCAGGTGAAGGATGTAATGGAAGAAACCCCAATTGACCTAGTCGAGATGCTTAACACGACAGAGGAGGTACTCGCGAAATATGATTGAGGAGCCAGCGATGACAGCCGAACCAAAGCCACTTGAGAAGGGACTCATGAAAGCGATCGTCCGCGAACGTTTCGGATCGCCAGACGTTCTCCAGATCAAGGAAGTGGAGAAGCCTGCTCCGAACGAAGTACGTGGAGTATTGGTAAAGATCTATGCCTCCTCCGTGAATGCCGCAGACAAGCATGACATGAGAGGAGCATCGCTCGCGATACGACTTGTCGGGCCCCTGTTTCGACTAAGCATGGGAGTCCGCCGGCCAAAAGAGCCCGGACTGGGCACCGACTTCGCCGGCGTAGTAGAAACAGTACGCAACGACGTGACTGAGTTCAAACCAGGAGACGAAGTGTACGGAGTAGCCAACGCCGCTTACGCAGAGTACGGTCTTACACGTGAGAGCAGAATAGCCTTGAAGCCGAGAAACAGTTCGTTCGAACAATCCGCGGCCGTTCCGATCGCCGGATTCACCGCGTTACAGGCTCTCCGCGACAAGGGACACGTCAAACCCGGACAGAAGGTGTTGATTAACGGTGCGGGCGGCGGAGTAGGAACTTTTGCCGTTCAGATTGCCAAGGCATTCGGAGCCAGAGTCACCGCCGTGACCAACTCGGCGAATCTAGACATGGTTCGCAAGCTCGGCGCTGATCAAGTGATCGATTACGCGCAAGAGGATTACACCAAAAAGGGAGAAGCCTATGATCTGATCGTGGAGATTGGAGCGTCTCATTCCATCTCTGACTACAAGCGCATAATGAATCCGAATGGCACCTTTGTCCTCGTCGGCTTCAAAGACAAGATCGTAAGGCGTCTACTCTATTTCATAATCAGAAGCCGATTCGCGTCACGCGGAGACAAGAAGTTCACGTTTTTCATCGCAAAGTCAAACCATGCCGACCTCGTCGTCCTGAAGGACCTCATCGAACGAGGAGACATAATTCCTGTAATCGATAGACGCTACCGGTTGGCGGACACAGCCCAAGCTATTCGCTATTTCGAAGAAGGACGCACCCAAGGAAAAATAGTAATCACTGGAGATCATGATACCGACAAACCAGGATGGTCCGACTCTTACAAACCGCCCGGGACGGGAACGTCGCGATGATTCTTGTTATTGGGGGTTTGAACGGTTTCATAGGCTCGAACACGACAGAAGCACTAGTCGACTTGGGCCAGAACTGCGTTGTCACACGACACGAGAACACAGACGTTCCTAGTTTTCTTCAGAAGCATATTGATCACCGTCACGTTTTCATCAAACCTGCGAACTCGACCTCAGTCGCGGACCTTCGAAAGATCGGCCAGAAACACAAAATCGATGGTATCGTCAATGTCGCAGGAGGCTTCGCCTCAGGCGAGGGCCCTTTGCGCGGTCTCAAAGGATACTTCGACATGCTCGACGCCACTTTCCAAGTGGCTCAGGAGTGGAAAGTCAAACGAGTCACATTCTCGAGTACAGGAGGAATGTACCTTGGGCTCTCGGGAACAGTAGACGAAGAACACCCTATTGCTCTTCAGAGTAAGTTCCCTATTCTTGCGTATCAGAAGATTGTCGAGGTGGCCGCAGACCAGTTCGTGAAGAAGACCGGCATAAGCGCTATCTGCGTACGATTAATGGGAATGTTCGGACCATTCGACGGTGCACAGCTCGGCCTCCCCGCTCGTCTCGTTCATGCGGCTGTGAGCGGAAGACCGCCGAGCTTCGAGGACGTATTTTTCGGTAACGCCGACGATGCGGTAGATCTCTTGTACATCAAGGACATGGCCCGTGCCATCGCACTGCTTCAGACTGCGGAGAAGCTCCAATACAACGTATACAACGTAGCGTCCGGAAAGGTCACACCGAATAGAGAACTTGTGGAAGCGGTCAAAAGGGTGGTCCCCGACTTCAAAGTGGACCTTCCCCCTGGACATTTTCCATTTCCACCACTTCCTCTCCCGGATACCAAGCGGCTACAGGCGGACACAGGCTTCTCGCCGAAGTTCGACACTCAGTCGGCTATCCAACACTATGCCGACTGGCTCAAAGCTGGTAACTCGAAGTAGTTCAGATCCTCAACGATCCGGCCGGTCAAGCACGTTAGTGTTCGAGGAGTACTAACCTATCCAAGGTGGGAGTTTCAACGCAGCCTCATAAGCTGCACGATCATGCACCGGTTCACGGTCGCTGTGTGAAATGATAACTTGCTCAAACGGAAGCTTGAGCAATTCTCGCAGCGCAGGCAAAGCCCTCTTCTCATGCCATGGCGAGGACCAGATCCGGAGTACTCCGGCCCTTTCGGTCAATGCGTCTCCAAAAACTATGACCCGCTGCTCGGGCAACCAGAGAGGTGTCTCCAGTCGCCCTCTTCCATCGTAGAGGGCGACAACGCCTCCCGGAAGCACTCCGTCTGATTCGAGTATCTCCAGCTTGCTCTTCGGGACGTCGTCGGGCCAGAAGAGTCTCGGGCCGAAAGCGCGGACCCGATAGCGACTGACGAAATCATCGACGTCCCGCACGTGGTCAGGAATTGTTACCGCGGCTATGGTAGGCGGCCGACTGTCCAGTCTCTTCCACAATTCTTCGGCGGACGCTTTGGGGACGAGCGCGTCAATCACCAGCTTCTCGCCTCCCTATTCGACATAGGTTGATGTCACGATCGGCTGCCAATCATCGCCAGGCTTCCAGTGATGATGTTCCATACGCCAGATCCACAAGCCATTTGCTATATCGCGAATCTCGACCTTGCTGGTCATCGACTGCATGATAGGATTGTGAGGTTCAGTAGATGAGATAAGCATTGAGCCGTGCTACGCTGGCAAATTAGTGAGAGCCTTCAGATGGTCCTTCTCATTACGACAGTGGCTGTTCTGCCAGTCGCCAAAGGGCGCGATCTTCTTGAATCCAACCTTTTCGAACATTCCGACTGTTCCACAGTACATGTAGTTTGATCCTTGTTCAGTCTTACTCACCGGATAGGCTTCGACCAGCCCCCCGCCCTTCTTCCTTATCGCTTCCAGCGACGCCTTCAACGCGATGCTAGCCACACCGCGTCGCCGATGCTGTTTGTCAACGACAAAACAGGTGATTCTGTACAACCTCTCTTTACCATCTTCAGGAACGAGGCCTCGATACTTCTGGGTATGATCAACACGGGGAAGTTCCTCCCTTGGCCCGTACTGGCACCATCCTATCGGTTCCCCCTTTGCATAAACAAGGATCCCGTGGGCACATCCTTTCTCTACGAGCTCTGCCTTCTGCCGATGGTTTCTAACCGCTCTCTCGGCCCGGGTCCGCGGCTTCTGGTTCTCAGGCAACGAGTAGGATGAGACGTGATGATGCATGCACCAACACCACCAACCATCCCCTACTACTCCTTGCTTCAGGAAGAGCTTTTCAAAATCAGGCCAAGTCTGCTTCGACAATTCTTTCGTGGAATACTCTGCAGGAAACTCAGCGGACATTCCAAACCCACGCTTATCCCCAACCGGACTAAAACCGTATCGATTAAGGTCGATCAATCGTGATTCGTTCGGTGTCCCCCCGGGATCCGACGCAACAATCCTTATTCAGATTCAGGGCAGAAGGTGAAGTCGTTGCAAAGAATCATCGACGCCCACGTGCATCTCTCTGAACGGGAAGACGACGTCCTCATCCGCTTCGCAAGAATGAACGGGTTGAGCTACACCTTAGATGAGTTGCTATCCACTATGGAGAGGTACGGGATCGTGCGCGGGCTGCTTCTTAGCCCGCCCCTGCAAGGAGCAGCCTCTCTTCCAAACGACAAAATCATCACTCTGTGCACACGGAGCAAGGGTAGGCTCGCGCCCGTGGTTACGGTGGAGCCCACTGCCAAAGATGTGAGGTCCGCCATCAAACTCGTCGAGGAGAACAAGAAGGAGGTTAAGGCCTTCAAGGTCAGGCTGGGTTATGTGAAGGCATCAGCGGAAAGCCCGGTGTTCAAAGGGCTATACGACTATGCCGAGTCCGAGGGGCTTCCGGTGCTCTTTCACACCGGGGACACAGCATTGAGCACGGGGGACCTTTCCTGCTCGCATCCGCTGACACTTGACGGACTCGCCAACAAGAGGGAGAGACTGACAATGATCCTCTGCCACTTCGGCAATCCATGGTTTGAGGATGTCGCCGAGCTCATCTACAAACACCCGAATGTCTACGCAGACATTTCCGGATTGATTACTGGAAGTAAGGGATACGCCGAGAAGTATCTGGAGTGGCTTGCCAAGAAGATCAGCGAAGCCATCTACTTTGCAGGCGGCGCGGAGAAGGTAATCTTCGGAACCGACTACCCAGTCACGAAACACGCCGAAGCATTAGACTTGGTAAGGAGATTGGATGTGGAAGAAAGTGATAAGGAGAAGATACTGTGGGGCAACGCGGAGCGAGTCTTTCGCTTATGACTGCGAAGGAGGATGTCGTGATCGTAGACGTTCCGGCCAGGGAAAGAGCTAG
>Ga0209239_1000424_pt1 | contig 23943 bp, 19 predicted proteins | sample GraSoi013_2_20cm_FD_185824 | JGI IMG/M metagenome (GOLD analysis project Ga0209239, IMG submission 185824) | Grasslands soil microbial communities from the Angelo Coastal Reserve, California, USA - Sample 10_02_2013_2_20cm (SPAdes) (version 2) | ecosystem: Environmental > Terrestrial > Soil >...
TGTGCCCGAGTCAGCTGACGGGACTGGAGGTAGCCGTCCTTATCCTTCGCCACTTCCTCCGAGGCGAACCCATCCCTGAGTGCCCGATCAATTTCCTCCCGCACGGCGGCTTCGAGCTTGTCGCGGTTTTCCGGGGCGTAGATGGCGCCTGCTTGGAAGGCTCCGGCCCTGTCGAACGGGTCCGCGGATAGGGATGACCACACGCCATAGCTGATGCCATCCTTTTGGCGGATCCGCGCTGCGAGTCGAGAATTGAGGAACCCGCCCCCCAGCAGGTAATTCCCCAGTACCAGCGCCGGATAGTCCGGATCATCGTCGCGCAGATTGAGGTTCTGGCCCGCGACGAAGAACGCCATGGCCTTGTCGGGTGTTTCCAGGGTCACATTGGCTGCAGGCACGTCGCGGTAAACGAGCGGTATCCGCCGATAGGGTTGCGCGCTCTTCCAGGCGCCAAACATCTCAGTGGCGATTCCCCGCACCTGGTTAGCATCGAAATCCCCCACGACGGCCATCTCACCGGTGGCGCCGTAGAAGTCGGCATAGAACTTCTTCGCGTCATCCAGTGAGGTGGCCGCGAGGTTGGCAATCTGCTCGTCAATGGTCTCGACGTAGCGCGGGTGCCCCTTGGGCCAGGGGTTCAGGTGCCGATTGAACGCCGTGAAGGCTTGCGCCGGTGGTTCGGACTTTTGTTGCTCCCGACTGGCGAGTTCTTCCTGCTTGAGGGCGGCAAACTCCTTCGCGTCGAACGCCGGGTGACGCAGCACCTCGGCGACCAATCGCAGGACCGCCGGCAAGTTGTCGCGGGTGGTTTCAATCCCCCCGCCGGCGGACGTCGGGTTGCCGAAGAAGAACACCCGCGCTCTGAGCCGGTCGAGGTCGTCCTGGATCTGCTGGCGACTCTTGGAGGTGGTGCCGCGCAGCAACATCCTCGCCACGAGTCCGGCAGCGGACCCCCGATTCATGAGCGTTTGCTCGGACCCGTAGCGGAGATTCAGGGTCACAAACACCGCTCGCCCGCGGGTCTTCTTCGGCAGCAGCGCGAGCTTGAATCCGCTCGGCATCGTGATCCGTGTGGTGCGCGCCTCGATGTTCGCCGGTGAGGGGTCAAACGCCTCGCCGACGGCAAGTGCCGTGTCTCCTCGATAATCCTTGACCAGCGCGGCGACGTCGGGCGTCGCGGGCATTTCGGCCCGATCGGGTTTCTCGGTCGGGTAGTACAGTCCCACGGTCCGGTTGTCCGGCTTCAAATACGTGGTCGCCACCCGCTGCACGTCTGCCACCGTCACGCTCTTCAGCCGGTCACGATAGACGAACAGCAATCGCCAGTCACCCAGCGACGCCCATTCGCTCAACCACAGGCCGACGATCTCCGAATTGTTAAGCGTGAGTTCGATGTTCTTCACGAGCCAGGTCTTGGCCCGCTCTACCTCTTCGGCAGTCGGCGGCCGCGTGACCAGGTCGTCGACGGTGCGGCTCAGGGCCGTCCGGGCGCTGTCGACGGAGTTTTCCTTGCGGACCTCGGCGTACGTCCACAGGACGCCAGGCTCACGGAGCTGCCAGGCGAAGGCACCGATCCGCGCGGCCAGCTTGGTGTCAACCAGCGCCTTGTAGAGGCGGCCTGATGGCTCGTCGGCGAGGACTCGGCCCAGCACGCTGAGCGCCGGGAAATCGGGGTGCGATCCCGCCGGGATATGGTAGATCCCCATGACTCCTTGCACGTCCCCCACGCGCCGGAGTGTCACCAACCGCTCGCCATCCTGGGGCGGTTCGGCGGTGTAGGTTGCGAAGATCTCCGAGGCGCCCATGCGACTGGGGCGTGGAATGCTGCCGAACTTGTCCTCAATCAGCTGGAGGGCCCGCCCGGGGTCGAACTTGCCGGCGACAATCAGCATCGCGTTGTCCGGCTGGTAGTACTTGCGGTAGAAGCCCTGGAGCCGCTCGATCGGTACGTTCTCGATGTCGGCCCGTGCGCCGATCGTGGCGTGCCCATAGTTGTGCCAGAGGAACGCCGTCGACATGGTACGTTGGAACAGCACGTTGAAGGGAGAGTTCTCGCCGGCCTCGAACTCGTTGCGGACCACCGTCATCTCGGACTCTAGGTCCTGCTTGGCGATGTAGCTGTTGACCATGCGATCGGCTTCCAAGTCGAGCGCCCAGTCCAGGTTTTCAGCGCTCGCCGGGAAGGTTTCGAAGTAGTTGGTCCGATCGAATGCCGTCGTCCCGTTGGGTCGCGACCCGTGCTCGGTCAGCTCCTGCGGAATGTTCCGATGTTTGGGCGCGCCCTTGAAGACCATGTGCTCCAGGAGGTGTGCCATCCCGGTCTCGCCGTACCCTTCATATCGCGATCCTACCAGATAGGTCATGTTGACAGTCGTCGTCGGCTTGGATGAATCGGGGAACAACAGGAACCGGAGGCCGTTCGGCAACGTGTACTCCGTGATACCTTCGACCGTCGGTCCCTTGGTCGCCTTGACCGACGGGGTGCTTGGGGCTGCTGGCTGTTGCGCCGGCATCCGATTCGTGAGAACGAACGCCGCGGCTGCAAGGGCAAACGGCGTGAGAAGGCGGAACGTGCTTGGCATGATGGACCTCCAGGTCGGACGGTGGCCGCGTGCAGCCACTCGCGGAGCGTCAGCCGCGGATATACAGCCATGCCGGCGCGGGGGCAACGGGCGCCGAATGGTGTGACCCTAAGATTTGACCGCCGACCAAGGTCCGATGGACATGCCCGCACGAGTGTCCAGCGGCCGGCGGACGACCGTCGAAGTACCGCATGCGGCTCGGCAGCGTGGAATCGGGGCGATAAAACGTCCCGGGGAGTGCGGCACCAAAAACCCCAAAGCCCTCCTTGGGCGCATAGATCTTGACCCCGGGGTTTACGGTCAAGAGGTAGTTCAAGCCCGCCGTGTGGTCGCCGTGACGGTGAGAGATGACCACGAAATCGACCGTTCGCAGATCGACCCCTAAGGCGCGGACATTCTTGGCGAAGACATCGGCGTTGTTGCCAGTGTCGAAGAGGATCCGCTTCCCGTTGTACTCGACCAGCGCTGCGAAGCCCCAATCCCGAGTGAGGCCGGCGCGCCCCCCGAAGGCATCGTACAGGATCGTAACGCGGTTGGGCAGAGGCGTCGGCGTCCCCTGCGCGGGCAGGACAACGGCAGCTGCTAGAATGAGGCATGTTGAATGGGCAAGTCGCATGTGGCCAACTCCTCTCAGTCGTGAACGCCCGCCCCGGATTCCTCTCCCCGGCAGCTTGAAGCGCTTGTTAGGCGGCTACCCGCCAGCCCTCGATGACATGCTCGCGCGACCGACCATGACGAACAGCACCGTGAACGCGGCGTAGAGCGCCGCCTAGCCCCACGCCAGTGCGTTGAACACGCCCGACAATGTGGCGGCGCCGCCCTCGACCTGAGGGCAGCGCCGCGTCATGGCTCAACGCGCCGTGGCCATCTGGTCGGCGAAGTACCGCCCCCCCTCGTGCGGCACGCCTGCGTCGACCACATCCAAGTAGACCATCGTCTGGTTGAGCAGCTGGTAGGCGATCTCGCCAAACGTGAATGGCCCCGGCAGACCCGCCCGCGCTCCATCGAGCTTGCCGTACACGTAGTTCAGCGTGCAGTTGCAGGCGAACGCGAGGTCGTGGGTCGGGCCCGGGGTGACTGACTTGAAACCCTGCACGTAGTCCGGCATCGGCTTGGCCAGACGGTACGTCCGGTCCTTGAACACCGGTGCGTAGAGGGAAACCGTGCCGGCCTTGGGGTCCACCCCCTGGATGCTGACGTTGATCAGCGCGCCGTTGTAGTCGGCCATCAGCGGCAGTTTGGTGTCCACGTTGTTGTCCGTCAGCCACCGGGCGAAGTTGGTCTTCTTGCCGGCGACCCAGCAGTCGGTGACGGGTCCAAAGCCGTCCGTCTCGAAGCGGATGTCCGGGCCCTCGGAGCGCTCGAAGATGTTCACGATCTCGACGTCTGCCGTCTTCCCGGCAGGGAGCGACACATGGCAGGCGAGCGCCTTGTCGGCGAACACCTCGCCCGTCTTGCCGTTGAACACCTTGGGCGTCTCCTTGCCCAGGTCATTCAGGTCGATGCCGGTGACCCAGCCGACGATCGGATGGACGAACAGGCCCTTGAAGCCGGGAGCATCCTTTCCGTATGCCAGATGGACGTCGGAAAAGGCCGGCATCATCAGAAACGTGTACCCGTTGGCCGGCGCGTCCGCGGTGACGCGGTCGATCGTCTGTTTGTCGTAGACCGAGATCTTCGGCGCCGCCCGCACGTCCGTCACGAGCTCCTGCACCATGAGCGAGTCGCGCGTGGTGAGCCCGCCGTCCTCGTCGGTCATCAGGTAGGGAATGGTACCTCCCACCCAATTGCCTCTGGGCAGCCGTGCCAGCAACCGCTCGTCGCCGGCGACCGCGAACAGCTTCTCAGGCGCCTGCGCCAGCTTGGCCTGAAAGTCGGCGACGCTCATGCGCGTGCCATTGCGGTTCTTCATGGGACGACCCTCCTTTCGCCTCCCAAAAAGAAAACGACCGCCAGCTACCCGATGCGGTAGCTCGGCGGTCGTGGGTCCTTCGTGGCGTCACCTATGTCGGCGTCGCGGAGGAGGCGAGGACCCGTGGCTTTGTGCCCCCGGCTTTGGCCGGGTTTGCCTTTCTCGCTGCAGGCGTTCCTTGGTGGGAAAGGGAAATACCCCGGCGGTCCCGGGGCGTCAAGTAGCTACCTCGCGCTCGTCAGCTTCGATAGCTCGGCGATGGTCGCCTTGTCGTCATAGATCCCTGCGCCCACCGCGTACTGGGTCCCTTTGGCCCTCAAGCCATAAGTCAGTTTGCGGGAGCCGTCCTTCTCGCCGGGCTTCGGCCACCAATATTCGATCCAGATGCCGGAAGACTTGTTCGCTGCGTCGCACCAACGTTCCGGGAAGAAATTCTTCCCCTTAGTGTCCTTCAGCGACCTGTAGTCCTGGCCTACCAGCTCCGGCTTGATGGGGTGAGCCGCGATGACCTTCTTGTCGCAGTCCACCACGAAGATATAGGTGTCCTTCCACACCCACGGACCCTGCTTCTGGTTAAACGGTGCCAGGTCACCCGTCTTCGACAGAGTGCTGGCCGCTTCCCTTACCTTTGCGACGACCTGCTGAGCTGTTGCCTTGTCCTGCCCCACGGCGACGGCGGCGACAAAAGGAGCCGCCGCCAGAACAACGAGGATCTTGCCGTGCTTCATACACTCTCTCCTTTCGCGCACCCTACTTCGCTGGGATCAAGTCGAACTTGCCGAACGTCTCCTGATAGAAGAGCGCGCCTTCTTTCGCGTCGCCACCGCTCCAGTGTTTGTGCCCGCCGGGGATCCGCAAGAAATCGCCTGCACCGACCCGCTTCTCTCCAGCATCGTCCTTGTACAGGTAAGCGCCGTTCATGACGACGAGTAAGACGTCGCTGGTGTGGGAGTGCATTCCCGCGTCGAAGCCGGGAGCAAACTTGGTAAACCCGGTGAAGGGCCCTTTGACCGTGTCTCCCCAAATCAAAGCCGTGGTGACACCCGGTATCATGGCCTTGAAAGACGCCGTACGCGAGTCGGCGAAGATCACGGCTTTTCCCTGCGCATATACAACAGCCCATGTCACGGCCAAAGCGATTGCGAGTCCTGCCAGCGTCGCCGTCCGTTTCACTGGGTCCTCCCGCGTGGGTGTGATCGCGTTACTTGAGTCGTCCCTTTTCAAGCACCGGCTTTCCACCGACCGTGATGGAAGCGCCTCCCAACTGTGCCGCAAAGCCGAAGTCCGAGTTGTTGCTCCCTCCAGAGAACACGTCGTTGCCAAACACAATCGATACGGCTCCAGCCTGGGGCCACACGATCGCACCGGTCGCGAGCGGGAGGTCGACTTCCGGATTGAGGCCGATGTCGATCACCCCGAACCGGTCTTTGCCCGACCCCGCTGCGTCATAGGCAGCCTGGAGCGGCGCCAGACCCGAGGCGGCGGTCATACTCGTCAGCTTGCCCTGGCTGAAGACGAGGGTGAGGCCGCGGATCACCTTGCCGCTCCACAGTGCCTTGTCGATCACAATCTTGCCTTCGGCACTTCCCGGCACGGCGGCGATCTGAAACTCGCCGGCGGGCAGCCACGTGAGCAGGGCGGCTCCGCCTTGCTCGGCTTGCCCCGGCGTCAACGCGCCGGCGCTGATCGTGGGCGTGCGGCCCGTCACGTCGAACGTCAGGTTGGTCCCGTTGGGATGGGTGAGCTGCACCGTGCCGCCGCTCGCGAATGCGGTGCGCAGCTGCTCCCCTGCGGCTTGGATCCGTTCCGGCGGCACGGCAACCGCCCTCCAGAAGCCTGTGGCGAGCCGGGTCTGAGTCACTCCGAGACGCTTCGCGAGCGTGGCGGTGGGATAGAGTCCGTTCCCCAGATTGACAAAGTGTACGTTGTGCTTGAGGAAGACCTCATTCACCGGTGCGCCGGCCTTTGCCCTCGCGGCGAGCCGCTCTGGCGGCACCCCGGCGAGGAGGCCCTCGGTTTCGCCGAAATCGATCGCAATCTGGGCGTCGAACAGTTTCGCCACGGCAAGATCGACCTTCGGTTCCTGAGCGTCGTATTTCGCCGGGACCTCATCGTAGGACCGCCGGATCAGGCGCTCGCTCGAGATGACCAGCATCGGTTGTGCGCCTGCTTTCCGTGCTTCGATCGCCAGGTCCTCCATCAACCCGGCATCGCGCACGCTCCCGGTGATGAGCACGCTCTGGCCCTCCTGCACCATGGTGCTCGCGATCAACTGGTGCGCGATCGCCCTGACGTCCGGCTTCCTCGGCTGCTGAGCGGCGGCCGAGGTGGCGACGCAGGCGCCACTGAGCAACAGGAGAATGGACCTTGGGATCATGGGTGCCTCTCTTTCCAGGACGATGGCTGCCCCCCCCCCAAAACAAGAACCGACCAAGCGAGTATCTCGCTCAGTCGGTTTCGCGATTCGCTCCCCTCGAGGCATGGGCGAGCCCCACGACGTCGCGCCTCGGGGTTCATAGCTTCTGAGTTGAGGTCGAACATGCAGGCCGGTACGGGGCACCGCTAGTGGCCTGGCACGGCTGTCAGAACGTCGACCCCGCCTTTTCGTGGACCATCAGACTCCAGGTACACCACCCCAGGGCGTATACCCCCCCTCGGACGTATATGCCACCAGCGCGGCGCCGAGCGGACGCTGCGGCGTGAGGACCGGGGATGGCGCGGTGAAGCGGCCGTTCTACGAAGTCGGCTCAGTGGTGGGGAGCGCGGTCACGGCGCTGACCAGCGCGGCCGCCAGCGTCTGCTGCATCGGGCCGCTGGCGATCGCGCTCCTCGGCGTGAACGGCGCGATCTTGGCGGCGGCGTTCAAGCCGTACCGGGTCTATCTCCTCAGCGGTTCGCTCGTGCTGCTCGCGGGCGCGTTCTGGAGCGCGTATCGCCGGGCCCCAGCGCGCGGCGGCGCGGCGTGCCCGGTGCCGGTGGGTCGCTGGACCAGACTCGTCTTGTGGGTGGCGCTGGGACTGTGGATCGGAGCCGTCATCATTCAGTACCTCGCAAACCGGCTATGGTTGAAAGGAGGAGTGGTCTTATGACGACGGTACGAAGGCTCAGCGTCATCGCCGTGAGCGTCCTGTGGGCACTGCAGCTCGGCGCGGGCGGGGGCGGGACGTACACAGTTTTGGACGGCACCGCCCAGCCGCTCAAGAACGCGTTCAATGCTGACGTTGGCAAGGTGCGGTTGCTGATGTACGTGAGTCCGACCTGCGGCGAATGTCTGCGGGGCGCGAAGCAGGGTCAAAAGGATGTTCTCGCGACCATCGACGATGCGAACCTCCGGATCTACGTCGTCTGGGCCCCGAAGAACGGTGGCCGTCAACAAGATGTCGGGCGGGTGACGCAAATCGTGACCGACCCGCGGGCAGCACAATACTGGGATGGGCACCGAGTCCTGACGGACGCGTATGACCGGATGCTCACGTTGAGCGGCCCGTGTGCGGGGATCTTCATGTTGTACGGAAGACAAGCGCGCTGGGAGGGTATGGCACCGCCTAGAGCGGATTATCTCGAAGACGCCCACGCCCAGGAATTCAATCGCCCCTACCCGCAATACGATCCGCGGCGCTTCGCGGCGAAGGTGCGGGAGATGCTCAGGGGGTAATCGGGCGCAGCCTGCACACATGGCAGAACCACTTGATCTCATCGTGATCGGCACCGGCACGGCTGGGTCGGCACCGGCGTACCGGTGTCGGAGAGCTGGCTGGCACGTCGCCATTGTGGATGAGCTCCCGTACGGCGGGACGTGCGCGTTGCGCGGTTGCGACCCAAAGAAAGTGCTCGTCGGCGCCGCGGAGCTGGCGGACTGGCACCGTCGGATGCAGGGCCGGGGAGTGAGTGGCGACGCGCATGTCTCCTGGCCGGAGCTGATGCAGTTCAAACGGACCTTCACTGATCCCGTGCCTGCCGATCGGGAGAACGCGTTCCAGGAAGCTGGGATCGCGACGTATCATGGGCCCGCGCGGTTCGTGAGTCCGGAGAGGCTGTCGGTAGATGGCCAGGTGCTCGAGGCGCGGCGCTTCGTGGTCGCCGCCGGAGCCAAACCGCGACACCTCGGCATTTCCGGAGAGGAGTACCTTGTCACGAGCACAGCTTTCCTCGAACTCGACGAGCTGCCCCCGCGGATTGCGTTCCTTGGTGCAGGATACATCTCGTTCGAGTTCGCCCATGTATCCCGGCGGGCCGGCGCTCAGGCGACCATCATCGGCCGAGGGAAGCCGCTACAGCATTTCGAGCAGGACCTCGTCACGCGGCTCGTACACCACACGCGGAGCCTTGGCATCGAACTCCGGCTCGACACGGAAGTGACCGGGCTCGAGAAGCACGGCGGCGGTTACCGTCTGCGGCTGGACGCGCAGGGCCGGAGCGAAACAATCGACGCAGATCTGGTCATCCACGGCGGTGGACGCGTGCCCAACACCGAGGGCCTCGACCTCAGGGCAGCGGATGTCGCGACCGAGCCCGACGGGCGCGTGCGAGTGAATGAGTTTCTCCAGAGTGTCACCAACCCGCGCGTCTACGCGGCGGGCGACGCCGCCGCCGCTCCCGGCAGCCTGCCGCTGACGCCGGTCGCCGGATACGAGGGGGCGATCGTCGCCTCGAACCTCCTGAAGGGGAACGCCCGGAGGCCGGACTACCGCGGCATTCCGAGCGTCGTGTTCACGGTCCCGCCGCTCGCAGGTGTCGGCCTGACGGAGTCTGAAGCGCGGGAAAAGGAACTCGATCTCCGCGTCAATATCCAAGACACCTCAGGCTGGTATTCCAACCGTCGCGTCGCGGAGACCTGCGCGATGTTCAAGGTGGTCTTAGACGACAAAGCAGACCGGGTCGTCGGCGCGCACCTGCTCGGCCCGCACGCTGAAGAGGTGATCAACCTCTTTGCCTTGGCGATCCGGTCCGGCGTACCGGCGACGGATCTGAAGCACCTCCTGTACGCGTACCCAACCAGCGGGTCGGACGTGCCGTACATGATGTGAGCGGCCGACGGCGCGGCGTCGGGAAGAGACCCGCCGCTCTACGCGACTGGGGCGCATGAGGGCGCGGCCTCCACCGTTCGTCCTTCAAGGAGCGCCTTCAGAATCACCAGTTCCTCCCGCAGGGCGTGAACTTGGCCGGTGAACACGTCCTCCGGCATGCCCGGAGTCTGGAACTGTGTAAAGACGTATTCTGCGCCGTCGCCGTTCGGCAGGACCCGCGATGCTGCCAGCGCCTCCAGCCCCGGCGCCGGGCTCAGGTGGAAATCGATAACCCCGAGCGCCTCGTCGGTCCGGTACCGCACGCGAATCTCTCCCTGTGGTGAGCTCACCAGCCACGCGTCCCCATCAGGTCGGATGGCCTGGCAGAAGGCTCGTGCCCAGTGCGGGAGGTTCTCCGGGTTGGACACGAAGCGAAAGACCTTGGACAGATTTGCGTCGATCGTAATAGTCTGCGTATCGGCTCTCATAACCCATCTCCTTTGCTGCCGGGTGGCTCGTCGCCCAGCGTCATCAGGGTCTTGACCGCGTCCCGCAACGCGTCCAGCCGATCGCGCGAGAGCCGCTGCTCGACGCGCCGATCGAGGGTCGCGAGGACATGCTCGGCCGTCGCCTGGAACCGCCGGGCGCGGGGCGCCAGGTACACGCGCGCGGCCCGGCCGTCGTCCGGATCGGGACGTCGCACGATCAGCCGCCGGGCCTCAAGCGTCCGGACGAGCGTCGTCATGGCCTGCTTGCTCAGGCGGGAGCGGGCGGCGAGCTCGCTCAGCCGTAGCCCGTCCTCCTCGAATAGGGGGAGCAGGACGGAGCCGTAAGCCGGCCGCACCTCGGCGAAGCCACCGCGCCGGAAGCCGGCGGCAAGCAGCTCGTTCCAGCGCTGTACGGCCTTGGCCAACAGGAAGCCCAGATTGTCGCGGGTCGGGCGCATGATATTAGTACGCTATGGTACTAATATAGTACCATATGAGACTATTCGGCCGCAAGCCCCCTTCCCACGAGTCCAGGCGGCCTCGAGGTAACGCCACTTGCGCATATGGTTCGCCCACCGAAGTAGTTCGCGCTCTTGCTTCGCGCAAGAAGCTCACGCCTGCCTGATCAACAGGACTCTCCTGACGGCTTACCTCAGGGGGAGTCGAGCAGAACTCTCTGCAAGCATTTTACAAGCGTTTCTCCGGCCACTAGGGGGCACCGGTGTCAGACCGACAGGGCGCCGATGCTCGTCGGGACGCCACGTCCGGTCATTTTGTCTGTTTATGTTGCCCTGGGGCCGGCGCTTTGGATCCGGTAATCCAGGTTCGAATCCTGGAGGGGCAACTCACCGTCCGCGCAGTCGCCGCACCCGGGTTCGCTGGGACCCCCTGAATCCCACGCGACTCGTTAGGGGACCGAGTTACGACACCAAGTGGCAATCACCCGGTGTTCTGGGCATCGGTGTCCTACCAGCACGCCCGAAGATCAACCGAGTGTCGTGAGAAACTCACACCACAACTCACAACAGTGCTCGGATCCGTCAGCAAGACTGGGACGGCATTTGAGCCAAAGGTCGAAGGGAGCGGCAACAACACCCACCACGCGCCGTGGGCCCGCCGGAAGGGCGGTGATCAACGACCGTGCGCTTCTTGACGCGCGGTCGCAAATGCGCTCACGCGAGGAGCGGACGCGAGCTCCCGTCCGACCGGCGAGCGTTGCGCTTCTCGTTCCTGTTGTCTCGGGAGGGGTCCAAATCGCTTGAGCGCCGCTGGCTTTCCCTCGACCGCAAGCCCCGCCTTGCGCGCATGCGCGAGGTCGATCTTCGCCAGGAGCAGCTGCCAGGCTAGCGGCGTCGGCCCAATGATCACGGCGTCCGGCTTGTCCGCCGGCCCAACGCGCGCGGTCACCCTACCGTTCGCCGCCTCAAGCGTGACGCGTTCGTCTCGATCGCGGACTTCGATGCTTACGGGCGGCTTCCGCGGGGCGCGGTCGGTGAGATAGAGTCGCGCCGGTAGCACGAGCCAGTGGGGAAGAAAGACGTCGTCCTTCGCCGGCGCCTCGAGCAGCGGCGCGGCCCACCGGCCGAGCGCGGCGATGACCGTCTCGAGCGCTTCGCCGCGCTGCGTGAGCCCATACACGGCTGCGGCCGCAGGGGCTGGCGACATGTCTCGGCGAAGCAGCCCCGCCTCCTCCATGTCGCGTAGCCGTTCCGCGAGCAGGTTGGTGGGGATGCCAGGAAGGCCAATCCGCAGATCCGTGTAGCGAGACGGCCCACGAATGAGCAGCTCGCGGACGATGAGCAGCGTCCAGCGATCGCCAATGACGTCGAGGCTTTTGGCGAGCCCGCAAAACTGTCCGTAGGAGCGCATGGCGAATGGTAAGCCGCTGGCTTGACAATATCAAGTGACTGGTTGATTTTATCAAGTACATCAAACGGGAGCCGATCATGGACATCCAGAACGGTCCTCGCGCGCTCGCCGTTGCCTACATCGAAGCCGTCGGCCAGAAACAGTTCGATCGCGTCGCCGACTTGCTCCACCCGGATGTCGAGTTCCTGACATCGGCTCGGTCGATCCGCGGCGTTCCGGCGTACGTCGACGCGCTTCGCCGACTCGCGCCGATTATCGTACGGAACGACGTCCATGCCGCGATCGTGGACGGCAACGATGTCGCGGTGCTTTATGATTTCGTCACCGACACCCCGGCGGGGACGGTGCCGACGATCGAGTGGATCACGGTCGATGCAGGACTGATCCGGACGTCGCGGTTGATCTTCCACAAGGAACACTGGCCGGCGGCGCTCGCCGAATTGACGCGGCGCACCAGCGGCGCGAAGTGAGCGACCGCTGACTCCCTCAAGAGACGGTTCCCATGACCACGCCCACACTGCTCCGCGTCACCGCGGTAATCGCGCTGCTTCAGTTCTTCGGCCATGCGGCGCTGTTCGTCCGTGCCCGACCGACTCACGGCGACGCCGAGGTGACCGTGGTAGCCGCGATGAAAGCGCATCGGTTCAACTTCGGCGGTTCGATGCGCAGTTACTGGGACATGTACTTCGGCTACGGCCTCGAGGCCGCGTTCATCTGCCTCGTCGAAGCCATCTTGTTCTGGCAATTGGCGACCATCGCCGGCACCACCCCGGCGATAGTGCGACCGATCATAGCCCTGTTCCTCGTCGCGAACGTCGCGCATGCGATCCTTGTGATGCGATACTTTTTTCTGGTGCCGCTGGTGCCCGACATTCTGATCGCGCTGCTGCTCGCGTGGTCGATGGTGATCTCAGGTCGCGCGCCTGGACGGTGAGAGCTCTTGGAACGGCGTGTTCAGGAGCGGGTGCGGGGCGCGCCACTTCGCCTGGTGCCCGCGGCGCGGCGCGGCGCCGCCACTAACAGTGCTAGATGGTCACCGCCAGCCAACGCTTGCAAAACACTTGGAAAGTGCTTGCAGGGACCGACACCCTACTGACTCATCCGTCAAGAGGGGATGCGCAGAGCCGTGCAAGCATTTTACAAGCGTTTCTCCGGACCGATCAGGACGTTTCTCTCCGACCGTGGGGGCGCCGATGCTTGGCAGATCACCACTTACGGACATGGTGCCCTCCAAACAAGCCCCCACGCGTGAGCTCTGGATCAGTAAAGCTCTGGTGACGATGAGGCGGGTAGGCTGAGGCAAACATTTCCTGCAAGCCGCTCGGGCGAGCATGACAGTCAATGTGTTCCTTGACGTTGGGTACGTCCAGGCGACCGTAGGGCGGGCGAAACACTCGACGTTCGGACGATCCCTCTCACCATACGGGCGCGCAGATCAGTGCCGCGCCGAGTCCGGAGGCGGTAGCGCTACCTGCAGCCTCACGAAATCCAGGAGTCGCTGCCGAGCGGCTTGGTCCAGCAACTGACCATCGAGGATAACCGCATTGATTTTCGTCGTGTTGTGAATGTCCGCGATGGGATCCGCGTCCAGGAGCACGAGGTCTGCGAGTTTCCCGGCCGCGATGGTGCCGAGTGAGTCGGTGGCTTTCAGGAAAATGGCGGGATTCCTGGTTGCAGCTTGCAGCGCCTCCATCGGCGTCAATCCCGCTTCCACCAACAAGCCAAGCTCGTCGTGCAGACTGAAGCCGGGAAAGCAATACGGGTTCAACACGTCGGTCCCGGCCAGAATTGGCACGCCGGCTCGATGGAGCAGCCCTACCAGCTCGACTTGCTTCGCGTAGATCCGCTTCGTCCGCGCAAAATCCGCCGCCGTCATGGTCTTGAACCGGAAGTCGTTCCGCGGATGCCAGCCATCTCGCGTCTCACGCGACATGTATTGGAGCCGGGGATCCGAGGTGAAGACGCTGTCATCCAAGTGCGCGAACGCGCGGAGTACGGTCAGCGTCGGCACCTGCCAGGTACTGTCATGCAGGAACTGAGCGGCCAAAGCCTGGCACTTGTCCGAGCTGTAGGTGTCGAGCAGCTCCGGCTGCTGCCTGCGCCCCAGGGCCCGCAACGAGTCACGGGGCTTGTCAAACGCCGCGACGAGCGCCGCTCGCAGTGCGGTCTCATGCGTCGAACAGCTGAGCAGGATATCGGTCAAGTGCTCGATGCTCCGCTGACCGGCCGTGGAAGCGGCGAGCGCCCCAACGGCGACCGGCACATGCCCGACGACGGGCATGTGGAGCCGCTTCGCTTCCGCCACGATTGCCGTGTAGACCTCGCGGGGCAGCAGGTTGTACACCTTGATGAAATCGGCGCCCACGGCGTGCAGGGAGTCGACCACGCGCCGTGCTTGCTCCGCGCTCGAGAGCGCGATGCTGCCCTCCCAGATCGGCGGCGAGCCGTCGAGAACTTGTCCGGACGCTATGAAGCGCGGCTCGGTCAGCCGGTGCTGGGCGAGGCGAATGCGGGCACTCGCCACGAGGTCGAGGCTGCCCCACATCTCCCGCACACCCGTCACGCCGTTGACGAGGAACAAGGGCCCGAACGTCGGAAGCTCACTCGACCACGCCGCATGGACGTGCATGTCCCACAAGCCAGGGATGAGAAACTTGCCGGTCGCGTCGAGTGTAAGTCCGCCCTTCGGTATCCGGACGGCGCGACTCGGTCCGAGCGTCGCGATGCGATTCCCGGTCACCACGACGGTCATGTCCGACTGGGGTGGAGCGCCGGTCATGTCGATGACGGTGACGTGGGCGAGTGCGAAGGAAACCGCAGGCGTCCCGGCCTGGTTTTGGGCTCGTCCTGCCAGAGGAACGGCAAGCAGAGTCAAGAAGGAAAGGGCAGGAATGCGGGCCATTGGGTTAGCCTAGGAGCTCGAATCTCCGTCTAGCGTCGCCCACGACTTGGTCGAACGCCTCCAAGGAGGCGCGGTCCCAGTCGGAGCAGTTCGTGGGGATGCACTCCCAATTGGGGCCGTTGCCGAGCAAACGGAACTCCTGGGAGAAGTCCTGGCATCCGGGGCGCTGCCGGACTTGCGTGAGAATCCACTCGTGCACCTCTGCCCTAGTCCTGACCTCGGACATAGCCCCCCCCGAAGGCGTCACCTGGGCGAAGCCGCAAAGCTTTCCGTCCCGAACCCAGGTGCGGTGCTCAAGAGAACCGGCCGGCGTTACTTCCACTCCCAGATTTGCGAGCGGGTGTTCCCTTGAGCATCCACTTCGTATTCGAAGACCCCGGCAACGCTGTTCAGGCGTGACCATCGCGAGGACGAACTCTGGTAGTACACGGCGCCCCGATAACTCACAGCACCGCCCTTCTTGATCGTGCCCACACCCTGGCCTACCCACGTCGCCACATCCCCCTCCTTGCCCATGATGATGCCTTGGCCCTCTCCGTACAGGGTGCCGTCCGGCCGAACAGCTGCCCAGTACGTGCCCGTCTCTGTTTCGTCCACACCCAGCAGCTTGCCACTGGCCGCGAAAGACGATTCCATCTTCGGGCCGCCACCCGGGTTCGGCAGCACTCTTTGAGAGGTCACCTTGCCCGATGTTTCAGCGATCTTGTCGCCTTGCATACCGCTCCTCCTCCGGAATCCTTCTGGATCCAGCGAGCTAAAAAAACCGGCTAAGCGAGTGTCTCGCTCAGCCGGTTTCGCGATTTGCTCCCCTCGAAGCATAGGCGACCCACACGACATCGCGCCTCGGGGTTCATAGCATCTGAGTTAAGCGCGAATATGCATACCTGACAGCGGCCCGCAAGGTTGGGTGCGAAGCGGATCGCTAACGAATGGCAATCGGTCTCGTCGAGAGAGGAAGAGGTGGCAAGACTGAGCAGATCTACGATTGAACCCCAGCAACTCCTCTCGCGAAGTGAGTCGAAATCCAGCAGCGGGTGACACGAGCTCGCATTGTTGATGACAAGTTGCTGGACTTCAGCGAGTTAGAAGGGCCCCTCTGGATTAGGTAATCGAGGTTCGAATCCTCGAGGGGCAACCTGATCCCGCGATCCCTCTCCAGACTGCTGAATCGCGAGAGGATCACTGATAGCCGAGCCGCTGGTCGGGGGACGATGCGTTCAGCTACCTGATGGCCGCCGCCGTCCAGTGTCTCGCCGGCGGGTCTCGAGCCATGCGAGAACGTCCTTGACCTTGTAGCGAGGCGTCTTGCGACCGAGATCGATGCACGGGATCCCTAGTCTCTGCACTTGTCGGCGCGCGACCTGCAGCCAGTCACCTATCTCATCTGCGGTGAGCAATGTGTTCGGCGGCAGCTCTCCGAATGCAGCCCTCGGTATGCGTCCCAAGGAGTGCTCCACGTTCCCTCCTTGCGAGAGAGGCTAGATCAGCTCGGCGGATCTCGACTTGCGAATGATCACTTATGTGTGGGATTTGCCTTGGCCGCAACCGCTGGACAGGCAGCGGACTGCGAGTCCGGAGCGCCCGGCTAACCCTCTGTAGTGACTAGCAAAGCGCAGCGCTTTGCCGACGTGTTTGCTGCTAGGAAACTCGAGTGCGAAGCCGAGGGTGGCCGCGAAGCTTCGGAGTCTCTTCGCAACACCTGTCGCATACTGACCTTCCTTGCCGCAAAAACGCCCTAGGAAAGTGCGCGCTGGATAGCAACCTTGTGAAAGCGCGCGAAAGCTGGCGCTCCGAGTAGGCTATGAGACGCGTTCGCAAGCAAGAGAGGCAGCATGCCTGCCAGCAAGCCGATCAGTCACCCGCCCCCCTACCTAAAGCCGGGCACCGCCGACGGTAAGCTTCCTGAGGGCCTGCGATTGAAGGATGTCCCTCTATCCGCATCGGAGTCCACACTCTGCGACATTGGTCTCGCAACCCTTGTGACGGGACCGAAGAGCTTCGCGAGCACAATACTCGTTCAACCCTTTGATTCCCGAGCCTTGATTGGGATCGACCCCTATGCCCTCCGAGTCTTCCGGTGGGACGATCAAGCAGGCTCGCTGAAGCCTGTGTGGAATTCCGGCGCGAACGTGGGCCTCGGATACGTGTGGGCGAAGATCGAGCGACCAGGGGAGTACGTGCCGATCGGTCTGCCACGCGACCGGCTGCTGCAACAGGCCCTACGGACGATGGCGGAACAACGGCGCTATGTCGACAGCAACGCGGTGAAGGACATGGAAGAGATTACAGCAGTCTGCTTGGCCCCCCTAATTGATACCCCGCTTGAGGAGTTGGACAGGCTTCGCCGGGCTCTTGCAGTCCTTGAGGTGCAAAGCACGCTACGGCCGCGGGCGGAGCTCCCGATCACGATCGGGCGAGGCGGGTACCTTAACGCCTTTCCTCTGCCTCGTAATGCCACCTTGCAGGGGTTGCGCGAGCGCCTTGGCAAGCTCAGGACCCCGCATGGTGGGCTGCCTGAGGAGGCACTGTTCTTCCGCCCGGAGCTATTCGCGGACTTCGACCCACCTTGGCCCGTTCCGCCCGGGCCACGCCCATGGCCCTTGCCGTTCCCATGGCCCTGGCCATTCCCGTGGCCCATTCCATGGCCGCGGCCATTCCCGTGGCCCTGGCCGAAGCCTTGGTTCTGCTTCGTCGTCTCGAAGAATTGGTGGATGTATCATCATGACCAGGCTCACAGCGGCCACAGTTCGGGCTGTAGCAGCATCACGAGCGCGAGCGTCGGCGGTCTGAGACCCAGGCTGCCTATGCCAGTAGCGCTAAACGGTACCATCTATTCGATCCCGACCATCGTAGATGGCAAGATTTATGTCGGCACGACCTACGGACCTGGCGGCATCGGAACCCTCTACAAGATCGATCTCTTCACCGGGAATATCGACGACCACTTCGACACTCCTGTCGGCTCGGGTTACGCACCTGGCATCGGAGGCTCACCGGCGGTTGTTCATGGAAAGGCGTACATAACGAACATTCCAGGCACTGTTCAATGCGTTGATCTCACGACGATGCCGATGTCGGAAGTGTGGCGTACAGACTTGCGGGTGCCCAGCCAAGCTCAGAACCAGCCAGTAAGCAACCCCTATGCGGATTGCTGGACCGGGCCCCTGGTCGTGAACGGCCGGGTCTACGTAGGGTGCGGCGAGGGGGAGTACGACGCGTACGGCTTCGTGTATTGCCTCGACGCAAACACTGGCCGCGTTGTGTGGCTCTTTTCCACGAACAAGTACAACGCGGCGGCCGACAACGCACCAAATGCCATCCCCCAGGGAGCCGCGGTCAGCGACCCGCTTCCAGCTTGGGCGGCGGGATTCACAGTCGCGCCAGAGCCGCCTGTTAAGGGCTGTTCGGTCTGGTCGTCTCCAGCCTACGATAGCGTTCTCGATCGGATTTACGTTGGGACCGGCAACTCTACACAAGGGGATGCGAATCCCCAGCCTGACATGTTGTACGGGAGTGGGGTCCTCTCACTAGACGCAGCAACTGGGCAGCTCCGTGGGTTCTACGAGCCGACGGCTGCGCAAAGTTACCGAGCCAACGACACTGACGTCGATGTTTGTGGCAGTCCCCTCCTCTTTGCGAACGGTGGGCAGCGGTTGGTGGCGATTGGCAGCAAGAGCGGTGCCTTTTTTCTCTTTGACGCGGCCACGATGGCCTTGATACAGTTCCGTCAGTTGCTTCCCTACATTAACGACAACCCAGCTACTCCGGTCGCTGCGTTCGACAGCCATCCAGGGCCTGGAGAGAACCTGTGGGGAGTGTTCGGCACGCCCGCCGTGCATTACGGACTGGGGTGCCTCTATGTCGGTCTCGGCGGCTATGGTGGCATCGATGGCAATTCAACACCGTTCCTGCGAGCTCTCGACTGGGCAACGCTGGCCGACCGCTGGGTGACTGCCGTTGGGGCTGATGGGATACGGAGATACACAGTCCCGGCACCGCCGATGTACGCGACGCCGGAAGCCGGACTCTCCTCTCCGGCCGTGGTTAACGACGTAGTCTTTATCACCACAAGCAAGCCCGGCCTTTATGCGCTCGACGCCGCTACCGGTCTCTGTCTCTGGTCTGCCTCCGGTCTCACGGGCGATTTTGTGCTGGGTCCAGCGATCTACGGGGACTTCGTAGTCGTTGGCGCTGGAAACATGTTGGACATCTGGTCGCTGTGAAACTGAAGCTCGTGTCAAAGGGGTTGGACTTCCCGACGAGTGTCGCGACTGACGTGGCGGGGTGCTTGTACGTAGCGGAAGCCGGGCTACCGTTCGGAGGTGCCTCGCCAGGAGGCCGCGTGTGGAAGGTCTCGCGGAGCGGAGATCGCGCACTCCTCGGTGAAGCATTTCGGCCCCCAGTCAATGGGCTGACCTTCCACGATGGTGCTTTGTATGTCTCGGAGGGAGGACACCCAGGGCGGATCACGCAGCTTTTTCTCGACGGACGGCGGCAGGTTGTCCTTGACCATCTACCCGGTCCGGGCAACTACCACACCAACATGACTGCTTTCGGCCCGGACGGAAAACTCTACTTCAGCCAAGGAGCGATGACTAACAGCGGGGTCGTCGGGTTGGATGCCTATGAGTTGGGTTGGCTAGGAAAATTGCCGCACGCGTGCGACGCTCCAGGCTTCGACCTCGTCCTCACAGGTCTGAACTTTGAGACCGAGGACCCGCTGAGTGACACGCAAGGAGCGCGAACGCAAACTGGGGCCTTCGTCCCGTTCGGCACTCGCACGAGACCCGGGCAGACAGTGGTGGCGCAATTACCATGCACCGCGAGTGTGATGCGGTGCAATTCCGACGGAAGTCAGCTCGAGCTGGTGGCTTGGGGCCTGCGGAACGCTTATGGCCTCAGATTCACAGCCGACGGGAAGCTGCTGGCCATAGATCAGGGAGCAGATGATCGAGGTAGTCGTCCTATCGGTAACGCACCCGACGCCCTCTTCGAGGTAAGATCAGGTGCGTGGTGCGGCTGGCCTGATTACGTTGCCGGGGAACCGGTAACCAGCGAGGCTTATCGGCCCGACCGCGGGGGTGCGCCGGCCTTTCTGATTGCAAACCACTCGCAGCTACCCCCTCCTGCGCGACCCCTCTTCAAGTTCCAGCCTCACGCTGCCGCGACCAAGTTCGACTTCGTCGGGCAGGATCTCTACGCTGCCCTCTTCGGTGACGAGAAACCACTGACAGCACCGGACGGCCCTCGCTGCGGGCGCTCAGTCGTCCGCATAGATGCGAAAAGCTGGACGATGCGGGACAGCGTTGACGGCCCGTTCCACAGACCGATCGATGTCAGTTTCAGCACTCTCGAGGGAGCGCTCTACGTCTTGGATTTCGGGCGCTTTGAAGTCCATCCCGGGGGCGGTCTCAAAGCGGAAGCAGGCACTGGCAGTCTTTGGCGTCTTACATGAAACAGCCCGCGAAGTTTCCCCCCCTCCAAGCAAAGATGGCCGGTGAGATCAGGACGGCTTCAAAGAGGGTCTAATGCTGGGGCCTCGGAAGCTGGTTTGAACTCTCTTCGATTTATGCGGCGGGGCGTGTCACTTATGCTCCTGACGTTTGCCCTGACACCAGGCGTCGCAGCGCAGGACAACACAGCGCTGCCAGCCGACACGGCGCATCCCCGGGCCGACACCCTTGCCAACCGCGCGCCCGCGCGTCTCACACCCATCATCGTGACCGCCACACGTACCTGGCGCTCAGTCGAAAGTCAACCCAACGATGTCGATGTCCTCGATCGCGCCGCGCTCCAGGTCCGACAGACGTCGACGATCGATGCCGCCGTCCAAACACTTCCTGGCACGGACGTCGTCGGCGACGCTCGCTATGGTCAGGAGGTTCGGATCACAATGCGCGGCGTTACCAGCGGCTTCGGCACTCAGCGCGCGCTCATTTTCCTCGACGGCCGTCCCCTTACGGATGAGTACCTCGGGACAGTCGACGTCGCCCAGTTCCCTCTCTACGCAATAGAACGGCTTGAGATTGTTCGCGGTCCCGGCTCTGTACTCTACGGTACGAACGCCATGGGAGGCGTCGTCAACCTCATCCCGGCACACGGTACTGATACCACCCAGGCGACTTTCCAAGCCGAGGCCGGGTCCTTCGGGTCTTATACAATAGCGGCATCCGACGGACGTCGGGTCGCCCCTTGGGATCTGTTCGTGAGTGGCGCGGCCGCGGGCACTGATGGATACTTGCATAATGGGCGCGGCGACGCAATGGACTGGGCCGCGAGAAACGTGTTCGTCAACGTCGGCGGTGACCTGGGCCAGTTCGGCACGCGCCTGTACACTGCCTATTTCCACGGCAGTGGAACTGATGCCGATTACCAGCGCCGCGTCGACCGGAACATGCAAGACCTGGCGCTACTCTGGCACGGAGCCCAACCCACAGGCGCGCTGACCACACTCCGCATCTACCGCAATGCGCTTGATCAGACCCTTGCTTGGTTCGTACCACCCTCACAACGCTTTCGCCAACACTCGCTAGGCACCATTCTGAGCTACAGCACTCCAGTGGCGGGGAACCACCGCTTGACCGCTGGAGCGGAATGGCGATACCAGTTCGCCGACGTCCGGCCGTCTCCTGATACCGCGGGTGGGCTCACAGCGGTCGTGGGAAATGCCACTACTTGGTCGGTCTTCGCACAAGATGAAGTCGAATCAGGCCGCCGTTTCACGCTCGTCGCCGGCATCCGCGCGGATGCGCCCCCGGGCAACCGTGTCGAACCCTCGTGGCGCTTCGGAATCAATCGACGGCTCCGCGACGGGACCATCTTCCGCGCCTCTGTTGGCCGTGCCTTCCGGATCCCTACCATCTCTGATAGGCTCCTACCGCTAACTGTATCGTACGGTGTCAAGTACGCTGGAAACGCGGGCCTCCAGCCCGAACGCCTAACGAGTGCCGAGATCGGAGTCGAGCGTTTTCTCAGTCCGGTGCACGTGCGCCTAACCGGCTTTCTCTCCCACGCTGACGGGTTCTGGGATTTCCTCCTGGGAAACGATAGCGTCTTCCGCCCTCAGAACATTGCGCGCGTTTCGTTCCACGGTCTTGAAGTCGACGCGACCACACGCATCGTGCACTCGTTGACTCTCAGCGGCAGCTATACGTTCACTTCCGCTACATATTCGAGCTTCGTTGGTCATGACGAGCTGGTCGGGAATCGCCTAGACGACAACGTTCGGAACAACGGCAGCCTCACGCTGACATACGGGCGATCGCGGATGTCCTTCGCCAGCGTAGAGGCTCGGTTTGTCGGGGACCGCTTTACGGACCCCGAAAACACTTCTGAGGGACATCTCCCTCCATTCACTCTCATCCATCTCTTAGCCTCAGAAGGTGTGTCCTCATACATACGATTGACACTTCGCATCGAGAACGTTCTTGATGTCCGCTACCGTACACGTCCCGAATTCCGCCAACCTGGCCGAGCCTTCGTAGCTGGCGCTGTGGCAGTGTTCTGAACGCGCGCCCCACCTGAAAGAGGGAAGGGTGGCTCATGATTCTCGCGTATCCGCATGTTCCAAGCACGACGGCCGGAGGCCAGCTCGAGCTGCATGTCTGGCGCAGCCCCGGACAGTTCTCGATTCGGGTCTTTCGTGTCGTCGCGTTGGAACCTCCGCCGACCCGACAGAATCGGCTCCTGCAGCAGCCCTACGGGCTGGAACAGGTGAGCGGCTTCGAGACAGGCGCTCTCTGGGTTGGGCCGAACGGGGGCTCTAATGGCTGCACGCCGTTTGGGTATGACCAATCCGTTGCTCGCCGTCCGCGCTGTCACGAACGGACAGGGCCGCCGACGGTTAGGTCCTGTTACACGCGGCGCGGTCTACGCGCGCGCGCGACGGCCGTCACCGTGCGTGCGGTTCGGCTGGAGTTGGTACACCGGTCGAGGGCCCGCTGCGCTGCTCGCCGCGCGGGGCGCTGTCGGTCTCGACATTGACCAGATAGGCGTCGATGCCGAGCACGGCGGCGGAGCGGAGACGGGCGAGCATGAGCACGGTAGTGTGAAACACCAGCACCGCGGTAGGAAAAACTACGCGGTGCGGGGCCGAACTCCGCAGGAGGGGCTCTGGCCCTGCCTAGGGCGGCACCCTATGATGGAGCTGCCCCACGCCTCCGAGCCCGCGCCTGGCTGATCTGCTCGCCCGTCTGCAAGCCGCCCTCGCCGACCGCTACACGATCGAGCGCGAGCTCGGCCGCGGGGGGATGGCTACAGTCTACCTCGCCCAGGACTTGAAGCACCACCGCCCCGTCGCGATCAAGGTGCTGAACCCCGAGCTGGCCGGCGCGCTCGGCCCGGAGCGGTTCCTCCGCGAGATCGAGATTGCCGCTCGCCTCAACCACCCCCACATCCTGGCGCTGATCGACTCCGGCGAGGCCGACGGCTTCCTCTACTACGTGATGCCGTACGTCGAGGGCGAATCCCTCCGGGAACGGCTCAAGCGCGAAGGCCAGCTGCCGCTCGAGGAGGCGCTCCGAATCGCCCGCGAGGTGGCAAGCGCGCTGAGCCACGCCCACAGCCACGACGTCGTACATCGGGACATCAAGCCGGAAAACATCCTGATATCCGGTGGCGAAGCGGTCGTGGCGGACTTCGGGATCGGGCGGGCGATCACGGCCGCCGCCCGCGACACGTTGACCGGGACGGGGATTGCGATCGGCACGCCGGGCTACATGAGCCCCGAGCAGGCCACCGGCGGCGCCCGGCTCGACGGGCGAAGCGACATCTATAGTCTCGCCTGTGTGCTGTACGAGATGCTGGCGGGAGACCCCCCGTACGTGGCGTCCTCGGCGCATGCCATCGCGGCGCGTCAGTCGATGGACCCTGTACCGCGGCTCCGCACCGTGCGAGAGAAGGTGCCTGCGGCTGTCGAGCAGGTCATCGGGCAGGCTCTCGCCAAAGTACCGGCGGATCGTTTTGCCACCGCCGCCGCGTTCGCGGAGGCGCTCCAGGCCGCCATGACGACGGCGGCGTCCCAAGCGGCGGCGCGTCGCGCTCCGGCTCGGCTGGGAGTCGGGGCTGTGGCGGTCGTCGTGTTGCTCGTCGGGGCGGTCGGCGTGTGGCGCTGGCGGCACGGGCGCCCGACGACCTCGGACGCCGTGTGGCTCGCGGTGCTACCGTTTGAGAACCTCGGTGATTC
>Ga0209239_1000425_pt1 | contig 23915 bp, 22 predicted proteins | sample GraSoi013_2_20cm_FD_185824 | JGI IMG/M metagenome (GOLD analysis project Ga0209239, IMG submission 185824) | Grasslands soil microbial communities from the Angelo Coastal Reserve, California, USA - Sample 10_02_2013_2_20cm (SPAdes) (version 2) | ecosystem: Environmental > Terrestrial > Soil >...
CGTGTCAGACTACCGCAGGATCCGCCGCGTGGTCGAGCGCATGGAGAAGATCGGCATGCGGCTCCTCATTCACGGCGAGGTCATCGACCCGGAGGTCGACGTTTTCGACCGCGAGGTCGTGTTCATCGAGCGCGAGCTGGAGCCGCTGACGCGCGATTTCCCCGGGTTGAAGATCATCCTGGAGCACGTGTCTTCCAAACAAGGCGTGGACTTCGTGCGCTCCAGGGCGGGACAGGTCGGCGGTACGATCACCCCTTACCACCTGATGCTCACGCGCACCGACTGGCTCGGCTGGGGGAACAGGCCTTACATGTACTGCGCGCCCGTGATCAAAACGGCGAAGGACCGCGCCGCGCTGCGCGCCGCCGCCATCTCGGGCGAGAGCAACTTCTTCCTTGGAACGGACTCGGCGCCGCATCCCGTGGCGAGGAAGCTCGACGTCATCGGCGCCGCGGGGCTGTTCAACGCGCCCGTGGCGATCGAATCCTACGCGCAGGTCTTCGCCGAGGAGAACGCGCTCGACCGGCTCGAGGCCTTCGCCTCGCTGAACGGCCCGAGGCACTACGGCCTGGCGCCGAATGCCGAGACCATCACGCTCGAGCGCTCGGCGTGGACTGCGCCCGGGGAGATGAAGGTCGACGGGCCCGAGGAGCGCGCGCTGATTCACCGGGGCGGCGAGACGATTCCCTGGCGCGTGGTCACCTGATGGGCTTCGTCGGCCGCTCGGTGACGAGGCTTGAAGATGCGCCGATGCTGACGGGCCGCGGTCGCTACGCCGCGGACGTCTCGTTCCCGCGCGAGCTGCACATGCGCGTGGTGCGCTCGAGCCATGCGCACGCGAGGATCGTGGCCATCGACGCGAGCGCAGCGCGCGAGTTGCCGGGCTGCGTCGCGGTGTGGACGTCGGAGGACGTCGCCGAAATCCCGCCGATCGATTTCCGGTCGACGCGCGTACAAGGGCTCGAGCCTCACCGCCAGCCGGTGCTCGCGCGCGATCGCGTGCGCTACGTCGGCGAGCCGGTCGCGGTCGTGTTCGCCGAGGATCCCTATCTCGCCGAGGACGCCGCCGATCTCGTGACGATGGAGGTCGAGGAGCTGCCGGTCGTGCTCTCGGCCGACCGCGGCACCGAGGCCGCGGTGATACGCAAGGGCTACGGTGACATCGAAGCCGCGTTTCGCGCCGCGCACACGGTCGTCGATCTCGATCTTTCGATTGGCCGCCATTCGGGAGTACCGTTGGAGACGCGCGGAGCGATCGCGCGCTACGACGCGATGCGGGACGCGCTCGAGCTCCACGGCGCGACCAAGCGTCCTCACGCGAACCGCGATCTGCTCGCGCGCATGCTCGCACGCGAGCCCGGCTCCATCCATCTGTACGAGGGACATGTCGGCGGCGGTTTCGGCGTGCGCGGCGAGATCTACCCCGAAGACGTCCTCGTTTGCGCGGCGGCGTTGCGATTGGGACGGCCCGTCAAGTGGATCGAAGACCGCCGCGAGAACCTGATGGCCTGCAATCACTCGCGAGAGCAGCGGCACCGCGTCCGCGCCGCCGTCGATGCGCAGGGCCGCATCCTCGGCATCGACGACGAGTTCTTCCACGACCAGGGCGCGTACGTGCGCACGCACGGCGCGCGCGTCGCGGACCTGACCGCCGGGATGCTGCCCGGGCCTTACCGAGTGCCGACGTACCGGGCCGTTGGGCACTATCGACTGACGAACAAGACGCCCGCGGCCACCTACCGCGCGCCGGGACGCTACGAAGCCACGTTCGTCTGCGAGCGGCTGCTCGACGCGATCGCGGCGAAGACGGGCATCGACCGCGTCGAGGTGCGGCGGCGCAATCTCATCGCGAAGACCGAGATGCCCTACGCCCGCGATCTCGACGTGATCGATACCGAAGTGGTGCTCGACTCCGGCGACTATGCCGGCCTGCTCGATCAGGCGCTCGCTCGCGCCGACTGGGCGGTGCTACAAAGCGAGCTCGAGCAGCGCCGCGCCGCGGGCGAAGCGGTCGGCGTCGGCCTCGCCTTCTTCCTGGAAAAGAGCGGCCTGGGCCCCGTCGATGTCGCCCGCGTAAGCATGGCCGCGGACGGTACGTTCGACGTGGTCACCGGCGCGGCGTCGCTGGGGCAAGGCGTGGAGACCGTGCTCGCGCAGATCGCCGCCGACGCGCTGGGCGTCGACTACCGGCGCGTGCGCGTGGCCCACGGGTGCACGGACCGGATCGAGCAGGGCTACGGCTCGCACGCCTCGCGCACGACCGTGATGACCGGCTCGGCGGTGCATATCGCCGCGACGAAGCTGCGCGAGAACATGCAGCCCGGGTGCTCGGCGCAGGGCTCGTTCGAGAGCGAGCACATGACCTATCCCTACGGCGTCCATATCGCGGTCGTCAATGTCGACCGCGATACCGGCGGCGTCGCGGTCGAGCGCTACCTCGCCGCATTCGACGTCGGCCGCGCCGTCAATCCCAGGCTGGTCGAGGGACAGATCGAAGGCGGCGTGGTGCAGGGCCTGGGCGGCGCCCTGCTCGAGGAGTTCGTCTACGACGCTGAAGGCTCGCCCCTCTCGGTGACCTTCGCCGATTACACGATGCCGACGGCGTGCGAGGCGCCGGGCATCGCCGTGCTGCTCACCGAGGACGCGCCCAGCCCGCTCAACCCGCTCGGCATCAAGGGCGCGGGCGAGGGAGGCGTCAACCCCGTCGGCGCGGTCATCGCGTCTGCGATCGACGATGCGCTCGGCGTCGCCGGCGCCGTGACGCGGCTGCCCGTCACGCCGCCGCGTCTGGTGGAGATCATGAGAGCGGAGCGCCGATGAAGCCGCCGCGCTTCGACTATCACGATCCCGAGACAGTCCCTGAGGTCGTCGGGCTGCTGAAGACGCTGCCGAACGCGCGCATGCTCGCCGGCGGTCAATCGCTGATGCCCATGCTGAACATGCGCCTCGCGCTGCCGGACCATCTGGTCGATCTCAACCGGGTCGAGGGACTCGCGTACATCCGGGAGACGGGCGGGGCGCTCGAGATCGGCGCCATGACGCGCCAGCGCGACATCGAGTTTTCGCAGCTCGTGCTCGAGCGCTGTCCGGTGATGCACGAAGCGATCCTGCAGGTCGGCCACCGGCAGACGCGCAATCGCGGCACGCTGGGCGGATCGCTGTGCCAGCTCGACCCGTCGGCCGAGCTGGTCGCCGTCGCCGCCGCGCTCGAAGCGACGATCGCGGTCGCCGGCCCCAAGGGCACGCGCGAGATCCCTTTTTCCGGGTTCCCGAAAACCTATATGACGCCGGCGATCGGGCCCGACGAGCTGCTGACCCGCGTGCGCTTTCCACTGTGGCCCAGGCCCCACGGCTGGGCGTTCGTCGAGTTCGCGCGCCGGCACGGCGACTTTGCCGTCGTTTCCGCGGCGGCGCTGCTCGAGGAGGACCGCGGCAAGATCAAGCGCGCGTCGGTGACGCTGGGCGGAGTCGCCGCCGCGCCGGTCCGGATGAAGGAGGTGGAGAAGGCGCTCGTCGGCCAGACCGCCTCGGACGCGCTCTTCCGCGACGCGTGCGAGGCGTGCCGCAAGATCGAGGCGATGCAGGACGTGCACGCGCCCGCGTCGTACCGGCAGCACCTCGCCGCGGTGCTGTCCCGGCGCGCGCTGGAGCGGGCCCACGCGCGCACAGGAGCGGCAAAAATGTCATCCTGAGCGCAGCGAAAGATCTGCTTTACGTCGCAAAAAAAGCAGATTCTTCGGGCTGCGCCCTCAGAATGGCAAACGAAAGGTCACGATGAGCGAGACGCGGAACATCGCCGTGACGGTCAACGGCAAGCGCTACGAGCGCAGCGTCGACGTGCGCCTGACGCTCGCCGATTTCCTGCGCGGGCCGCTCGGGCTCACGGGGACGCACCTCGGCTGCGAGCACGGCGTGTGCGGCGCGTGCACCATCCTCGTCGACGGGCAGTCGGCGCGCTCCTGCCTGATGCTCGCGGTGCAGGCGAACGGGCACGAGATCGCGACGGTGGAAGGCCTCGCGCCCTCGGCCGAGCGGCTGCACCCGCTGCAGGAGGCATTCCGCGACAACCACGGCCTCCAGTGCGGCTTCTGCACGCCGGGGATGCTGATGACGCTGGTCGAGTTTCTGCGCGATCATCCGAACCCGACCGAAGGGGAGGTGCGCGTGGCGATCTCCGGCAATCTGTGCCGGTGCACCGGGTATCAGGGCATCGTCGCCGCGGCGCTGGACGCCGCTGGGCGCATGCGCAAGGGCGGCTGATCGTGGGCATGATCGGCAGCCGGGTCGAGAGGCTGGAGGATCGGGACCTTCTCCGCGGCAAAGGCCGCTTCGTCGACGACGTCGTCCTGCCGAACATGCTGCACGCGGCCTTCGTGCGCAGCCCGCACGGCCACGCCGCGATCCGCGGCATAGCCAAAGCGCAGGCCGCCGCGCTCCCCGGCGTGCACGCGGTCCTCGCGCGGGAAGATCTGCTTCCTCATCTACGCAACGAGCGGCTCGTCGTCGGTCTTCCGAGCAAGAGCTACAAGCAGGACCTGAACCGCCCCGTGCTCGCGATCGACGAAGTGGTGCACGTCGGCGAGCCGGTGGCGATCGTGGTCGCCGACGACCGCTACGTCGCCGAGGACGGCGCCGCGCTGGTCGAGATCGAATACGATCCGCTGCCTGCGGTTGCCGACTGCCGCGCGGCGCTCGCGCCTGGGGCCCCGGTCGTGCACCGGGGCGCGCCGCACAATCTGCTGGCCGAATTCCGCATGGGCTACGGCGATGCCGATGCCGCGTTCGCCAAGGCGGCCCATGTGTTCAGCGAATCGCTATGGCAGCACCGCGGCGGCAGCCATTCGATCGAGTGCCGCGGCGCGGTCGCTGCCTACGACGCGATCGAAGACAGGCTCACTCTGTGGAGCTCGACGCAGATGCCGCACCAGGCGATGCGCCAGCTCTGCGACATGCTCGGCCGCGACGAGAACCGGGTGCGCGTCGTCACTCCCGACATCGGCGGCGGCTTCGGGCCCAAGCTCGTGTTCTATCCGGAGGACGTGGCGACCGCGCTCGCCGCGATCATCCTCGGCCGCCCGGTGAAGTGGATCGAGGACCGGCGCGAGCACTTCGTCGCGACGACGCAGGAGCGCGATCAGTACTGGGACGTCGAGATCGCCGTCGACCGAGATGCGCGCATCCTCGGGATCCGCGGGACGATCGTCCACGACCACGGTGCCTACACCGCCCGCGGCGTCAACCTGCCGCACAACTCGGCGGAGACGGTGCCGCTGCAGTACGACGTGCCGGCGTACGCGATGAACGTCAGGGTCGCCCTCACCAACAAGGTGCCCGTGACGCCGGTGCGCGGCGCCGGCCACCCTCAAGGGACCTTCGCGATCGAGCGCCTTCTCGATCGGGTCGCGCGCGAGCTGAAGGTCGACCGCGCCGAGGTGCGCCGGCGCAACCTCATCCCGCCGGAGAAGATGCCCTACAAGACGCGGCTCAAGGCGCGCGGCGGGCAGCCCGTGCTGCTCGACAGCGGCGACTACCCGAGGTGCCAGGCCGAGGCGCTCGCGCGCGCCGGCTGGAGCGATTTCCCGGCGCGCCAGCAGACGGCGCGCAAGTCGGGGCGCTACCTGGGGATCGGCATGGCCAACTACTGCAAGGGGACGGGCCGCGGGCCCTTCGAGTCGGCCACGGTGCGGATCGGCCCCTCCGGCCGGGTGCACGTGTATACGGGGGCGGCGGCGATGGGGCAGGGCACGAAGACGATGCTCGCGCAGGTCGTCGCGGAGCAGCTGGGCGCCGACCTCGCAAACGTCACCGTCACCACCGGCGACACGGCCGCGATCGCGCTCGGCCTGGGCGGGTCGAACAGCCGCCAGACGGTCATGGCGGGCTCCTCGGCGCACGTCGCCGCCGTGAAGGTGCGCGAAAAGACGCTCGCGATCGCGGCGCAGCTTCTCGAGGCGGCCGCGCAGGACCTGGAGATCGTCGGCGACCACGTGCGCGTGAAAGGCGTCCCGGACATGAAAGTCGGCCTCGCCATGGTGGCACGCGCGGTCGCGGGAACCGCCGGCTTCTCGCTGCCGCAAGGCATGGCGCCGGGCCTCGAGGCCACCGAGCAAATAGTCATCGACGACATGGCGCACGCGAACGGCACAGCGGTGGCCGAGGTCGAGGTCGACGTCGAGACCGGGCGCGTGGACGTGCTCAGGTTCGTCGCGGTGCACGACTGCGGCCGCATGGTGCACCCGACGCTGGTCGACGGCCAGATCGCGGGCGGCACGGCGCACGGGATCGGCAACGCGCTCTACGAGTGGATGGGCTACGATGCTGACGCGCAGCCCGTGACCACGACCTTCGCCGACTACCTGCTGGTCACCGCGACCGAGATGCCGCGCGTCGAGATCGCGCACCAGGAGTCGCCCTCGCCGCTCAACCCGCTCGGCGTGAAGGGCGTGGGCGAGTGCGGCGTCGTCCCGGTCACCGCCGCGGTCGCCTCGGCGGTCGAGGACGCGCTCTCGCCCTTCGGGGTGCGCATCGCACAGACGCCGATATTTCCGGCGCAGATCGTGAAGCTGATCGAGGAGGCGCGCCGATGAGACGACTGCTGATCGCGATGCTGCTCTCTGTTGTCGCGTCCGCCTTCGCCCAGGCGTACCCGAGCCGCCCGGTCAGGCTGGTCGTCCCTTTCGCGCCGGGCGGAAGCGCCGACCTGGTCGCGCGCCTGATCGGGCAGAAGCTGGGCGAGTCCTGGGGCCAGCAGGTCGTCGTCGAGAACAAGGGCGGCGGCAGCGGCATGATCGGCAACGACTTCGTCGCCAAGTCGGCGCCCGACGGCTACACGCTCACGGTCGGCACGATGGGGCCGTTCTCGGTGAACCCGACGCTGTTCGAGAAGATGCCGTACGACCCGGTGCGCGACTTCGCACCGATCACGCTGACCGGCATCGCCTCGCACGTGCTGGTCGCGAACCCGTCGGTGCCGCCGCGCACGGTGGGCGAGCTGATCGCGCTCGCGCGCGCGAAGCCCGGGCAGCTCACCTTCGCCTCGAGCGGCACCGGCAACGCCACGCACCTGACGTTCGAATTGTTCAAGTCGACGGCAGGCATCGATATCGTGCACGTGCCGTACAAGGGCGGGGGACCGGCGATGGCGGACCTCGTCGGCGGACAGGTCGCCTTCTCCTTCGCGAGCATGCCCTCCGCGCTGCCTTACGTGCAGGCCGGGCGCCTGCGCGCGATCGCCGTGGGTGGGGCGCACCGCTCGCCGCTCTTCCCGGAAGTGCCGACGGTGGCGGAGGCGGGCCTCGCGGGGTTCGTCTCGGAGGACTGGCAGGGCATCCTCGCGCCGGCGAAGACGCCCGCCGGGGTGGTCGCCAAGCTCAACGCCGACCTCGTGCGCGTGCTGCATACGCCCGAGATGAAGGCGAAGCTCGCCGGCGCCGGCTTCGACGTCAAGACCAGCACGCCGCGCGAGTTCGCGCACTTCATCCGCTCGGACACCGCGAAATGGGCGGCGATATTGCAGCGGTCGGGGACGAAGGCGCAGTAGAGATTTTTCGTCGGAGGACGACATGGCTGCGGAAGGCGGCACCAAGGGTTCGAAGCGGCAGGTCCATTATCGCGGCCTGCGCGAGTGGCTCCAGCAGGTCGACAAGATGGGCGAGCTCGCGCGCGTGAGCGGCGCGCACTGGGACACGGAGATGGGCGCGCTCACGCACATGCTCACCGAGAAGAGCGGCGGCGCGGCGCCCGCGCTGCTCTTCGACGACGTGCCCGGCTACCCGAAGGGCTTCCGCACGCTCTACGGGCATTTCTCCTCGATCGGGCGCGTCGCGCTCACGCTCGGGCTGCCGCTCGGGTACGAGCGCAAGGTCGACATCGTCAAGGCGTATTACGAACGCACGCGCGAGATGAAACCGATTCCGCCGCGGGTCGTCAAGGACGGGCCGATCCTGCAGAACATGCTCGAAGGTGACGCCTGCGACGTGCTCAGATTTCCCGTGCCGCGCCACCACGAGGCCGACACGTCGCGCTTCATCGGCACGGCCGACTGCGTGATCACGCAGGACCCGGACGCGGGCTGGTTCAACCTTGGCGCGTACCGCTCGCAGGTCTACGACGGCAGGACGATCGGCTGCCAGATCACCGAGGGCAAGCACGGCCGCATCCACCGCGACAAGTACTTCGCGCGCGGCCAGCCGATGAAGGTCGTCATTCTCTGCGGGCAGGACCCGCTGCTTTTCATGCTCGCCGGAATTCCCGTCCCCGAGATCAGCGAGCTCGACATCGCCGGCGGCATCCGCGGCGAGCCGATCGACGTCATCCGCGGGCCTTACACCGGCTTTCCGATCCCGGCCGACTGCGAGATCGCGATAGAAGGCGAGACGGTCCCCGGCCAGGTCAGGCCCGAGGGTCCGTTCGGAGAATGGATGGGCTACTACTCCGACGACACGCAGCCGCGCCCCTACGTCAACGTCAAGACGATCCTCTACCGCAACGACCCCATCCTGTGCTGCGCGCCGCAGCACAAGCCCGTCGACGAGACCGGGCTCTTGAAGGGGATCGGCGGCGCCGCGGAGATCTGGCGCTCGCTCGAGGCCTGCGGCATCCCCGACGTGCTCGGCGTGTGGAATCACGAGGGCGCGCCGGCGACGCGCTTCACCGTGATCCAGATCCGCCAGCGTTACCCGGGGCATGCACGGAATGCGTTGCATGTCGCGTCGAACTGCCTGGGCGGCGCCTACGCGGGCAAGTGGACCGTGGTGGTCGACGAGGACATCGACGCGGGCGACCTCGACCAGGTGCTGTGGGCGATGAGCACGCGCTTCGATCCCGCGAGCGACATCGACCTGATCCAGAAAGCGTGGGCGTCGAAGCGCGATCCGCTGTACCTCCCGGGGAATTTCAACAACCGGATCCTGATCGACGCGTGCATCCCTTACGAGAAGAAGCTCGCGGGCACTTTCCCGAAGGTCGTCGACGTCAGCGCCGAGCTGCGCGCGAAGCTCAAGGCGAAGTTCGGACAGCTCTTCCGCACGCCGCGATGAAATGGATCCTGGTTGTACTCGCCGCGCTGTCGCTCGGCGCCCAGGCGCAGTCCTTCCCGTCGAAGCCGGTGCGCTTCATCGTCCCGTTCCCGCCGGGCGGTCCGACCGATATCATCGGCCGCCTGGCGGCCGAGGGCCTCACGCAGGCCTGGAACGTGCAGGTCGTCGTCGACAACCGCCCGGGCGGCGCCGGCAACATCGGCATGGAGCAGTGCGCGAAATCGCCGGCCGACGGCTACACGATGTGCGTGATCTCTATCGCCCAGAGCATCTCGCCCGCGATCTACCCCAAGCTCGGCTTCGACCCGGTCGCGGATTTCTCGCACGTTGCCCTGCTCGTGACGCTTCCGAGCCTGCTCGTCGTGCATCCTTCGGTGCCGGCGAAGAACGTGAAGGAGCTGATCGCCTACGCGAAGGCGCGGCCGGGGAAGCTGAACTACGCCTCCGGCGGCAGCGGCACCAGCTCGCACCTGCTGATGGAGATGTTCAACCTGCGCGGCGGCATCAGCATGGTGCAGGTCCCGTACAAGGGAACGGGGCCTGCGCTGATCGACCAGGTCTCCGGGCTCATCGAGGTGGCGTTCAGCACGGCCGTCGCCGCGCTGCCGTACGTGCAGTCGGGCCGATTGCGGGTGCTCGCCGTGTCGACGCGGGAGCGCCTTCCGACCCTGCCCGAGGTGCCGACCATAGCCGAGTCGGGCCTGAGCGGCTTCGACGGCGGCTCGTGGCAGGGCGTGGTGATGCCGGCGGGCGCGCCGCGCGATATCGTCGACGCGGTCAACGGCGCATTGGTCAGGACATTGAACGCGCCCGGCGCGAAGGCGAAAATCCTGGCCATGGGCGGCATTGTCGCGCGCGACACGCCCGGGCAATTCGCGGCGTTCATGAAGTCGGAGACCGAGAAATGGGCGCAGGTGGTGAAAGCGGCCCACGTGAAGATCGAGTGAGGCGCCGATGACCGACCTCTCCGAGGTCAAGGCGGGCGGCCCGGCGATCGGCACGGCGATGCCGCGGGTCGAGGACGCGCGTCTGCTGCAGGGCCAGGGGCAGTACGCCGCGGACCTACGCGGCGAGAACATGCTGCACGCGGTCATCGTGCGCAGCGCGGTCGCGCACGGCCAGCTGCGCGGGATCGACGCCTCGAAAGCGGTCGAGCTGCCCGGCGTGCGTCTGATCCTGACCGCGGCCGACGTCGCGGGCGCCTCGAAGGGCACGGTCCCGAAGATCCCGATGCGGCAGGACAAGAAAGTCTCGCTCGACGCCTTCCTTCAGCCCGTCATCGCGCTGGACAAGGTGCGCTATGTCGGCGAGCCGGTCGCCGTCGTGCTCGCCGAGACGCCCGCGCAGGCGCAGGACGGCGCCGACGCCGTCGAGCTCGACATCGAGCCGCTGCCCGCGGTGACCGACGCGGCGGCGGGCCAGCGCGCGGTGACCGTGACCGCCGTCCGCGGCGACGCCGACGCGGCGTTCGCAAGCGCCCCTTACACGCGCAAGGAGAAGCTGTGCACGCACCGGCACACCGCCATGCCGATCGAGACGCGCGGCCTGCTGGCGGAGTGGGACCCGGCCGGGACCCGGCTGAGGCTCTCCGGCGCGGCGAAGGTCCCGTTCATGAATCGCGGGATCCTCGCCCGGCTGTTCGAGATGAGCGAGACCGACGTCGAACTCGTCGAAGGCGACACCGGCGGATCCTTCGGCGTTCGCGGCGAGTTCTACCCGGAGGACTTCCTCGTCCCGTTCGCCGCGCGGCAGGCGCGGCGCCGGGTGAAGTGGATCGAGACCCGGGGCGAGCACTTCATGGCGACGAACCACTCGCGCGAGGCGGAGTGCGAGCTGGAGATCGCGTGCAGCCGAGACGGCACGATCCTCGCGATGCGCGGGCGCGGGCACACCGACGTCGGCGCGTACGTGCGCACGAACGGCACCACTCCGGCGGTCAACATGGCGCAGGTGTCCTCGGGGCCCTACCGCATCCCGCACGTGCGCATGGAGGTCGCGGTAATGCTCACGAACAAGACGCCGTCGGGCACCTACCGTGCGCCGGGGCGCTTCGAGACGGACTTCTTCCGCGAGCGCCTGTTCGACCTGGCCGCCGCGGACCTCGGCATCGATCGCGCCGAGTTCCGGCGCCGCAATCTCGTGTCGCGTGGGGAGATGCCGTACCCGCTGGCCGAGTGCACGCCGATCGGCGGCAAGACCGCGTGCGACAGCGGCGACTACCAGAGCACGCTCAACCGCTGCCTCGAGGAATTCGGCTGGCGGGACAAGCTGCGGCTGAACGGCAAACTGATCGAGGGCGCGCGCCTGGTCGTCGAGAGCGACGGCAGCATCTCGGTGTACACCGGCTCGTCGGCGAACGGCCAGGGGCTGGCGACCGTCTTCACCCAGATCGCAGCCGACGCGCTCGGCATCCCCGTGTCGCGCATCCGCGGCGTGTTCCACGGGACGACGACGTACGTCAAGGAGGGCCGCGGCTCGTTCGGCTCGCGCGCCACGGTGATGGGCGGATCGGCGATCGTGACGGTCGCCAAGCAGCTGCTCGAGCGCATCCGCGGCGAGGCCGCGCAGCGGCTCGGCTGCCGCGCCGAGGAAGTGCGCATCGTGGAGGGCGAGCGCGCCGTCGCGCGGGGCGGCCGCTCGATCGCGCTCGGCGAGCTCGAGGGGTTGTCCGAGGAAGGGACCTTCGTCAATAACAGGCGCACCTACAGCTACGGCGCGCACGCCGCGCATATCGCCGTCGATGCGGCGACCGGGTGCATCGAGATCATCGACTACGTCGCCGTGGAGGACGTGGGGCGCATCGTCAATCCGGCGACCTTGCACGGCCAGACCCTGGGCGCGATCGTGCAGGGGCTGAGCGGCGTGCTGCACGAAGGCCTCGTCTACGACGCGGAGGGCCAGCTCCTCACCGGGTCGTTCCTCGACTACTCGATGCCTGTCGCGCGCGACTTCCCGCAGCTCCGGGCGTTCGCGATGGAGGAGCAGCCCTCGCCCAACAATCCGCTGGGCGCGAAGGGCGCGGGCGAGGGCGGCATCATCCCGGTAGGCGGCGTGATCGCCAACGCGCTCGCGGCGGCGCTGGTCTCGCTCGGCGTGCAGCCGCGCGAGCTGCCGCTGACTCCCTCGCGCGTCTGGGAGATGATTCGCCGGAGCGGGGCGACCGCATGAAGAAGACATGGATCTTCGCGATCGTCGCGGCGCTCGCCGCGCTGCCGCTCGCCGCCGCCGAATACCCGGCGAAGCCGTTGCGCCTGATCGTGCCTTTCGCCCCCGGCGGCGGCAACGACGTCCTGGCGCGGCTCATCGCGACCGAGCTGGGCGCAGGCCTTTCGCAGCAGACGCTCGTCGAGAATCGTCCCGGCGCCGCCGGCGTCACCGCGACCGAATCGGTCGCGAAGGCCCCGGCGGACGGCTACACGCTGCTCCTCGGGTTCGTGGGGCCGCTCGCGATCTCGCCCGCCCTGGGGAAGCTGCCCTACGATCCGCTCGGCGATTTCACGGGGCTCGGCCTGCTCGCGAGCTCCTACCACATTCTGGTGGTCAACCCGGCGGTGCCTGCGCGCTCGCTGAAGGAACTGGTCGAGCTGGCGAAGCACGAGCCCGGCAGGCTCAACTACGCGTCGAGCGGCACCGGCGCCAACCTGCATCTCATGACGGAGCTGCTCAAGAACATGACCGGCATCGATATCGTGCACGTTCCCTACAAAGGCGCCGGTCCCGCCGCGAGCGCGGTGCTTGCGGGCGAGGCCCAGATCCTGTTCGGCTCGATCGCGTCGACGCTCGCCTACGTGCGCGCCGACCGCCTGGTCGCGCTCGCGGTCACCAGCCCCGCGCGCTCGCCGCTCGCCCCGGAGGTGCCCACGCTCGCCGAGAGCGGCATCGAGGGGGTCGACGTGCCGTCGTGGTACGTGCTGCTCGTGCCGGCGCGCACGCCTGCCGAGCCCGTGGGGCGGCTGCGCGCCGAGTTGGCGCGCATCGCCGCGAAACCGGGCTTCCGCGAGCAGCTCGCGCGCCAGGCGATCGAGGTGCGCATAATCGCGCCGGACGAGTATGCCGCGTTTCTGAGGAGGGAGATCGACAAGTGGAGCGGCGTCGTGCGCGCGAACGGCATCAAGGTGGATTGAGGATGAGGCTGCTCGCCGCCCTCGCCGCCGCCTCCGTCGTCGCCGGTCCGGCGTCGGCGCAACAGTCGTTTCCGGCGAAGCCGATCCGCTTCATCGTCGCGTTCGCGCCCGGCGGAATCGCGGACACGATCGGACGCACCATCGGTCAGAAGCTCACCAACCGGGTCGGCCAGCCGGTGATCGTCGAGAACCGCAGCGGAGCGGGCGGGGCGCTGGCCGCGAAAGTGGTCGCGCAAGCACAGCCCGACGGCTATACGCTGCTCGTGACCACGACCGCCATCGCGGTGAACGCGAGCGCGTCCAAGGAAGCCGTCGACCCCGTCGTCCAGCTCACGCCGGTCGCCATCGCCGCCAGCACGCCGACGATTTTCGGGGTGCACGGCTCGGTAAAGGCCAAAAACCTGATGGAATTTGTCCGCGACGTCAAAGGCGCGCGCTTCACCTATTCGTCGGCCGGCGTCGGCACCACCCAGCATCTCACCGGCGAGTACCTGTTCAGGATGCGACGCACGTGCCGTTTCAAGGCGGCACGCAGGTGAACACCGCGGTGGTCGCAGGGGAGGTCGACGTCGCTTCGACCACCCTGCCGACAGCATTCGCCTACATCAGGCAAGGGACGATGCGAGCGATCGCTGTGGCGAGCCACGCGCGCATGCGGCTGCTTCCGGAAGTGCCGACGCTCGCCGAATCCGGTTTCCCCGATTTCGAGGATCGCTCGTGGATCGCGTTCTTCGCGCCCGCGAACACGCCCGCGCCGGCGGTCCTCGTCCTCAACGACGAGATCGACCGGGCCTTGCACCTGCCCGAGGTACGGGAGCGCCTGTCGACGATCGGTCTCGACCCCCAGACGCTTTCGCAGGGCGAGTTTGCCGAGTACGTGAAAAGCGAGATGGCCAAGTGGGCCGGAATCATCAAGGCGACCGGCGTCAGACCCGATTGACGGCCCGGTCGAGGAGCGGCAGGCCAAATCCGATCAGACATCTCGCGCGAATTATCGCCGATTGAAGCCGGTCAGTCCGCGTTTTGCGACACCGCATCTCCCCACGGCGACATGATCTCGGTGCATCCCATGTTCACGTCGCCCTCCCTCAGCACCGCGGCCGGAACGGCGAAGGAGTAGGGGAAGCACAGACGCCGCGCGGTCTCGGTGGGAAACGCGGCCTTCAGGGCAGCAAGGGCATCGGCGGGGAGCGCCGTGTCGGCGATGACCGGAAGGCTGCCGCTCATGTCGATGCGCGGGGCGTGGAAGGCGTCTTCCAGGCTCATGCCGTGGTCGATCAGGAACGATCCGATCTGGAGCACCGTGCCGACGATCTTGCGGCCGCCGGAGGCGCCGAGGGCGAAGCGGCGGCCGTCGGGGGCTTCGCCGACGGTCGGGCAATAGTTTCCCAGGCAGCGCTTGCCGGGAGCGAGAGAGTTGGGCTTCCCCGGCTCGGGGTCGAACCACATGATGCCGTTGTTGAGCGGGATGCCAGTCGAGGGCGAGACGACGCGCGAGCCGAAAACGGAAAGCAGCGTCTGCGTCACGGCGCAGAGGTTGCCCGCGCGGTCGACGACGCTGAAGTGGGTGGTGCAGCCCTCCCTGTCGCCTGAGCTCTGGAGGCGCGCGCGCCAGGCTTCCTGGAGCGCCGTTGCGTATTCGACGTAATGGGGCTTTGCCGACTTGGAGAGGATCCCCAGCGCGTGCGCGAGCGCGGGGCCGCCGGTCAGGTCGGGCGCGGCGAGGATGCGGCCGCCGCGGTAGGAGACGGCGAGCGGCTCGACGATGCTCGCGCGGTAGGCGGCGAGGTCTTCGAGCGAGAGCGAGCCGCCTTTGTCGCGCACGTCGATCGCGAGCGCAGCGCCGACGTCGCCGCCGTAGAGCGCTCGCGGGCCTTCGCGGCCGAGGATTTCCAGCGTCGAAGCGAGCTTCTTCTGGTCGAGATGCTTCTCGGTGAAGGCGGTCCAGCTGCCGAGCGGCGGCCACTGCCCGTCCTCGAGGAAGAGCGCCGCGGCGTCGCGGTCGCGCGCGAGCGAGCGCGCGGCCGAGGCGATCATGAGCCCGGCGTACCAGTCGACGAGCATGCCCTCGCGGGCGAGGGCGATCGCGGGGGCGACCAGCTCGCGCCAGCTCGCGCGGCCGAACTTCCCGTGCGCGAGCGCTATGCCTGCGACGACGCCGGGCACCGCGACGGCGGTCGCCCCTTCGACGTTCCGGTCGTCCTTGACGAGCGGCCAGGCGAAGAGATCGGCGTCCTTGCCGCGGCCGGTGATCGGGTAGTCGGCGGGAGCTAGCGTGCGCGGTGAGCGCATGCCGTAGTCGACGACGTACGCCTTCTTTTCGGCCGCGCGCCACAGCACCATGCAGCCGCCCGCCGCGAGGCCGCTCATCCACGGCTCGAGCACCCCGATCGCGAACGAGACGGCGACCGCGGCGTCGACCGCGTCGCCGCCGGCTTCCAGAACTGCAGCGCCGACCTCGGAGGCGCGCCGGTGCGCCGAGGCGACCACGCCGCCGCGCGTCGGCACGACGCGCTTCCTGACGAGCTGCGAGTTGGAGAAGTTGTCGATCAAGCTAGGCGGCGTGCTCGAGCGCGTGCCTCGCTACCTCGGCGTGGGTCGCGAACCAGACGCCGCCTTGCAAGCCCTTCGCGTGGCGGATCAACTCGTCGACGATCCACAGGCGCGAGCGGTAGCCGATGACATGCGGATGCATGGTGAGCTGGAAGACGCCGCCCTCGAGGAAGGCCGCGTCGAGCTCGCGCCTGAAGATATCGAACACACCGTCTGGTGGCGTGTAAGGCCGCAGCGCCGCGAAGCGGTTCATGTTGAAGTACACCGCGTCGTCCCGGATCCACTCCACCGGCAGCTCGACCACGCCGGTCGGCCTTCCGTCCATGAGGAGCTCGTAGCAGTCCACGTCGGCCATGAGCGAGGAGTCGTAGAGCAGGTTCATTTCCTTGGTGATGGCGAGGGTGTGCGGGCTGAAGTCCCAGGAGGGCGTGCGAATGCCCACGGGGCGCACGCCGGTGATTCGCTCAAGGACGTCGGCGGAGCGCTTCTGCAGCTCGCGCTCGGCCTTGCGCGGGAGAACAGAGTTCCGCTCGTGGATCCAGCCGTGGATCGCCACCTCGTGCCCCTCGGCGACGACGCGCTTCTGCTCCTCCGGGTAGAGCAGCGCCGTCACTGCCGGGACGAAGAATGTCGCCCTGATATCGTGCTCCTTCAGCAGCTTTAGGATCCGCGGAACGCCCTGTCGGCTGCCGTACTGGCCCTGCGAGAGCCGGCCGATCGACTCTCCCGCCTCGCGGAGCTCATTGGTCTCGTGGTCGGAGTCGAACGAGAACGCGACCGCGCAGCGCGCGCCGCCGGGCCACCGCTTCGGCCTGAGCGGCCGCCCGGCGCGCACGCGGTCGACGATCCCGCGCCAGCGCTTCTCCGGCCACAGCCAAGGCCTCGCCTTTTTCACTTCGCCGTCCCCGAGGAAATCCTCTTCGCCAGACCATTGATCAACGCCGATTCCTTCGCGACGAACTTCGCGAACTCCGCAGGCGGCATGCCGACCGCCTCCAGCCCCTGAGCGTCGAACTGCCTGCGCACCTCGGGGTCGGCGAGCGCCTTCACCGTCGCGGCGTGGATGCGCGCCATGAGGTCGGGCGAGGCTCCGGCGGGCAGCCACAGGCCGAACCAGTTGACGATGTCGAAGTCGCGAAAGCCGGCCTCCTGCATCGTCGGCACCTCCGGCAGGCCCTTCCAGCGCTTCGCGCCGGTGAGCGCGAGCACGCGCACCCGGCCCGCTTGCGCGTGCTGCACGGCGAGCTGCGTGCCCACGAAGAACAGGTCGACGCGTCCGGCGAAGAGATCGCTGATCGCCTCGGCGACGCCGCGGTACTGCACGCCGACGATGTCGGCACCGGAGAGCGACTTCATCAGCTCCGCCGGGATGTGGCTCGCGGTGCCGATGCCGGCGGAGCCGTAGTTGAGCCTGCCGGGATTCTTTTTCGCGAGATCGACGAGATCGGCGACGCTTTTCGCAGGCGAATTCTCCGGCACGATCAGCGCCTGACCGAAGTTCTGCGCCGCGAGCGTGACGTGCGAGAAGTCACGCACCGGGTCGAAGGGCACGTTCTCGTTGAAGGGCGGCGTGTTGACGTGCGAGGCCGTGGTGAAGAGCCAGACATGGCCGTCAGGCGCCGCCTTCGCCACGTAGGTCGTGCCGACCACGCCGCCGGCGCCGGCGCGGTTCTCGACGATCACCGGCTGGCCGAGGATCGCGCCGAGGGTTCCGTTGATCATGCGCAGGATGAGGTCCGGCGGTCCGCCGGGCGGCGAGGGGACCACGGCGTGGATCGGCTTCGAGGGCCAGGCGGGCTGGGCGAGCGGCGATGCCGCTAGAAGGAGTCCGGCGAGGAACAAGCAAAACCGGATCATTCGATTTTCACCCACGATTTCTCCTTTGCCGATTTCAGGATTGCCTCCAACACGGCGACATTGTGCATCTCGTCGCCGCCGGGGACGGCGATCGGCCGCCGCGCGAGCGCGCTTTCGGCGAAGCGCTCGAGCTCGGCGCGCTCGGTGCTGCCGGCGGGGAAGCCGATAGTTTGCGGCTGTTCTTTCCTCGTCACGTCCTTGGCATTGATCAAACAAACCTTCATTTGCCAGGTCGTCAGGTGCTCGACGTCTCCCACCTCGACCCAGCCTTTCGAGCCGAATACCTGCAGGCGCCACGTCTCGGCGGTGGCCACGACGGTGCCCAGGTAGCCGGTCGCGCCGCCGCGGAAGCGGAAGAGCATCGAGGTGGTGTCGTCGGTGCCGTAGTCCTGCGCAAGGCGCAGGCTCTGCGCGGAGACGGCGTCGATGGGACCGGCGAGATAGAGCATCGCGTCCACGACGTGTACGCCGCGACCGGTCATACCGCCGGCGGGCGCCTCGTCGGGGTCGTGGCGCCAGTGTTCGCGCGCGAAGCGGTAGACGCTCGGGCCGCAGAAATTGCCTTCGAGGTGCAGGAGCTTCCCCAGCCGCCCGTCGGCCAGCATCGCCTTCATCTCGCGCAGCGCCGGCTGGAAGCGCCAGTTGTAGCCGACGGCGAGCGTCACCTTGCTTCCGGCGCACGCCGCGACCGCTCGCCCGGCCTCCTCGAGCGACAGGCCGAGCGGCTTCTCGACGAACACGTGCTTGCCGGCCTTCGCCGCGGCGACGATCTCCTCGCAGTGCCGCGAGTGGGGGGTGGTCAGTACGACGGCGTCGACGTCGTTTTTCAGCAGTTCTTCGTAGCTTCCGAGAAGCGCAATGCCGTGCCGCCTGCAGAATTCTTCAGCCCGGGCGGGCGTGCGCGTCGCGCCGGCGACGAAGCGAATGGTGTCGCTGCCCTCCACCGAGCGCACGAGGTTCTGCCCCCAGTTGCCGATGCCGACGATCGCCGCGCGAAGCATGCGTGCATGATACCGTCGCTGGCGGAGGCGGGAGGTCGACGCTCCCACAGCGCCGCTCAGTCCTTCGCATTCCGCATGCTGACGAACACGAAATGCGAGACGGCGTCCCAGGCGTTGTGGATGGCGATGAAAAGGAGAAGGAGCGCGGCGCCGCCGACGCCGAACAGAGCTTCCCCGGTATGAGATGAAGCCCAGAATGCCGAGAGCGTGAGTGTTGCATACGCCGCCAACGGCAGAACAATGTGGAACAGCCAGTCCTCGAATTCAGCTTTGTATGCCCGCTGCACTCGGATGCGCCGCGCTACCACGACTGCGTAGACTGTTCCGCAAAGACCGACGACACCCCAAAGCACTGCAGCGGGCGTGACGGTCTCCCAAGGAATACGTACGAGTGCGGCCAGGAGCAGCGCGGTGCCGAAATGCACGATTGTCGGCGTCGCGAATGCCGCGCCCGCCTCGGGCGCGCCCAGGTGCGGTTTCTCGGCGATGAGGGTCAGGACAACGAACTGCAGGCCGATCAGCGCAGCGGCAGCGCCACCGACAATGACGTAAAAACTCTCCCACTCGGCGAACTCTGACATGTCATCCCCTTTTCCCTTTGGTTGACCTATTGTTCCCGTACCTTCAGAACCGCTCGAACCGGTATGCGAGCTCGGGGCCGCCCTTGCCTTCGTAGGCGAGCTGGGCCACGAGCATCGTGAACGGCTCGGTATAGCGGGCGATCCGCAAAGGCCCGGCGTCCACCGGATCGAAGCCGACGTCGCGGATCAAGCCGGCTGCCACTTCCTTGCCGCGCCGGTCGTCGCTACAGTACAGCAGGCTCGGCCGCTTCGCCTTGCGCCGCGCTTCATAGACGTCGAAGAACACTTCGCTCGGGACGGTCCCGAATGAAGTGTTGACGCGAGCTTTGGGAATCCTTTTCGCCAGCTCCTCCGCTCCCGACGAGGTATGGGCCACGACGAGCTCGGTGTTGTCCTCGTTCATCGGCATTGAGCAGGTCACGACGACCTTTCCCGACAGGTCGCCCGCCTGTTTCAGAACGTCGTCGAACCGCAGCCAGTGCACGGCCAGCAATAACGCATCCGCGTCCTGCGCCGCCTCGCGCGGCGTGCCGGCTCGCGCCTTGCCTCCGGCCTCGCGTGCAAGCCGCTTGAGCTTCTGCTCGCTGCGGGCGTAGCTGAAGACCACTTCGTGTCCGGCCCGGGCGAAGATGATTCCCAGCTTGCCGCCCATCAATCCGGAACCCAGGATGCCAATTCGCATGCTGCCCTCCTAAGGGGATGTTGTAGATCGAGCACGATCATGAAGTAGCTCACGAGGATGACCGCGAGCACGGGCATGCGCTGAGCCATGTTTGATCCCCAATCGATTTCGACGCTATTCAGGGTCGTATCCCGGCCTCTTATAGAGCGTGTCCCACTTGTCTTGGATGTCCGGCTTATAGACTTTCTCGGTCCAATCTTCCGGTTTCACTTCTTCGTACGCCAGCGAAACCGACTCCTCTCCGTAACGCAGAACGGCCATGACGTCTTTGACGATTTCCTCGGTGAGGCGAGTCTTCTGCTGTTCTGATTTCCCGGGCCACAGTTTAACGATCACATGAGGCATCGTTGTCTCCTGACTGTCGTCTTACGGCCGTAGCAGCGTCTTGATGGCGCGGCGCTCGTCCATCGCGCGGTAACCCTCCGCCACCTGCTCGAGCGGCAAGGTCAGGTCGAAAACCTTTCCGGGGTCGACCTTGCCGTTCAACACAAGGTCGATCAGCTTCGGCAGAAACCGGCGCACCGGTGCCGGGCCGCCGTGGAGGTGGACGTGCGCGAAGAAAAGTTCCTGCCCCTCGAGCTGGACGCCGTGCGGGACGCCGACATAGGAGACGTACCCGCCTTTGCGCGTAGAGCCGATCGCCTGCTTCATCGACTCCTGGGTGCCGACGCACTCCAGCACCGCATCGGCGCCGATTCCCTTGGTCAGATCCTTGATGCGAGCCACGCCCTCGTCGCCGCGCTCGGTCACGATGTCGGTCGCGCCGAACCCGCGGGCGAGCTTCTGCCGCGCCTCGTGACGGCTCATCGCGATGATCCTTTCGGCGCCCATCTGCTTGGCGGAGAGCACGCCGAGGAGGCCGACCGCCCCGTCCCCGACTATGGCGACCGTCATACCGGGTTTTACATTCGCCGCCTCGGCGGCGAACCAGCCTGTGCCGAAGACGTCCGAGGTCGACAGCAGGCTGGGAATCATGTCCTTGGAGGGCACTCCGGGCGTCGCCACTAGGGTGCCGTCCGCGAGCGGGACGCGCAGCGCGGGCGCCTGCGCGCCCCCGACGAACTCGGCGTGCTGGCAGGACGATTGGTAGCCGGCCCTGCAAATGGGACAGGTGTTATCGGAGGCGAAGAACGAACCGATAACGAACTGGCCGGGCTTGACCGAGGTGACCTCGCGCCCGACTTCCTCGACGATGCCGCAGTACTCGTGGCCCATCGGGCTCGGCTCCGCCGCCGGGTTGAAGCCGCGGTAGGGCCACAGGTCGGATCCGCATACGCACGTGGCCGACATCCTGATGATCGCATCCGTCGGCCGGAGGATTTTCGGCTCCGCGCGTTCCTCGAAACGCACATCGCGCGGGCCGTACAGAACAGCTCCTTTCATTTCAATCCTCCCGCGGCCGGTTGTACTGGTCGTCCGTGACCTTCTCCATCCAGTCGACGACCTTGCCGTTGAGCTCTTCCTGGATGGCGAGATGGGTCATGGAAGTCGTGGGCGATGCGCCATGCCAGTGCTTCTCGCCGGGCGGACACGAGATCACGTCGCCCGGCCGGATCACCTTGATCGATCCGCCCCACCTCTGCACGAAGCCGCAGCCGGAGGTGACGATGAGCGTCTGGCCGAGGGGATGCGTGTGCCAATTGCTGCGCGCGCAGGGCTCGAACGTGACATAGGCGCCGCTCGCGCGTGCCGGTCCGGGCGCCTTGAAAAGCTGGTCGATGCGCACCGTGCCGGTGAAATACTCGGCCGGTCCTCGGGCGGAGCGCTGTGATCCGTTGCGTTTGATATCCATTTGCGAAAGTCCTCTCGTTCAGTGCTGACAAGATAGCAACTGGGACGCCTGCTGATTAGATGGCACAATTCGCATGGGCTTATGAGATGGATTCATGAATGCCGCGCCAGAACGTTAACGACCTGCTCGCCTTTCTCGCCGTCGCGCGGGAACGAAGCTTCACCAAGGCGGCCGCCAAGCTGGGGGTCTCGCAATCGGCGTTGAGCCACACCCTACGAGGGCTGGAGGCGCGACTCGGCCTGCGCTTACTCACTCGCACGACGCGCAGCGTCTCGCCGACCGAGGCGGGCGAGCGTCTGCGCCAGACCGTGGGCCACCGCTTCGAGGAGATCGAGGCCGAGCTGGAATCGCTGAGCGAGCTTCGCGAGAAGCCCGCCGGCACCATCCGCATTTCGGCCGGCGAGCATGCGGTGAATACAGTCCTCTCGCCCGCCTTGGCGAAGTTCCTGCCGCAGTACCCGGACATCAAGGTCGAGATCACGATCGACCACGGCCTGATCGACATCGTCGCCCAACGTTACGACGCCGGCGTACGGTCCGGCGAGCAAGTGGCGAAGGACATGATCGCAGTCCGTATCGGACCGGACATGCGCATGGCGGTCGTCGGTGCGCCGCCGTATTTCGCGAAGCGATCCCCACCGAAGAAGCCGCAGGACCTGACCGAGCACAACTGCATCAATCTGCGCCTGCCGACCCATGGCGGTTTGTATCCCTGGGAGTTCGAAAAAGGCGACCGTGAACTGAAGGTGCGCGTCGATGGCCAGCTCGTCTTCAACGGCCCCACCCAGATGCTCAATGCGGCGCTGGCGGGATTGGGCTTGGCCTATGTGCCGCAGGACTTGGCGCAGCCTTATCTGGACGGCGATCTTCTCACCCGGGTGCTTGAGGACTGGTGCCCTCCGTATTCGGGATACCACCTCTACTACCCGAGCCGACGCCAGTCCTCGCCGGCGTTCGCTCTGCTGGTCGAGGCGCTGCGCTACCGGGATTGACGCGCCGGCGCGAGCTCTGGCGCTTCGCGAGGATTTCGGCAACTTGCCGGATCTTCTCAACCGGTTTATGTTGGGCACCGCGCCGATCTCATTAACACGCGAGGCATCCCGTGGAAGAACATCGCAAAGACACATCCGTACTCGCCCATATCGAACGCCTGGTGGCCGAAGAGCACCGGCTTTTCGGGCAGAAATCCCTCGATCCCGAACGCAGCAAGCGTCTCGCCGACGTGCAGGTCGAATTGGACCAGTGCTGGGACCTGTTGCGGCAGCGGCGAGCCTTGCGCGAAACCGGAGGTGACCCGTCGCAGGCGCATGCGCGTTCGCCCGAGGTGGTCAAGAAATACCTCGGCTGAAATGAGCGCCGAGCCCTACCGCTCCCCGACGCTCCAGGCGCGCCGCGCGCAGATGTTCCCGGTTCTCGCGGACGAGGAGTTGGCGCGCCTGCCGCGGTTCGGTGAGCCGCGACGCTACGCGGACGGCGAATGCCTGTTCGAGACCGGCAAGACCAGCCCGGACGAGAAGGGCTTCGTCACGACCGGCGGCGGGCGCCTGCCGCTCGAGACCAGCGTGCCCGGCGTGTTCGCGATCGGCGACGTGCGCGCGGGATCGGTCAAGCGCGCCGGCGGGGTCCCACCTCTTCGAACCCGCCTCGAGCGGCCGCTCCAAGTGCCGCGGCTGCGCTCAAGGCATCGAGCGTGCAGAGCTGCGTTTCGGCGAGCGCCTGTCCAATCCCTTTGGCGAGGGCGAGATGACCCTGTGGTTCCATCCGGCGTGCGCGGCCTACAAGCGGCCGGAGCCGCTGCTTCAGGCCCTGGTGGAAACGTCCGCGAACCTGCCCGACCGGGAGAGCCTTGAGCGCGCGGCGCGCGCGAGCCTCGCGCACCGGCGCCTCCCGCGGATCGACGGCGCCGAGCGCTCGCCGGGCGCGCAGGCGAAGTGCCGCAGCTGCCGCGAGCCCATCGCGCGCGGGAGCTGGCGCATCCGGCTCGTCTTCTACGAAGAGGGGCGCTTCGTTCCGGGAGGTTTCGTGCACCTCGACTGCCGCAAGGCGTACTTCGAGATCGACGACGTCTTGGATCGCGTGCTCCGCTTCAGCCGGGACTTGAGCGCTGACGAACGCGAGGAATTGAGGCGCGCGTGCGATTAAAAGATGAGACCGACGCCCGCCAGGTTCCATCCGTCGTTGGACGCGTCCTTGCTGATTCCGAGCTTGCGTCCGTGCGAGTGGTGGCGGTATTCGACGAAGACCCGGCTCGACAGATCGTACCCGAGCGAGGCGTCGAAATCCCAGT
>Ga0209239_1000426_pt1 | contig 23893 bp, 21 predicted proteins | sample GraSoi013_2_20cm_FD_185824 | JGI IMG/M metagenome (GOLD analysis project Ga0209239, IMG submission 185824) | Grasslands soil microbial communities from the Angelo Coastal Reserve, California, USA - Sample 10_02_2013_2_20cm (SPAdes) (version 2) | ecosystem: Environmental > Terrestrial > Soil >...
AGTGGAGGCCTAATGTCAGCGACAGTTCGACTTCGACAGTTTCCATAAACTACGACCCCTGAGGCACGGCGAGGTCGTCGAAAATCAACTCTAGCGTATACCTGTACAGACTGGTGTCCAAGAAGCCCCCGAATTTAGGAGAATCTAGAAGGGTTTCGAACACAGAGAATGGATTCGCTGTAGTTCTCAAGCGAATCCGGGCGGGCCCACCAAAGGGACAGACTGATCTCGAGGATTTGAACCGTTTTCGGTATAAGTCCGCCCAGCCCTTCGCTCAGAAAGGAAAAATCGGACTCGAACCCGTACAGGTTCTAGCCCGGGCGGGCCGACCAAAATTTCCAGCGAGTCTTTTTCATATCGGGCCTTGGGACAATTCTAGTAACACAACGACCGAGCCTAAGCTACATTTCAAATTAGCCTTGGCCCGCGCTCAAATTCTAGCCCTTGCAACCTCCTAAGAGGTGATTATGGGAGATTCTGGTAAAGCCAGGCGAGACCCGAACTTCACTTCAGGCGAACTTGCAACGCGCTTACATGGTATCGCTATGAAAATAGGATACACCCGCTAAGTATACTATGGAGACAAAACTTGTCGGCGAAGAACACCCGCCATGCGACGACTCCCCACTACTCGCTTCGACCCGGCAGTTCTCCCCACCTCTCTACGATGGTCCAATGCAAGCAATGCAAAGGCTACAACATACCTGGAGCATCCACCTGCCGGCACTGCGGCACGAAACTCTCCTAAGCGGCCGAGTTAGGCAGCCTGTGTCTACAGACGGAGATCAGAGTTCAGACTAGGACCTTGCTAATTTCTAAAAATCTGTGACTTTGCCGCTCTGACGATACTCAAATAGCAGTCAGATCGCAGGATCTTGTACTGCCTCGTAGCCTTGCGCGACGCCACCTCGTACGAGAATCTGTACTGTTCTACCTAACAAGGATCTGAGGGTGGAACAGATCGAATCGTTTCTCACTTCTCTACTTCGAACATAACGTGAGTAACTTCCTTGGATGGAAATGCTTCTTTGATCTTTACACGAACGTCCTTACTTGTTCTCGAAAACAGCTGCGCTCCGTGACCGAAAAACACCGGTGAGTAGTGTATCGTAAACTCATCAATTAGTCCTGCGCTGAGATATTGCTGAATAACATTAGCGCCTCCAGCGATTCGTATGTCCTTGCTACCGGCGGCTTCTCGGGCATGCCCAAGTGCGCTTTCAATGCCATCATTCACGAAGTAGAAAGTGGTGCCGCCGGGGCGTATCCAGGGTTTGCGAGCTTGGTGTGTCAAGACGTATACTGGTGTGTGAAAGGGCGCTTCTTCGGGCCAGAAGCGTTCTCCTCCGTCGAACATCCGCTTTCCCATGATGCTGGCGCCCGTGCGGTTGAAGGTCTCTTCTAGCATCCGGTTGTCGCCGCCGTTCTCACCGCCGTCGCCGAGTTTGAGATTCTTGCGGAAGAACTGTTGCGGGAAGACCCAGTTCTGGAGCTTCGTCCATTGACTGAGCCAATGCTTGAACTCCGGGTCGGCCGCGTGCTCCAAGTCCATTCCTTCAGGAGCGATGAACCCGTCGAGAGATGCTGCCACGTCGAAGAACAATTTGCTCTTTGACATTTCCGCCAGGACCTTCGAAAGATGGGTTAGATTAGGCCTGGCTTGGACCGGGAGGGGGGCGGCTCTTGGTTTGCCGAGTAATCGCAATCTCAGCAACTCGGTTTGCTAGTTGGTCGTCATCTAGGCGCTTGCATATTGTTGCAAAGGTTGGGCCGGGTCCCTGCCACCGAATCTGTCTCACCGTAGGGATCTTCGGCTCTTTCGTCCTAAGGGTCGCGAGGTCTCGAAACAACAGCGCGAGCTTGAAACTCTCTTGAAGGATCCCAGCGAGCCTCGCTGCTCCACGAACACTGACCTTCCAGTCTAGAGCTGAGCGAGGAACAGCCTCAAGATGACCATATAGCCCGATAACGGCCGCGGCGGACCGCTCACCCCAGCCGGGAAGACCGGGATAACCATCCGCGTTATCGCCTACGAGGGCAAGGTAGTCTGGGATGGACTTGGGAGCTACGCCAAACTTTTCTCGGACGCCCGCCTCATTGCGAACGTGCCGTGCACGACGATCCAGCTGGACCACACGATCATCTAGGACACACTGTGCCAAGTCCTTGTCTGGAGTGCAGATGTATACACGGGAGACTTGGGAGAACCTGCTAAGGGACGACGCCGCCCCTGCGAGAGCGTCGTCAGCTTCCAATTCGACCATTGGCCATACCACGACTCCCATCGCCTCGAGCGCCTCTTCAAGCAGCGGGAACTGCGCAAGTAGACGGGGATCAACCCCTTCGCTCGTCTTGTATCCTGGCCAGAGGTCATTGCGAAACGACTCGATCACATGGTCTGTCGCTACACCGAGGTGACTGACGCCCGACTCAAGCATCCCGGCTATGCTACCCAGCACTCCTCGTGTCGCGGCAACCTCCTCACCTCTCTCATTTGAATGCAGAGGCATAGCGTAAAAGTGGCGAAAGAGCTCGTACGTGCCGTCTACAAGATAGACGTCCAAGCCTTGCACGAACCTAGGGATCGTTACTCAATTCGATGCGCGCCTGTCGAGAAACCCTAGAACGAGTTCGTTGAATTCTTCGGGTCTTTCGAAGTGTGGGAAGTGTGCTGCTCCAAAGACAATTGAGATTTCACTGTTTGGAATCGCTCTTCCTAGACGGTCAACGATTGCATGCAGTACCGTTGGGCTTTCGGTTCCATGTATCAGAAGCGTCGGCGCGGTTATCTTCGACGCTTCTTCTCTACCAAACCTTGGGACTTCAGCCATCAGTTCTCCGACCGTCCTTTCATTCTCCTTCGTCATTACGCGCACCGGTTCCGCAAGCTGCTCGAATGCTCCATGCCTATTCATTATGCCGTCAAGATTGAGTCTGAGCGCGGCATCGAAATCCCCTCGACGGAAGGCCTTGAGCGAAGGGTCCAGCGAGCCTCGCTGAAATCTGGCGGCCGACATTGCTATGGAAGGGTGTGAGAATAGTAGGCCTAAGAATTCTGACGTGCTCTTTCGATTCTTCAAAAGCATCGTTGAGACCGCTGGCTCGATCAACGTTAGAGTCCGAATCAACCGTGCATTTGTTGACGCGCAGTAGGCTGCAGCGAATCCCCCATACGAGTGGCCCACCAAATGAACTGGTGAAATTCCGAGTTCCTCTATCAAACCTACAAGGTCAGCTGAATTGTTTTCGACCGTGCTATTCTCATAGTCCATCTCATTGAGATTCGGCTGCGCGAGACGTCTACTGTACGCAATCACGTGATATTTGCGTGCGAAAGGCTCGACTTGGCCGCTCCACGCACGATAATCGGTTGGTATTCCATGAACAAATACCACCGGCTCGCCACTCCCGGCTTCCACATATGCCAATTTGATCTGACCAACATCGGCATTTCGAAGGGCCATCGGCTACGCTCGCAACCAAAAGTCAGGATGGGAAGTAGATATCATGGTTTGCTATTACACGGCCTCTCAATCGTCTTGAGCCCACCGGATCCTTAGAAGCAAAGCTAGGTCTTAGTAGCACACTGCCACCCTAGAAGTCATGTCTCGCATCGAAGTCGTTCGAGGCTCCGAACTCGGAGTAGGAGATTCGACCCAAGGGATTATTCGTAGGAAGGCGTTCGACTCCGAGACCGCTATCGTCTCGCTGTCACAGGTCGCTCCTGGAATCGTCTCCGGATGGCATCATCATGGGACTCGCCAACTCTATGGGTTCATCGTCTCAGGTCGACTTCAACTCGAGTATTTTCTGAGCAAGCAAGAAATAGCCGACTTGAATGTTGGAGACTTCTTCTACATTCCAGCGGAGCTAGTTCATAGAGATCTGAATCCAAACAAAGACCGGGAACTGGTTGTTGTCAACATTCTTGTAGGTAGCGGCCCTGCCGTGATCAATGTCGACTCGCCGTCCGGGAAGATTAGATGATCCAGCTTCGACCGAGCCAGGCCGATCTCCAGAGATTGAAGGAGCCGTTCGGGAAACTGCTCCTAGGGGAGCCATCCAAGACAATGCCAGAATTGAATTCTATCATCAGCCGACTCCATCCCCGAAAAGTCGTTGCAGTCGGAGATGTGGTCTCGCGAGAAACCTATACCATTGGGATCAAAGTGGACCTTCGAATAATTGACCACGTATCGATGCGAAAACCAACAGGCACGTTCAACCTAAAGCAAAAGACAACTTACCATGTAAGAAACCCTCCCGGAGTCATCACACTCGAGTCCTGGGAGGCCATCAAACGAGCCATGAAAGATGACGACGCTGTGATTCTCGTTGATGGAGAGGAGGACCTTCTTGCACTACCATCCATTGTAGAGTCTCCGACCAATTCTCTAGTACTCTACGGTCAGCCCTCTCAGGGACTGGTTGTAGTAGATGCGTCACCAGACGTAAAGAATGAGGCAAGCTTGATCCTCCGACGGATGATCAGAGAGGAGACGAGCTAGCGACGGGCACACCTGTCTGGTTGAATTTCCTTATTGCCTCCTTGGGGAATCTCTCACCAATACGAATCCTGGTAACTTCGGAGGCCTGGTGCTTTGACTGTGCCGTTGTCTTTGGACACGTTTGCCAGATCAGATGCGGGTTTTTGCTGCCATAGGATTCCGAACTCCGAAAAATATGCTTTAGGCTTCTAGTTCAAGAATTATCATCCCTGAAAAACAGAGTTTAGTTTCTTGAGATCAAAGTCCGGACCAGCCTCCGGCTCCAGGACTTTCTCCACGATCGCGCGGTCTGGTCTATTCTGTTGAAAGCCTCCGGTCTCACGCGGTCATGATCCAACAGATTGTCAACAGGTTCTGTCTCCAATATTCTCTGAATGGCCAGACCGGTTAGGAGTTTTCCTTGTGACCACTTCTGGAGGGCCGGTTGAAACGCTTGGAGCAGAGCCTTCGTCACATCTCTGACAACCGGGGAAGACTTCTTCGCTTTCTCTTCCACTTCTACCTCAAAGATCGAAGCCTTGTGGTTTCCGATGCGATAAGTGACTCGATCTATCGCAAGTTCCGCGAGCACGAGAGTAGGTTTGAGCCCGGGCCATATGTTTCTCACTTCTCGCTTTGTCTCCCGATCCTGGATGATATGCAACCCAATCGCCTCCATTGATTCAATAGGAGCGGCCTCTGAAAATTGAGGCCAAAGTGATCCTCGACCAAGCTCCAGCTTCAAATTCTTGATGAGCCCACGGAGCGCTCGCTCCGACCATGGCACTTCGACCTCCTTCCTCAGCGTTGCTCCCTTCAGGGTCCTCTTTGCTCCCCATTTTGTCGAAATGAAGAACGCGTCGCCTATCTCTCTAATTCTGACGTTGGTCTCCCGCTTACGGAGAAGCCCGTCGGCGGTGTCAAAGTAGATGTCGCGTATCGTCTTGGGCGGTCCAGGCTCCAATCTGTAGTCGAGAATTGATCGGAGACTTGTCAACTGATTCAAGACAGCATCGAAGTCTCTCTTAATGATCAAAACTACTTCGACTTCACTCGATCCTCGAAGACTAGTGCCAGAGTCTCTCAACTGGATATGCCTTCCAGACTTTGCTGAGGGTTGGCTTTAGCCACTTTCTTTTTCCCTCTCTGATGTTTACATCCTCATGCCTTTTTCAAGCCTCAGCTGAATGAAACCCTTATGGAAGAAATAATCGACGCGAGTATGGTTTTCTTCCAGCCTCAACATTCCCGCCCTAGTGATTGTCTGAAAGCATGAACCTTGAGGCTACTACGCACGATTTTCTGCGCAGCTCGATCGTACGATGATCACGAATGATTGCGTGAACAGAGTTTAATGGTGGTTGGCTATGAAGGGCCGATAGGAAATCTCTGGATTGAAGTGGGAGACACATTGTCACTCAGTCTATAGCAACCGTCGCCCGCGATGGTTTGACGCGTTGAATACACCGAGAGAGATGATAGAGGCAGCTATCAGAAGACGCTTGGACGGGATGATAATAACAGACCACGACAGTGTTGAGGGAGGGCTAGCCGGGAGAAGGGTTGCCCGAAAGTACAAGGGGTTCTATGTAATCCCTGGCTCCGAGGTCACCAGCAAGGCTGGACACATTCTCGCGATCGGTATCCAAGAGAACGTTCCGAAAGGCCTCTCCCTCGAGGAGACCATTGATAGAATTCATGACCTCGGAGGAATCGCTATTGCCTCCCATCCCTTCTCAAGCCGAGTGAGTCCCTCACTCGGGGAAGGTTGCTTGAAGACAGACGGAGTCGAGGTCTTCAATGCAATGAATAGGGGCGTAGAGAACTGGAAGGCGTCTTCACTCGCGCAGAGAGGCAAGCGACCCAGGACTGCAGGGAGCGATGCGCACTGGGCGAGTGCAGTCGGAAACGCGGGGATAGTTTGCAATGACCCCTTGGAGGATATTGTGAAGGGGAGGGCGAGTCTGTTCGGGGGCTATACGAGCATGCGGGACGTGCAGGTCTTCCATTTTCGACAGTTGATATCCGCATTGGCAAACAAGCCTATCTGATCCGCAGCGTCTTTCATCGGATTTTAGTTGACCGCGAACCGATCCTTGCCACTGGAATTGTTTTCATGCTGGCTGCTGTGAGTGCTGGTCTTCTTCGGTGCCGTGAGCCTTTATGCTGTGTGGGATTATTGATTTCATATTTGACTACCTCGCGAAATGCTATCCCAAATTTCTCTCTGAATAACTTTTGGCGAAGACCTCGCGTTGACGACTGTTACACCCCAGCGGGAACTCAGCTTGCGATAAAGATCAAGCCTTCCAACGTAGTCCTTTAGCGTGGGAAGATCGGGCTTACGCTTGAACGCGACCTCAGGATCAATATCCATGAAGAAGGCAAAATCCGGCCTTGGAAAGAGGCGAAGAAGTTTGAAGCCAAGCCTCGTTCTACTCGATCCATCATGGAGTCCGAACATGCCATCCACGAGCATGTCCAAAACGTATCTGTCGCATATGACCGAACGGCCTAGCAGCATAGGAAATGCGAGCTTCAATCCAGTCTTCACAACGTTCTCCAATTGGGTAAGAATACACCAGAGTGAAGCCAGGCCTTCCTTTCCGCGTAGCCGTGTCTCCACGATGTATGATCCCCCGCCGATGTGATACTTGGCGTAACCCAACCTTCGAAAGACCACAAGCAATGGCAGGGATAGAACTGGCCTCCAACGACACCGAATGTGCAACGCTGTGCCCCTATTTTTCGCGAGCTGCTCTTCTAGGAGGCGGATCTGAGTCGACTTCCCGCTACCATCAACCCCAGAAAAGGCAACTAGGAGCCCGCGATGGAACCTCATGACCTTTAGAGTCCTTGTCATCCCTGAGTTCTAAGCATTCAGCAGAGCATCGATTTTTTTCAATCGCGGTAATCACAAATGAATCCAAGGATATCCATGCCTACCTACCATCAAGCTCCGGAATTGGATAAATACCGGACAGGGGATCACTACTAAGATACGTGCAGAGGCTTGAGCGGAGCCAGATCTAGGAATCATCGGAGCATTCGCTGGATCACCCGCCCTTCTGAAGGCAACACCGGCCGTGCAAAGATACTTAGATTCTCGGCCGTAGCGCTTGCGACGTCTCATGGGCCAGCAGTTATTGCTCACTCCTTCTCGTCTGACAAGTAGGTCAATAGACTCGTGAAGCTGAACTTTCTCGAAGAGATAGGCGGAGTGAAAACCGCGCGCAGAGAAGCTGAATCGCTCTTACTAGCCAGAGCCTTGTTGAAGAACAAAAGAGTATCAGTCAAGGACGAGGCGCGAATGCTAAAGCTTGTCCAGAAGAACAAGGTTCTGCTCAGAGCAGCGGACCTACTTCTCCTGCCTCGGCAAAGTGTCGACGAGGCCAAGAAAGATGCTGCTGAAGCGTTCGATCTGTACGATCAGATGAGTGAGGTTTTTACTGAACATGGAGTTGATTTCGTCGCGATAAAATCCTTCGACTCGCTCCCAGATATAGGACATGACATTGACCTCCTGGTCCCTTCGGCCACGCAGCTCAGCCAAGCGGAGAAGCTTCTCCTAAGCGAGTACAAGGTCACCCCCCAGGGACTCACCCACTGTGACAGGATACTCGGGAAGTTTAGCTGCTTCCTCCCGGGATACAAGCATGATTTTGAACTATATCCAACTATCAGCCAACTTGGGGAAGTCCACTTGGACCCTGCCGAGGTTCTCCGCTTCCGCAGGAAGGTAATGGTGGAGGGCCGAGAGGTGTGGATGACCTCGGACTCTGATAGAGTTCTGATCAGGGTTATACACGCTATGTTTCGCCACAATTTCCTCAAACTCTCAGACATACTCGATTTCTTGAAGCTGATTGAAACTGCCAACAATGACGAGGTTCTGCGAAAGATCGACAACGCTCGAATCGGCGACGCATTCATCTTTTATCTCGCGTCAATAGATAGGTTCCTCGAATCTTGCCAGGTAGAAAATTCCCACTTTCTGGATCTTCAGAAGCTGGCGAAGCAGAGGTTCGGGAGAGATCGACTGTCTTTCCTGAGGCGTGACAGGCTGGTCCTCCCTTACAGGATTCCTACGGTAGCAATCATTCTCCTCTTCCTTCTCAAGGGAGCAAGAGAGGCTGCTCACAAAAGATGGAGAAGCTCGCTGTCATGCTTGGCCGCTCCCCCCCTCATCATCCTTGACTTCTTGAGCGCAGCAGTCAGAGCTGGAGGCAGAGGTGGGGTCTGGTAACGACCCGTTTCGTAAAGATGAGTAGGCCAGCCAGGTCTGGCGATGTTATCAATCCAGAGAGAAGCTACGATCTCTCCAAACAATATGGGATTCATTTTCCCCACCTGAAACTGCAGACAGTTGAATTAGTAAATGATCTGATGCCCAACGCGTCTGCGATGTGCGTTCAAAATTGTTTGGAGTCACGCTTGCTCGGACTCGAAGAGTGTTCGTGGGTGAAAACTTGACGCGAATGATTTTGATCCGTGAGGCTTCATCAAAATGAAGGCTCTCATATTGGGGATAGATTCAGGTTCGCCCTACCTCATCCAGAAATGGATTGACAAGCTTCCGAACATTCGGTCAATTTTCGAGCGCGGGGCGCAAGGGAATCTACAATCGATAGTTCCTCCAGAAAGCGTTCCTGCTTGGCAGTGCTTTGCAACAGGCAAGAATCCGGCCAAGATCGGCGTCTATGGTTTCCTCTACATCGGACGGGATAGGAAGCTGAAGAGAGGCAAGACCACGGCCGAACTAGGTTGCTTCTGGGACATATGCTCGAAGAAGGGAATGAAGGTAGGAGTCTTCAACTTCCCCGGAACGTATCCTCCTTACTCTGTAAACGGGTTCATGGTCTCAGGCTTTCCTGTTCCTCACGGCAAAGTCTGGTCCTGCCCAGAGGACTTGATGAGGAGGGTGGATTCAGCGGTTGGCGGTTACGAGATTGACGTCCCGCTTTCGAAGCCGTCTGACATGAAGGGCGGCGAGGAAGCTCATCTAGATCAGGTGCAGAGGCTCCATGACAAGTGTCTCCAGACAGCTAAGCTATTGATTGATTGGTACAATCCTGATGTCTTCGCTATGACCTTTCAGGGATTAGACCTCGTCCAGCACGATCTCTGGCAGTTCATGGATCGCCCAGATTCTCCTTACTCCAACGCGCTTCGAGACTGGTACGTCAATATCGACAACGCAGTGGGAGATCTTGTAAAGCTAGTGGGATCGAACACCCATGTCCTTCTCCTCTCTGACCACGGGTCTGCTCCCTGTTCTTCCGCGCTATACGTCAACAGACTTCTAGAGTCGAAGGGTCTCTTGACGCTTAAAGGCCCGGTGAAGCAGAAGGGGGAAGTTTACACCAAGCTGAGAAAGTTGGTTCTGAAGAAATTTTCTCCGGAGACGTTAGCCACACTCTACAGGTTGACGCCGGAATTCATCAGCCATAAACTTACTTATGCTGCCGCGATAGAGCGAACTCTCCAGGGACTAATCGACAATATTGATTGGGACAAGACCTTAGCTTTCTCAACGGGAGGCCACCAGGCGCACATTTACGCAAATTATGACCTGGTCAGAAAACGGGAGAATCAGGACTCCACACAGACTCTGCGCAGCTTGGTAAGTCAGCTCTGCGATCTAATGAGTAGTCTTACTGATCCGAAGACTGGCCAGAAGGTGACACCAGTTTTCTACTTCAAAGACCAAACGTTCAATGGTCCCTATCTGTATGATGCCCCCGACCTTTGTGTGGAACTCTACTCCGGAAAAGAGAAGATCCAGATCAACCCCAGGCTCGGAACGCGGGAGCTCTGGAACCCCGACCCGCACTTCTCGTCAATCCATTCACGAGATGGCTTCTGGGCAATGATGGGACCGAGGATCAAGCCTGGAGTCAAGCTGGACGCCAATCTTTTGGATTTGACACCTACCATACTCAAAATACTTGAGATCAATTCTGCGAATGATTTCGATGGACATGTCCTAGATAGCGTCATCGCATCGTAACTGGGATTCATTCGTTGAATTGTTAGGAGCCGCCAACGGGATATTTTTGCCGCGATCTTTGTGCTAGTGATGGCGAATCTCGACTTGCAGTATGCTTAGACTATATTTCATCGCATTAGGAATAGATTACAACTTGCTAGAATAACACGATACTTCCCGGACCAAAAGTCGAGAGGCATCTGCTCCCCGATTTGATTCGTGACTACTCACTTATTGAAATCAAGCTACAGCTCATTTAGAGTAGAATTGACTCAGGCCTTCACTTGCTCATCCTTCTAGCGGAGGAGCCTGAGCGTGTTTCCTAGAAGGAGGATTCGATGTCAGCAGCCATGCGTTTCCAGACTGCCTGCATCGATTCAGATGTGCTGATTTTCTTTAGTCCAAAATGGTCTGCGAGACGGTTGTAGAGACGCTTTTCATTTCGGATGAAGTCGTCAGTATGCTCCGGGCGAGCCGCCAGAATTCTGCTGTTCTCGGCCTCGAGGACGAAGGAGATATCTGGACGAGGCAGGACCCATATCAGCAAATGCTCCAGAGGGACTCTCTGACGGTTCCCCCAAAACCCGACGATAAGGTCATAGATGTAACGATCTGTCACGACGCTATAGCCAAATCGACGCCTAAGACCTATTCCCCCCACGAGAATCGGACAGTAGATAACAAGAAAGTATAGTGACCATAAAATTCTCACCGGAGTGCTTCTCTCTAGATAGTTCACGTCAACATGGAGGATTCTCGCTGCCCTTCTGACTATGAACCCGAAGGGGTCGAGTAGATCCTGGTGCCTCAGGTAGGAAAATTTTCGTCCCGAACCATTCAGTAGATAGTAGATCCTTCCTGCATTTGTTGACTTACCAGTCCCGTGAGTCCCGCTAAGCGTCACTAAGAGCGTTCTCATTCACGCACCGCCTCTGGGGAAGCAGTATTAGCGCGACTGTTAGATGATCTCGAACCATTAAAGGATGGATGAAGAACATGAGATAATCGCGCAATCTTCAACAAAGGGCTACCGCGAACTTCAACTTGACGCCGCCGCCCCGTTGCCAAGTTGCAGGCAAGCGCTTCACAATTGAATGAAAAAAACAAGGCTTCGTGGGACATCGCAACAGTGACGCCGACAAACTGCAATATGCAATTGTCAGGCCGTCCAGCATCAGGAGAAAAACTGTAACTCACGCGCGCGATAATATCCAACGAGTTTCCCAGGCACTGAGTCGAGTACGTCTTTCTCCCGCCCGCTATTTATTCAATTCCCGAATCAGAACTGAGGATCGACCCTCGTGTATCCAAGCATATCTCTGGACATGATTTTATTGAAGAATATGACCATCCACCAAGAAGGTTAAGTGTAGAGGTTCTACTAGGTCCCACGTCTCGTGGTGCGAATGAGGCTGGGACTCGATAGAAAAACATCTCTGCTGCTCTTCGCCCTAGTTCACGTTCGGGTCCCAAGTCAATCCCGTACATGACCATCTAACTAAGAGTGTTTCGAAAATGAATCCACTTCGCATATCGGTCATTGGCGGCGGCTACTGGGGGAGGAAAGTTGTAAAGGAGATTCTCGACATCGGCAGAACGAGCGGAGAGGTTAAGCTTCACTCTCTGGTCGACAGTTCCCCTGCAAGCCTGGCAGCGTGTCGCGAGGAGTTCGGTTCCGACATCGAATATTCTTGGGACTACCAGTCGTTGGCCACCGACCGCTCATTGTCCGGGGTGCACATTGCTACTCCAAACAGTACACACTTTGAAGTTGCCTCGACCTTTCTCAGGCAGGGCAAGCATGTTCTCGTTGAAAAGCCTCTCACGCTTAAGACAGAAGAAGCCTATGAGCTGATAAGACTCGCCAGGGAGAACAAATGCGTCCTCTGCGTTGGACATATTCACAGGTTCAATAATGGAGTAAGGGAACTTCGACGGGTACTGTCAAACGGCCTGATCGGGGATCCCTACTATGTGCTCATGCGATGGACAGCTTTGATGAGTCCACAGCTCCAGAGAGAAGTCATTACGGATCTAGCCCCGCATCCGTTTGACATCTGCAACTATGTTCTGGGGATGTGGCCGGAGAAAGTTTCATGCAAAGCCCGAGGATACCGAACAAGACAGAATGAAGAAGTCGCGTTTGTCACTGCGGAACATAACGGAGGCCTGTTGGCTCACATCGAGCTTAGCTGGCTAGATCGGAATAAACAGAGAGCGGTGACGGTGGTCGGGAGCCAAGGAAACGCCCACCTAGACTGCGTCACCCAGAAGCTGTTCCTTGAAAAGTCAAGCGTTCTCGAACATATACCAGTCTCCCCCAGCAACACTCTCAGAGAGGAGATAACTCACTTCGCCGATTGCATCCGCAACAATAGCAATTCCACACCATTCACGAATCACTCCGACGGACTCCTAGGCGCTCGAGTAGTCGCCCTCCTAGAAGCCTCTCGCGAGTCGATGTACCATGACCGCGCAATCCAAGTCCAGCTACCGATAATCCCGGAGATATCCTCGAAATAAATGAGAAGCACGAAATTCTCCGTGATCAAGAAGACGGTCGTAGGCAAGGACTCCCGAATTCATGATCAAGTAAACCTATACGGATGCAAGATTGGAAAGAATACAAAGATCGACTCCTACGTATACATCGAAGAAGGCGTCACGATAGGAGACAATTGCAAGATCCGCCCGTTCGTATTCATTCCCACAGGAGTCGTTATTGAGAACGACGTCTTCATCGCTCCAAACGTAACGTTCACGAACGATAAACATCCGAGGGCGCAGGGTGAATGGACCATGCTCGACACGAGAGTCAAAAGCTTCGCGTCCATCGGAGCCGGCAGCACCATCAATCCAGGGGTCAAGATCGGAGAGAATGCTCTCATAGGTGCCGGATCGGTAGTAACCAAAGATATACCGGAGAACGCGATCGCAGTGGGAATCCCCGCCAAAGTGATCGGCTACAGAAACCGTCCGCCAATTCTAGCTAGCTCATCCGTCCGGAACAGAGGTGGAACAGGTCGATGAAGAGCATTGCCATCATCCCCGTCTTCCGAGAAATAGGCAAGGTCGGCCGTGTCCTTGAAAGATTCGAGCCTGGATCAGTTGACCAAGTCTGTCTAATCCTCGACAATCCCGACGACCGGATTATCAGCGAGATCGAGGAGTCGAAAAAGAGAAGCCAAGTCCCAGTCTTGATCATCAAGAACCCAGAGAGAAAAGGCATAGGCTACGCTATCAAGGAAGGCTACCAATATGCTCTCTCAAACGGCTTCACCCTAATCGTCGTCATGGCCGGGAACGGCAAGGACGATCCGAAAGAGATCATGAGACTCACGGAGCCAATCCTAAAAGGCGATTACGACTATGTCCAAGGATCAAGGTTTCTCCCCGGAGGGCGAAGGGAGAAGACTCCGCTTCTCCGAGGGATATTCAGTAGATCCTTTCCCTTCTTTTGGACCATTCTAACAGGTGTCCACTGCACCGAGGTCACTAATGGATTCAGAGCCTACAGGGCGTCGATTCTAAATGATCCCAGAGTCGATGTTTGGCAGCCGTGGCTTGACGGTTACGAGCTCGAATACTACTTGCACTACAAAACGCTGACACTTGGATACAGGTTTACCGAGAGGCCGGTGACAAAGACATATTCTCACTCTGGAAAGCGAGGCTACTCTCACATATCCCCATTGAGAGACTGGTGGCAGATCGTTGGACCTATGTTCCTTCTCAGAATGGGAGTGAGACACTAGATGACTTTGGTCTCAGAGCTCCACCCGGTCGTCTTGAAGGCAGGAACGGACGAAGCCTCGCGCATTCTTCAGGACTATGCCGAATTCTGGAAGATTCCTTATCGGATGAACCTTCTCGAGCCGAAGGGGTCCGTCCTTTTCACCTCGGATAGATCCATCGCGGCCGAGTCTGCTATCCATGGCCCCGTGATACTGACCCCCGTGGGACTGGAGGAGGCCGAAAAGACGGCCTCCTACGCTGGAGCTGCCGTAACGTCAGAGAAAAAGCTGGTCCGTCTCCCTGTCAGAAAGGGCATTACTGTCTCTTTGAGAACGAACGTGTATGAGTATTCGGGGCAACGGATCGAGCCGCTTTTGGTATCGGATGGCGCTACGATCATGTCGCGTGTCCTAGGGTCAAATGTCCACTTAGTTGGACTGGACCTTGTAACTGAATACGCAAGACTGATCCACGAGGGCTACGAACAAATCCCGAGTAGGAGATTCAGCCTCGTCGCTAAGCTTCCCTTCTCTTACCAGTCGATTCCCTCATTCATCAGAAACCGATCATTCCGCACAGAGAAAGGCCTCTCCGATCTGAGGGAAGAGAATCTTGGACCTGTAGAGTGCCTCCGCGCAGTCTTCCTCGCCAGTCTGGTCAGAATCGCCGGTCCCATACCTAGAATCGGCTTTTGGAGACGAGGCAAAGCCTACGCTCTCTCCGTAACACATGATGTAGAGACCCAAGACGGCCTCGAAAATGGAGCGAAGATACTCATGGAAACGGAGGCGACTCTGAAAATCCGGTCAACTTGGAACATTCCAAGCGACCGGTATCCTCTCACTTCCCCAGTGCTTACCATACTGGCGAGGAATGGCGAAGTCGGAGCCCACGACACGAGACATGATGGAAGACTGATATTCCTCAGTGGTGAAGAGAAGAAACGTAGACTCGCCAGCTGTAGGGCTCGGCTTGAGAGACTCGTTGATCAAAGGATTCGGGGCTTCAGAGCTCCACTGCTTCAACACAACAAAGACCTAGCCGAAGCCCTTTACAACGCCGGTTTCGAGTTCGACTCTTCATGCCCCTCGTGGGAAGTTCTGTCCCCAACGTCCCTCCGCTCACACGGGGTAGGAACAATCTTCCCATTCTATATGCGCAACATTCTCGAGATCCCCGTCTCCCTCCCGCAAGACCACCAGCTCATCCGAGTGGCAGGACAGAAGCCCTCAGCTGCGGTCGACCTGCTCCTTAAGCTGGCGACGTGGATTCGAGGAGTTGGAGGAGCCTGCATCCTACTGATTCATCCCGACTATGAGTTCGCCGAGGCCGAGAACAAGAAAGAATACGAGAGGCTTCTTGAAAGCTTCCGGTCTGACCCAGAGTGTGACATAATGACACTCGGGGAGATGGGCGAATGGTGGAAAACGCGGAAAGAGGCAAGAATCGAGACGAACGACAATAAAGTGTCAATCATCTCTTCTGAACACTCACACATGTCGAGCGAACTTCAGGCCGAGCTCGTCACCGGCTACAGTGGAGATGGATTCAGCGTCGTGAATCTCTGATGACAAGTCTTCTCCTCATGTTCTGGCTCGTCGTCGGCTCGGTCCACGTCGGCGCACCACTGGTGTACTTTGGGCTCATGCGAAGGATCGGCGCAAAGAAGGACTACGAAGTCGCACAGAAACCCATCGAACCTGAGGTGAGCGTGATTATCCCTACCTACAATGAGGCGCCGGTCATCACCAAGAAAATCGCCAATCTCCTCGAGAGCGACTATCCTCTCGACAAACTAGAGGTAATTGTCACCGATGGAGGATCCAAGGACGGAACAGTCGAACGGGTGAGAGAGTTCATGGCAGAGAAAGGTGTCAAGGGGCGAGTCCTGACTCAACGAGAAAGAAGAGGGAAGAGCTATGGCGTCAACCTCGCCTTGGCAGCCGCGAAGAACGAGTTCATCTGCCTCAGCGATGCGGAGTGCATGTGGGAAAAGGATGCGCTGCGCAACGCTGTAAAATACTTCTCTGACCCTTCGATCGGATCAGTCACGGGAGTTCACATTCTTCCCAGCTCGGGCGGCGGATTGTCAACGAGCATAGAGGGATCTTATAGATCCGTCTACCGCATGTTGCGAGTAGCAGAGTCGAAGCTTCATAGCACGCCCGTAGCAGAGGCTGAAATCCAAGTTTTCCGACACAGAGACATTAAGAAAGTCGATCCGAATGTTGGTGCAGATGACACCTGTATCGCTCTCTGCGTCGTTGAGAAAGGGTTGAGGGCGATCGCTGCGGAAGATGTAGTCTTCTTTGACCCCACACCGGGGACGTATTCCGGGCGATTTCGACAAAAGTTTCGGCGGGGCCAGCACATATTCCAAGCGTTCCTCAAACACTGGAGACTGATTTTCGGGAGAAGAGACATTTTCTCGGGCGTGATCTTTCCAATGGAGTTCTTCATCTATGTACTCAACCCCCTCCTCTTCCCACTATTCCTCGCACTAACGGTCACGCTTGTTGCGACAAATCTTCTGATAGCGCTGTTGATCGGTGGAGGCCTAGCGCTTGTCGCGGCGGTTCCAAGTCTCAGGACCGCGGGTACAACGTATCTCACGAACAATCTCACAATGCTCGCAGCCATTCTCCAAGAGGCAAGGGGAAAGAAACAGCTCGTATGGACCAAGATCGACGAGACGAGAGTAAGCTCAGAAGTAGCTGAGACTGCAGTGATTCCGAGTTGAGACGACGAGAAAGTTGTCCGTCGGAGTTCTTGTCGTTGCGGTGGTGTCTGAGGGAGATGAGAGATAGATGAGATGGGACGGTATGAGAGCGCTGGTGACCGGAGGCGCCGGCTTCATCGGCATGAATCTCATCCGCGAACTCTGCGCTGCAAACTCTTACGTGACCGTGATGGACGATTTCTCGGCAGCGCCGCGCTCCAACCTTTCAGGACTGCCAGTGGACATTGTTGAGAGAAGTGTGATGGAAGAGTCTTCCTTCGCTAACCTCCCGGAGATAGATTACGTGTTTCACTTGGCAAGTCCATCGTCTGTGATACTCTATGGCAAGGAGCCTCAGAAGTGCTTCTCGACAACCACGATAAGTATGATCAACGTTCTAAGATACGCAAAGGCGAATGGTGTCAAGAAGATACTATATCCTTCGAGCGGGAGCGTCTATGGCCGAGCAAGCCCGCCGCAGAAGGAGACGACGATTCCGAGCCCTACGAATCTTTACGCGGTCGCGAAGCTGGCGTGCGAGCAGATGATCGATGGGACTGAAGAGCCACCGCCGACAACTATGTTGAGAATATTTGCAGGATACGGCCCCGGCGAAGCTCACAAGGGGCAGATCGCAAGCCCGGTCGGTCTCTTCCTAAAATCCATCCTATCTGACGAGCGACCTGTAATCTACGGGGATGGATCCCAGTCTAGAGACTTCATCTACATTGGGGATGTTGTGAAGATGATGATGCGGGCCGCCGAGAGCCCTATGGTTGGAATAGTTAATGCTGGAAGTGGAGAATCGCACACGTTCAACGACGTTGTCGAAATGCTGAACCGGAGACTCGGCAAGAATATCAAGCCCCAATACATCAACAAGCCTATCAACTACCTTGAACGGACCCAGGCAGACACCTCTCTGATGAAGAAGACTTTCGAGATTAATCCGATATCTCTTGAGAAAGGGATAGACATGTACTGCTCTTCGATCTTACTCGCAACCTAGGAACAGTTAGTCCCCGAACCTCCCCCGACACTCAAGGAGCCCGCTGGAACGAGCGCCTCCTATGGGCGGCGAGAAGAGTCAGCGCAACCGTGTAGCTGCTCAGAAGCGTCACGCTGGAAATGCCCGTCAAGAGATAGCCTACCCCGAGAATTACGCCCAGCGCGATCGAAACCACAACGCTTAGAAAAATACTGAGGAGAGTCCCCTCAAGCTGGGAAAGTTGATCGCTGGGAAACAGACAGCGAAGGGTGGAGTAACCCGGTAGAAAGCCGAGCAGTCCCAGCCCGAACAGGATTCGAAGACCCAAGAGAGCCCCCGTTTGTGTCTGAAACACCACTAGAAGCACTTCGACAATCGAAACAGATATGATCGCGTAGACCCACCATGCCTCACCCGGCTGGGTGAGAAAGCTGGTCAAGGACTCGTATCTGATCCTGCCTAGACTGATGAGCCCACTTCTCTGAAGATCGCGCAAGATCTCGAAAAGATCTTCTTCGGAGGAACGGATTCCCTCCTGGTTCAGCCTGGCCTCCAACTCCCTGATGGTGGAGGGATGATAGTTCCGAATGTATGCCAGAACAAGCTCCTTCCTTATATTGGTCAAGAACCCGGGCCTCTCGCAAGTCGAACGGGAAACAAGCCTTGCGCATTCGCTCCCTTGTTTTGCTAGTCTACATCCTGCTGTCTTCAATGCTCCTCTTAATGAACACTGACCGTGCGTCCGCTCAGACTGACGCCATAACCACGGCAAAAAATGACCTCATTACAGCGTTCCAGTCCATCAGGACAGCTCAACGACAAGGAGCTTCCAACACCGACCTCCTTCCATTGATCAACCAGCTCAACACAGCCCTCCAATACGAGGAGAACGCCACCACGCTTGAACAACAGGATCCCACCGCCGCCGATGCCAACGCCTTCCAATCAATCAACCTCTCGACGAACGTCTCATTTCAAGCTCAACGCCTCGGAGACGCTGCCCAGACTTCGTCGATTCGCAGAATAGCGTTTGCCTACAGTATCGCGCTGGGCGCGGCGACCCTCGCAGCCCTCGCTGTGGTCGAGGCTCCCAGAGCCAGACGGCTCATCAAGAAAAGACAATTGCGCAGAGCCCGAATTCTGCCCGGAGAAGAGGAGCATGCAAAATAAGCTGGCCACATTTCTCATCCTGCTCGTGTCCTTTGCAGCTATTTTCAGCTCGGGAACATACTACGTCCTAAGCCCACGCGCCTCCCAGCAGTTCATGGCCATGGGAGTGTACTCGAGAGGGGGATTTCTCGGATACCTTAGCCCAGCGACCAACTCTACCGTTACGACCGGGAGGCCGGTCAACTGGACTATATCGGTCACCAATAACATGGGCTCAGCCGAATTCGTCATGATAATCGTGCGGATTGCAAATTCCACCCTCTCCTCATCCAATTCTACAACACCATCCACTTTCCCAAGGATCGTCACGCCTGAGCGGTTTATCGGAGATGAGGACACATGGAGTATCAACTTCACTTGGACGCTCCAGTCTGCAACGCCTCAGCAGGGCGGAACGCTCCTCAACCTGCAAGTTGAAGGAGAGCCGGTTGTTATAGCGGGAGACAACTTTCGATGGATCTTCGAACTCTGGACCTACGACGTGGTCTGCAGATGCTTCCACTACGGTTATGGTCCCCAGAGCGCCTCAACGGGCGTTTGGCTCCAAGTCTGGTTCAACCCATCCAGCTAGAATCTTGCCAGCATGAGAATTTTCAGCCCAGATCCCTATTCTCATAGAGACGGTCTGTCCCCGTAGAATAGACCAAGTTGAAGGTGTGAGAAGCATTGGTTTCGAACACCGACTTTAGGCTGACGTAATACATGGAGTTGGATCCGAATCTCATTATGTAGAGATTATCGAAGAAGTCTTGGACTTGTAGATAGTCGGCCGTGCCATCAGCCTTAGTGAAGGTTAGATTTTCTTGAGGATTTGCGCCATAAGTTGTAGCTTTGATGTAGGCGCCGCTTCTGCCTGTGATGTTCGACTGCTCTAAGAGAATCGCGTCTTCATACCCGTAGAAGGGAGCGTAGTACTTCTCACCATACCAGCCGGGATGGGCCACAAGCAACGAATGCGCATTGAGCGAGGCGGCGACCTGCGAGGCTAGCAGGTCCGATTCAGGCAGGTATGCGAACGAGTCTCCTGCATAGCGAGCGACCGGCATTGCAGCAGAGAAACTGATCACGACTATGATCAGTGCAGCGGCAAAGGGCCGAAGAAATGACCAGCCTCTGATTCTAAGTTCCCCTCGGCGCTCGAGTAGCGAGGCGGATAGGAAGGCGAACGGAACCAGGGCGAAGAGGTAGCTTCTCTGAAGGACATCCGGGTTCCCAAACAATGCGACTGGAATTGTGGCGATGGCTGCCAAGAATAATCCTGCGAGGAAGTATTCTCTCTGACGAAATCTCTTGATGAAGAGCATTAGGAATAGCCCCATCACCCAGATAGCCGCAGACATAGCCTCCTCGAGCAGGAGAGCATCTTGATAGCTGGGCAACGGTGTTGGAGGTGCCTTGGGATGCGCGTAGGGCAGTCCTCCCAGGCCGGCTGCTGCGGCCGCGTCTGCAATACCTAGGACGGTCTTGAGAGCGCCTGTGGCCACGCCAAACCACCATAGCACCACAAAGCCGAGGAGAGCGACTAGGACGGGCCCGACGATGGAAAGGTTCGATCTGACAGCCTGAAGCCTTCCGGAGGAGACCATTGGCTTTAGAATTACAAAACCAATCGTTCCGAGACTCGTGACGAGAGAGGTCTCCGGGTGACTAAAGACGAATACAGGTATCGAGGCAATTGATATGATGGTCAAGAGTCGCCGACGAGCTTTATCCTCGAACATCCTCAGGAGAAGATAGATGAGGCCGAGATACGGGATCAGCTCAAGGCTCTGGGGCGAGAGGTGAAGCTGGAACCAGAACCCGCTCACAACCACAGCGGCCACGATCGGAGAATACCGGTTGCCGAACATTCTCGCTATCACATAAGAGAAGAAGGCAACGATAATGGAGAGCACAACAGGATAGTATAGCATCAGTTGAAACGGGTCTATACCAGCCACGGCCGTCAACTCTGCAAAGAAAGTGTAAGCCCCCGGAAACTGGTAGACATACCATACAGGGTTGTTGAACCAGCCTCCCAAGAATAAGAGACTCAGGGAATTTCCCTCGTGCTGATACGCATCAAGGAACCTCGGATTCTGGTAAACAAACGAGGGAAGCCCAATCAGATACAGAGAGAGCATGAACAGACCCGCAAGCTCCAACCATGTTCTAGCCCTCCCAACAATCAGGTTTCTGGCCGGGAGGAGGGCGAGGGTTGAGAATAAGCCGAGCCAATAAGTTGCAGAGAGCTGGTTGAAGTAGAAGAAGGCGTCGGGTGGGATCACGGCTATCCGTACCCTGGCCGCCGAGAATAGCCACAACGAGATAGATAGGGTGCAGAGGCCCGCAACGGCCGCAAACCTTCGGACCCCGATCTCTTCATAGAAAGGGCGGCTGTCAAGCGAGGGTGTTACTTTAGGGGCTGGGCGACCGAAAATCATGCCACCCGTCGCATTTGCGACCCTCGATCTACCAGATCGCATAGGGGTTGAGGGCAATAATAGCGCGTTAAATCTTTTGTAGAGCCGACGCTGACCCCTGTTACATTTGTCTGCATCATTGAAACCGCCCGCGGATTCCCGCAGGAAGTCTCAAACCACCCTGTACATACGTAGATATCCGAGAAGAACCCCAAGAGTTTTAAACCATTCCCGCCTCTAAGAAAAACCGTCCAATGATGGAGACGATAAGTCTCTCCAACCGCTCCCGCCAGCGGGACTCAGAGAGATGGGTCGCAGAGGTCTTGTTCTTGACCCTTCTTCTGAACCCTGACAACGGTTCGTCTACGGTCCTGGGAGCCAGTGCATCTAGATCCAACCTTTTTTTCAGTAGCGTCTATGGCGCCAGTGCCGAACCAAAGTTCGGCCTGAAATATCCGGACTCGCGAAACTAGTCCTCCCGCGTAGCCCAACCTCACCGTTTCGTCCTCAGAATTGAGTGAAGAGGGGAGTATTTGAGCCAAGAAACTAGAATTGAAAAAGACGAATGGTCAGTTCCAGCGGTCGATGCTGCTGGCAAGAGGACTCTCTCAACCAGACGGAGCCTGGCTCCTTCCCCTCGATACGAGGAACCCTACGGACAACGGCTCGGAGGACGAGACAATCGGAGAGGGAGGTCAGTTCCGTGGCTATAGAACGTGGTCCGCGGCGAGTAGCACTGGTACTACTACTCTTAGGTCTCTCCATATTCAGTATCGCGCTCGTCACGTCTCTACGTCCTCTGGCAGCAGCCCCCCCTGGCGTGCAGTTCGACCATATTGTTATTATCGCTATGGAGAACCAGAACTACGGTAGTGTCATAGGAAGTTCTTCCGCTCCGTTCATCAACAGCCTCGCCGCGCAAGGCACAACCATACCCAATTACCACAGCTACGGAGCAAACGCGTTCTCGGGCGACAACATAAACGGCTGTTCGGCAGCTTGCTACGTAGCTCTGATCTCAGGAACAGATAATGGAGTCTCAGATGGCTATTCGTGCTGTCTTACCGGCACAACGCTAGTTGACCAACTGCAGAGCGCCGGACTTACATGGCAAGCTTATTGCGAGAGCGGCTGCCCCAGAGGAAACGACCATTTCCCATTCACAGGATTTGCAAGCGATGCGAATAGTCCGGACATTTTCACTGGCTCCTCCGTGACGACGAGCCAGTTCATCGCCGAAGCTAACTCCGCTAGTCCTCCCAACTTCCTCTGGTACACCCCCACCGACAATCACAACATGCACGACAACAGCGTGTCATCTGGAGACTCTTATCTCAAGAAGTTTCTAGTAGGGAATGGCACTGTACTAACTCCCGCACCCGGCTCACTTCTCGCTTCATCTCTTTTCGGAAATTCGCAGTATCGCACACTCCTCTACCTCTGGTGGGATGAGTATGACCCTTCGCCAAACGTAGAATATGGGAGCATGATCAAGAAAGGCTACACGTCGACTGCAAGCTATGACGAGTTCAGCTCCCTCAGAATGCTGGAGACCAACTGGAACCTGGGGACACTGGTTAACAGCGGTAACGCCTTGCCGATCTCTGACATCTTCGGAGCAATCGGCCCACTCCCACTATCCGCAAGCTTCACTCTCCTGCCCTTGATCCCTATCGTCAATGCCACCGTCAATCTTACAGCAATAGCATCCGGCGGCACATTTCCATACAGTTCCTCCTGGAGTTTCGGAGACGGTGCGACGGGCACGGGACTGACTACGACCCATACATACAATGCTGCAGGCAATTATTCCATAACCCTAACAGCCCACGACTCTATCGGCGGCTCCGCAACGTCCACTAAAATTGTCAGAGTAGTTTCCGTTCTTCCTCTTGCCGCGAGCTTCACGGCCAGTCCGTCAATTCCGGACGCTGGACAAACCGTGACGTTTACCGCGACAGTCCAAGGCGGGAATGGTCCGTATAGCTACAGCTGGAACATGGCGGGGACTAGCACGACGGGCAACCCAGTCTCGCAATCATTCACAAATGGGACATACGCAATCTCTCTCGTTGTTACAGACAATGCCGGAGTGACTGCTACCAGCTACGAGTCGCTGGTTGTTCTACCTTCCTCGAGAGCAATTGGTTCTGTTCCTGCGCTAATTGGCTGGGGTGGTATACGAATGGACGAGTCTGTCGCCAACACGGGCGGTACTTCATCAGCCGTCTTCCCAGGCGAGTATGCTTCAAACATGGAGTTGGTATTGATCGAGTTGAAGGCTAAGGGCTACAGTACCGTCAGAGTTGACTTTGACCCGTACTGTACAGACACGGTCGACTACAATTACATGAGCGTCTATAGCCAGACGAACGCTCAACGAGCAGTCCACATCGCCCAGCA
>Ga0209239_1000427_pt1 | contig 23863 bp, 22 predicted proteins | sample GraSoi013_2_20cm_FD_185824 | JGI IMG/M metagenome (GOLD analysis project Ga0209239, IMG submission 185824) | Grasslands soil microbial communities from the Angelo Coastal Reserve, California, USA - Sample 10_02_2013_2_20cm (SPAdes) (version 2) | ecosystem: Environmental > Terrestrial > Soil >...
TCGAACCAGCAACGATGAGATCTTGCCAAATCGCGATTGTGCCTCTCGACTAACGCACTCATCGCTTCGCCTCTTCGCTGCGCACCGATCAGCGCTGCTGCGCGCGATGTCGTAAATGAGATCCAATCCATGCCTGGACTGTAAAATGGATCCATGAACGCCGCTGCATCCCCGACCAGAACAAAGCCGTCCCCGGCAAAGGTGGTGCTGTAATAAGCGAGATTCTTCCGCCAGTGGACGTCTTCCTCGTCAAATTGCGCGTCAACCAGAATCTCTCGCGCGACCGGGTGCTTCATCAGGAAGGCCTTGAGCCGTTCGCCCAGTTTTCCGCCCTCCTGGGGCCAATCCACGAGCCTCTGGTCAAAAACCACCCCGACGCTCACGTCACCGCCTTTTAGCGGAATCCACCAACTCCACCAGCCGTCGCCGATCACATGGTTGGTGGCAGTGTTCCGTGTCGCGTAAACAGCGCGCGACCACGAGGGATACTTGTCTGCCAGCTCGCGACTGTCCCAATCCTTGACGCCTTTCCACCTCGACCACGCGGCTGCGGTTGGATGTTCGATGTTGGATTTCCACCAACCTTGCTTGCGGGCGAGAATTGCAGCCACTCCCGATGCGTCAACAATCCAACGCGAACGAACTGTTCTCGTGCCGTCGCCATTGCGAAATGTTACCGTTTGTTCTTTTCCAGGCTGCAACTGTACATCGATTACCGTTGCGGGACGCAAAATCTCCGCGCCAGCAATACCGGCTCGGCGCAGCACTTCTTCATCAAACGCGGCACGATCCAGCTGATACGATGGCACCCGTACCTGATAAAGCGGCCCGAGCTCGCTCGCTTCCGCCAGCGTCTTTACTTCGCCGTTTGTAAACCAAAACCGCAATCCTTGCTTCGCGAGATGCGATTCGTTGAGATATTGCGTCAACCCTAGTACTCGGCCCATGAAATAGGCGCTGACCTCGACCGTTGCTTCCCCGACGCGTCGCGAAAGTTTTGCCGATTTCTCCAAAATCAATATGCGAATTCCGGGATTTTGCCGCAATAGGAGCGTGGCGGTGGCTGCCCCAGAAAGCGCGCCTCCCATGACCACTACGTCATACTCGAAGCTGCCCTCGGTTGGCGGTGAATCCATTCGAGCTTCCATTGTAACAACGAATAATTTTCCCGTTCCGTCCTTGCAAGGTCAAGCGCCCTTTCGGTTCCCGCTTGAATGTTTGGCCCTTCTCTATTGTGCGATTCGCTTCTATTCCGGTAAAGTCGACGCGTTGTAAGTAAGTCCAATGAACAACGTACATCTTGCGATCCAGTTTTTTATTCAGCTTGCTGTTATCCTTTTGTTCTGCCGTTTGGTCGGTGCGATTGCTTTGCGCCTCGGCCAGCCTCAAGTCGTGGCGGAAATGCTCGCCGGTGTACTTCTCGGACCATCGCTTTTTGGTTTGGTCTGGCCCGAAGCGCAGCATTGGCTTTTCCCGTGGGACAGCAGTCAGAAAATGCGCGACACCCAAAGTTATTTGTTTCCAGCGTCCCAACTAGGGCTCGCGCTCTACATGTTTGTGGTTGGAATGGAATTCCGCGTCGACATTGTGCGCCGCAAATTGACAAGCTCAATCGCCGTGTCGGTAGCGGGGATGCTGACACCTTTTGTATTGGGCGCCGGCCTGGCTTGGATTCTATTTGACCGTACGACGCTATTTCCAAGGACGACGTCACTCTCAGAAGCAATGCTCTTCCTTGGCGCGTCGATGTGTATCACCGCCTTTCCCATGCTCGCGCGGATCATTCATTTTAAAAAACTTACCGGCACAACCATGGGAACTGTAGCGCTGGGTGCAGGCGCAATTGATGATGCAACGGCGTGGTGCCTCCTCGCAGTGGTACTCGCCAGTTTCGAGAAAAATTGGAGCCACGCTCTGGTCAACATCACCGGTGGCATCGCTTACGTGGCTTTAACGCTGCTGATTGTGCGCCCGTTACTGCTTCGTGCCAAAGTTTGGTTGACAAAAAACGGCACCGTCACCGACGCCGGATTGGTTGTCGGACTCGCGCTCATGGCCTTGGGCGCGTGGTTCACCGACCTCATCGGTTTGCACGCAGTATTCGGCGCGTTCGTCATGGGCGCCGCGATGCCGCGCGGGGTCGTCGTGCGTGATCTTGTTGGCCGCATTCAGCCGCTTACGGTCGCGCTGTTGCTCCCGCTCTTTTTCACGTACTCGGGCTTGAATACAAAGATTGGTTTGCTCAACACGAGCTTCCTTTGGGCCATGTGTGGCGCGGTGTTGATCGCGGCAATTCTGGGCAAAGGCGTCGCCTGCTGGGTAGCCGCACGCGCCACTGGCATTCCAAATCGCGAAGCGCTCGGCATCGGCACACTAATGAATGCACGTGGATTAATGGAGCTGATCATTATCAATATCGGGCTCCAGCGCGGCATCATATCAGAGGGACTTTTCGCCACGCTCGTGATCATGGCAGTGCTTACCACGCTCATGGCCTCGCCGCTTTTCGAACGCCTTGTGGGAAGCGGCACGCATCAACCAATCCCCGAGCCCCAGGCTGAAGAAGCAAGCGAACCTAAGTTTGTCCGTTAACGTGTCCCACCTCCAAGTGCCCGTGGAGAAACTTTAAGACAAACATCTTACGACTTGGAGATACAACGCGACTGGCAGCAGTGTTGTTATCGTTGGCCTACGGGAGGCGTCAAAGGTCGAACCCCATTCGCAATGGGATCTTCGGAGCGCGTTCGGGTCGGGTAACCGGCATCTCGATCGCGCCGAAAAACAGGGGGCGTTATGTTGAGCCGTTTCTGGATCGATATCATGGCGAAGAACAGCTGGTTCAGAAAGCGGGTCCACAAGCCGGCGTTCCACCTGCCCGCAAGGATCGTGACGACTGACCGAAAGATGAGCTTCGGCGGCTCCGGACTGAAAAAGACATCGCGAAACTGTGGTGTGTAGAATCCCACCACAAACCGGCGAAACGTCTGGAATCTTTTTCGCTGACGACGAGAGAACGCCGCGAAGCTGGACGCTGAGAAGTCATTTCTCACCAGCGCCCGATGGAGCTCGGCAGCGGCTTCTATTCCAGATTCCATAGCGATTGAGACTCCGGTCGAGAATACGGGATCAAGAAACGATCCTGCGTCCCCGGCCAGGATCCAGCGATTGCCAGCATATGCCGAAGCGCTGTACGAGAAATCCTTCTCAACGCGTACTGGCCACTCGCGCTGGGCATTGCGCATAAGCTCAGCGACAACCGGCGTATCGGAGATCGTGCGATTGAGCGTCTCCTCAGATGAACTGCCGTTCGCCAATCTACGGTAAAGGGCCTTTGGTAGAACGACGCCGACGCTCGTTAACTCTTTTGAAATCGGAATAAGCCAGAACCAGCCAGCGTCGTTGCACGCGATAAGTCGAATGTCATCGGGTCGCGGCCCTTCCAGTCGCGGCACGTTCGTGTAGTGGGAGTATATTGCTATGTTGGCGAGCCGGGGCTCCTCCGTGCGCAGATTGAATTTTCGAGCGATCAATCCTCCGCGACCTGTGGCATCAATCAGAGCCCGCACACGCACCCGCGCGGCGGCCGTATTGCCGCGTGAAGCGACGTCGAGAATTGCCGCATCCGGAGTAAACTCGCATGCGGTTACGTTGCATGCTTCTCGAACATCGACGCCCACTTCGCGAGCCCGTTCCAGCAAAATGCGATCAAATTCCTGGCGGCATACTTGATACGTCTGAGGCCTCGTGATCTCACGGGCGTTTGCGAAGTCAACGTATCGTCCGGTCTGACCATCGTGCGTGATGAGGCGCGCACCCCACTTCTCAGGAAAACCTGCAGCCTCGATTCTCTTGGTCACACCCAAAGCAGCGAACGCGTCGTTGGCAGTCGACAACAACGACTCCCCGATATGGAATCGCGGGAACGTTTCGCGCTCAAAGAGAACGACCGAATGACCAAGCTGACCGAGCGAGATGGCCGCCGACGAACCAGCTGGACCGCCACCGGCCACAGCGAAATCAAAGTCATATCGAGGGTTGGCCGGGTTCATCACATCACTAAAGTATCATTTGGAGAAACGGGAAGCAGGCAATTTCTTTAAGCCTGTTGCGAAATCGGCCCGCGGCGATTCAGGAAATAACGACTGCACTCGAATCGCCCGTGTGCCAGGCATCATGCTGATTGTATGGCCAATCGTCGGCTACGACCAATCGCGCAAACAGAATCATCGCCGGTATCACACTCGGTCACATTATTAACCATTCTGGAACAAGATTGACCAATGATCCGCGGCTTGATAAACGCTGGTGCGCAGACCGCCGCGTTTGCGCGCCATGGCGAAACAGACTTCATCGAGTGATTCGTGGCTGCCATTGCACGAGGTATTGGAAGCTGAGTTTGTCGCTCTCCATGGTGAACTCCCGCCAGGTTATCCGAGTTCTAGTGAACCCAAAGCGCGTCTAAAAGCATTATGGGGTGCTATTCACGGACTGAAGGAGAAACGCGCGGCGCTTTGCATGTCGGGCGGCGGTATCCGGAGCGCAACCTTTGGATTGGGAATTTTGCAGGGTTTGGCGCGCTGCGGACTGCTGGAGAAGTTTCATTATCTCTCCACCGTATCGGGTGGAGGATACATTGGCAGCTGGCTAAGCGCTTGGATCAAGAATGATCCAAACGGCATTCGCGGCGTGGTCGACGAACTGAAACGACGGCCCGATTCCACTCTGAATCCCGAGCCGCGTCCGATCCGCCATCTCCGGGACTTTAGCAATTATCTGGCGCCAAAAAGCGGGCTTACGTCCGTTGATTTTTGGACGCTGATCACCACCTTCATTCGCAACATGTTCCTGAATTGGCTGGTGCTGATCTCGTGGCTGGCAGCGGCGATGATGGTTCCGCGGCTGTATCTGGCAGCCATCAACTTGCAGCCCGACTGGTCAGGCCTGGCGACGAGGCATTCGTGGTATTTGTTGGTCAGCAACTTACCCCCTGACTGGAATGCCTGGGAGAATTCCGTTAAGCAGCCGTGGAACATCGCCCTGGCGATCATACTGGCGGTAGGATTCGCGTTGATCGCCGTCGCGATGGCCTACGCAATCATCGATGTGCCATCCACCGGCAATGCGCGATTCACGCAACGTCTGTTCCTGAAGTTTCGCCAGCTTCCGTTGTTTCTGGCATCGCTTGTCCTCGCGGCGTGGTGGGCTGTGTTTTGCAACGTGCATGGTAAGAGCGGCGCATTTCAAAACCTGCAGGGGTTGCTCAAATTTGTCCTCTTCTTCGTGTTCACCTACGTGTGCGGCGGCGCGCTGGCATGGTTGATTCCTTCCTTTCGCAAACGCGACCACAAGGCCCGGCCGGGCAGCGTCTGGCGATTTTTTGTGATCTTCGTCACGGCTGTTTTCGCCGGGTTTTGCCTCTGGGCAATGGCAACCCGAATGTTTTTGGATCACAAAAACATTGAATTCACGTCGAGACGCCCTTGCGAGGCGATTCAGATTCCGAATGGAGAGAAAATGGCGCTCCCGCAGGGGAGCAACGGTGTAATTACGCGACTGGACGAGGGCACTTACACCGTGGGTATCCTTGGCGCCGACCAGGCGGTGGTACGTATTGCGGAAAAAGATCTTGATCCCTTGATGATCAACCCGAGCTCCGACCTCCAGACTAACCTGAAAAGATTCACGTTCGGACGCGAGTGCCGGGCAATCCAAATTCCCAGCGGGAAGGAAACACTGATTCGAAAAGGAACCGAGGGCGAGATCCTGGAAAACGTCGAGAGGAGTTACACCGTTGAAACCGATCAGGTCTCGGCGCGTGTTGAGAAGAAAGACCTAGATGCCTTCGAACTGAATCCTGGCCCCGGTCCTCAACCTGATTGGACCAGGTTCAGATTAAAACGCGCTTGCGAAGCGATCGACGTTTCGAGCAATAAGAAACTGACGATCCCAGGTGGCATTACCGGAGCAATTAAGCAAATCGGCGCGGATACTTACACGATTGAGACCGACCACGTCAGGGCAACGATTGCGAAAAAAGATTTCGATGCTGTGGAACTGCGCCGGCCGCTACCGGCGCCGGCGAACCATGCTGTCGCTTACGTCTGCTTCGCACCGGCACTGATCATGGCGGTAGTGATGCTGGTAAATTTCCTCTTTACTGGCCTGGCCAGCTGGGTGTCAGAGGATGAGGACCGCGAGTGGTGGGCGCGATCCGCCGCGTGGATAACCATTACGATTGTCGGCTGGATCATCATCAACGCCATTGTTCTTTGGGGCGGCCAGGCGATCACAGCCTCGGGAAATCAGATTGACGTTTTTCTCGGACAACTAAAAGCGAATCCAGTTGCAAAAGCGATACTCGGAGCATTCGGGGGAGTCAGCGGCATTGCCGGCGTTTTGGTTGCTCTGCGATCCAAACTGGGCCCAAAGCTTGGTATGAAAGCAGGCTTGCAGTGGCCTCTGGTTTTTGTCGCCGTTGTTTTCTTTCTTCTACTGGCGGTCGTAATTTCGTGGGTTTTGTTGGTGGTCGGCGCGCAGCCTTGGGTGCATCAAGTGGTCGCTTTTCTGGGACACATGATGGCGGATCCAAAGGGGAACGCCATCCTCATAGGCGCCTTTGTGAGCGCCACAGCCGTTGCCGGTGTTTTGTTGGTCATTCGATCGAACCTAAGCAAAAGGCTGATTTTCGTTATTCTCCTGGCTGTTGTGATTTGGTGGATTCTCTTGCTGACCGGCTCGCGGCATTTGGCGCAACAGCCAAATGACTGGCGAGCGCAGCTGTTCATCGTGGTCTTTCTTATGGGGATCATAGTACTTTTCGGAATCGTGATGGGTTTCCTCATCAATGCGAATAAGTTTTCCCTGCACGCGACGTATCGGAACCGATTGATCCGCGCTTATCTTGCCGCTTCACGGCTCAAGCGCAGGCCACATTTATTTACCGGGTTCGACCCTGCTGACAACTTTGCGTTGCGCGAGTTGTCTCCAGAAAAGCCTCTTCATGTGCTCAATGGCGCGCTCAATCTCGTCAAGGGTGAACAGTTAGCATGGCAGGAGCGAAAGGCCGAATCGTTTACAATGAGCCGTCTCCACTGCGGCTCTTGGAATCAACGAGTAGGTTACCGCCCGTCCGCGGAATATGGCGACGGGATTACACTCGGTACCGCGATGGCCATTTCTGGCGCCGCTGCGAATCCTAATATGGGATATTATTCCTCCCCCATTGTGGGTTTCCTGATGGCACTGTTCAACCTGCGGCTGGGCTGGTGGCTAGGAAATCCGGGGGCTCCCGGCGCCGATACCTGGCGCCGATCTGGCCCTGGATATTCGGTTGGGCCGCTGTTTTCCGAAGCGATTGGGAACACGACCGACCGCTATAAATATGTGAACCTCTCCGATGGCGGCCATTTCGAGGACCTTGGGCTTTATGAGATGGTGCTGCGCCGCTGCCATTACATTGTAATAAGCGACGCCGCCCAGGACCCGGAATGTTCCTTTACCGATCTCGGTGAGGCCGTGCGCAAAATTCGCATCGATTTTGGAATTCCGATCGAATTTGGACCAATGACCATTTATCCGCGCAGCCAGATCGACGCGGTGAAAGGTCCAGGCCACAACTGCGCTATCGGTCGCATCCGTTATTCGATCGTGGACGGCGACGCTGCACCGGATGGTGTCATCGTCTATATTAGACCCGCTTGTTATGGCGACGAACCGCGTGACATCTACGAATACTTCAAAACAAATCCGGAGTTTCCGCACGAGAGCACGGCCGATCAGTTCTTCTCCGAGTCGCAATTCGAGAGCTATCGGATGCTTGGCGCACACACCATGGCGAAGCTTTGCACGGATTGCGGTGGAGATTTTCGGTGTTTCATTCGCGACATTCTAAAACGCCATCTCCAGATGGAAGCGCCCGTTTGGCTCGCAGGGTTGCTCGAGGAAACGAAAAACAAGATCGCTTAAGCGCTGATCAGCGCATTGCGTGAACATGCTCCTATGCTGGCACGACGAATTCGTGGTAAACTTCAAGAATGACCCGCATTTTTGCGTCGCTGGTCACGGGTTTCGCTCTGGCAATCGCGGCATGGGGTGCCGATCAATCAGCCGGGAACAAATCTGACGAGCCCGATTCATTCGACGTCGAGCCACCAATACTGAAGCAAAACCTCTCGGATGAGCCGTTGCCGAACGGCGATCTGGCACGTTTGGAAAAACAATTGGAACGTGCAAAACAAAATGGCGCAGGCGCAGAACGTCTCTATAAAATTGGTGTGCTTGCGAAAATGGAAGTGGAGCAGCGGTTGTTGAAGGTGATACGGTGTGAATCGGACCTGGCAAATGCGCGCGTCGCTCGCGCAAAAGACGAACTTGCCGAAAAAGAGTCTCAACTCGCAACTGGCGAAATTACCAGAGACGAACTGGAATCAATAAAAACAGCGCTGGCGCAATTAACCGAAGCCGCGCAAGCGGCAACGACGAAGCGTGAGCGCGCCGAGCTCGAGGCTGCAGAAGCAAACTTACGCCGACAGCAAAAGCTTCTTAAGCTCGGGATCGGACAGAAATCCGACGTCACTCGCGCCGAAGAGAAGCTCGCCGATCTTAAAGCGCAGAAGAATTAATTGGGTTTGGCGTCTGACACAGACGCCCTACATTCCGCTCGAGTTCGACATTGGGTGTTGGAGGTTGAGCGTTGGGCGTTTCCTGAATTTAGTACCCTGCCGCCATCCCGTCCTTGCGTGATTCGCTTGCACCCACATAGACGCGCTGGCCATCGTGCATTTCGACTCTGATCGCTTGGTAACCGCCGTAGCCGCCGACATCGAAACGCACATCGTGTCCTTTCTTGCGCAGCTCGCGCACGGTCTCGTACGGAATACCGCTCTCGACTTCCACGTAGCCGCCTGATTCAGTCATTTTTTCTCCAGTGGGTTCGTTATCGCCTTCGTGCTGCCAGCGCGAAGCGTCGCCGGCTTCCTGCACGTTTAAATCAAAATCAATCTGGTTCGTGAGCACCTGTACGTGGCCTTGCGGCTGCATACCCCCGCCCATCACACCAAATGCTTCCAACGGCTTACCATCTTTCATGACAAAGCCAGGAATGATGGTGTGAAACGGACGTTTACCAGGCGCAAAAACGTTCGCATGACCAGGATCCATGGAAAAAAGTTCACCGCGATCCTGAAACATGAATCCGAGACCGGGCACCACGATGCCGCTGCCCATCCCGCGATAATTGCTTTGAATGAGCGAGACCATGTTGCCTTCGTCGTCGGCGGCACACATATAGATCGTGTCGCCTTGATTGAGTGCTGGATTGCCAGCCTGGACTTTTTTTGCCGCGTGATTTGGGTCGATCAACTTCTGCCGGTCCGCTGCGTAGCTTTTTGAAAGCAAACCCCCGAGCGGAATCTTTGCGAATGCCGGATCGGCGTAAAACTTCGCCCGATCGGCCCAGGCGATTTTCTTCGCTTCAATCATGGCGTGCAGCGTCTCTGGTGAATTGCGCCCCATGGCGCGCAGATCGAATCCTTCGAGAATGTTCAACATCTGCAGTGCCGCGATACCTTGGCCGTTTGGCGGAAGCTCAAAGACATCATAGCCGCGATAACTCGTCGAAACCGGCTCGACCCAGGTCGATATATGTTTCTCGAAATCGGCTTTCCGCAAAAAGCCGCCATTCGCCCGCATGAACTCGTCGATCTTGTCCGCGATCTCACCTTTATAAAAGGCGTCGCGACCTTTTTCAGCGATCAGTCGCAAGGTTTTCGCGAGAGCGGGATTCTTGAAAATATCGCCTTTGGCCGGGGTTCGCCCTTTTCCGTCGAGTGTGTACGTCTCGAGAAAGCCGCCGGGTAATCCTTTGTATAGCCGCGGACCAAACCCCCAGTAATAGGCGATGAGCGCCGTAACCGGAAAACCCTCTTCAGCATACCGAATGGCAGGCGCTATGTCATCGCTCAGGTTCAGTTTGCCGAATCTTTTGTGCAGCTCTGCCCAGGCATCCACTGTTCCGGGCACGCTGATCGGCAACATGCCGGTCGGTGGAATCGTTTCACGATGCAGTTTTGCTAGCTCGGCTTTCATCTGGTTATAACTCAAACCGAGCGGTGAACGTCCGCTGCCGTTGATGCCGTAGAGTTTGTTTTCCTTCGCGCTATAAACGATTGCGAACAGATCGCCGCCAATTCCGTTGGAGACGGGCTCCATCAAACCGAGCGTTGCGTTTGCGGCAATCGCCGCATCCACGGCACTTCCACCACGCTTTAAGATATCGATGCCGACCTCCGTGGCCGCGGGCACGCTTGTGCAAACCATTCCATGCCGTGCCAGCACTTCCGATCGCGTGGCGAAATTCTTTCCAGTAATGCGATCGATCTGGGCGTTAAGCCGAACGCCGACAACCAACAAAGTCAATAGCCCAAAGCTGAACTTAATCCATCGCACCCGCCACATTAATGCTTCCAATTTAAAGAGTGCACTTGAATTTTAGTCTGCCGATTATATTTGATTGCTCACCACTAAATGAAGATTTCGTCCGAAGACCAAAAAGCGATCAGTCTGATTCTAATCTGCCTGGGATTTCTGTCCTTTCTGATCGGCACCGCTGCTCACTTCAAATCGGGTTTTCAATCGCGCGCTGAGATTTCGACGACAGGGTTCGTCGCCGCCGCGATCTTCGCGGGATTGGGTGTCCTTGTGTTTCTGCTTTCGTTTACGAAAAAGCAGAGCTGAAGTGCGATTGCCGACTCCGGAGTCACCGCTAAAAAGTGGCGGCGATCCTCCCCAGATCGCCGCCGTGCCCACCGCTCAGAACAACCAAGTTATTGCTGCATCGCGTCGTGAAGCTCCTTGTGAGCGTTCATCATGTCTTGATGCGCTTTTTGGACGGCATCCAGCTTCTTCTGCTGATCAGCCGTTAGCAACGGCCGGATCTGCGACAGTGTGCCGTCCATGACCCCTTTCATCTTCTGCATCGCCTCCTGATGAATGGCGGCGATTTGCGGTTTCGCCGCGTCGAGAATCGGTTGAACCTTTGTCTGCTGATCAGAGGTCAGATTCAACTGCTCGGTTAGATGCTGCAGGCCGAGTGCGTGCCCGTGCCCACCCCCAGGGCCACCAAGGCCGGGTTGTGCCTGCACAGCAACAAAGCCGCCAAGCGCAATCGCAAGGGCGGCTACAAACGCTAATATGTTTCTTTTCATAGTTTGTTTCATCTTGTTTTCGCGAAATGTTTTTTCGCTTCTCCAAGTAATGACCGGCAGACACTCTGGCTGGTTACAATTTTCTTGTACCCGCTCCTTGCAACGCCGCTTGCTCGCGACAGGCGCTTGGCACAAGCGCGTCTACAGCCAAGATTGTAACCAAAGCGCACCGGTGGCTGTCATTGCTACTAGTGTGGATGCGCTCTCGATAACATGGATGATACTAACGCAAGTGCGCTTGTTCGTGCTGCGCTCCAGCATGATGATGAGGCGGCTCGCGCGTTGGTGCGAGAGCTTTATCCGCTCGTCGCCAAAATCGTCCGCGCTCATCGCCCGCATCGAACGGATGAAGAGGATCTTTGCCAAATGATTTTCATCAAAGTATTCCAGAAATTATCGCAATTTTCCGGCAAGGTGCCCCTGGAGCACTGGGTCTCACGCGTTGCAGTCAACACTTGCCTGAACCAAATTCAGCGGGAGAAAATACGGCCCGAGCTTCGTCACGCTGATTTAAGCGTGGAAGAGCAAGCGGTGATTGAGAACCTGACAACATCCGCCGATGAGTTGGCGCCGGACCAGCGTTTTGCCTCGCGACAACTGGTTGAACATCTTCTCGCTGCGCTCAAACCGGTCGAGCGGCTGGCTATTGATCTGCTATACTTACAAGGACGTTCGGTTGAAGAGATCCGCAAAATCACCGGATGGAGCGCGGCGCTTGTTAAAGTACGAGCGTTTCGAGCGAGACAAAAAATGAAAGAATACCTCGCCAGGATTTCGGCAAAGGAGGGAGCATGAAAGATCACGAAATCGATCGGTTGTTGCGATCGGCCGCACAAGCGACGGCGGACGAGATCCCGGCTGAGATGCCGTTTGGATTCGATACTCGCGTGGCTGCGCTCTGGAACGCGTTGGCTGCGAAGCCGAACGGTATTGCATCTCTGCTCCGGCGCGTGGTGCTTTTGTCGGCGGTAGTGATTGCTATTTCGACACTCGCAGCTGTTCGCGAGATCAAACAGAGCCGTGAACAGTATAACGATTACACCAATGAGTTCGCCATCGCGGACACGGCCATTCAAGATGAGTTTTCGCAATGAAGAGTGCGTTAAAGTGGAAACTGATTGCTGGATTTCTTCTTGTATTCGTCGCGGGTGGAATCACTGGCATGGCTCTTGGAGGATTATACGCCCGGCATCTTTTCTTTGAGTTTCACCATCCAAGACTCGTAGGCGTCAGAATGAAGGAGCGGCTTCGCACGGAGCTTAGTCTGACACCTGAACAGGTCGCCAAAGTTTCGCCAATTGTCGATAAAACTGCCGCCCAGCTTCAGGAGATAAGGCGCGACACCGGCCGGCGCGTCCATGACATCATGGCGGAAGCGCACAAGGAGATCGCAGCCAATCTTACTGACGAACAACGGCAAAAACTTCAACAAATCGAAGAGCGGCACCGGCGGTGGCATCCCCATCACGGCCCTCACGAGTTCGGTCCCGAATCACCGCCTGCGACACCGTAGGCAAGTCCGCGCGGCGCGCGATTGTAGCCGCCTCGCTGTGTCGAGGCGTTCGCGAGAAACACGGCGACACAGCGCCGTGGCTACACATCACACTTCCGCCCTGTCGGCCTGCGCCGCGCGGGCTAGAAGCGCACTCCGTTCTCGAAGAAAATTCGTTCGCGCTCGAGGTCTGCGCCGCGGCTAATGAAAAGATCGCGCAGTTCCGGCGTGTAATAATCGCCGCTGTAGAGAGGATTAAGCCCAAAGAAAATCTTGCCACCCGGGGCGAGGTGTTGCTGTAAATCGGCTAGGAAAAAATCCCATTCCGCTGTACCCCAGCGTTCCTTCGACGGATGATAGAGGTAGAAGTTGGTCGAAAACGCGGTAATCCAGTCGAATTTTTGGCCAAGATTGGGCAATGTTTCGAACGCGCTGATCCTCCAAATTACGCGCGGAACATCGAAAAGTTCGAGCAATTCGGAAAAAAGAGCGACGTGCTCAATATCTAAGCCTGTTACCGAGTGGCCGAGGTTTTTGGCGATGAACAAGAAAAATCCTCCGCCGCAACCGAGATCGAGAACGCGTTTCGGCCCTGAACGATGGAGCTTCAAGTCCTGCACGCGTTCCCGATTTAATCGCAACCACGGCTCGATGTTCGCGTACTTGGCGTATCCAGCAGTGGAATTCTCATACCGCTGCTGAATTTCGCGGGCACGTGCCTCATCGATTTTCGCCAGCATTGGCTGAAGCGGAATGCGAAAAATCGAGCGTTGCGCTCTGCGCCAGCCGCGCTGGTAGGTCAGCGGTTTGGTAAACTTCAAAAGTTTTCGGGAAAGTTTCATCTCGAAGATCGATCCATTGTAGAGCAACCGCTTCGGTTGCCAACCGTAGCGAAAGCAGGCGATGCGCCCGCCCTACAATTTCGCCATCATTTCGCGAAGAAGTTGCGGCCCGCGATAAACGAATCCTGTGTAAAGCTGAACAAGCTGCGCGCCCGCCTCAAATTTTTCCCGAGCGGATTTTGCATCGAAGATTCCACCAGAAGCGATCACGGGAATTTTGGAGCTTGCGACAATGCTGCGCACAAGTGCAGTCGATTTTTCCCGTAGCGGTGCCCCGCTCAAACCACCTTCCTCATCGAGCTCCGACGGAATCGAGGAATGATCCAGCGTGGTATTTGTAGCGATGATCCCGGCGACTCCGTTTTCTTCACAGGCCGCAAGGACTGCTTCTAGTGCGATCGGCGACAGATCAGGTGAAATCTTTACAACGAGCGGTTTCGCGACCGGCCCAGGCTCACTCCCAATCGCGTGCAGCAATTGCGACAACGCGGCGGGTTCCTGCAGTTCCCTTAGGCCGGGCGTGTTCGGTGAGCTCACATTCAACGTGATGTAGTCGGCAAAATCGCGAAGTAATCGAAACGAATAGAGGTAATCGTCTGCTGCGCGTTCGAGAGGCGTTGTCCTCGATTTGCCAATATTGATTCCAACTGGAACTGCAGGCCATCGCTGGCTCTGGCGCAGCCCGCGCAACCGTTTTGCAATGACATCGGCGCCATCATTGTTAAATCCGAGGCGATTGATCACGGCTTGCTGCGCGGGCAGCCGAAACATGCGCGGCTTTGGATTTCCTGGTTGGGCCATGGCGGTCACAGTCCCGATCTCGATGAAACCAAACCCAACTGCTGCCCAGGCTGGCAGGGCGACGCCATTTTTGTCCAGGCCGGCGGCGAGGCCAATCGGATTCGGAAAGGTCAACCCAAACAGAGTCTTTGGGTTTGACGGCGGCGTGAACCGTCTCAGCGCGCGCAGCGCAAGATCGAACTGCGAAGCCCTGCGAAGCGATGCGATCGTGAAATGGTGTGCGGTTTCCGCCTCAAGCGAAAACAACAGCGGCCTAACGAGTCGTTCGTAGAGATTCTTCATATCAACTACAGCAAGTCATCCCGAGCGGAGCGAGGGATCTCGCACAGGATGATTGATCACGCTGGATATCCAGAGCAACGCAAGCTTTGTAGGTGAGATCCCTCACGTCGTTCGGGATGACACGCTCTGGATAACGACGTAACGGCTCGGATTCGCTGTCATTTCCCGATGCAAAACTGGCTGAACACAGAGTCGAGAATCTGTTCCACATCGACAACGCCAATCACTTCGCCGACTGCCCGCAATGCTTCATGAAGATGAATTGCAGCGTATTCCGGCGACAATCCCTGGGCTTGCACTGTCGCTGCTCGATCGCATGATTCCAGAGCGCGGCGAAGACAATCGCGATGGCGCGCATTAATCGCGAGCGTGCTCTCCGGTTTTAGATTTTGTTTCGTGATCCGAGTCAGAATTTCTTTTTGCAATTCCGGCAGACCTTCCCCTGTCAGGCACGAAATCCGTAACGCATGGAAATCTTTCCAATCACTGTTCTCCGGCAGATCGCTCTTGTTTAAAACAGCAATTTCGTTGGGATTGCGGATGCGTTCCTGAAAATGCGACGGTTTCGAGGTACTGCGATCTGCGATGTGGAGCCGCAGATCGGCTAATTGCAGCGACTTCTCCGTGCGCGCGATGCCCTCTCGCTCCAGTTCGCTGGCGGACGTTCTCAAACCAGCTGTATCAAGCAGCCGAATGGGCACGCCGTTCAGATTCACTGTCTCCTCGATGGTATCGCGCGTTGTGCCATGCGCATCGCTCACAATCACGCGATCGTAACCCAGGAGTCGATTCAGCAAGCTCGATTTCCCGGCATTCGTTGCCCCGTAAATCACAACACGCACTCCTTCACGCAGAATGCGTCCTTGATCAGCAGTGGCGAGCAACGCTGCGATCTCTTCGCGGATGGAATCGAGTCGGGCACGCAGTGTTTCACCTTCATCCGGTGTAATACCCTCCTCAGGAAAATCGATTGACGCATTGATGTGCGCGAGTAGTTCGACCAACTCTTCACGAATTTTACCGATTTGTTCTCCGAGCCTGCCTTCGAGTTGTTCGGTAGCTGAGCGCAGGGCGAGATCGGTCTTCGCCCGGATCAGATCAATTACCGCCTCGGCTTGAGTAAGGTCCATTTTGCCGTTGAGAAAGGCGCGCTCGGTGAACTCGCCCGGACGCGCTGCGCGTGCACCCGCGCGCAGGCACGCTTCAAGGATCTTTGCCGAAACCAGCGTTCCTCCGTGGCAACTGATCTCGACCAAATCCTCTCCGCTGTAACTGGCCGGCGCGCGATGAATGGAAAGGACTACTTGATCGATCAACCGCCCTTCCGGCCCAAAGATTTCGCCAAAATGCTGCACGTGCGGCTCAAATTGCGATGGCGTCTCTTTGCCATGGAAGATTTTGTCTGCTACCTCGATTGCATTCGCGCCTGAGACGCGGACAAGAGCAATGGCGCCTTCCCCAGGCGGAGTTGAGATGGCAGCGATAGTATCAGAAACGGTCATATCCTAGCAAATTGTAGGGCACCCGCCTCGGTTGCCAAATCGCGCGAACAACATGGCTTTGCTTAAAGCGGCAGAGCGCTGCCGCACTCCATGACGTGGCCGTCATTGAAAGGGTCTATTACGCGCCAGCGTTTTGGGGTGGTCCGCCGCTTTTCATTCAGATCTTCTCCCGCTCCCTAATCGTGCATCACCGCTTTCAGTGCCGCGATGCATTTCTTGTTCTCCTCCATTGTGCCAACCGAAATGCGGACCCATTCGGGCAGGTTGTACCCCTTGAGCGGGCGCACGATGATGCCTCGCCTCAGCAGTTTCTCGAAGATCGCGTGTCCGTTGCCAACATTTATCATCACGAAATTCGCGGTCCCGGACACAAAACGAATTTTCATTTTGGCGAATTGTTCGTGCAGATAAGCGCGGCCTTCATCGATCGCCCGTTTTGTCCGGCGCAGATGTTCGTCATCCTCGAGCGCTGCGAGCGCGCCGACTTGAGCAATGCTGTTCACGTTGAATGGCTGCCTTGTCTTGTGAAGCACCTGGACCAGATCAGCCGGCCCAACAGCATACCCGATACGCAAGCCAGCCAGCCCGTGAATCTTCGAAAACGTGCGCAAAACAACAATGTTTCGTCCTTCGCGAACGAATTGCAGCGTATCAGGAGGATGATCGAGGAATTCGAAATAGGCTTCATCGAAAACGACAACGACTCTCTCCGGAACGTGCGACATGAAATGGTCGATCTCGCGCTGCGAAAGTAACGTTCCCGTTGGATTATTGGGGTTGGGGACGAAAATGAGCCGGGTTTTCGGCGTGATCGCAGCGAGCATTCTGTCCACATCCTGCTGGTAATCTCTGCTGGGCACTTCAATTGTGCGCGCGCCAAATGAAGTCGCGATCAATTTGTAGACGACAAATGCATACTGAGCCGTGACGACGTCGTCACCGGGATTGAGAAAGGCATGACCAAGAAATTCGAGCACTTCATTGGAACCATTGCCAAGAATGACGTTCTCTGGGGCGAGGCCTAGTTTGGTTGCCACTGCGTTGCAGAGGCAAAATCCGCCGCCGTCGGGATACAAGTGACCTTTTTCCAAAGCGTCACGCATCGCCTCCATTGCCTTGGGAGACGGACCCAGCGGATTCTCGTTCGAAGCTAGCTTGATGATTGCATTTGGATCGAGGCCAAGTTCGCGGGCCGTTTCTTCGATCGGCTTTCCCGGTTGGTAAACCGTGACCTCGCGCAACTGCGGGTTCACCAGCTCCCAGATCGAAATCATGCGCGGGAGATTAAACGGAAGTAGGGTAAGTTTCCAATCAGCTGGTCTCCCTCTTCTTACTCTTGCTCATGATCTTTCTAAAGAGTAAAAGCATGAACACGAAAGTGCATGACAGTGGATAACGAAATCATCTATCTCGATAACAATGCTACGACACAACTTGATCCCGCTGTGATCGAGGAAATGCTGCCGTTTTTGACCAAGTATTACGGCAACCCTTCGAGTGGATACGGCTTTGCGGCCATGGCTAGAAAAGCCATAAATCTTGCGCGGGAACGGCTCGCTGCGTTGCTCGGCTGTGAACCAACGGAAGTTGTTTTCACCAGCGGCGGAACGGAGTCTAATAATGCGGTCATCAATTCGGCGCTACAGCTTGAAGCTCGTGGCGGACATGTGATCGCAAGCGCGGTCGAACACAGCGCGGTGCTGCGCCCCTGCCAAGATCTCGCAAAACGAGGATGCGCCGTCACATTTCTAGGCGTAGACAGGCATGGAGATCTCGATCTTGGCGAATTAGAAGCTGCGATTCGTCCGGAAACAGCGCTTGTTTCAATCATGTGGGCGAATAACGAGACCGGTGTAATATTTCCTATAGAGAAAATCGCTGAAATCTGTCGCCAGAGAGGCGCACTTTTTCACAGCGACGCCGTACAAGCGACCGGTAAAATCCCGATGCGCTTGCGCGATACGGCGATCAATTTTCTATCTCTTTCTGCGCACAAATTTCACGGCCCAAAAGGCGTCGGGGCGGTTTACGTCGACCGGCGAACCCGCTTCGGTCCGTTGATTGCCGGCGGCGGTCAGGAAAACGGACGCCGTGGTGGGACTGAAAACGTCGCGTCGATTGTTGGCCTTGGAAAAGCAGCCGAGCTGGCCCTCAAATATCTCACCGAAGGAAAATTTAACATTCGGTCCATGCGCGATCGATTTGAGAAATCAGTGCTCGAAACTGTCAACGGTGCATCAGTGAATGGTGCGGGTGCCGCGCGGCTCTCAAACACATCGAGTCTTTCATTCGAAGGCATTGAATCTTCGGCCGCACTTCTCTTGCTGGATCGACAAGGTATTTGTTGCTCGGCCGGCTCGGCCTGCCGGACCGGTTCACAGGAAGCTTCGCACGTGCTGCGTGCAATGAACCCGACCGGCGATGATGCAAGGCGGAGTCTGCGTTTCTCGCTTGGCCGTTTTAACACGGAGGCGCAAATCGACCGCGCGATTGAAGTGGTTCCAAAAGTTATCGAGAAGCTGCGGCAAAGCGCCGCGCCGACGCCTGTGGCGATGGCTCTGTGAGCCGTTCGACAATTTCCTAGCGGCACAATATTGTGCACAACTGTCTTGCCGTGATGGAAACACCGCGTGATCCCGCCGCTTCGCGTTACGAGCATGCCGCGAAGGGGCTGCGCCGGAGTGATCTTGATCCTGATCCGATCAAGCAATTTGGAAACTGGTTTACCGCGGCGATTGAGGCCGGGATTCGAGATGTGAATGCAATGAGCCTGGCCACGGCCGGGGCTGACGGCAGACCATCCGTGCGCATTGTTCTCCTAAAAGGATTCGACCAGGATGGGTTCGTCTTTTTTACGAACTACGAGAGCGAAAAAGGGAAACAACTCGATGCCAACCCTTACGTCGCTCTGGCCTTCTATTGGATCGAACTTGATCGACAGATTCGCATTAGCGGGAAAACGGAAAAAACCTCGCGCGAAGAATCGCAAACCTACTTTCATTCGCGTCCTGTGGGCAGTCAGTTGAGCGCCTGGGCATCGCGTCAAAGCCAGATTCTCGATGGGCGCCGCGTGCTCGATGCGCGCCTGGCCGAGATGACGGAACGTTTCGGCGACAAGCGCATTCCGTTACCACCGCACTGGGGCGGCTATCGAGTGAAACCGGATATGATCGAATTCTGGCAGGGTCGCCCGAATCGCCTGCACGATCGCTTTCGTTACACTCGACAGGCGGGTGGTAGTTGGCTGATCGAGCGACTGGCGCCATGAGAAATTCCGAATGTCTAATGAAGGAATGAGGAATTCGGATTTACGCCATCGGTCCGACCGCCCGGTTTCGTCATTTTGTCATTCTGATTTCGTTCGTCATTCGTCATGTTGGTGCGTCGTCATTATTAGAACGGGTTCATGAAGAAGAATCAGGACCCGAAGATCGAAATCATCCAGGGCGACATCACAAAGCTCGATGTCGACGCCATCGTAAACGCGGCAAACACGACTCTTCTCGGCGGTGGCGGAGTCGATGGCGCGATCCATCGCGCCGCTGGAACTGAATTACTTGCAGAATGCCGGACCCTCGGCGGTTGTCGACCCGGTGAAGCGAAAATCACTCGCGGATATCGTTTGCCAGCGCGTTTTGTCATTCACACGGTCGGTCCGGTTTGGAGAGGAGGCGAAGGCAACGAGCCTGAGATCCTGGCAAATTGTTATCGGAGCGCGTTGCAACTCGTGCTGGAAAATGGAATCAAGACGATTGCTTTTCCTGCGATCAGTTGCGGCGCATATGGCTATCCGATTCCAGAAGCAGCGCAGATCGCTGTAAAAACTACCCGAAATTTCCTCGCGACCGAGGACCAAATCGACAAAGTGATTTTCGTTCTTTGGGGCGAGGACATTTACGACGCGTATCTCGGGTTGTTGTAGCCGCTGACCTCCTCCGGCACGCCGAAGGTTAACGGAGGCGCCGGACAGGACCGCGTTCGCTGAGCGAAACGGCTACAGAAGTTGAGAGACGCAAACTGGCGATCAATTTCGATTTTATTTTGTATGATTAATCCGAACGAAAACAATCTTACGAGGGACGAACCGCTGCCGACGCCGGTTCAGCCGGGCGCAGAAGAAACTGGACCGGGTGGGCGTGAGCAGTTTCGTCGAGCAACAAACAAATTTTCCACGGCCATGAGCCAGACGTGGGATGAAACAAAAGAGAAAGCCGGCCGCGCGCGGGACCGTACTGAATACTTCGTACGCGAAAATCCCGTGCCGACCATCCTTGGCGCGCTGGGGCTCGGAATCGCGATCGGCTTGGCGATCCGTTTTGCATCTACTAGCGAGCGAAAGGCCGAAATAGAGCTGAAGTCGCCGCTGGGAAATTTCGACTGGGGCGTCCTTTCGCTGCCGTTTCTCTGGCCGTTGTTCAAATCAGCCAAGGAAAAATATGAAACTTCGGCTGAAGCTGTAAAAGATGGCGTAAAACAATTGAAAAAGATCGACGTGGACCGCTACGCAAAGCCGATCCGTAAACGCTGGAACGCCTGGACGCGTTGATTCCGAAAGTCCGCCGTCGGACGGACTCGTCCCGTGGCGAGCTTTCGCGAGTTGAGCGTTGATGGCAGATCGGCGTCGAGTTCTTCACCCAAGCTCAAGAAGGCTATTGACGAGATCGGCGAGCGGACGCGGATACCGGGCCATGAAAGCGTGGCCACCGCCATTGAATTGAGCCAGCCAAGCGCCAGGAATGGCGTTAACCAGCTTCAATGCATTGGACGGCGGGATCACGCGATATCGGCCGTGCCGGTGGCAATTAAGCACTGGCACATTCATCTGCCCCAGACGGTTCCCGATGCCGATGCGGTGCCACGCGTCCATCGCCGCGACCTGGCGATTAACGAGATCGGGAGATAATTGCGCACGCGCCGCTGCTACGATATCGCCGAATTCGCATAAATGGATTCGGCAACATCACTCGGAAACAGCAAGGATAGCAATCGACGCGCCTGTTCTTGAGGCGTTCCGGACATATCGATGAGTTGTGATCACACCGCGGTTGAAGCGCGATCTGCGTCAGATCCTCCCGGGTCCGTCGATAGTAAGATGAGTTTGTTAATACGACCCGGCTACAGCTACACCGATGCACGCTGGGCCTTAATCTCGCCGAGTTCAGCGACGGAACTTGCGCTTCTTCGACAGCGCCAGATCGCAAACGCAACGAACAAGAGATCAAGAGCAACAAATATCGCGACGTATGTCTCACCGCCAATGCCGAAGCCGTAGCTATGCAGACCTTTGCCCAGCACAAAGTTCACGCCGTACCACGCCATTAACACGGCGAGGAAACAAACCACGCTCGCAACTGCGAGGCCGAACTGCGTCCACCAACCCGCCAGCCGGCCGTGCAAGGCCAGTATGTAACAAAGCAACGCAATCAACGCCCATGTCTCCTTTGGATCCCAACCCCAAAACCTGCCCCAGGAATAATTTGCCCAGACACCGCCGAGAATCGTTCCTGCTGCGAGCAACAGGACACCGAGTTGAAGTACGCGATAAAGCCAGAAATGCATTGGGGCATCCGCGCGCGCGGCTGCTGGATTTCGTGCATATCGCCAGAGCAAAATGTGCCCGAAACCCATTGCGAGCGCGAAAGCCGCGTAACTCAGTGTTATGGTAAGCACATGAACGGTGAGCCAGAAATTATCGCGTAACACCGGAACCAGCGGATCGATGCTGGACGGCATGGCGATGGGCATCTGATGAACGAGCAGCAGCGCGATCAACGTCACTGGCAACGCTGCGAGAAGATATACAGTGGTGCGATAGCGCGCGAAGAAGATCATCCCGAAAAAGGACACCGCGAATGACACCCAGATGATCGATTCATACATGTTGGTGACCGGTGGCCGGCCAGCAATCAGACAGCGCATCACAATTCCGCTTGCCTGAAACGCGAGACCGAGGACCGCAATCCCTACGCCAACGGTTTGCAACGCGACTCCACGTTTGCGCAGGTGTGCCACAATTAAGATTACGAGGGCGATCCCGTAACACCAGATCGCGCGGTAAAATCCTTCGAAATGATTGTAGAAATACTCGAGCCGCAGTTGCCTTGTCTGCGGATAAATCGACGGACTAAGCGCTCGTAAATTGTCCTGCAACTGACGCGCGGCTGAGCTGAAATTGAATGTGTCGGCCTGCGTGTAGGCGCGCATCATTTTTGTCAGTTCGGCGAACGCAGGAGCGATCTGCGTTTCGTTATAGTAACCCGCGACTGCCCCCGGATCGGGCGCCATCCACGCATCCGTTTCCCTTTGCGGTGATGGAACGATTAGCAAAGCATTTCCATTCATCACATTTCCAAACAACGCCAATCGGTCATTTACGCTGAGGGCTTCTTGTTGAACCCGGTCGAGCGGTTTTTCCGCGCGCTTGAGAGCGCGCGCCTCGCTTGCGATCCGCTGCGACTCCGATGACCCGGTCAATTGCGCAAACGAAAATCTTCGCTGTGCTTTATCGAGCCCGAGCTGTTCGATCAGTTGGCCTGACGAAATCAAGATCATTGGCTCGTTTTTCCAATCGCGCGTGTCGAACAGCGCCGACAAAACAAAATCGTTCGGCTGCCATCTCCGGCCGGTCTTATCGGCGTATGTCGAACGTCCAGTAATTCGGATCAACATTTCTCGCGCGAACGTATCAATGGGCTTACGTCGTCCCCCATCCTGTATCGCAAGTAAACCGAATTGCTTGAAATCCAGGCCACCACTATTCGCAGCGGGCGGATCAGACTGCCCATAACCAACGCTCCCAAAAAGCATGCTAGCCGCCGCAACGAACATGAACATGCGCGTTCTCAAGGGGAACGAATGTAATTCTCTTTCAGACTCGTGTCGAGCAAGACGGAACACGTGAGGTATCCGTCCCATTTGCTGTAGTGTTTAGGATCAACGGCATTGAGACCAATGTGAAGAGATGCTCCGGTCGCCATACGCGGTCCTTTGGTTCGGAATGGAACGCCGAGTTTGAACCGGAACGCGTCACGTGGCCAAGCCGATTCTCGAATGGTGTGAAAACCTGAGAACGTCCAAGCGTTGACGCTGCATCACGCACGAGCATTTTCTACCACGCGGAAAATTGTTCTTGCCAACGCATCAGCTTTCTTTGTAGGGCTAGTTGAGATAGTCCCTCATACGACATGCGGTAATCACTAGACAGATCATCGGGAGAATGGTTATGGAGCCGAATCATTCGGATTTCCGGATTGAAAAAGCCACTCGCCTGTTAAACGAAAATTCATCGCGCACTGTCGCCGAAGTTGCCGGTGGTTGTTCAATTAGTTCCTCCAGGCTGAGCCATTTGTTTAAAACGGAGGTCGGGACCACAGTCGGGAAGTTCCGACGCGCTTGCCGGTTTGGCAAAGCCAAGAGGATGTTGGCGGACACTCCTGAGGTGGCGATCAAAGAAATCGCTTACACGGTTGGATATCATCATACCTCCAGTTTTACGCGTGCCTTTGAGCATGACGTGGGGGAGTCACCCACTGATTACCGAAAGCACGAGCTACGTAAAAAGTGGCGCGTAGCAGTTACTGCTAACAAAAAGCACAAACGGCTAACTCCATAACATTGACAGGGCGTTCTCTCGGACTGCCAATAGGTAGGCATCCTAACGTTAACCTGGAGGAAACACCGTGCGCCCGACAACTCTGATTCGACTATTTACGGCTTGCTTAATGGTGCTGGGGGCCTTGT
>Ga0209239_1000429_pt1 | contig 23836 bp, 20 predicted proteins | sample GraSoi013_2_20cm_FD_185824 | JGI IMG/M metagenome (GOLD analysis project Ga0209239, IMG submission 185824) | Grasslands soil microbial communities from the Angelo Coastal Reserve, California, USA - Sample 10_02_2013_2_20cm (SPAdes) (version 2) | ecosystem: Environmental > Terrestrial > Soil >...
GTCGAGCGTTTCTTCGCCTGGATTCAATGGCAGCGCCGGATCCTCATTCGCTGGGAGTACCACGCCCACAATTTGGACTCGATCTTCTCCAGCATGCGTTCAATGCGAAGGGCGCTGGGCTTCATAGGTGCTGGTCCTCTCGCGCGCAGCGTTTGTCCTGTCGCGAGCAACCCGGTCGGCGATCTCGTCCATGCGGGCTTCGAGTTGCTCTAGCTTCTGGGTCTCGAGGCACGCGCGCATGATGCCCAGGCCATTGCAGATACGGGCACCGACCTGACTGTCGAGGGTCCCATCCGCCATCGCACGGATCGTCTTCGCTAGGCCCTTCGTGACCTGATTTAGGTTGCCCAGGGGGCCCAGCCTGAATTTTCTAGGCGCTGCTTCGGCTTGGTCGGAATCTTTGCTCACGAATCGCCCTCAAACATCTTGAAATCGTGTTGTTTCACTTCATAGCGCATCAGCGCACGAAATACACAACTGGCCTCGACCTCGCCCGGGTTTGCCAGTGGCCGAAATAACCTTTGCCGCCCAATGTTTTGCATTCTTGACTTCACGGGCGATCAGGGCGTGATCGTGAGATAGTGTCCGCGTGGTTTGCCAGTGCAGGAATTATCCTTTGTGGCTCAAACCCGACGCGAGGGGCGGTTTGCCAGACTAAGCTCGCGATATTGTTGACTTAAGCTACACCGCAGCGGTCAAGCATGAGCCGACCTTACGCCGTGCGGCGCCGCGCCGTCTACCATTTGAGCTTACTTGCGAAACTCCGCTTTAGGGCCCACTCCCGATGTCGTTCCCGCGGAGGCGGGAACCCATATTCCAGAGGCCGGTGATCTTGGGGTCCGCCCTCGCGGGGACGACGGGTAGAAGCAATCAGGTTTGAAAATGGCGTCGATGGTGAACTGGAGCTGGCTGCCGCCGATCTTCGCCCAGGCGTCCGAGCGGGTATCCGGCAGTCTCGGCGAGCTTGCCGGCGGCGCGACGGTCTGGCTCGCGGTGACAGGCTTGAGCCGATCCGGCAAAACCGTTTTCGTGACCAGCCTGATCCACAATCTGTTGAGCTGCGCACACAACCCCAACCGCATGCCGCTGCTGGGCGTCGTCGGCGAGCGCCGCTTGATCGCAGCCACGATCGACGGCGGCAAAGCGAACCGGCTGCCGCGATTTCCCTACCTCGACAACATCGAGAAAATGGCAATCCCGGACTGGCCGGCGCGTACCGAAGGCATCAGCGAGATCGGCATCGAGATCCGCTTTGCCCCGGCCGGCACGCTGGGCAGGCTTGTGAGCGAGATCACCGGAAGGCCTGCGACCCTCACGATCCGGATCGTCGATTATCCCGGCGAGTGGCTGCTCGATCTCCCGCTCGCCGCACACAGCTACGCCGAGTGGTCGCGCGTGACGCTGCGGCTGCTGCGCAAGGGCCTGCGCGCCGACATCGCGCGGGAGTTTCTCGGTCTTCTCGCCCAGCACCGGCCCGACGAGGCTGCGAGCGAGGAGGTCGCAAAACGCTTGCATGATCGCTATTGCGCCTACCTCCTCGACGCGCGCGATCGGCACGGCCTGAGCTTTCTTCAGCCCGGCCGGTTCTTGTGTCCGGGCGCGCTCGGCCCAGTGCCGTATCTGTGGTTTGCACCGCTCGATGTTATCGAGGGCGTGGACGTGTTCGCGCCGCACACGCTCGGCGCGCTGATGGCCGAGCGCTTCAAGGTCTATAAGCGAGAGGCGGTGGAGCGCTTTTATCAGGATCACTTCCGGCACTACTCGCGCCAGATCGTGCTCGTCGACGTGCTGCACGCGCTGTTGGCCGGCCGCGATGCCTTCGACGATACGCGGCTGGCGCTCGACGCCATTCTGGAGAGTTTCCGCTACGGACACGGCGGCATCCTCTCGAGGCTGCTGCTCGGCCCGCATATCGACAAGGTGCTGTTCGCCGCCACCAAGGCGGATCACGTTCCCGACATTCAGCGCGATCACCTTGCCGTGCTGTTGCGCAACATGGCGGCGTTTCCGGCGCTCGAGGTCAGAAGCAGCAACGCGCAATTGGAGGTTACGGCGCTCGCCTCCGTGATTTCGACCGCGGAAGAGAGCCAGGAGATCGACGGGCAGCGCGTGCAGGTGGTGGTCGGCCGGCCGGTCGGCAGCCATAAGCAGTCGAAATTCTTCGTCGGCAACGTTCCGATCCGCCCCCCGCGCGCCGACGCTTGGGGCTCGCCCTTCCTCAACGTGCCGGTGTTCGAGCCACCTGCCATCGACCCCTCGCCGGTAGAGGGAATTGCGCACATCAATCTCGACCTGGCGCTCGAGTTTTTGCTCGGAGATAAGCTGCGATGAGCGATCAAACCGCCAACAGTCCTTCGCTGAGCGTCCGCGTGATCGAGGTCGACGTGGCGGACGAGGGTGCGCCGCGGTCTTCGTCGGCGCCGCAGATCATTCCGACGGAGCGCACCGAGCGCGTCACGCCAAGCGAGCCGGCGCCCGTTGTCGTCCGTGACGTCCGTGACGCCCGTGACCAGCCGCGCCGACGCGACCGTGTCATGAGCTTCGGACTCGCCGGCGTGGCGATGCTGTTCGCCGGCTGGCTGGTGGTGGATGCCGTCGGCTGGATCGTTGCCGCATTCGAGCGCAGCGTGGCCTTGGGCGTCCTCGCGGCGACGGCGGTGGCGGCGGGTGTGGCGGGTGGCGGCGCAGTGGTCGCGCGCGAGCTCACAAGCCTAGTGCGGCTCAAGAATGTCGAGGCGATTCACCGCCGGCTTGCGGACGGGCAGGTGCTGGCGATCGAAGGCCGAAAAGCCATTGCGGACGTGCTCTCCGTCGTTCCACGCGAGCGCGAGATCGACGCGGCAATCGAATCCTTCCAGCGGCAGGTCAAGCTTCACCACGCGACGGCGCAGCAGATCGAGATCCTCTCGCGCACCGTCATGCAGCCGCTCGACCGCCGCGCCGAGGCGCATGTGCGCACCGCCGTGCTGCGCGCCTTCGGCATCACCGCGATCAGTCCAACTGGACTGACCGACGCGATCTTCTTTCTTGCCTGCGGCATACGCATGGTGCGTTCCATCGCCGCCGCCTATGGGCACCGGCCGACCGCCGCCACCACCATCCACCTGCTGCGGCGGCTCGTGATCGAGGCCGGGAAACTGGGAGCCGTCGACATCGCGAGTTCCTCGCTCGTCCAGCATCTCGGCGGCGCCTTGACCGAGCGGTTGGCGACCAGCGCCGCCGACGCCCTCTACGCCGCTTATCGCATGGCGCGTCTCGGCATCATCGTGATGGACCTGTGCCGTCCGATCCCGTTCCGGGACAACGAAGTTCCCAGCGTCACGTCGCTGGTGGGCAACGTGCTGCGGCGCCGTTCGCAAGCTCAGCCGGACTGAGGGCCTGCTGGCCTGCAGCGCATGCGCTGTCTTAACTGTTGCGGCAAAAACACGGTCAAGCTCACAGTTGCTTGATTGGAAAAACGGGCTGCAACTTTTCTTCTACGACGGAGTTGCTTGGGTGGGACGTGATAAAAGGGGATCACCCATGACAATCGCCCTCACGCATGGGAAATCCGCCGCTGCGGCTGCGCGGGCGGCGGCATGCCATAGTTCCTTGGCAGATACTGCATCGGATGACGTGTTGATCCGGCGGATTGCCGCCGGCGATCAACTCGCGATGCGAGCGTTGTTCGCACGCCATCGCATACCATTATACCGCTGGCTGCTGCGCATCGTGCGCGACGAGACGCTCGCGGAGGATCTCTTAAGCGACGTGTTTCTCGATGTATGGCGTCAGGCCGGATCATTCCGGGGCGACGCGTCGGTTTCGACTTGGCTGCTCGCGATCGCCCGCTACAAAGCGTTGTCGGCCCGACGCGCTCGCGCCGATGCGGAATTGGACGCGCGGATTGCATCCAGCATCGCCGATCCTGCGGACAATCCGGAGGCTGCGCTGCAGAAGAGGAACCGCAGCGAAGTGCTGAAGGACTCGTTGGCGCGCCTATCGCTGGAACATGGCGAGGTCATCGATCTCGTCTATTACCACGGCAAGTCCGTCAAGGAGGTTGCCGATATTGTCGGCATCGGCGAAGCCACGGTGAAGACGCGCATGTTGTATGCGCGCAAGAAACTCGCCGATCTGGTCGTGACGGCCTAGCGGCTTAGAGCAAATCGAGCTCGTCGACGCACCTTTTCTGCTCATTCCCGCGCATAGCGCGTCGAAGACGCGCGTGAACGCGCTTATGTTGGGCATCCGGAGCCGCTTATCGCGATTCACGATCTGGGTCCGCTTTTGCGGAGCCGAGCCGACATTGCACGGGTTCCATGCAACCGCGGCGCCGGCGAGTGCTTTGCCGGCGCCGTTGCGTTAACATGCGAGCGTCACGCGAGTTGGCAATGGCACTGGCGCAACAAGAGCCCGATCGGATCACGCGCCGCGATTCCGGCGCGGTTCGGGCGGTTGTCGCCGCGCTCGCCGCGAAATTCGGCAACCGGCTGGTCACGTCGCAGGCCGTGCGCGAGCAGCACGCCAACACCACGACCTGGATAGCCAACCAGCCGCCCGACGCCGTGGTTTTCCCGCAGGCGACCGAGGAGGTGCAGGACATCGTGCGCATCTGCGCCGAGCGGCGCGTACCGGTCATTCCTTTCGGCACCGGCACCTCGCTCGAAGGCCATATCAATGCGCCCTACGGCGGCGTCTCGATCGACTTTCGCGACATGAACCGCGTGCTGGTGGTGAATGCGCAAGATCTCGATTGCGTGGTCGAGCCGGGGATCACGCGCAAGCAACTCAACGAGCATCTGCGCGACCAAGGCCTGTTCTTTCCGCTCGATCCCGGCGCGGACGCCTCGCTCGGCGGCATGGCGGCGACGCGGTGTTCCGGCACCAACGCCGTGCGTTACGGCACCATGAAGGACAACGTGCTCGCACTTAAAGTCGTGCTGGCGAACGGCGACCTGATGACCACCGGCCGCCGCGCCAAGAAGTCGTCGGCCGGCTACGACCTCACCCGCCTGATGGTCGGTGCCGAAGGCACGCTCGGGGTCATCACCGAGCTCACGCTCAAGCTCTCCGGCATTCCCGAGGCGATCTCGGCCGGCGTGTGTCCGTTCCCGTCGGTCGAGGCGGCGTGCAATGCCACGATCGCCACCATCCAGTTCGGCGTCCCGGTCGCGCGCATCGAGCTGCTCGACGAGCTGCAGGTGAAAGCGACCAATCTCTATTCCAAGCTCGCGCTGCCGGAAGTGCCGATGCTGTTCGTCGAATTCCATGGCTCGCCGGCCGGCGTCGCCGAGCAGGCCGAACGCTTCGGCGAGATCGCGCGCGACCTCGGCGGCGGCCCGTTCGAATGGGCGACCAAACCCGAGGATCGCTCGCGCCTGTGGCAGGCGCGCCACGACGCCTATTGGGCGGGGCGCGCGTTGCGCCCCGGCGCGCAGGCGCTGGCGACCGACGTCTGCGTCCCGATTTCGCGCCTGGCGGAATGCGTCACCGCAACCCAGCGCGAGATCGCCGAGCTTGGTCTCGTCGCACCGATCCTCGGGCATGTGGGGGACGGAAATTTCCATCTCACCTTGCTGGTCGACATGGCCGATGAGGCGGAGGTCAAGGCTGCCAAGACGCTATGCGAGCGGCTGGTCGAGCGCGCGCTCGCCATGGACGGCACCTGCACCGGCGAGCACGGTGTCGGACAGGGCAAGATGAAATATCTCGCGGGCGAACTGGGAGGCGCTGCGCTCGCGTCCATGGCAGCAATCAAGCGGGCGCTCGACCCCCAGGACATCATGAATCCCGGAAAGATCGTGGCGATCGATTGAGGGCTCCTTGGCGCGCTCGGCGCCGCCGATCCGGCGCAATTCCCGGGATTTCGCCCTAAGCTATTGGCAGCCGACATAGATTTGCCGTCAAGGCGCCGGATATTGCCACCCCGCTCGGGGCGTAGCGGAGCAAGGATCGGTCGCGGGCGCCGCGTCACGGTCCGGCAACATGAATCGTGCTCAACTCATTGGTGATCGGGCTTTTTTCCCGGCCCGCGCACACCGCCCGGTGCGAGGGTCGAAACCCGGGGTGGAGACGGCGTGCAGACGACGCTGCTCGGTGTTGCGATTGCCATCATCCTGGCGCTGGTAACGGCGCTGGTCGGCCCGCTTTTTATCGATTGGAACAGCTATCGCGGCGAGTTCGAGACTAGAGCCAGCCGCCTGACGGGCCTCGACTTCCGTGTCACCGGCGCGATCGACGCCCGCCTCCTTCCCATTCCGACCGTGGTATTGCAAGGCGTCGAATTCGGCCGCCCGGACGAGGGCAGCAAGGTGCGAGCGCGGCTTTTGCGGATCGAATTCGCGCTGGGTGCGCTGGCGCGCGGCGAATGGCGCATCGCGGAGGCCCGGCTTGAAGGCCCCGAATTTGCCGCCGGGCTCGACGGTACCGGACGCCTCGCTTGGCCGGTTCCCAAGCTCGGCTTCGACCTGGAGGGGGTATCGATCGCGCGGCTGCACATCCAGGATGGCCGCGCGAGCCTCGCTGATGCCGCGAGCGACGCGCGGCTCATGCTCGACCAGCTCGACTTCACGGGCGAGCTGCGCTCACTGGCCGGGCCTGTCAAAGGGGAGGGGTCATTCGTCGTCGCCGGCCAGCGTTATCCTTATCGCATTGCCGTCGGCCGGATCGCCGAGGACGGCGGCGCCAAGGTGCGGTTGACGGTCGATGCGACCGAGCAGCCGCTCGCCGCCGAAGCGGACGTCTCGATCTGGGTGCAGCGTGGGATGCCGCGCTTCGAAGGCAGCCTTCAACTCGCACGCGCAGTCGGCCGTGCGCCCGCAGGCGCCGGCTCGCTCATCATCGAGCCGTGGCGGGTCACCAGCCGCATTAGAGGAGACAGCGCTGCGGCGGTGTTGGAGCAGATCGAGTTCCAATACGGGCCGGACGACCGGGCGGTGAAGCTCAGGGGCAACGCCGATCTCACGTTCGGGCGGCAGCCGGAGTTCAAGGGCGCGCTGTCGTCACCGCACATCGACCTCGACCGCGTGCTGGCGCTGCCCGAATCGGCGCGTCGGCACCCGCTCGCCGCCGTCAAGACGTTGGCCGAGTCCTTCCTTGCGGCGTCCCGGCTGCCCATTCCAGCGGCGCTGAGCCTCAGCGCCGAGGGCGTCACGCTCGGCGGTGCAGCCCTGGTGCGCTTCGCGGCCGATGTGAAGGCCGATGGTGACGGGGTGGAGATTAGGGGCCTGGAATTGCGCGCACCGGGCATGACCCAGTTGCGCTTGAGCGGCCGGCTCGGCGCGACGTCGACCGGCGCGCAGTTCGTGGGATCGACGCGGCTCGAGGCCAATGACCCACGCGCGCTCGTCGCCTGGCTGACCGAACGCAGCGACGAGCAGCTTGTATCCGCCGGTTCGCTGCGCCTCGGCGGCGATCTTACCGTCGGCAGCGATGCTATCACCATCGATCGCTTCAAGCTCGACCTCGACCGCATGACCGTTGCCGGACGCTTGAGTTACAGCTGGGCGCATGACGAGCGGCCGGCGCGCCTCGAGGCCGTGCTGAGCGCGCCTGAAATCGATTTCGACCGCGTCCACGCCGTTGCCAAGGCGGTGCTCGGCGAGACGACGTTCGATTGGCCGCGCGAGGGCGCGCTTTCGCTCAAGATTGCGCGCGCGCTCGTCGTCGGCATCGAGGCGAAGCAGGCCGAGATCGAGATGCGCAGCGATGCGAACGGCTTCGAGATCGCACGGCTCGCGATTGCAGACTTCGGCGGAGCGACACTGGCGGCCAAAGGCCGCATCGATGCCAAAGCCCAGTCGCCGCACGGCGCGGTGACGCTCGACGTCGACGCGCGGGCGTTGGACGGCATCGTGGCGCTGGTGGAAAAAATTGCGCCCGAAGCGGGCGGCCAGCTGCGCCGCTCGGCGGCACGTTTGACGCCGCTCACATTGCGCGCGGCCGTGAGCCTCGATCCGGCCGCGGCGGGCAGCGCGGCCGCGAAGATCAAGATCGACGGCCGCGCCGGCGCGTTCCGCGTCGCGCTGCAAGGCGACGCAGCCAGCGCGAGCGACGCGATCAAGCTCGACGATCTCGCCGCGCTCGCGGCCGCCAAGATGAACCTCAGCGGGAGATTGGATGCGGATGACGCGGCCGCGCTGATCGAATGTATCGGCCTCGACCGTTTCCTCGCGGTCGACAAGCGGCCGGCGCGCCTGACATTGGCGGTGAAAGGCGCACTCGACGGCGAGCTTGCCATTGATGCTCAACTCGCGGCCGGCGCGCTCAACGTCGCGAGCAACGGCTCCGTCCGCGTGGCGGATCGTGCGCGAGCGAGCGCCGACCTCAATCTCAAGATCACCAACGCGACGGTTCGCTCGCCCCGACCGGGCGGCCGCCCGGCCGAGCCGCTGCCGGCATCGGTGACGGCGCGGGTCGTTTTGAGCCAGGCGACCGTGCAGATCAGCGAGCTTGCGGGCACAGTGGCGGGAGCAAGCGTCCGCGGGCGGCTCGGGCTTGGGCTGCAACAGCAGCCGATCGCGATCGACGGCGACCTCGAACTGGGCGCGCTCGATCTGCCGGCCGCCATCGCCGTCGCAATCGGGATGCCGGCGCAAGGCGCCGCGAGCGCCGGGACGGGCGGCAGCACAAATGCATCGGGGCCTTGGCCGGCCGAACCGTTCGAACAGGCGTTACCAGGTCTTAGCGGTCAAATCGCGGTCAAAGCGGCGCGCCTCGCGCTCACGCCCAAGCTTGCCGCGCAGGATGTCCGCGGCGTGCTCCGCTTCGGAGACTCCGAATTGGCGTTGCAGGGAATGGAAGGCCGCCTTGCCGGCGGCCAGGCGGCCGCAGACCTGACGTTTGTGCGCCGCGCCGATGGGCTCACCGCGCGCACGCAGCTGCGCCTCGTCGGCGCCAATGCCGGCGAACTGCTGCCCGAAGGATCGCTCTCGGGTCGGCTGACCCTCGAGGCGACCGCCGAGGGGACGGGAATGAGTCCGGTTGCGCTTGTCGGCTCGCTGGTCGGCAGCGGCAGCTTCACGCTCGAAAACGGCCGGGTGATGCGGCTTGATCCTGCGGCATTCGATGCGGTGATTCGTGCGGTCGATCAGGGCTTGCCCATCGACGCGACCAGGATAAGAGACCGCGTGGATGCCGCGCTCACGCGCGGCGGCCTTGGCGTCGCGCTCGCCGAGGGTGCGATCACGATCAGTGATGGCCAGGCGCGGCTGAGTAACCCGACGGTGCGCGCGCAACGCGCCGATCTCGTCGCGGGGGGAAGCGTTAGTTTGTCGGACGGCGCCCTCGACGCACGACTCACCTTGTTCGGAGCCGGCGGCTCGGGTGCTCCAGCGGATACGCGGCCGGAAATCGGGATCGTGCTGAAGGGGCCGATCGAGACGCCCAAGCGCACCGTCGATGTCGCTGCGCTCGCGAGTTGGCTCGCGCTGCGCGCGGTCGAGCAGCAGTCGAAAAAGCTGGACGTACTCGAAGGGCGCGCGCCCGCCTTGGCGACGCAACCCGCCGCGGTCAAGACCAATGCCGATCCGGCTGCGCCGAAGGTGCCGAGCCCTGCCAAGCCGAAACCGCCCGCCCCCGCGGCTGAAGGGGTTCAGCCGCTGCGGCCGCCGGTGGACATCCGTCCGGCCCCGACGCCGCGTGCGCCGCGCGCGCAGCCGGCAACCCCGCCGCCCGCGCCGACCCAAGCGCAGAAGCCGCCGGCCGCGCCTGCGCGGCCGCGCTCTCTGTCGGAGATATTGTTCGGATATTAGCGCGTGGTGACTTTAGATAGAGTTGCTCGCTCCTCCCCTGTCATGCCCCGCGAAAGCGGAGCATCCAGTCATCACTGCGAGCCTTATGGTTACTGGATCGCCCGCTTTCGCGGCGATGACGACAGAGGGGACGATCCAACCAAAAATCATCGCGCTCTAGCGCGCCGCAGAAGCGGCGCCGCAAGCCGCTACGCGCTCGAGGCGGCGCGCGCCTCGATCGCGTCCCGCGGTCCCTCGCGCGTCGCCTTATGGTCGGAAAGCTGGTTACGATAGAAGTCGAGCACGAACAGGCGAATGGCCGACGACAAGTTGCCGTGTTGCCGCTCCGAGTCGATCGCAGCGACCAGTTCGGACAAGGTCATGTTGCGCGCGCTGGCGATTTCCTTGAGCCCCTTCCAGAACGCGTCCTCGAGGCTGACGCTGGTCTTATGGCCGGCAATGACGATGGAGCGTTTGACGACCGGAGATTTCATCGCTCGTCTCCCGTTTCGATCCTGTGGCGGTCGAGGTTGCGGCGGGCCTTGACATCGCGTTGGGCTTCGAGGTCGCGCTGGGCTTTGCTGCGTCCGTACCGCAGTCGATTGGCAGATGCTGTTCGTTCAGCCAGCTGCCGCTCGGCCCGTTTGCGCGCTCTGCGCAAGTTCACGATATCGCCCATCCCGCACCCGATGAGCCGCTCCTGGGGTTGGTTCCTGCACGTGGCTTCGGAGCCAAATGCGCCCATAGCGTGGCGGCGGGTCCCGGTGTGAGTTCCCGCCCGAGGACGCAGCCAAGCAAACAGTCAGGTATTGCAGCTTTCAAATCGAACTTTCGGCCTCAGGAACCAGGATCGGTAGTGTTGGGTCAGTATTGCGGGCAACCGCCGAACATGTGCTTCTCTTACGCACCTATCTATTTGAAATGCGTAGGATTTCTCGCCCATATCGATCTTCGGATGCGGCTGAAGTCGGAAGATTTTCTCGGAAAGATTTTGCACCAACATGCGGCGGGACGAAAATGCGGGCTTGCATATCCGCGTTGATAAACGATCGCACCCCTCACAAAAGGTTTACCGCCAACGCGTCTGCAGCGTCGCGCACGTTCGGTGCCTGGAGGCCGTGCCGCCGCGCGCGCGAAGCCACGCCGATCATTCCTGCCGCGCACCCGCTCTCTATTTTTTGCGAACTTTATTTTTTGCGAAAACGGTCGAGCCGCACGACCTCGCCGCCGGCCGGCTTGTCATCTTGGGCGTCCGTTGTCGTCTTTGCCGGCTCAGGATTGGCGGCGACGGGCACCACGGCCGGCGCGATCGCGGTGTGCTCCCCCGACCGCGCTGCGTCGCGCGTGCTCTCTGCAGCGGCATTCTGTTCGGCTTGACCGGATTCTTCGAGGCCACCGTCCGCCGCCTCCTCGAACTGCAAGCCGAACTGCACCGAAGGATCGAAGAAGCCTTTAACCGCGGCAAACGGGACCGCTACTCGTTCCGGGATGCCGCCAAAGGAGACGCCGACCTCGAAGCCACTCTCGGTCACTTCCAGATCCCAGAACTGGTGCTGCAGGACGACGGTCATCTCCTCGGGATACTGCGCGCGCATGCGCGGCGACAGACGCACACCATCGGCGCGCGTGTCGAAGGAAATGTAGAAGTGATGCTCTCCGGGCAGACCATTCTTGGCAGTGTCCATGAGCACTTTACGCACGAGGCCGCGTAAGGCGTCTTGGGCCAAGATGTCGTAGCGGATGTGATCGACGGCCATGGGTGATCCCTTGAACGCGCTGCGCTCCACCCGGACCCAACGCGCGCGATGGACTCACTGAGGCAATGCTAGCGCGCGCGACCACGAGCGCGCCAGCATCCCTAAATATGGAAGTGGAGGCTTCTGTTGCCAGGTGCCTCCGAACCCCGCCTGAAGCTGCTAAGACCTCAGGACTTCAGATCGGTATTCCAAACCGCGTTACGCGGCCTGGGCAACCGGAGCATAGTTGTCGTTGGCAACTATGAATGCGGCCCGATAACGGTGGAACCATGCCGGGCAAAAGCACGCCCTTTACGCCCTCGTCGATCCTATTTCGCCCCCGTCTCAGCGATCAGTAATCAGTGGTCGCGTCTGATCAACGACTTCTGACCACTGACCCCCTGATGGTGGAGGCGCCGGGTACTGCCCCCGGGTCCGATGGGTTTATTACGACGGCCGTTTATTGCCATAGCCGACTCGCGCCGGCACTTCTCAATATAGGCGCACAAGGTGGGCAAAAAAAGAGCATGGGAACGGCGGCCGCAATGCTGGCCAGGGATTGGCCCATCTATGTGGCCCTCGCCCGTAATGGTGCGGCATCACGATCGCATGGATGCGGCGGTAAACGACGACACGCTGCCGAAGCTCGCGGGCGGCTTGGCGCTGGTGTCTGCTTACAATCGGCGGCGCTGCTTCTGCCGCGGCCGAATGCAGCGCCTTGGCAGGAACGTTTTAAGGAGCGTCACGGCGGGCCAGTGCGCATAATTTTGCGGCAGTTGCCATCGCGCTGGCTACCGGGCTCGTGACCGACGCGGTTGACTGCCCTGTGGATTTTTGCCGCAGCCGCGCCGCTCGGGCTCACCGACCTGCTGCCAGCTAAATTTGCCGGCCGGTTGCTTCCCGTCGCCCACTGGAATGTGCTACCCATCACGGTGTGCCCACCGAATGGGAGGTTCGGGGGGCGCGCCGTGCGGGGCGTCCAGGAGGGAACATGTCAGAGGGCGTATCGTCGTCCCCACGGGGGACGCGTCCGGGCTTTTCAATCAATACGCACAATTTGATTGGCGGGCTGATCGTCACGGTGCTCGCCGCTTTGCTCCTCGCCTGGGCGTTTTATGTACCGAATGCGGTCATCCCGCGATTTATGTCCGCTGCCCTTGTCTTGGTGGGGGTCGCCGCAACCATTGGCCTCCTGCCCGTGCATGCTCCGCGGGATTTCTATGGTGGCATCGCTCTCGTGATGTTGCCGACGCTGGCCTTGATCGCTTCCGCCGAGCTGCCCGGGCAGCGCGGTTTCGCCTTCGGTCCCGGTACGGCGCCGCGACTGTTCTCGTTTGTCCTTGCCGCACTCGGCGCCGCGGTTGCGATCGGTGGGGTCTTTGCCGAAGGGCCGCCGATTGAAAAATACAAGATTCGCGGTCCGGCGCTTGTCATTATCGGCATTCTCGCCTTCGCCAACATGATCCGTCCGGTCGGATTGGTCCCAGCAACCTTTCTGACGTTCATGATCTCGATTCTGGGATCGACGGAAATGCGATGGATCGAAAGCCTGCTCATGGCGGCAGCAATGACTGCGTTCTGTGTCTTCCTGTTTGTCTACCTGCTTAACCTGCCCTTCCAGCTCTGGCCGCGATTCTGACGCGGGAGGCATTAAGTCATGTCTGACCTTCTCGCGAACCTGTGGATGGGTTTCCAAGTCGCGGGCAATCCGTTCAATATCCTGTTCTGCCTGCTCGGCGTGTTGGTCGGCACCTTGGTCGGCGTGCTGCCTGGTGTCGGCTCGGTCGCCACCATCGCCATGCTGCTGCCGATCACCTTCGGCCTGCCGCCGGTCGGCGCGCTGATCATGCTCGCGGGCATCTACTACGGTGCACAGTACGGCGGTTCGACCACCTCAGTGCTGGTCAACATCCCCGGTGAGGCAACCTCCGTCATCACCTGCCTCGACGGCCACCAAATGGCACGGCAGGGCCGCGCCGGACCCGCGCTCTCCATCGCCGCCATCGGCTCCTTCTTCGCGGGTTGCGTGGCCACCGTGCTGGTGGCGGCCCTTGGCGCGCCGCTGACCGGCCTCGCGCTGTTGTTCGGACCGGCCGAGTATTTCTCGCTGATGGTGCTGGGCCTGATCTTTGCGGTGGTGCTGGCGAAGGGCTCAGTGCTCAAAGCGGTGGCCATGGTGCTCACCGGCCTGCTGCTCTCGATGATCGGCTCGGATCTCGAGACCGGCGCCGGGCGCATGACTTTCGACATTCCGGAACTCGCCGACGGCATCGGCTTCGCCAATATCGCCATGGGCGTGTTCGGGTTCGCGGAGATCATCCGCAATCTCGAGCTCCCGGCCGAGAGCCGCGAAATCCTCAAGACCAAAATCAGCGGCTTGATGCCGAGCCGTCAGGACCTGATCGATTCCTCCGGCGCGATCGCCCGCGGCACGCTCATCGGCTCGATGGTGGGAATTCTCCCAGGGGGCGGGGCGGTGATCGCGTCGTTCGCGGCCTACACCTTTGAGAAGAAGCTGTCCAAGCATCCGGAGCGCTTCGGTCGCGGCGCCATCGAAGGTGTGGCTGCGCCGGAAAGCGCCAATAACGCGGCGGCGCAAACTTCGTTCATCCCGCTGCTGACGCTCGGCATTCCGCCGAATGCGGTGATGGCGCTGATGGTCGGCGCCATGACCATCCATGGCATCGTGCCGGGGCCGCAGGTCATGACCAAGCAGCCGGAGCTGTTCTGGGGCATGATCGCCTCGATGTGGCTCGGCAATCTGATGCTGGTCGTCATCAATCTGCCGCTGGTCGGGATCTGGGTCAGCCTGCTGCGCGTGCCGTATCGGCTGCTCTTTCCGTCGATCATCGTGTTCTGCTGCATCGGCATCTATTCGATCAACAACTCTCCGTTCGACGTGACGATCGCGGCGACCTTCGGGATAATCGGATATTGGCTGGTCAAGCACGACTTCGAGCCGGCGCCCTTGCTGCTCGGCTTCGTGCTGGGCCCGCTGATGGAGGAAAATCTGCGCCGAGCCATGCTGATCGCCCGCGGCGATGTGACGGTGTTCTTCACGCGTCCCATCTCGGCGGTGCTGCTGAGCACGGCCATCATTCTGCTGATCATTGCTGGTTTGCCGAAAATCCGCCGGCGCCGCGACGAGGTCTTCGTCGAATAAGAGGTGCGGCAGGCCGGCTGCGACGACTGGCCATCGGCGGAGACATCACATGTCCGCCGTGCGGTGGTAGCATTTGCACGTCGATCGACTAACTAAAAAAGGCGTTGAAAAGAAGAGGAAACGACCATGGGTCGTGTCCTGTCCATTGCCGCCGTCGCCGCGCTCGGCTTTGCCGCGGGTATCGCTGCGGCGCAAACCGACTATCCCCGACACCCGATCACGTTGATCGTGCCGTTTGCCGCCGGCGGGCCGACCGACCTGATTGCTCGCATCATCAGCGATCATATGACACGCACGCTCGGTCAGCCGATCATCATCGAGAATATGGTGGGAGCCGACGGCACGACCGCCTCGACCCGGGCGGCGCGCGCCAATCCCGATGGCTACACGATAGAGATGGGCCATATGGGAACCCACGCCGCCTCGGTCGCGCTCTACCCGAACCTTGCGTACAAGCCGGATGCGGATTTTGCGCCCATCGGGCTGGTGGCGGGCACGCCGGTCTTGATTCTGGCGAGGAAAGACTTTCCTCCCAAAGACCTCAAGGAGTTCGTCACCTATGTGAAAGCCAACGTCGACAAGCTGAGCATGGCCCATGCCGGGGTCGGGTCGGTTCACCGCCTGCTTATTGCTCAACTCGATCCTCGGTGTGAAGCCGACATCGATCCCCTTCAACGGGACCGGGCCGGCGCTGACGGCGCTGATCTCCGGACAGGTCGACTACATGTGCGACCAGATCGTCAACGTGGTGCAGCAGGTGCGGGCCGGCCACATCAAGGCTTATGTCGTGGGCGCGCCCGAGCGCAATCCGGCGCTGCCCAACGTGCCGATTAGCAAGGAAGCAGGGCTCCCGGAATTTCAGGCGCAGGCCTGGAATGCCCTGTTCGCCCCGAAAGAGACACCCAAGCCCGTCCTCGACAAGCTCACCGACGCGCTCGACAAGGCGCTCGACGACGAGCAGACGCGCAAACGATTGCTGGAACTCGGGAGTGTGCTGCCGGGCAAGCCCGAGCGCGGTCAGCAGGCGCTGGCGGCTCTAGTCAAGAGAGAGATCGAGCGCTGGACGCCGATCATCAAGGCAGCCGGTCCCACGAACTGATATTCACAAGTCGTTCAGCGCATTTCCCCCACAGGCGGGAGGGCGGTAGACTCCGCCTTCCGACTCGGCTCTTTGCCGCCTGAGAATCGGAGCCATGCGCCAATATCTCGACTTGATGGAACGAGTGCTCGCCGACGGCGCGCAGAAGCATGATCGCACCGGTACCGGTACGCTGTCGGTGTTCGGGCATCAGATGCGCTTCGATCTTGCGCACGGCTTTCCCCTCACCACCACCAAGAAGCTGCACGTCAAATCCATCATCCACGAGTTGCTGTGGTTCCTCGCCGGCGACACCAACGTCAAATATCTCAACGAGCATGGCGTCACCATTTGGGATGAATGGGCGGACGAGCGCGGCGAACTGGGGCCGGTCTACGGACGGCAGTGGCGCTCCTGGCCGACGCCCGACGGCAGGGTGATCGACCAGATCGCAAACGTGGTTTCCGCCATCCGCCGCAATCCGGATTCGCGGCGCCTCATCGTCACGGCGTGGAATCCGGCCGACGTCGACAAGATGGCGCTGCCACCGTGCCATTGCCTGTTCCAGTTTTACGCCGCGAAAGGTCGGCTCTCCTGTCAGCTCTACCAGCGCTCGGCCGACGTGTTCCTCGGCGTGCCGTTCAATATCGCCTCCTACGCGTTGCTGACGCTGATGGTGGCGCAGGTGACCGGACTGAAGCCCGGGGAGTTCGTGCACACGCTCGGCGACGCGCATCTTTACCTCAATCACCTCGAGCAGGCGCGGCTGCAGCTCTCGCGCGTACCCCGGCCGTTGCCGAGGATGACGCTCAATACGGCCGTGAGCGATCTCTTCCCCTTCCGTTATGAGGATTTCTTGCTCGAAGGCTACGACCCTCACCCACACATCAAGGCCAAGGTGGCGGTGTGAGCGGACCGCGTGCGGGATCGTGCATCGACATCGTCCTCGTCGCCGCGGTTGCCGATAACGGCGTGATCGGCCGGAGCGGCGCCCTGCCGTGGCGGCTCAAGTCGGACATGCGACGTTTTCGCGCCATGACCTGGGGCAAGCCGCTCGTCGCGGGGCGGGCGACATTTCTATCTTTCACCACGACACCGCTTCCCGGCCGCACCAACATCGTGCTCAGCCGCGACCAGAATTTCGCCGCGCCCGGCGTGGTGGTGGCATCGAAGCTCGATGCTGCGTTGCAAGCGGCGCGCGGGGACGCGCTGCGCCGCGGCGTCGATATGATCGCTGTGGTTGGCGGAGCCGACATCTATGCGCAAACAATCGACATTGCCGATCGGTTGCTGATCACCCGCGTGCACCTGCAACCCGACGGCGACGCGACGTTTCCTGCCATCGATCCGGACACTTGGCGGGAAACCGAACGCACCGAACATCGCGCCGGGCCCGGCGACGACGCGAGCTTCACCACGCTTACGTATGAACGGCGCGTCGCGGCCGACGCGACGGATGGAGGCGACTGACCGGGATTCAAGCCCGTGCGCTGTCGCGCCGCACGCAGTTCAGCTGCGTTGTAACGTGATGATACCTCCCGTATAACCCCATCAACTCGAAGCGGGCGGGCCGAGACAGCGAGGAGGCAGCCGATGCCGTGGAGCAATCAGGGCGGCGGGCCATGGGGGACAGGCGGAGGCAAGGGTCCCTGGGGCTCGGGGACGCCGCCGTCCGGTCCGACGCCGCCCGATCTCGAAGAGTTTCTGCGCCGCAGCCAGGACAAGCTGCGTACCGTGCTGCCGGGCGGCAGCCTCGGCGGCAAGGGCCTCGGCCTGATCGTGCTGGCCGCGATCGCGATCTGGTTGTTCTCCGGCTTTTTCCGCGTCGACACCGAGGAGGTTGGCGTGGTGCTGCGCTTCGGCAAAGCGGTGCGCGAGGTGCAACCCGGACTGAATTATCACCTGCCGTATCCCATCGAGACGGTGCTGACGCCGAAGGCTTTGCGCACCAACAAGATCGACATCGGCATGCGCGTGGTGGAGGATCTGCGCCGCGGTACCACGATCCGCGACGTGCCGGAGGAGAGCCTGATGCTCACCGGCGACGAAAACATCGTCGATGTCGACTTCTCGGTGTTGTGGAAGATCAAGCCGAACGGGGTGAGCGATTATCTGTTCAACATCCAGCAGCCCGAAGGCACGGTAAAGGCGGTGGCCGAGAGCGCCATGCGCGAGGTGATCGGCCGCTCGACCCTGCAGCCGATCCTGACCGGCGCGCGCCAGAACATCGAGACCGCTGTGCACGACCTGATGCAAAAGGTCCTCGATAATTATGGTGCGGGAGTCCTGATCGCGCAGGTCCAGTTGCAGAAGGTGGATCCGCCCTCGCAAGTCATCGACGCCTTCCGCGACGTGCAGGCCGCCCGCGCCGACAGCGAGCGTTCGCAGAACGAAGCGCAGAGCTACGCCAACAAGGTGGTGCCGGAAGCGCGCGGCCGCGCGGCGCAGATCACCCAGAGCGCCGAAGCCTATCGCGAGCAGACGGTGGCCGAGGCCAAGGGCGCGACGTCGCGCTTCCTCCAGGTCTACGACGAATACAAGAAGGCGCCCGATGTCACCCGCCAGCGTATGTATCTGGAGACCATGGAACGGTTGTTCGGGGGTACCGACAAGATCATCCTCGATCAGGGCGGCGGGGGGGTCGTTCCCTATCTGCCGCTCGATCAGCTCTCCCGGCGGCCGCAGACGCCGCCGCAGACGGGAGGCAGCCGATGAGACTCAATCTTGTCGGCGGACTTGTCGCCGCCCTTGTCGTCGTGGCGCTGATCGTCGCTTACGGCACGCTGTTCACGGTCTATCAGACCCGCCAGGCGCTGGTGGTGCGTCTCGGCCAACCAGTGCGCGTGGTCACCGAGCCCGGATTGAACTACAAGGTCCCGCTGGTCGACAGCGTCATCAATATCGACAAGCGCATCCTCGATCTCGAAAACCCGGCGCAGGAGGTGATCGCCTCCGACCAAAAGCGGCTGGTGGTCGACGCGTTCGCGCGCTACCGCATCAAGGACGTTTTGAAATTCTACCAGACCGTCGGCACCGTCGAGGGTGCGAACTCGCAGCTCTCGATCTTGCTCAACTCGGCGCTGCGGCGCGTGCTTGGCGAGGCCACGCTGACGCAGGTCGTGCGTGATCAGCGCGAGCATCTCATGGCGCGCGTGCGCGAGCAGCTCGACAACGAGGCGCAGGGCTACGGTATCTCGGTCGTCGACGTGCGCATTCGCCGCGCCGACCTACCGGAGCAGAACAGCCAGGCGGTCTACCAGCGCATGCAGACCGAGCGTCAGCAGGAGGCCGCGCAATACCGCGCGGAGGGCGCCCAAAAGGCGCAGGAGATCCGTGCCAAGGCGGATCGCGACGTTACGGTGCTGCTCGCCGAGGCGCAGTCGAAGGGCGAGCGCACCCGCGGCGAGGGCGACGGCGAGCGCAATCGCATTTTCGCCGATGCCTACGGACGAGATCCTGACTTCTTCGCGTTCTATCGTTCGATGCAGGCCTACGAAGCCGGGCTGCGCTCCAACGACACCCGCATGCTGCTCAAGCCGGACTCGGAGTTCTTCCGTTTCTTCGTGGATCCATCGGGCAAACCGCGTGAGGGTAACTCTACGTCGGGCGCCACATCGCCTGCGAGGTAGCGGCGGCCTTCGCCATCACGGCACCGGTTAGGCAGAGATGGCCCAGTTCATCGCCGCGATCGGACTCGTGCTCGTCATTGAAGGACTGCTTTTCGCCGCCTTCCCCCGTGCCGCAAAACGGCTGGCGGCGAGTGCGCTCGAGAGTCCGGAGACGTCGCTGCGCGTCGCGGGCATCGCGTCTGCCGTGCTCGGTATTTTACTGATCTGGCTTGTGCGCGGGTAAAGTCGGCGCGCGCACTTTCCGCCGCGGCGCCGCGCCAGCGGCGTCGCGATTCCGCCCTAATCGCAAGTGTAATTCGCCGCCGCGAGATCGCCCTTGCGTCCATGTCCGGACGGGAGCACTGTCTCGCCCTCACACTGCAGGAGCTCAGACGTCCATGCTCGGCACGCTTGCTCAATTTGTCCGGCAGATCCGCCAGCCAGCCTTAGCCATGCTCGCTGTGGCGGCAATGGCCTTGCCGGCGCTATCGACTTCAGCCGCCGCGCGTGGACCCGACACCATCGCCGACGTTGCGGAGAAGGTGATCGATGCGGTGGTCAACATCTCCACGTCGCAGAAGGTCGAGACGCGCAACTCTCCATTGCCGCAATTGCCCAACGACCCGCAACTGGACGAGCTGTTCCGGGACTTCTTCAATCGGCGCGGCCCAGGCGAGCCGCAGAATCGCGGCCCGCGCCGGGTCAGTTCGCTCGGTTCCGGCTTTATCCTCGATCCGTCCGGCATCGTCGTCACCAATAACCACGTCATCTCGGAGGCCGACGAGATCACCGTCATTCTCAATGACGCCACCCGCCTGAAGGCTGAGATCATCGGAAGGGATCAGAAGACCGACCTCGCTCTGCTGCGGGTGAAGCCCGACAAACCGCTCAAGGCGGTGAAATTCGGGGATTCGGACAAACTGCGGCTGGGCGAATGGGTCATCGCCATCGGCAACCCGTTCAGCCTCGGCGGCTCGGTGACGGCCGGTATCGTCTCGGCGCGCAACCGCGACATCAACTCCGGGCCCTACGACAACTACATTCAGACCGACGCCGCGATCAATCGCGGCAACTCCGGCGGCCCCTTGTTCAATCTCGATGGCGAGGTGGTCGGCGTCAACACCGCAATCATTTCTCCCTCCGGCGGCTCGATCGGGATCGGCTTTGCGGTGCCGTCGAAAACCGCGATGCCGGTAATTGATCAGCTTAAGCAGTTCGGTGAAACCCGCCGCGGCTGGCTCGGCGTGCGCATCCAGCAGGTGACCGACGAGATTGCCGAGAGTCTGAAGGTCAGTCCGCCGCGCGGCGCGTTGGTCGCCGGCGTCGACGACAAGGGTCCGGCCAAGCCCGCCGGCATCGAACCGGGCGACGTCATCGTCAAGTTCGACGGCAAGGACATCAAGGATATGCGTGACCTGCCGCGTGTCGTTGCCGACACGCCGGTCGGCAAGCAGGTGCCGGTCGTCATCATTCGCAAGGGCAAGGAAGACACCAAGAGCGTCACGCTCGGACGGCTCGAGGACGGCGAGCGGGTGGCAGCTGCGGATACAAAAGACAGCGGCACGCCTGACAAGTCGGTGGTGAAGAAGACGCTGGGCCTCGAGCTTGCCAACATGTCCGACGATCTGCGCAGGCGCTACAAGATCAAGGACACGGTCAAAGGTGTCATCATCACCGGTGTCGATGTGAACTCGCCCGCGGCGGACAAGCGGTTGTCGCCCGGCGACGTCATTGTGGAGATCGCGCAGGAGGCGGTGGCAAGCACCGGCGATTTGCAGGCCAAGATCGATAAGCTCAAGAAGGACGGCCGCAAGTCCGCGCTGCTGCTCGTCGCGAGCGCCGACGGCGAACTACGTTTCGTGGCGCTGAGCCTGCAGTAACGACAATCGAGCAGGTTTCCGCTCACCCGCGAAAGCGGGGGAGTTCATCTATCGTTCGACGTCTTCTGTCACGAACTCCTCCCGCCGATATCCCTGTGCGTAGAGCAGCGCAGTGAGATCGCCGTGATCGACGCGCGCGGCTGCGGCTTTGGCGACATTCGGCTTGGCGCGGTAGGCGACGCCGAGCCCCGCCGCCTGGATCATAGCAATGTCGTTTGCTCCATCGCCGGCGACGAGGGTGGCGTCCGGCGCGATGCCGAGCCGCCGTCTGAGTTCGATCAGGGTGGCGAGCTTGGCCTCGCGCCCGAAGATCGGCTCCATCACCTCTCCGGTCAGCCGGCCGCTGGCATCGACGACGAGCGTGTTGGCGCGGTCCTCGTGAAAGCCGATCATGGCCGCCACGCGCTCGGTGAACAGCGTGAAACCGCCGCTCACGAGACAGGTATAGACCCCGTTGTTCCGTAAGGTTGCGACCAATGTGCGTGCGCCCGGCGTCAGCCTGATCCGCTCGGCAATCACCTTGTTTGCTACTGATGCAGGGAGGCCCTTAAGCAGCGCGACCCGTTCGCGCAGCGCCGGTGCAAATTCGATCTCACCGCGCATGGCGCGCTCCGTGATGGCGGCGACCTGCGGCTTAACTCCGACGTAATCCGCGAGCTCGTCGATGCATTCCTGCCCGATCATGGTGGAATCCATATCGGCAAGAAAAAGCCGCTTACGCCGGCCGCTCGCGGGCTGCAGCAGCACGTCGATCGGCGCGCCCGCGAGCGCTGCGCGCACGTGCTCGCTGAGCGCCCGCGTGTCGGCTGCTTGGGTATTCTCTCGGCCCCCGATAAAGGGAATATCGGCGGCGATACCGAGCTCGAGCCAGATCGGGGTCTCCGCCGAGGGAAGCGCGCGCCGTGCGCGTTCGATCGCGGCGGCATCGAGCGACGGCGCCGCGGGATTTGAGATCAGCGTCGCAACGAAGGTCATGCAATGACCGACCGGGCAGCAAAGCGGGCGGTGCTTATCGCAGGCCCGACCGCGAGCGGCAAGTCGGCGCTAGCGCTGGCGCTGGCCGAGGCGCTCGGCGGCACGATCATCAACGCCGATGCCATGCAGGTCTATCGCGACCTGCGCATCGTCACGGCCCGTCCGACGCGGGAAGAGGAAGCGCGCGTGCCCCATCTCCTCTACGGCCATGTGGACGCAGCCGAGAACTACTCGGTCGGCCGCTGGTGCGTCGATGCGAACGCGGCGCTCGCGGCAGTCGAGCGGGGAGGGCGCTTGCCCATCCTGGCCGGAGGCACCGGCCTCTATTTCAAGGCGCTGACGCGGGGGCTTGCCGCCATTCCGCCGATCCCGAGCCAGATCCGCTCGGCGGTCGGAGAGCGGCTCAAGCGCGAGGGCATCGCCGCGCTCTATGCCGAACTCAGCGCCCGCGACGATACCAGCGCCCGCCGCTTGATGCCCGGAGATCGCGCGCGCATCAGCCGCGCGCTCGAGGTCGTGTTGGCGACCGGCCGTTCGATCACGGATTGGCACGCGGAGGGTATGAAACCTGCGCTTGATCCGCACGCCGCGGTCAAGGTCTTTCTCGATGTCGATCGAGCGGAGCTCTACCGCAGGATCGATTCCCGTTTCGACGCAATGCTCGTGTCCGGCGCGCTCGACGAGGTGCGCGCGCTCGCTGGGCGCCACCTCGACCCTGCATTACCCGCCATGAAGGCGCACGGCGTGCCGTGGCTGATCCGCCACCTCAACGGTGAGATCGATTTGCCGGCGGCGGTGGACATGGCAAAGCGCGACACCCGCCGCTACAGCAAGCGGCAGGCCACCTGGTTTCGCCATCAGCTGCCGGATTGGACCTGGATCGCGCCCGAGAGGGCGCTTGGCGAAATCCGCCGCGCGCTCGGCCGCTGACGCTTTTGCCGCCAGAAGCCAGCGGCGGCGGCGACGAGGCCGGCGGCGAGGACCCACCAGGCCGGCCGTACCTCCATCTCGATGTCGAAATGGGCGAGCAGGACCCGCCGCGCGTCGACGCCGCTTGTGAACAGGTAGAGCATTGCTTCGCCGATCGCGGTCACCGCGGCAGTGCCGATGGCAAGAAACAGGAGGTGAAGCGGAGTTACCTCGCCGTTGCGTCGGTAGAGCGCCCGGTAGGCCAGCAGCCAGATCAGGAACCCCGCCATCAGCACCGGCTGGTTGGTGTTCAGCTTGGATTGTATGAAAAAGTGCACCACGGCGAGCACCGGGATGGCGTAGACGAAGCGATGAAGGGCATGCCAGCGCCCCGAACCCAGCCGGCTGATGGCAGCGTCCGTCGAGGTGGAAGCAAGCGCGATCAGGCCGGCCAATCCAAGGGCGCCGATCGTCAGATAGATGCGCAAGACGATCTCGCTTGCCACTTTCAACAGATCGAAATGCTGGTCTAAGACGTAGAGCGAAAAATGCAGGGTGGCATAGCCCGCCGAAGCAACGCCGAGCGTGCGCCTGGCGAGAGTGACGCGGGGATAATGGAAGATGCGCTGCGCGGGCGTGATCGCCAGCGTGATCAGGAGGAAACGCAGCGCCCAATCGCCGGCCTGATGGATCGCCTCGGTGATCGGCCGGGCTCCGAGGTCGTCGGCCGCGGCTTGATAGGCAATCCACAACGCCGGCAGCAGCGCCGTTACG
>Ga0209239_1000435_pt1 | contig 23635 bp, 20 predicted proteins | sample GraSoi013_2_20cm_FD_185824 | JGI IMG/M metagenome (GOLD analysis project Ga0209239, IMG submission 185824) | Grasslands soil microbial communities from the Angelo Coastal Reserve, California, USA - Sample 10_02_2013_2_20cm (SPAdes) (version 2) | ecosystem: Environmental > Terrestrial > Soil >...
GCAGGCAGTCCGCCGGTAAGTTTTCCAGGTGTGGGCGGGTCTTTTTAAACAGGGCCCGTCCCCCAAGATCACGGATCGTATCCCCTATTTGGCCCCGGCGATTAAGCCATGGCGAGGCGCCTGGTAGTGCAGCATCCTTCCGCTGAATTCTTTCGTGTATTCTGATTTGTAGAGAGTTCATTCGCATTTAAATCTTATTGCGCTACTGGAGAAGTATGTCGACGACGCCAACACAAGTGCCTTGCGATATCAAGAATCTCGAACTTGCTGACATGGGGAAGAAGCGTATTGACTGGGCTAATCAGTCGATGAAAGTTCTCCAGATCATCCGCAAGGAATTCATCAAGAATCAGCCGCTGCAGGGAGTACGCATTTCCGCCTGCCTGCATGTCACCGCGGAAACCGCCAACCTGGCAATTGCGCTTCGGGATGGGGGAGCCGACGTCGTTCTCTGTGCCTCGAATCCGCTGTCCACGCAAGACGACGTAGCCGCCAGCCTGGTGCGCGAATACAACATTCCGGTATTCGCCATCAAGGGTGAGGACAGCGACAGCTACTACAACCACATCATGGCGGCCATCGATCACAAACCCCATATCACGATGGATGATGGCGCCGACCTGGTGACGGTGCTGCACACCAAGCGGGAAGACGCGCTGGACGGCGTGATCGGCGGCACTGAAGAGACCACTACGGGAGTGATCCGCCTGCGCGCCATGGCCAAAGAAGGCATGTTGCGCTTCCCCATTGTCGCGGTGAACGATGCCGACACCAAACATTTGTTCGACAATCGCTACGGCACCGGACAGTCCACAATTGACGGCATCATTCGCGCCACTAACTTTTTGCTGGCAGGATCGAAGTTCGTAGTCGCCGGCTACGGCTGGTGCGGACGCGGACTGGCCAGTCGCGCGCGCGGCGCCGGCGCGGAAGTAATCATCACCGAGGTCGATCCCACCAAAGCGCTGGAAGCTGTGATGGACGGCTTCCGCGTAATGTCGATGAACGAAGCGGCGAAGATTGGCGATGTCTTCTGCACCGTCACCGGAAACAAGAGCGTGCTTACTAAAGAACACTATGACGTTATGAAGAACGGCGCGATCATCGCCAACTCCGGACACTTCAACGTGGAGATCGATATCCCCGCGCTGGAAAAGATGTCTTCTTCGAAACGCACCACCCGCAACTTCGTCGAAGAGTACTCGTTGAAAGACGGCCGCAAGATTAACCTGCTGGGCGAAGGCCGCCTCATCAACCTGGCGTCTGCCGAAGGGCATCCGCCGTCAGTGATGGACATGAGCTTCGCGGACCAGGCGCTCTCGGTCGAATACATGGTCAAGAATCACAAGACGCTGGAAAAGAAAGTCTACCGAGTGCCCGAGGATCTGGACAAGCGGGTGGCGAAATTGAAGCTGGAATCGATGGGAATCAAGATCGATAAATTGACGCCGGAGCAGGAAGAGTATTTGGCAGGATGGAGTGAAGGGACGTAAGCAGTCAGCAGTCAGCGCTCAGCATTCAGCACCGGAAGAGCGGCACATTAGCATTTAGCACTTGGCATTTAGCCAAATGCCTCGGTGCGTGCATCTACTCGATTAGCCGTTTGCTCCGCCGCTTTTCCGCCTCTTCCTGGCAGATCGCGCCGCGCAGACGGGTATCATCGAGTCCGCGGCGTACTTTATCGAGGACGTATAGGTGGTATTGGATGTCCCCACCCTTTCGCGAAGAACGCGAAAGAATGGCGCACCCGGCGGTTTCGAGGTCATCGAAATAGAGTTCTACGCCGATGAATCGTAATTTTGATTGTTGCACCGGAGAATTCTATCCCTGGCGCAAATAAACTTGCCGAAGAGTAAGAATTTTTTACTTCCCAGCTTCAAGTCAAGCTGCTTCCCGGTTTTCCTCATGCGCGCCATGTGGCTGGTAGGAAGCGCAGGATTCGGACATGGGTAAGCTCCCGACCCAATTCCTCCCTCAGCTGCTCCTCTAGGTTCTCAAGTCGGGTTTTTTCTAAGGACAACATTGCTAAACCTCCGGCAAGGGCAAAGATAAACTCTGCTCTATACGTTCGCTGTGGATCAAGTGGGGAGATTCTCTAGGATATCGGGCAAACACTGTAGGAAAGCCGGGAAGGTAGCTGAGAGATTCTAGGGTCTCTGTTCCTGACACCACTGAATCGTGCCGCAACGCAACCTTTTCGTGACTAGAATCTCGAAATGTGATTTCATCAACTAACCCACCAGGTGAGTAGTGAGTCCGGAAGGAGGGAGCATGAAGAAGAGATCTTTGGCCCTAGTTGTGTCGCTGGCGATGAGTGCGTGTACGTCACGCCAACCACCGGCTTCGCCGGTGGAGTTGAAGCACTTTTCTCTGGATAGCCTAGAAGGTGTGCGTGCGACTACCGGAGTTAGCTTCGACCCGCAGACATCGAGTGATGGAAGGGGTTCTTTGCGGATCGACGCCAGCCAGCCGTTAACGGTGCCGTTGTTTGAAGTGAGCGACCTGAGCATCGAGAATGCGGCTCTGATTTACCAGGCGAGTTTGCAGTCACAAAACCTCGATGGAAAGGCCTATCTGGAAATGTGGCTCCGCTTTCCTGGCAAAGGAGAGTTTTTCTCCCGCGGGCTGGATCGCCCAATAACAGGAACGATGAGCTGGATGACTTCCACAATTCCTTTTTTTCTACAGGCAGGACAAAAGCCGGACCTGATCCGACTCAACCTAGTAGTAGCGGGGAAGGGGCGGGTGTGGATAGATGATGTGCGCCTGCTACGGCAGCCCCTGTCCACCCGCTGATACTACAGCTATTGGTCTGGCCAGCCGCCTAATTGCGCCGAAAAGCAAAAGTTCTGAACCAACCAGACCTTAAAGACACTGGGACCAAAAGCAAGGACCTTCTTCGATTCGCGACTACTGGCGATTGAGGACGCATTGGCGAGTCTGCGCCTGCTGAAACGTGAACAAGTAGACTCTCCTGGCGGTCCAGGTCTTCGGCCGGGATTAGGTAATTTTGGGTGCCCCGCTTCTCGCGGTTTTCAAGAAGTAGGGCCTTTGCGCGTCAACGGACTCGCGTTTCGGAAGCTGGGCCGGCCCGAGTCAACGAGTAGCAAGTCCTCCAAGATGAAGATTCGAGCGTCAATCCGCATAAAACCAACTCTGCTGCGATGCCAGCTGTCGTGGTTCCCACGTCTCGAAAAACGCGAGACATGGGGCACCTCTGTTTCTTCTCTGCACAGAAGTTGGATCCTTCGACGTCGCCTGTCTCTGGTATAGTCAAGACTTTACAGGGGAACTCAGCGGCGAAAGGCCGCATTTTCATCAGACTAAGTGGCACGACTCGGAATCGTGTCCTTGCCAAACATCTTGGTCTCTTAAGATATTAATATGTAAGAGTCTCTTCTCTTTGTTCTATACTAATTCGGGGAAAAGTGCGCGGCCTTTGCGGGCCGCGTTTTTTATTGGGGGATAAGTTCTATTTGACAATCATATGAAAAATAACGGGATGAAGATCAAGCACCCCAAGCTTCGGGGTGAATGGGCGGAGCTGCGTTTTATGAGGTGCGCGGCCGAGCATGGGCTTTGCGTGACCAAGCCGTGGGGGGAGACGGCGCGTTACGACTTTGCGGTGGAGCACGAAGGACATTTTGTCCGGGTGCAGGTGAAGTCCACGATGTTTATGGATCGCGGAGGGTACTCCTGTACGGTGCGGGGGTGCCGGGGTCCGTATGAGGGCGATCCGTTTGATTTTGTGGCGGCGTATTTGATTCCGTTGGACCTGTGGTACATCATTCCAGCGGAGAAGTGTCAGGGGCAGGGGAGCATTGCGCTGTATCCCAGGCTGAAGAAGTCGAAGTATGGGATGTACAAGGGCGCGTGGCATCTACTGCGAGGGGAGTACAGGATTCCGCGGATTGAGGCTTGTGCCGAGGAGTTTGGCTTTCCAGAGAGTTGGGAGGGGAACGCGGCACTTAGCATTTAGCCAATACGGGCGGCTCACGCCGCCTTTTTTTCTGTGATAGATTTTAAGTTTCATCCATGAAACATATTGCTGACTGGGCCTTGAACGTTGCTGCTTTGCGTGGGGCTTCTTACGCCGACGCTCGTCTGGCTGACGATCGCAGCCGGGGGCTGGCTACCAAGAATGGGAAGATTGGCCATGCGGCGGATTCGGAATCGCTGGGGATCGGCGTGCGTGTCATCGCCGACGGCGCCTGGGGATACGCTGCCTCGGACGATCTGAGTCGTTCGGCGGTCGAAGCAACTGCGGCGCTCGCGGTGGAGATTGCTCGCGCATCTTCGCGGGTGAAGCAGAGCGAAGTCCGGCTCGCGCCCGAAAAGGCGGTCAGCGCGGAATGGACTACACCTTTCCAGATTGATCCTTTGACTACTTCGGTAGAACAGAATCTTGATTTGCTGCTGAAGATTGATTCTGAGTTGTGCGCGGTGAAAGGCGTCACGCTGGCTGAGACAAACATGAACTTTCGCCGGGAAGAGCAATGGTTTGTCTCTTCCGAGGGCAGCAACATTCATCAGACGAAATATACGACCGGAGTTGGATACGCGGCGCATGCCTTCGCGGGCAGCGATATCCAGAAGCGGTCGTATCCCAACTCGTTTGGCGGGCAGTGGCAGAACAAGGGCTACGAACTGATTGGCGAACTAAAGTTGGTGGAGAACGCGCGGCGGGTGGGCGAAGAGGCGGTCGCGCTGTTGAAGGCGGATCAGTGTCCGGAAGGCGTGTTTGACATCCTCCTGGATGGTTCGCAGCTTGGCTTGCAGATTCACGAGTCGGTGGGGCATCCCATTGAACTCGATCGCGTGCTGGGGATGGAAGCGAACTTTGCGGGGACGTCGTTCCTCACGCTGGACAAGTTGCGCAAGCTGCGTTACGGCAGCGATCTGGTGAATGTGGTTGCCGATGCGCGCCAGGAACATGGACCGGGGCTGGGGACGTTTGCATTTGACGAAGAAGGTGTGCCGGCACAGTGCACGCCCATCATCACTAAGGGATTGTTCACTGGATATCTGACATCGCGCGAGACCGCGCATGCCATCGGCGCGAATCGCTCGGGAGGAACACTGCGCGCTGAGGGATGGAACCGGCTGCCGATTATCCGCATGACCAACATCAGCATTCTGCCGGGAGAAAAGCCGCTGACGCGCGAGCAGCTCATTGCTTCCACAGAAAAAGGCATTTACATGGAGACCAATCGTTCCTGGTCGATTGATGACAAGCGCTACAACTTTCAGTTTGGCTGCGAAGTCGGATGGGAGCTCAAGAATGGCAAGCGCACACGCATGCTACGCAACCCCTCCTACAGCGGGATTACCACGGAATTTTGGAATGCGATGGATGCGATTTGCTCGCGTGACGAATGGGTGCTTTGGGGGACGCCGCATTGCGGCAAAGGGCAGCCGCAGCAGGTGATGGGGACGGGACATGGCGCGGCGCCGGCGAGGTTTAGGGGCGTTAAGGTGGGATCAGCTTATAAGGGGAACTGAAGGCAGCAATTAGCGCTTGGCACTTAGCATTTAGCCATTAGACGTCCGTGGCCGGATGAAGGGCTTCAGAGATATGGAGATCAGTCTGGAAGAACTAAAACGTAAAACGCTAAGTGCTAAGTTCCAAATGCCAAATGCTGAAAGCTTTGCTGACCTTCATGCTAGATAAAAACAAAGCAGCTGACATCTTCGGGAAAATCAAGAAATATTCGAGTGCGGACGAAGTGGAAGCGCTCATCTACGGCGGACATTCGGCGCTGACCCGATTTGCCAATAACACCATTCATCAGAATGTGACGGAGGAAAATTATGTTGTCTCGGTGAGGACAGCTTTTGATGGCCGCACGGCTCGCGCTACTACCAACAAAGTTGATGATGAGAGTTTGAAGCGGGTGGTGGCGGCTTCGGAGACGCTGGCGAAGGTGCAGCATCCGGATGCGGATTTATTGCCCATGCCGGAAGCGGGCGGGGGCGCGCGCTCCACACAAACATATCCAGTTCCGAGCAGATACTTTGAAGCGACTGCGGCGATCACTCCGGAGCAGCGGGCTGAGGCAGTAAGCAAGATTGTCGGCGTGGCGCAGAAGCATAAGCTGACGACTGCGGGCATTTTTTCTACTTCGGAGTCGGTGGAGGGGATATTCAATTCGCGCGGGCTGGGGGATTGGTATTCGCAGACATCGTCGGAAGTGTCGGTCACTATGCTGGCCGCGGATTCTTCGGGATGGCAGAAAGCGAATTCGCCGAACGTAGCTCACCTGGACGCGGTGACACTGGCGGAAATTGCGGCGCGCAAGGCGTTTGAATCCGCGGGGCCGCACGAGATTCCAGCGGGGAAGTACACGGTGATTTTAGAGCCGGCGGCGGTGCTCGATATCGTTGGCTTCATGTTTTTCGATTTTGGCGGGCTGGCTATCCTTGACCAGCGATCTTTCCTGAACAATCGCGTGGGTACGAAACTATTCGGCGAGAATATCAATATCTGGGATGACGTCGCGCATCCACTTCAGTCGGGCGCACCATTCGATGGGGAAGGGGTGCGGCGGCAGCGGGTGCAGTTGGTGGAGAATGGAGTGGTGAAAAGGCTGGTCTATGCCCGTGCCACTGCCGAGAAGATGAGGAAGTCTGAATATAAGGAGAAAGTGGGAAGGATCGAGCCGACCGGGCATGGATTTTCCATCCCTAACGAAATGGGGGAAGCTCCGATGAATATTGTGTTTGGCGGGGCCCGAGAGCCGAAGACTGTGGAGCAGATGATTGGCTCGACAGAGCGCGGGATTCTGGTGACGCGGTTGTGGTATATCCGCGAAGTTGATCCCTATGAAAAGATCCTTACTGGCATGACGCGCGATGGGACCTTTTTTGTGCAGGACGGGAAGATTCGGCATGGAGTTCGCAACTTTCGTTTCAATCAGAGCTTGATCCACATGCTTTCGAGTGTGGAAGAAATGGGAACCCCGATGCGCGCCAGCGGTGAAGAGTCCTTCGATATGGTGGTGCCGGCGATGAAGGTAGGCGAGTTTAATTTTACGGAAGTGACGAAATTCTAAGAGCAGCATTCAGCAATCAGCATTCAGCATTCAGCTCTCAGCTCGAACACCCAGCACTCATCCTGCCCGACGATCTGCTTCAACCTTGCGGACTAGCGACGCTAGCATCCGTTTTATTTCAACTATGGCATTGTCCAGTTTGGTGTAATCCAAATCGCTTAGGAAACCAAGATCGCGAGCTAAGAGGAAGTGATATTCGAGCTCGCTCGCAGACCCGCTAGCAATGTTCAGGAAGCGCTGAAACTCAGGATTTCCTCGTTTGCCACAACCCTCGGCGATGTTCGCCGTAACTGAGGCAGCACATCTACGAATTTGATTGGTCAATCCATACATTTCCTCCCGAGGAAATGTAGATGTCGCTGCATAAGCCGCGAGAGTCAGGCGATGAGCCTTTTGCCATACTTGCAAATCTCGGAAGTTTTTCAATGAATACCACCTTCTTTGGGGTCAGCTGAATGCTGACTGCTGGATGCTGACTGCTAAGCAGAAAATTTGCTGTGAGCACCATCACAACGTGTCCTTCCCCCCCCGCAATTCCATGATTCCCAAGCATTTAACCCTGAAAGTGCAATGACTTCGGTAACTTTCTACTGTTGATTCCGGGGTGTAAGCTGCGTGACGTAATGTCAGATCAGTGTCGAACCACGGGAAGTGGAAATCCGGGCGCGTCTCCGGAGATTCGGAAAGAGAGTTCGTCTTCGGTGGCAGACAAATCAGGTAAAGCAGAGAAGGCCGAGAAGAAGAGCGGTCGCCGCTATCCGGACATGCAGAGCGCGATGCGCTTCCCCATCAAGCTGCCGATTTCGGTGAAGTCGAAATCGGGCGACAGCGCGACGGAAACGCAAAACATCTCCGCCAACGGCGTGCTGTTCCAGGTGGACGCGGAAATGCCGGTCGGCTCGATGGTGGACTTCACCATCTCTCTGCCTGCGGATGTGGTTGGAGCCGAGGCGGACGTGCAGCTCGATTGCCGGGGCCGGGTGGTGCGTAATTTTGAAGAAGGTGGCCGGCGCGGGGTGGGCGTGGTCATTGATGAATATCGTTTTGAGCGCCGTTAGGCGCTTGCAAGGAACTGATGGCAAGCATTTCAGTCAGCGCAGAAGATAATATCGAGCAGCCGATCCCGGATGAGGGCGGGGGCACGTTCATCCGCGTCATCGTGGCGGATTCGCAGGCTATCTTTCGCGCTGGGCTGCGCAAGATTTTTGCCGTGGAAGACGATATACGAGTCGTTGGCCAGGCTGAGAGTTTGTCGCAAGCTTTAGCCGCCACCAAGAAATTTACCGCCGATATCCTGATTTTTGAAGCAGCGCTGGCTCCGAATCCGATCGATGCAGTTTCTGAGCTGTTGCGGCAAGCTCCCAAGTTGCGGCTGGTGGTCATCACCCCGGAACCCAACCAAGAAATTACGCTGGAACTATTCCGCCGCGGGGCGCATGGAATCGCCTCACGCGAGGTTGAGCCGGAACTGTTCGTCGAGTGTTTGCGCAAAGTATCAAAGGGCGAACCCTGGCTGGATAGCCGTGGAGTTCACTGGGTTCTGGAAGCATACCGTTCGCAAGGAACGCGTCCCGCGTCAGCGCGTACCAAGGTGCAGTTGACGCCCAAGGAGTCGTTGATCGTTTCCTGCGTCACCCAGGGCATGAAGAACAAGGAAATTGCCGTGCGGGTCGGAACTACGGAACAAGTCGTAAAAAATTATCTGCGCAAAGTGTATGACAAGCTGGGCGTCGCCGACCGGCTTGAACTCGCGTTGTTCTGTCTGCACAACCGGATTTTGGATGGTGGACCGAAAGCCGCCGAGCCCGTGTCACCCTTACCAGCAAACGGTAGTTCCCCGGCGCCAGCCGCGGATGTTCCGGAAAAAGTCTCGTAAGTTAGCAATCAGCAGTCAGCATTCAGCAATCAGCCAAATCGGCACTTAGCATTTAGGCAAACGGCGTCCTCGCTCGAGTTTAGGTTGTGCGTCTGGAGCATTCGAAAATCTTGAACCACAGAGGACACAGACGATCACAGAGGAAGCTTGGGGGTTTTTGTTTGGGGCTACTAAGCTGCCAGCTTCAGCAATCAGTTCCCATCCCGGGAATTGGCTGAGTGCTGGGGTGCTGAGTTGCGGTTCCAAGCGGCGGGCCATAAAATCGAAGTGGTTCGAGGGTTGCCGAAGATATCTCCAGTAGCTTCCCACGGCACGTTTAGTCAGCGAGACAGTCCTGTCACGGGAGAGATGGCCGAGTGGCTGAAGGCGCACGCTTGGAAAGCGTGTTTACTCGAAAGGGTAACGTGGGTTCGAATCCCACTCTCTCCGCCATACCTTCAATCCCAACACTTAGGAGTGGGGTTAACCTTTTTCGGTTACCCGAATCGGGATCTGCGGCGCAAGACGGCAGAAGACTGTGCGTGGCGCTCACATAGCGCGACGGCGTGAAACGATCTGAGAGGCGGAGAGCCAGCTCGCAGGGATGCCTACGTTTCGCGACGGTAGGTACCTGCTGCTGGGCGGCCACACGGATTTGGGAAGCGACACTGGTACAGCATCTTTATGCTGCCTGCTTATCAGCGAAATATCTGTCCAGCGTATAGTTGCAGGAGATCGCCTTTATTCTCGAGGACCTCTAAGAATCTGCTTACGCTTGTTGGAGCTAACGAGATTCGCGACACCAGTTGGCAGACGAGACGGCGATAGTCGACTGATGGTTCGGGGAAGATCCGTCGAACAACTGTTTCCTGGGATTCAGCTGAGCAGTTCGGCCGGCACAGCGGAGCGTTTATCCGTCACGGATTCGTGGGAAACTCCAGATCTCGGAGAAGTGCCCATCACGATTACGCAAACCTATAAGTTCGCAATCGAAAATGCTTTCGCGGAAACTTGTGAGAGCAAGGTTCAATAATGTCATTTTTGAATGAGTTAAAAAAGGGAGCGATGGTAACAGGCGGGAAATCCTGGGGTCACAATAGCGGACTGAGATGTCGTTGTGGAGGTTTGTGATGAAAAAGCAAAGCGGTTGGGCCGCATCCGTTTCGTGCTGCTCGTATTGATCGCTCGGTGCCTCACAGAACATTAATATGCTGGTGCTCAGCGAATCCTAGGAACTATTGGGCAATGCACGAGAAGTACGATCCCGGCACGTACCTGGTACTTGCGAATGTGCTGATTCCTCGCGATTGTGACACTGCAGAGAAGATTTTGCGTGACGGAATGAAGCAATTCCCGTCCGCAGCAGGATTTCATCTACTACTTGGACATGTACACCAGAGCCGTGGCCACCATGCGGAAGCATTTTACGAGTACCAGTGGGAACTGTTAAGGACGGGCGCGGCGCGAACAGAGGGAGCCGACGCTGCTAGAAGGTGTGCTGAGCTAGTGAAGAAGCCTAGTTCCTCCCGCGAGCTCGCGGATTTAATGACCGCCGTTCAGGAAATGCAACGAAATCCCCAACTTGCTAGCGAAATGTTAGCGGAGATGATTCGGAAACAAGGCGAGCACTTCATATTGCAGTTGTACGAAGCTGAAGCTTCTCAGAACGCCGGTAATTTTATCCATGCAGCGGACGTTTACCGGGCGCTTATTCTACGGGATCCAGGTTTTGTTCCGGCCTACGTGCAGCTGAGCGAACTGCTTCGACAAAAGGGCGATTTGCAGGAAGCCGAGCAGCTGCTAACTAAAGCGCGAGAGATCGATGACCAACATTGGCGGCTGCAACACGTACCATGATCGGTTTTTACAAAATCGACCAAGAAGCGCTCGAGTGCTCCATCCATCACGCCCCTGCTCAGTCTGATTCTCATGAGGGCCCAAAGACTCGACTTTCAATCTTGCCCTGGCCCTTCTCGAGGCCGACGGTGGTGGTCTTGTCTTTGACAATATGAACGTCGGGAACAATGAGTGAAGCTTCGGGAAGATGCACTAGTACCTTGTAGGTACCCTGTGGCACGGCAATGGGCGACTGACCAACCAAGCCGGCACCCACCGAGACATCGGAAGCATCTAGAACGTCAAAGGGGACTGCAAGGGCAGCCTGCACTCCATCATGCAATGCTTGAGCGTTCTTGGCATCGAAAAATCGACCGCGGCTCAACTCGGCCACCCGCTGCATCTCTATCTTGCTGGCATCATCGGCAAAGGCAAAACCAACAACGTTGACGCGAACCTCAAGTCCTTTGGCCAGTAATTCAGACACGACCGCCGACGGGCTACCCCTGCACTCTTCTATTCCGTCGCTGACGAGCACGATCATCTTCTCTCCCGGCACATTTCCAAAATCAATGGCGACCTGGGACAAAGTATAGGCAATAGGAGTCGTGCCCAAGGCGTGAATGAGACGGATTCGTTGAAGCAATCGCGGCTTATCAACTTTGGAGAAAGGAACGATTAGTTCCGAGTCTTCATACGCTCCTGGCTTTCCCGGAGCGATTCGATGCCCATAGACGCGCAACGCGACCTGCGCATTGTCGGGCAGATCTTGGATAATCTGCGTCATCACCTCTTTTGCAGCCGTAATCTTCGGTCGTCCCTCGACCTTCTCCCACATTGAACCGGAAGCATCAAGAATAAGCTCTATCTGTAAGGCACTCAGTTCAGCTTGCCGGCCAGTAATTCTCAGGAGACCGTGGGCAGTGCTTACCGCCATAGGCGAGCGAACATACTTCGCCGGGAGCCACTGCTCTTTGATTACGCTGCAATCCTTATCGCTGATCTCTTGATATTTCCATCGGCCCTGAAGCACTTTGCCGTCCTGTGAAAGTGTGAGCTCATTTTCGGTCCATGAAGCCCAGCGGGCCGGGCATAACTTTTTCCACTTAGCGACCGCAAGGTGCCCCATAACCTTGCCGCGCATCGTACCGCCCTGCACGATGCCTTCGAAGTGTGCGTCCCCGGGCTCGAAACCGTACACATCGCGATTTTCGGGCACGACTTTGACATGGATGGCGGTAAGTTTATTGCCGTCGACCGAAACCTTGATGACTCCTCCGTCATCGCGTAGCCAATAGCCGGCGAAATCAGCGGGTTTAGATTGGGCTGAACTGAGTGAACCGATATTGACGACGATCATGATAGTGAGGACAACACTGAGAGAGCTGGGAAAGTTACTCGGCTGGAGCATGACTTCCTCCGGCAAGAAATTGCGGGAATGTGGGCGAGCTTTTGATCAAATGCAAGAACTCGGTCCGGCCGCAATTTAGCGGTTGAATCGTTACCGCTGGACGGGCGCGTGCAAAACTCTCTAGAAGTCCTGTAAGTTTCGCTGAACTAAATCGATACCTGCGTTTTTCAAGAATTGACACAACGCGGCGAGTCCACCCGGAGCGTTAACATTTTGTGCTTGGAGCTGGGGAATATTTGATAGATTAAGGAACACGTCACCAAACATCCCGACGAAGAAGACTTTAACCTCCAAGACTTGTCCCTCCACATTTTTTTTGAGCACAGCCATCATCTCCGAGCCATACAGCCCGTCATCAGTGACGGCAGTTGTCTCGCCCGACTTGGGATCGATTCTCCACCAAGCGTACCGCTGTGCTCCGGCAATGGATACTGTGTGCTCCGGTCCTACCAGTAAAAAGCCTTTTGCTGTCTCTTGGTCTACTTTGGCGAGAGTGTCTTCAGGAATTGCCGAGGAAAGCCGGTTCCGTGCGGCCGGCAAGACAAGGGCCGGGACGTGTTGGGCTTCTGCAAGATCAAACATTCCGCTGGTGTTCATGTTGACTTGTAGGCGCGGTCCGCTATGTTGCTGTACGTTTGCCACTGAATCGACCAAGAAGCGCTCGAGTGCTCCATCCATCACGCCCCGCGCCACCCTGCTCAGCTCGACATTACGAAGCTGTCCTAGCGCTACTGCCCTGGGGGAATCGCGCCGGAGGTCCAGCGTGAACCCAACCTCTCCGGAAAAGCTTTTTGAGACGTCGATAACAGTCAATCTTGGCGAGTCAAAGTAGAAGCAGGTAGCCGCATTTCCGGGTGCACCGATTTTGCTAGTTGCTGCATCAGACATGACAGTAAAAGTTACAGCGATACGCTGCAACGTTCGTTCTGCGTCGGGTTCATCTGTCGGCGGTGCGGCAACGGTCGAGAGTACATGCTGCTCTGCAATTGCGCCGGTGCTGAAGAAAAGGGCATAGACGCTGGCGCTAAGGTCGACGACATCATTTGCGTCAGCTTTGGTACGGAGATCGTCGTAGCTTAAGTTGATATTTTTCGCGCGTCGCGCCGGGCCAACCACATCGAATATGTTGCGAGTGATTGTCTCTTTTTGTCCATTTGGGCTAATCAGGTCAATATCGAGAGCCTCAGCCGACGCGATCGGTGCATCATGGCGAGTACCGATTCCGGCAAGACCATTGAAGATCCCTCCCATTCCAGAGGCGGGTGGTGATTTGGGATAGAAAGGTGCGCCGGCGGCCCAGTTTTCTCCCCCTAGAAAAAGCACCGGCTTAATGCGCCCGGTGTCCTGAATGGCAGAAGTCAGCGCCGCCTGCAAGTTTTCTGCAGGTCCGTTCCAGTTTTCGGGTTCATGTGCAAGCAGAACTGTCACACCGGAGAGGTCAGCGGCTTTTGAATTCCGGGTCAGAATGACACGGCTGGAAGGCTGATTACCCGCATACTCCTCAATCCGAACGCGGATTTCAACCTGGTGATACAGCCCGTTCGGAAGCGAGTCGAGAGTCTCCGTTGCAGTCGCATACTTTGTTGTCGGCGTGCTGTCGCTGAATAACGGATCTAGATCCACCCAGTTCCCGTCCTTTAACCACTGGATCCAGTAATGATCCTGTGTTTCCTTAATCAGTGAATCCAAAGAAGGAACCGATTGCGAGCTAAATGCGACATTTGCTTTCTGCATTTGGTCACGAATCAGCTTGTAATCTCGTTGAACTGAATTGACGAACCTTTCGACGCCGGCCTTAGCCGCGTCTGGACTGTTCGTATCGGCTGGCGGTTGCGGCCGATCCGCCCACATTGAGCTCACCAACTCGCGGGCGAGTGGTTCGGGCAACGTACCATGTGCGAAACGGACGCGTTGTCCACCATGTTGCAACATGCTCGCTAGCAAGGACGATCGGTCGACGGAGTTGCCGGCCAGAGCGAGCAAAGTGCCGCGCGGACCACGAAGGCATCCAGTGTAAGATTCAAAGGAAATCTCATCGCGCACATAATTGAAAATACGCAGAGGATCATCCCCAAGCGCGGTTGCGAAGTTCGCTGCGGTCACATACGTCAAATCCAACGTTCGAGGGATCGGGAACTTGAGTGCATCCTGACTTTGCGGCCGCATGCCTGGACCACGTTGACTGATTTCAAGCGGTACAGAAGGCACCGCCGCGTGCGAACCCGAATCGCTGTTTCTGTTCTCTGCGGCACTGTTACTCAGCGAAAATGATCTGCTCTTGGCTGCGGTGGCTCTGTACACTACGAAAGCCACTACGCTTACGCTACAAACGGCAACAACCAGCGCCCATCGTCCTTTATTCATACGCACCCACCAATCATCTGCATGCTGCCGTCCGGCACATTGCCCTATGGATATCAACAAGAACTCGAACTCGGCCGCCTCAGAAAAGCATCGCTCGCCGCGAAGCATACGTACTCAGAGCGTGCAATAACGCATCATGCCGTTGTTCGCTGGGCAACTGCTTAACAGCCTTCAACGGAATCCATTTACCCGAGAGATCTAGCTGAAACAATTTGCGAAGCGCTTTGGCTTCGGAGAATGTAACGCCTGTACCCAGCGCCAGGCGTGCGTACAGCCACGATGAAAGTATGGAGATGTACTGCCGGTATAACAGTACCCAGATTACAGTGACGACAGTAATCATCAGTGCCACTGGGTGTATGCGCTCGTCCAACTTGAACCGGACGACTAAGCCCATGATTCCGAATATGGAGATCAATTTGAGCAGAGCATCCCAAATATGTGAGTAGACCAGCATAATGTTCCTCCCATGGTTCAGATTGACGACGTGACGCGCGACATCAGACCTCTGTTAAGTTCACCTGGTCTGCAGTCGTTCTCGGTTTAGGCGTTGCAACCCCGGACGAGCTAATGTCCTCCCGAGGTGGAGACCAACTGAAACGAATTCATGAACTTGCTAACGTCTTCGTTTTTTATTCTTTTAGGCACGACTGCCATCAGCATGTAAAAGCGGTGCCCATTGAAGTACAAACGCAGTTCTCCCAATATCGGTCCTTTTATTGCACCCGAGGGCATGTCGCCCTCGAAGCTGTAAGATCTTCCGCGAAAGCCATCAAGTGAGATATCTTTCTCCTGCAAGACTTTTCCTTTCAGGCCGGAAATCGCCGAATCTTTCTCCGCCTTGAGCGTTTCCGCCCAGTCCGCTCCTTCGTGGCCATCTGTGTAGGAGATTGCATATACTCCGGACCCCGTGCTCAGGACAAATGTGGGCGGAGAATTTGAGCTTTGTACAGGCTTCCCTGGCAGCAGCGCCTTAAAACGGCCGTTTGCCTCCGAAAATGCGGCCCACTGGGCTTCAGCAATGCTAACGATTGAGTACATCAGCACGAAGACCACTAAGAGTTTACGTTTGCACATAATGTCTCCACGTTTGGAGCTGTGAGCGGCGATTGGCCACGCGCACCACCAGCCTCACTGCTTCAATTGGTCGAGCCTTGCCTTGGCATCCGCGTAACCGTGATCCGCAGCCTTCCTGTACCAAGTCTTTGCGGTGTTCAGGTCTTTCGGTACTCCCATTCCAGTCTCGTACACCACACCCAGGTCATACTCGGCGGCAGCAAAATCTTGTGCGGCGGCCTTGCGCAACCAATTCATGGCAATGGTCTGATCGCCTGGAACACCGCTCCCCTTCGAATACATGATTGCGAGCTCTGTTTGCGCGTAGGGTATGCCGGCTTCTGCCGCTTTTTGGAACCACTGCGCCGCCTGGTATTGATCTTGCGGGACTCCGAAACCTCGCGCGTAAGCGTCCGCTACGGTCGCCTCGCTTTCTGCATCGCCCTGTTCTGCTGCCTTGCGATACCACTGCAGAGCCGTTATGGGGTCTTTAGCGACCCCCCGTCCTTCCACATACATCCAACCTAAAGCTGCTTCAGCGGCGACATTCCCATGCTCGGCGGCTTTGCGATACCAGGAAACGGCGACCTTGTCGTCTTTAGGAGCTCCTTTTCCCTCGAAATACATTTTGCCGAGGCTCAGCGCCGCATCATCGGAGCCGTCGGCTGCGGCTCTCTCATACCACTTTCGCGCCTGCGAATAGTCCTGTGACACTCCTTCGCCGTTCTCATAAATTTCTGCGAGACTCGTTTCCGCTACTGGGTCCCTCAACTCAGCCCCGCGCACGCAGATAGCCAGCTCGTCCGCAATCGTGAGCGTCACTTCTTCACGGGTGCTCCCATGTTTAAACCGAATTGCGGTTCTTGATCCAGGCGAAACCTTCTTAATCTGCTCGGTGACATTGTTGGAGTCGGCGTCGTCCAGCGGCAGAATGACATCACCATTTCGAATTCCGGCGGAGGCCGCCGGGCCGGATCGGATGATGCCACGCACGAGACACTCTCGGCCTTCCGACTGCAGTTGGCAGCGAATTCCAAGCGCGGCGCGACCATTTGCCTGCGGGGCCGCGCCCTGTTCGACGGAAGGTGTTCGGAAGCTAGGACAAGCCTGCGCGAGAGGAGGAGTAAGCAGCCAGGCAATGAACATGCATGTCCCGGCAGAGTGCACGTGCACCGCGCTCATAAGCGCTGCTTCATAGCGCAAAGTGGCTGCGCGGTCAAATGCTCCGCCGCTGCTCTGCACCTGCTCCGCTAAAAGCTGTGCTTGCAGGAGATTACAGTCGGACATTTCCCATCTTCATGGTGCCCCCGAATTCTTGGGTGACTTGCTGCAGCTTAGCCCGGAGCTGACCAGGATTGAGTGTGGGAAGTTATGTCTGGATCTTGAGTGTCAGATGGACGCACAACTCTAAATACTCAATTGGGTAACCTCATACGTCGAAAGAGATCCTGCAATCGCGGGTCGGAGCGGATCTGGTCGAGTCTGAGATCGGCCTTCAAGAAATAAGGAAGGTCAGTAGATCTCTCAGCATAGGCCTTTTCTAGAAAGTAAAAGGCTTTGTCCTTTTCATCTAGCCCGGCGTAAATGGTCGCAATCATGTAAGGCGAGACATATCTGGTTTTCGCATCTTTCTGCAGGCGATCTAAGATCTGTTCGGCGGCCGCTCTTTCCCCTGCAACAGCGTAGCCATGCGCCAGTTGAGCGGTAGGATCGGTGTCTCCTTGTGACATTTCGACGGCCTTCTTGTACTCCGAAATGGCCGCCGACAGCTGCCCCGAGCCCTCATAGCCGACGCCAAGGAAGTAATGGCTGACCCAAAAGTCCGGCCGCAAGGCGACAGACTTTTCACCGACGTCGACCAGGGACTTGTAATTACGCTGGTGATAGTAGATGCCAGCTTCATCGAGAGGTAATGCTTGAGCAGGATCAATTTGGCGGATTCTTGAAATCTGTGCGAGAGCTTCGGCCGTTCGGCCTCGCCAAGCCAAGAACCAGGTCAATGCTTGATGCGCATCGACATCGTTGGGACTGAGCTCACATCCATATCGATACTCTTTCTCCGCAGTTTGCACATCCCAATCGTGCCGCCAGCTGAGCCATCCCAATGTCGTGTGGGCTTCCCCAATCATCGGGTTCAATTGCAGAGCTTTCTGTATGGCTTCTCTTGCAGGACGATAAGCATCGTTTGGAGACAACCATCGAAACTCGCTGAGCAGGACGTAGGATTGTGCCAGCCCGGAATACGCCGGAGCAAAATTCGGGTCGGCCTGAATGGCCTGTTCGAAATAGTGCTGTGCTCGTCTTAGAGTTTGCGGAGTATCGAACCCGGCGAAAACATACGAACGGCCTCGCAAATACGCTTCATAGGCGATCCCGTTCGTTTCGAGGTTTGAAGCATGCCCCAGCTGGAAATCGGCGTGGATCTGCTCCGCAACGTCCTTTGCAATGTTGTCTTGTAACGCAATGATGCTATTGAACGATTGTTCGTACGTTTGTGCCCACAAGTGTTGACCCGTCAACGCGCTAATGAGTTGTACGGTGATCCGCACCGTACCGTCGGAACGGAGGGTCGTGCCCTCGACAACCGCGTCTACCTTCAGTGTTCGAGCGATTTGGGACAACGATACCTGCCGCGCCTTGTAACTCATCACCGAACTTCGGGACAGTACGGAGACTCCCCTCATTTGAGCCAACTCCGTGATCAGCGCATCGGTGATGCCGTCGGCCAGGAACTCTTGCTGCGGATCGCCGGAGATATTCTCGAACGGCAACACCGCCATAGAGCGAATCTGCGCCTGCGTACGCGGGTTCGACTGCCCAAACCGCAAAAACAGAACAGCAAGGACTCCGACCAACACAGCCATGGCACCAGCAACGGCCCAAGGACTCCCTCGGAGCGTCGGGACGGCAATTCGGCCAACTGGCGCTTCTATATGCTCTACGGGCGCCAGGAAACGGTACCCTTTGCGAGCAATTGTTTGAATGTAGACCGGCTGCTCGGCGGTATCGTCAAGGGCATCGCGCAGCTTCGCAACAGCACGGTTCAACCCCTGGTCGAAATCCACATACGTATCTGCTGGCCATAGGTGATTCTTGAGTTCGCTTCGTGTGACGAGTTGCTGCGGATGTTCGACTAGGGCGAGGAGCACTTGGAATGGTTGTTCCTGCAGTTTTACCTTGATGCCATTGTTTCGGAGTTCATTCAAGGCGGTATCGATCTCAAAAATTCCGAACCGGATTAGTGATCCAGCCAATTTGCCCGAAGCAGGCACAGCACAGCGCTCCAGCGCAGCAAGATGGCCGTGGAGTTTAGCACTGATATCAGAAATGGAAAAGAAGGGAATGAAATGCTGCAAGTTACTGATCCCTGAGGGGTTTGTCTGAGCATAAACGGAGCATGACCGGAGTATTTGACGTTTTCCCGACCAGCGTGTCTTTATTGCAGCGATTTCCTGAGTTCGCTTCCCAGTACCGCACTTCGGGACTCCAATTCTCAATCGCGAGGTGGCTGATGAACTTCATAGACAAGGTCAAAGAAAGTTTTGATAAGGCTAAAGACGAGGTGAGCGAGTTTGCGGAAGCGACGGTTCTCAAGCACGAGATTAGCAAGCTAAACGATAAGCGAGTCTCCCTGCTCCAGGATATAGGCCAGGAGGCGTACTCGATGTATCGAAACGGGCACGGAGTCCCCGAACTCGCGGCGCGGTGCCGGGAGGCGCAAGACATTGACGAACAGATCCAAGGTAAGAATGACGAAATCGCTCGTTTAGCGGCAGCATAGGTAAGGAAAAACCAGCAACCAGGCCAGAGACTGCCCAGCACGCTGGGTTTAAGCACATCTATGTCCCCAGATCTTCAGAGACCTGATTCAAGCTCGACACCTCGTTCACGAGTGGTCGAGGTAGGTGCGCCGATTGCTACAGCGGCGCTGGCATTGGTGCTCATTGATGGGAGCACCGAGACAACCCTGAGGCATTCACCGATTCAACTCGTAGTAATCGGCGGAGCAGTGCTGTGTTTCATCGCATTGACAGCGTTGTGGAGGCAGACCAGTTGGGCGACAAAGGCGCAGCTTGCGACATTGTTCCTGCTTGCAATTGCTTGTGCGACATGTTGGCTTCCAGGCGGGATGAATAACGGCATGGCAGTCGCGGGAAAAGAAACGAGCTTCATGCTGCTCGTAATAAGTTGCCTCGGCGTTCTTGCCGCCGGAGGCTGTTTGCTGTCCCTCCCGCTTCCATGGTGGCTAAAACTCGCGGCGATTCCGGTCACCGCGTATGGTACGGCAGCATTCCTGTTAGCACTGGTGAACAGATCAACCTACAGTTCAGTTTTCAATGGCGATAGCTTTTGGATGAAGGCACCGCGATGGGCGCAAGGTTCGTTCCTCGGCATCGCGCTGATCTCCCTTTCTATCGTGGCGACCATTGTAGTTGCAGTTTTTAAGCGGCATGAATATCACGTCTGCGGCTGGCGTTGGAAAGCGAATTTGGCTATCGCTATTGTGGTTGGCATAGGTGTTGCCGGATTCCTGGGTCCCGACGCTCGCACTCAATCTCTAGATCTGTCCCCAGTCGCGTCACATGGGGCCAAGCAGAATCCCAGCTCCAATCATGACAATCAAGGGGAAGGCATAAACGCCCACGGAGGAGTAAAGGCCACAAACTTTGATTTGGCGACAGAAGATAATGGAGGTGTTGTTGAAAGCATCACCGGCGATGATGTTTTCGGAAAATCACTGATCGACGGAAATGTCGAAAGTGTCTGCTGGGTTCATCCCCCACTCAATGGACCAGTTGACATCGTAATTTCGTTTTACAACCGACAACCTGCCCTTCTAAGCGGAATTTCGGTTACTGTTCCTGATCCCCTGGGTCCAGAAGCGCAAAAGATTGGCCCACATTTGGTGAGCGTTCCAAAGGACGTTGAAGTTTGGGTAACGATAAAAGGTCCCGATTCGGAATACCAGAAGGTTGGTAGCGGCACAATCACCGCCGCCCCAAGTAGGCAGACGATTCAGTTGCCGGGTATCGAGGCGCGCTTCTTAAAGCTACGAGTGCTTTCTGTCCAGAGAGAGCCCTTCGAAGCCATGGCAGTCGGAATCAGCGGAATCCAGGTTTTTGAGGCGACTGCAAACGGATACAGAACGCTTCGCGATCGCAATCCGGATCTTGCCAACTGGAAGGGCAGCCCACGATATGCAGCGCAACGCGGAATCGGCTGGCTGCAACCAGCAACCGTCAGATGGCAAAAAGATAAGAAGTGTTTCGGTTGTCACATTCAGGCGCAGTCCGTCATGGGATTCACGATCGCAAAGAAGAACAACTACGCAGTTAACGAAAACATTATCAAAGAGCTCAGCGACTTCACGGAAAAGCAGCAAAATGCCGACGGCTCATATCTCCGCGAACCTGAGCCTTCGACGCAATTTGCGGCCATGGGACTCTCCTATTACGACGACGCCGAGAGTATCCAACGCAACCCGGTGTTGCTGAAGACGGTGAACTGGCTGCTCGATAAACAGAAGGACACTGGTGACATGCCGTACGGAGTGCTCGGATGCCAAGGAGATGCGGTGGTGCAAGGGCCGGTCATGGCTACGGCGAATTCTCTCTTAGCATTTAAGCGAGCTTATACGGAGACCAATGATCCCCGGTATAGACAGGCAGCAGAGCGAGCTCTGGCGTGGATAGAGTCAGCTCAACCAATTTCAACGCAGGATGAAGTGTTCAAAGTTTTAGCGCTCGCGAAGTTTGGTGGCGCAGAGCAGAAATCTGCCATTCAGAGTCTGGTTGAGAGACTAATAACCGAACAACGTCCCAGCGGCGGATGGCGCGAGTGCCCGGATCACGCCGATTTGCAAGAGCCTAATCCATTTTCCACGGGACAGGTACTGTACGCCTTCAAGGAGGCAGGTGTGAGCATCAGCTCATCCCCCTTTATCAAAGGGGTCAAGTACCTGATGGACGTTCAGCAGGCCTACGGCTCGTGGAAGGTCGACGGACACGTGCTGCATGGCCAAGGCGCGCCCTATGCGCCTTCGATGTGGGCAATCATCGGTCTCGCCGGATCTTTTGGCACGATCCAGACTGGCAGCCTTCAGATTGCCAGTCTGGAACCGGCTGCAAGCAGCCGGAATCTCGAAATCATCCTTGATGCCTCGGGGTCCATGAAGCTTGCGCTCGGGAAAAGTACGCGCATCGCTACGGCGCGACAGGTGTTACGTGATGTGTTGGCAGGAATCCCCGATGATATGAATGTCGGCTTGCGTGTTTATGCCGATCGCTTTAGTTCACGTGACAAGCAGACCTGCACCGACACCCAACTGAAGGTCCCCATCCAAAAGCTTGATCGCCAGCAGATCGTTTCCGTAGTTGACAATTTGAAACCCAGAGGAGAAACGCCCCTGGTTTATTCGATATTGCAGTCTCCGGCGGATTTGAAAGCCGTGGGTGGCGGCTCCGTGATTGTGATTACGGACGGTGAGGAAACCTGCCATGGTGACGCAGTCAGCGCAGCCCAACAGCTCAAAGCTGCTGGCATTCCCATAACCCTGAACATTGTTGGTTTTACGCTCAAGGGCGAGGAGAAGGAAGACGTAGAACGCCTCATGCGCCCCTTGGCTGAAGCTACTGGTGGTCAGTTTTACAGTGCGCAGGATGGAGAGTCCTTGAGCCGAGCGCTTCGTTTGGCTGCCCTCAACAAGTTCCCGTACGAAGTGTTTAATGCCAAGGGCGAGCAGGTCGCCAAAGGTCAAGCTGGCCCGTTATCCGAAGAACTGCAGCCGGGTACATACAAGGTTGTTGTGCGCGCCGGCGATCAGGAACTAACAGATACCGCCACCGTGACTCTGGGAGGAAATACCGAATTGAAAGTTGTGCGAAGAGGACAGCAGTTTGTCATCGAGCGGGGCACGGATCACACAGAAAACGCACCGCAAACGAGGGCGAGCTCCAAGGGGCAGTCATGAGTGCCAAAGTGCGCCCTGCGAAGTTTGTCTTATGGCTGGAGAGATTCACGCTGGTATTCGCGGTGGTTTTGTCTCCCAGTTCCCGCGCATCAGTTGAAAACCCATTGGTCTCAAAAGAACAAATTCAGGTCTACAAGGATTTTCTTAATTCTTATCCCTCAAAGGCGGGGTTTATTGATATCACGAGAAAAACCGCCGTGTTTGACGACGCTCCGACAGATCCATGCACTCAGGGACTGATCCTTGAGGTGAGGCCCGAAAGCAGCCGCGAGACGCACTTACTTCCCAGCAACATCATAGGCGAAAACGAGCATTTTCGAATTGTAGACACTGAGTTGAAGTCCAAGTCCATAACCCACCACCACAACCTGCTTCGCTTGTCCGAGATCGTTTTTGATGTGTCTTATCAGCACGCGATTCTACGTTTCGACTATTACTGCGGGATTTTGTGTGGGCAGGGAGACACGGTCGTACTTCAGAAATTGAACGGAAGGTGGAAACAAGTCCGTTCTTGCACAAATTGGATTTCTTGAAAGTCGCGCCAGTGCCGTACGTATCCGAAGGAGGATAGTTGGGGACCCAGGCTGAACCTGCGAGAACGATTACCAATGGACAGCGCTCGATAATAGCCGCAGCAGCGCCGATCGCATTTTGTGTCCTCCTCATTGATGCTGTGGTTGAAACTTATGTGAGCGGATCGTCAGTTCGCTGGTTCCTGCTAACAGTCGCCACAACTGCGCTCATAATTCTGGTATACCGGCTGCATCATAGCCAAACACAACCGCTAAACCGATCTAGGTTCGCACGTCCGCGCGTGCTGTTTCTAGTGGCCCTGGGGTTAGTTGCGCTCACAGCGTGGCTACCTGGTGGCGTGACCGGCGGAATCAGAATCTTGGGTCAATCAACCTCAACTGTGCTCTCGGTCGTTACTCTGGGGGCGACTGCAGCGGCCGGCGCTTACTTGCTTCGACTCTCTTGGAGACGAAGATGGATCCCTTTTGCCATCGGACTGCTGACCGCCTACGCTGTCTTTGGGTTTCTGAGGGGCATTTCTGTCGGCACTGCATATCCACACTTGTTGCAGGGCGAAA
>Ga0209239_1000437_pt1 | contig 23633 bp, 30 predicted proteins | sample GraSoi013_2_20cm_FD_185824 | JGI IMG/M metagenome (GOLD analysis project Ga0209239, IMG submission 185824) | Grasslands soil microbial communities from the Angelo Coastal Reserve, California, USA - Sample 10_02_2013_2_20cm (SPAdes) (version 2) | ecosystem: Environmental > Terrestrial > Soil >...
TACCCTCCACGAGTTTCTCGCGATCTGGGGTCAACCAAGTGACGGGAGCGCTATCGATGGGCATCCAGTAACTTCCCTTACTGTAGACGGGGTCCAGCAAGCATCACCTACCAGTGACGTAGTTCTCAAGGACGGCCAGAAAATCGTCATGACCCTCTCACCTTAGGCATGTAGAAGAATCCATCCCGCGATGATTTCATCCAATCCCTTGCAACATGTTGTGGCGCCAGACCCGCGAGAATTGGATAGAACAAATTAGACCCCGTGCTTGTTGTCTAGTTCCCGTCTGCCAACGGAAGATGTCGGTGCAAAGCGATCAGCTAGCCTGTCGGGTGGGGCAGCAGTCTTATTTACAGCAGTGGTAATCAGACATATAGTAAGGCATGCGGCGATGAGCGCAGAGACTAGAGCTGTGGCTCCTTTCGTTCTGAGCCTTGTAGGCGGGGTCTTCCTCCTTGTTGGAGCGATCGTAACCTCCATGTTCGTTTTTGGGTCGCCCACGATTGTCGGCTCGATGAGCGGGATGATGGGAGGTACGAATGGTCAGATGGGCGTGGGTATGATGATCGGTGGAATGATGGGCATTTATCCAATCTTCTCTATCATCGGTCTAGCGTCCGGTGGTCTCGTAATTCTCGGGGCTGTGATGCTCTACAGTCGTCCCTTCGAGAAGGACCTTTGGGGAGCGGTCATCATCGCTTTCTCAATCCTCGGTATCTTCGGCGGGATGGGAGGATTGATGATAGGACTGGTTTTAGGGATTGTTGGCGGAGCTCTTGCTCTGGCTTGGAATCCAACGCCCAAGACCCTGGCCTCGAAACCGGCAATTCTTTCGAGCTAACAGCTGACGGATCATCTTACGATTCACAACTCAAAGATGATTGATTATTTGCCTAGGAAGATGAGTTCAGACGCGGCCGGAAAGGCTCGAAATTCCCACCCTTCGCATTTCTCAGCTCCCTCGCGGGATGGGCGAGAACCAAGACATTGGTTCGAGGCCGCGGAGAGTCTATACAGACACTCGAGTACGTATGATGTGCAGAACAGAATAATCTATCAGAACAGAACAATCTCATAGAGTAAGATGACGTCGAGGGCTAACCGTTCGTCCGAATCATTTCCCCGAGAAGACGCAGGTCTAATCCGGAGAAACTGGAGGGTCGGTCTGAGGGTTATCTTCGGACTCTTCTGGGCTGCGGACGCCTACCTGAAATGGTCCCTGATAGCGCAGGGAATAGACTACCGAGACCTAGTTTCAAGTGCTGCACAAGGGCAACCGAGCACCGTCGCTTCATGGATAAGGTTCTGGGCTGATATTGCAAATTCAACCCCAGGCTTCCCCTACGTAATAGCCGTAGCAGAAACCCTCATTGCCATATTCGTCATCATCGGACTCTTCACGAAACTTACTTCACTGGCAGGAATTGTCTTCAGCTTCCTCATCTGGAGTACCGCTGAAGCTTTCGGTGGAGTCTTCACGCAAGGCGCTACAGACATTGGAACCGCCCCCCTCTACATGGCCATGTTCGCCGGGCTCATAGTCGTCCGCGCTGGAATGGAACGAGGTCTAGACGAGCGCATCCTAAGGAAATATCCCAGCTTCAGGCTTCTACTTTGAAGCCGCAACACTTTACTAGACTGTGACTAGAGTTTTTCCCGTCCTTTTCAATAGGACGACATTCGTCGCAACGATTATCGAAGATGCGCTCATGAGGAGGGCAGAAACCTCGGGTCGAAGGACTATTCCAAAGTTGGGATATAGGATGCCGGCCGCGATGGGTATTGCGAGGATGTTGCAGAATGAGGCCCAGAAGGAGTTCTGCTTCATCTTCGTGACAGTTGCCTTGCTCAGCTTTATCGCCCGCAAGACGTCTGAAGGGTCTGACTTCATCAAGACCACTTTTGCCGTCTCTATCGCCACGTCTGTGCCAGCTCCGATTGCAATCCCAATGTCTGCTTGAGCTAAAGTTGGCGCATCGTTCACGCCATCGCCCACCATCGCGACACTTTTCCTTCATCTTGCAACTTCTTAACGAATGTTGCTTTGTCTCGTGGGAGGACATCCGCAAATACCCGCTTGATCCCGACCATTCTGGCGACCGCTTCGGCGGTTGCCAGATTATCCCCTGTTATCAGGGCGGGGCTGGCGGCTGAAATCCGAAGATGAATTTTCCGAGAGGCAAGTAGAGAATGATCGGGACTGATAGTATTAGTGCGAAGAAGAATTTCTGGCGAATGTCTAATCCGATCAACCGGGCCATTTCTCGGCCCGCAACACCGGTATGCTCCATGCCCACGGTCATGGTCATACTCATTCTGAACTTCTCCCAACGCGACATCTGGGAGGCAGGCTTCATCTCGTGCCCATGCACGTGATGGGTCATCTCGCTTCCTTTCGCTTTGATGGGAACAAGCTTCATCCCACACTTAGGGCAGGTACCTGGAGAGAGTGAACGAATCTCGGGATGCCATCGGACAGGTGTACCCAATCGTCTCCGGGTGGGTGCTGTGTCCTGAGTGACCTCTCTCGTCCATCATGAGCTAATCCTGTTTGGTCGCTTACATATGTCCATGTTTATGGGGGTCTTTGTCGAAAGTTGTTTTGCAGGCGGCTGAACAAAAGTAGAAGGTCTTGTTTTCATGTTTCGACGTGAGCTTCGTCTTTTTCTCATCCACCACCATTCCACATACCGGGTCTATTTGCATCAACTCACCTCCTTGAGCATCGGCATTGAATCTGAATCACACCTGATCAAAGGCAAAGGCAAAGTACGTCACATAGAACCTTTTCCTAGCTTTACAGTCTACTAGAAAGCTCCGTTAGCGACTCAGAGATACGCTTTCGAGCTGAATCGGAATATGAGGAATCGTATCATCGTTGCTGGGGGCAGTGGCTTCATTGGCCGCTTGCTCACTGACAGATTTGTCTCTGGAAACTACGAGGTCGTTGTCCTGACCCGATCGCCACAAACAGCTCAGCAGGCTATCCGTCAAGTCCGATGGGATGGGTGTACGCTGAGCGACTGGGCGAGAGAACTCGAAGGTGCGAGGGCACTAATCAATCTCGCCGGGCGATCAGTGAATTGCCGATACAATGAGCGCAACAGGCGGGAGATTCTGGAGTCGCGAGTCGATTCGACGCGCGTGCTGGGCGAGGCAGTCGCTCGCTGCAACACGCCTCCAGCGGTCTGGCTTAACGCTAGCACGGCCACTATCTACAAACACACATTCGACCGGCAGATGGATGAGGCCACCGGCGAAATTGGCGCGACCCCAGAGGCCAAGGATGCATTCTCGATCGAGGTCGCGCGAGCTTGGGAAGAAGCGTTGTTCGAGGCACCTACGCCTGCCACACGGAAGGTCGCACTGCGCACGGCGATGGTCTTCGCCGCGAGCAAAGGAGGCGTTTATCGGGTCCTGCGAGGGCTCACGCGATGGGGGCTGGGAGGTGCCATTGCCGGCGGGCGTCAGTATATTTCCTGGATTCACGAAGCTGATTTTTGTCGCTCTGTCGAATGGTTAATCGACCGGGACGATTTCAGCGGGCCGGTCAACCTGGCCTCGCCGAACCAGATTCCGCAACGGGTGATGATGAGAATCATACGTCGGGAGCTTGGCGTACCTTTTGGATTGCCCGCGACGCGCAGGATGCTTGAGGTCGCGGCCTTTGTTCATAGGACCGAGGCCGAACTGATACTCAAGAGCCGCCGCGTTGCGCCTGGCCGGTTACTGACAGCGGGCTTCCAGTTTGGTTTCCCGAGAATGGAAGATGCCGTGCGAGAGATTGAAGGCCGCTTAAGATTGGGTTAGGACTTGAACGATCGAGCTGAATGTGGGGTTATCCCTTATTTCTCAAACCTAGTTCCGCCACCGAGTTACGCCTATTTTGACCGCAAGATTTGGAGTCAAACCCTTTATTTTTGATTACTCTCCCGTGATCGAGCCATGCTTTCAACTCAAGCGGCAGTAGTCGCAAATCGGCTAGGATCTATGATTGACGGGAAGCTTGTTCGTACCAAGATTAGCACCCCTCTCGGGTCGATGATCGCTGTCGCGGATGACGCAGCATTATTCCTACTCGAATTTGAGAATCGTGTGGCATTAACAGGCGAACTCCGTCGTCTAGAGCGAAACTTTGGACTGATCGGTTCAGGCACCAACACTGTTCTAAAAATGCTCATCGCTCAGCTGGACGATTATTTCGCCGGCGAGTCTGCAGATTTCCAAATCCCTACGATCCAGCATGGCACAGCGTTCGAAGAAGCAGTCTGGCAGGCCTTGAGACAGATTCCTCCTGGACAGACACGCAGCTATGGTGACATTGCTGAAGCGCTCGGACAGCCTGAGAAATCCCGCGAGGTTGGAAAGGCAAACGGTGCCAACAAAATATCGCTCGTTGTGCCATGCCATAGAGTGATTGGTTCGGATGGCTCGCTTGTCGGATACGGGGGAGGAATATGGCGGAAAAAATGGCTTCTGGATCACGAACGACGGTACGCGTGGACCTCGTTCGAACATAGTTAGATTGCACTCAGTCGGCCCGCGTGACTGTTCTCAAATGATGTTTCGAAGTCATCACTCTCAATCTAAAATCTCCGAGAAAACCATTGGCGGAATCTGCCGCTGTTCCCATCTATCACCAAGGTAGGCTCAGTGCCCCTGCTAGGAACTTGTTGAGCGGGTCAAGTTTCTTACTTGCTTGGACGAAATCCTTCATGAATCTTGGGCCCGTAACTTGTGCATTGCTGAATCGGACCCCTGCGGTTATGTCCTTCAGTTTCAAATCCTCGGCGAAAGTATGGTTACGGTCAAAGCCGGCTGGGGGTCTCTTCAAGGATTCACCCTCCATCTTCAACCCACTCTCCTTGACTCGTCTCCAGGCCTCGGGCCGGGACACGATCGCCCTACGGACCCTGTTGAGGGTCGGGGGGTCAGGATGCCATATGCCTGCACCGGCAAAACTGTCTCCTGGTGCAAGGTGAAGGTATAGCCCGGTGTAAGACTTCTTTCCTCCTCGACGATGCCAGAACTCCATGGCCACATTAGTCTTGTAGGGACTCTTGTCCTTGGAGAAGCGTATGTCACGGTAGATCCGGAAGAGTGACCCGCCAAAGGGCCGAGGGTCTGCCACAAGGTATGGGCTAACCGCTCTAAGCTCGGCCCCAGCGTCTTTAATGAACCGGAGGCTGGGCGCGAGGACATACCTTTCATAGCGTTGCTTGTTCTTCCGAAACCATACTCTGTTATTGCTTCTCGCCAAGCCCCTCAGAAACTTGAAGAATTCAGGAGAGAAGTAAGACCCGCTGGACTTCGAGCTCAAATCCATCAGTACTTACTCGCGGATTTCGTATTGTTAAGCTCTGCTCACTCACTCAGATCCAAGTTGGTTTCATCAGCGGCCGAATTTCCGTCCGGCTTAGCTCTCAAGAGAAAACATAGAGAACGCTCAAGAAGAAACATAGAAGCATAGGAAAACACTCACGACGAGTGACACAAAGTGAAAGACCCCACTCTTAGCTGGCTGCTTGATCCCAAGGACCCATCTGTTAGGCATCAGGCTCTCATCGATCTGCTACACAAGGCAAAGGATGGAAAAGATGTCTTGGCGACACGTGAGAAGATTCCAAGCTACCGGCCGGTCAAGAAGATCATCGGAACACAGACAAGCAAAGGTATCTGGTCTCCCAAGGAGACCTGTTATCGTCCAAAATGGACATCAGCCGTCTGGCCTCTAACACTTCTCGGAGAAATGGACGCGCCTCCCGATCCCAGAATCAGTTCGGAATGCGAAAGATTTCTCGACCTTCACCAGACAGAGACCGGCGCCTTCGCCTGCCCGAGCAAGGTCGAGGAAAGCAAGAGATGGGACGAGCCGTGTCTCACAGGAAATATGATTCGGACCCTGATCAAGTTCGGCTACTCTAATGACCCGCGAGTTCGAAAGGCGGTCGCCTGGCTGCCGAAGGATCAGCTGGAAGATGGTGGTTGGAACTGTGACCATCCTGAAAAGAAGGTGAAGCACAGTAGCTTCATGTCCACCATCGAGCCGTTATGGGCGTACTCTGAGATTCCACCACAGCAGTGGACCCGCAAAATGAAACAGTCTATCAATGATGGGGCCGAGTTTCTCCTCATGCACCACGTCTACAAGTCCGACAATCATCACTGGCAGGAGACCTATCCATTCTTTACCAAACTCCATTTTCCAATGTACTACTTCTACGACATCCTCCACGCGATGCGTGTACTGACGAAGCTTGGCTACGGGGACGATGAGAGGACTAGGAGCGCCGCTCAACTGCTACTGTCAAAACGTAGACCCGATGGTGCTTGGAATCTCGAGGGCGACTGGTATCGAGAAGGCGACTTCTTCTATCCTAGCGGGAAAGGCCGGAAGGCACCAGTTGCGGTTGATGAGGTCGGAAAACCTAGCAAGTGGATCACTCTGAACGCCTACAGGGTCTTGACCCAGAGCGGCGACCTTGACCTAAACCAAGGCTCGTGACGGGGTCGTAATCGACGTGATCGATTAACCCGAATCATTCGTTCCGGGATTCAGGTTTCTTAGTGAGAGTGGTGAGGTGAGTGAGCACGCACTGCCATCGCTCATCCTTCTTCACGAAAACGTCCGTAGTTCTTTCGTGCGTCGTGAACTCTTTCCCCAAATATTTGGTCCTAGTATGAGTTACCGCGGTGACCGTCGCAGTATTCGGGTGGGTGCGTACTCGAATGTCTCCGGAGTCCATGGCTTCATGCTTCAACGCGCCTGACTTTATCACGGCAAGAAAATGCGACTTGTCAATAATCCCGCCATTGGGGTCGATAATTATCCAATCGTCAGAGAGGAACCGTCCAATGGCTTCCGCATCATTCCGGGTCATGGCATCTCCAAATTCTCTTTCCACTTCTAGAATTTCCTCTTGTGCCGCACGATCTTTCTTAGAGCTCATGGCATGTCCTTCTCCATGAGCAAACATTAATGATTACTCTAGACGAGGGGCCCCTTCGGCACAATTTCGATGATGGCATTGAAGAGTCGCATGGTCGAATTCAAAACAGAAGGTGGACATGGAAAGGGATACTTGGCATCGCCCGAGAAACCACGTGGAGGAGTCCTCGTTCTGCATGCCTGGTGGGGACTCAACGATTTCTTCAAAGGCTTCGCCAACAGGCTTGCCTCTCAGGGATTCTTGGCATTAGCCCCAGATCTCCATGATGGTGCTCTGGCAACGTCTGTAGAGGGGGCGAAGGAGCTCCAGTCAAAAATCGACGACGGGAGAATAAAGCAGATCGTCCTGGGCGCCGCCGACCATCTACGATTGGACCCATCAATATCTGGCCGCAAAATTGGCGTCGTAGGCTTCTCTATGGGAGCAGCCTGGTCCTTGCTATTGAGCACGCTGAAGCCCGAAACTGTTGGAGCAGTTGTTGTCTTTTACGGGAGCTACGCGATAGATTTCTCCAAAGCTCAAGCATCCTTTCTGGGACATTTCTCACCCGAGGATGAATGGGAGCCCATCGGGGACGTGCGGGCTACGGAGGAGAAGATTCGCGGGGCTGGAAGGGAAGTCGCGTTTCACTTCTATCCTGGAACGAAACACTGGTTCGTCGAAGAGAATCGGCCGGTAGAATACAATAGGGACGCGTCAGACCTGGCTTGGAAGAGGACGCTGGAGTTCCTCGATATCAAGCTGCGATAGTCCTGGATCCGAGTTATCCTCCTTTCGCATTCCAAACCATAGCGAACTCTCTCTCGCGAAGTTCGCCACTACTCCAAGCTATCGGGCCCTACCTCCGCCTCAAACCCGGCGAGACTTGAAGACTTAGCAAAACTGAATCGGTTATACAACAGCGGACACTTGACGGCTAACAGGCTATGTCGCAGCCTCACAGCTAAACGGTAAATGACGCCTGGAAGGGAGGTGTAGTTTCAATATGGCGGAGTACAAATGCGAATTTGTGGAGACCATTCTAGCAAGCCAGGACAATGTTGCGGACAAGAAATGAAGAAGCTAGCCTTGGATCATAGGACTTGGATCAAGATGATTGACCGCCCAATTTTTCCCGGGTTTTTTGACCTGCTCGGTCTGGCTCCGGCCGGCTCATGCCGCGCAGGATTATACGAAACTGTAGGGAGGGTGATATCGTCATGTTCACGGTTGTGGAACGTGATCGAGTTCGCAATCGCCTCGTGCAAATGAGCCGTGCAGACCCTCGACTGGTCGCGGGCGCGCTGGTCGGGTCTACCGCGGGAGGTGGCGGCGGCAGATGGTCAGACCTGGACCTCACCTTTGGGCTGGCTGACGGCGCGGCAGTAGATGATGTTCTTGCCGATTGGACAGCCCGTTTTGCGAACGAATTCCAGGCCGTCCACATATTTGACCTTCCGCATCTATCAACGATCTACAGGGTCTTCCTCTTGCCCAACAACCTTCAGGTGGACTTGTCATTCACTCCCGGGAACAAGTTTCTTGGCAAGGGTCTCAAGTACGACTTGCTCTTCGGCAACGCTCTCGAACGGGATCCGGCGAAGCCAGCCTCCACCGAACAAACCTTCGGACTTGCGGTGGTCTATCTGCTCCACGCCCACGCCTGCATTGAGCGGGGGAGGATGTGGGAGGCTGAGTACTGCATCAGTGCAGCCAGAGACCAGGCGCTTATGCTCGCGTGTCTTCATCGCAGTCTAAAGACAAGCTACGGTAGAGGTTTCGATGATTTACCTCCAGAGATCTTGCGGCCTGTCACCGGAGCTCTCGTAGGTTCACTTGAAAAAACTGAGCTGACACGGGCACTCGGCAGAAGCGTCGAGTTGCTCCTGCAAAATTCCCAGGATGTTTCTGAGCTTGCCGGGAGACTCGGACCGCAACTCCGTGAGCTCAAGTCGTATCAATAAAAATGAATGGAAGAATGGCTCGGTTTCAATGAAATGGGCCCACTCCTTAAGTTGGTCGATTCAAGGGTCCAGAAGGCTGGAAAGCATTTGGTTGCGGTACCTGTCGAGAGAGAGTTTGTAGATCTTAATCCCGACCACAATTACCGAGTAGTAATCGGCGATAGCCGTCGAATGAGCGAGGTCACCGACGATTCAGTGCACCTCACCGTGACCTCGCCGCCCTATCCTAAGGTATCGATCTGGGACGAATTCTTCACAGAAAACTCAGCATCATCCTACGATGATATGCACGAGTATCTCAACGAGACTTGGGGAGAAATCAGGAGAGTGCTTGTTCCCGGCGGCATTGCGTGTATCAATATCGGAGACGCGACCCGGACCTCGAACGGTGTCTTCCACCTCTACCCGAATCATTCAAGAATCATTGAGAACTTTGAGAGGCTCGGCTTCGTAACCCTGCCCTACGTGCTCTGGAAGAAGCCCACCAACCGGCCTCACTACAAGGGCAAGGGGGCCTTCCTAGGATCAGGATTCCTTCCACCGAACGCTTACGTAACACTCGATATGGAGTACATTCTCATCTTTCGCAAAGGCCCACCACGTAGCTTCCCGCCAAAAGACCATAGACGCTATGATAGCAAGTTCACCAAGAAAGAACGGGACGAATGGTTTTCGCAAGTCTGGAAGGTCCCAGGTGCGAGACAGGTTGTTAATGGTCTTGAGAGGCGAGTAGCAGCTTTTCCAGAAGAGATTCCTAGAAGATTGATCAGAATGTTCTCGATTCTAGGAGACGTGATTCTAGACCCGTTCCTAGGGTCCGGGACAACTCTCAAAGTAGCTATGGACTTAGATCGCAGGTTCGTCGGCTACGAAAAACTCCCACAAATGGCCGAGATCATCAAACAGAGAGTCGGGTCCAACCGAAGACCGGTCGAGTTTCTTGAGCAGGGTCGCGTCGTCAACGAACTTGTTGGATAGATCCGACGAGTTAGCTACTAGTCCTCGAAGACCATCACGTCTTTTGTCTTCTTCACCATGTCGCCGAAGACTCCCTTGTATCTGGTGGCTCGAATGGGAGTGTCGTCAATGTAATGGTACTCGTCGCCTTCTCTGCGCCTAGGCTTGCCGAGGATCAGCTGGTCATACTTGACTCCGTGTTTCTCCAGCCATGCTAGAGTAGCTTCTCTATGCTCTTCTGTTCTTGCAGTGAAGAAGCAGATGAAGTGCCCCTGATCATACCACTCATTGATCTTTCCAATCGAATCAGGATATGGCTGAGAGCTTGACATCAGCTCAGGATGCTCATTGTCCACGTGCTCGCAGATGCACCCGTCAATGTCGATAATGAAGATCTTCCTCAAAACGAGACCCGTACATTGAATAGGCTATCGAACGCTTAGAATGTTTCTGATCGCAACCCTCAGAGTAGCAGACAGTTACGTTCGAAGAGTGAGCCCTCTAGAGTTGAGGCTGACATTGCCTGAACGGTGACAAAGCCCCAATTACTCCGGATAGCTAACTCAGCATGATAGTATACGGGTGCTCTGAGAACCTGAATTAGACTCGGGTCTGGGAGTCGGAAGAAGCCGTGAGAAACAAGCACGTAGCAATATTCGTGATCGCTTTAGTCGTCGTTGCTGTTCTCGCATGGTACGAGGGTCTTCCCCGACCCAATGGTGGCCCGATTAGTCCGACTGCGCACTGGACAGAATACGTACTGACGAAAAACGGCAACCATACCCAGGTTCAAGTCTCGTACAGTGATGGACAGGTGAACACGGAACAGATACTCTGGCTGGATTTCGACAATAGGACCGCGGTCTACAACTATTTCGGCTGCATCCCCTCAATGCTTGGCTGCACACTCGACGGCTGCGCTTTCACAGTCCTCAACGATACCGCCACGGAATATCGTGTGAAAGTTTACTGCGAACCCGGTGCCTGAGACCTTTGCTGAATATGAATGTCTATCAACGAACTCGGCGGATAGATCTTACAAGTCCGGGTAGCGCGCGTAGATTAGGGACCCGATAATCGGGCGCACCTCCCTCGTTTCCCTTGCGATGAACGATCACAGAGGTCATTCCGACAGCCTTTGCCCCTTCGATATCGGTTCTAGGATTATCGCCGATGTAAATACTGGATTTCGGCTGAACTCTGAGTTTTCTCGCGATAAGACTGAATGATTCATGGCCAGGCTTGACCCTAGGCGTGTCCTCACCTGCCACCACAATGGCTTCGAATAGGTTGTGGAAAGGGAGCTGTCGTATCCTCTTCCTCTTCATCCCCGGTGTCCCGTCACTATCCGAGACGATACCAAGCTTGTAACCGGCACGTTTCAATTCGCGCGCGGTCGGCTCTGCGTCTCGAAAGGGAGGACTATTCCCTGCATAGACTCTCCAGTACTGAAGGGTTAGATCGTGGATCCATTTTGGGTCCATCCGTTTCAGTCCGAGCTCTTTGAACAGTGTCTTCCACCATACGTCTCTGTTGTATCGGAATTTTCGCCCCAGCATCTCGTGGTCGATACGTCGGAGATGTTCGAATAATGGGATATAGCCGATGGAGTAGCCGTTTTTCTTCAGCTGCTTTGAAACAAGTTTCGCGACGGTAAGCAGTGCCAGTTTGGCTCCAATCAATGATCTGAGCATGGTGTTGTCTAGGTCGAACACGACTGCTTCGATCTCTCGCGCTGGAATGGCTACTGCCTTCTAGTTGTAGGTCTCCGGTCTTCTGTCAGCGAACCGCTCTCTACGGAGACGGTTATGGAGAGAGAGATCGATCTCCTGGATCGCAATTCCTTCTCCCATTCTAGAGATTGACGCGATCTTTGGAAAAGAGATCTTGGTCCTAGGATCCTCTCTCAAGCTAATGATCATGCTGTGGCCGTTAAACCATGGCGGCGCGTATACATTTGGCGCGACTATCGGAATGCGATTCTCCAAGCACCGAACAGTAACGTATTGTTGCCAGGGCGCGATTCCAGGTTTCACAATTCTCGACGGGCAGAGTATCAATTCGACACCATTCAGAGCGTAGATGCGTGACGGTTCGGGAAAATCAACGTCGTAGCAGACGAGTATTCCGATCTTGTAGCCCTTCACCTCAAAGACTGGGTAGGAACTCCCAGGCTCAGCGTACTTTCTTTCAAAGCGGAACAAGTGGACCTTGAACTGTCGTCCAATAATTTCCCCATCTTCTCCAATAACCGGGCTGCTAAGGCGCACCTGTCCCTTGACCTTTTCATAAAACGCCCCTCCGACAACAACCACTCCGTACTCCTCAGCCAACGACTGCAGGCCCGGCAGAGGACTCATAGGCGTCGGAATCGTCTTCTCCGGCAACCAGTGTTCCGGTAGACATATGATGTCCACCTCTTTCTCTGCGGCTTTCTTCGCAAGCTTTATCGCGTAAAAGATTGTATCCTCGACCGATGTCTCAATTGGTTTGACCTGCACGGCTGCGGCTTGGATAGTCTTCTTCGCCACTAAAGGAACAGTCCCAAGTCAGTCTCTCATTCTCTTGACGGCAAGGTCGACTAGCTGCCGCGCAACCTCCCGCTTCACAGCTAGAGGAATATGCACCACTTTCTTTCGCCCATCTACAACATAGAGTTCGTTCGTATCCGCTTGGAACCCTACGCCTTCGAGGCCAACATCGTTTGCAGCCACGAGGTCAGCGTTCTTCTCATGTATTATCTTGAAGGCTTCATCAATCAGCTCTTCATTGGACACTTTGTGTTCCGTTTTGAACGCTACGAGGAATGTCTTCGGGCTCGCTCTTCGGATCTCCTCCAATATCTTGGGAGTCGCGCGAAGTTCGAGGTTTATTTGCGGTTTCTCGCGGGTCTTGATCTTCTTCGGAGCGACCGTTACGGGTCTGTAATCGGTTGGAGCTCCTGCAGCGAAAACTAGATCGGGCGCAGTCCCCTTGAGTTCGCCGAGAACGGCTTCCAGAAGCTCACTGGTGCTTTCAACTCTGATCGTCTTAATGTTGGAGGGCGGATTTACCGTCCCGGGACCCAGAATCAACGTCGTTTCCGCGCCACGAGAAGCAACCTCCTCCGCGATGGCCACGCCCATCTTCCCAGAACTCCGATTAGTTACGACGCGGATGGGATCGATGTGTTCAATTGTTGGACCTGCGGTCACTAAAACTTGTCGACCCTCCAAATCCCTACTTTGATGACCGGACAAGCGCGCGATAACCAAACGAACTATCTTCTCGGTCGACGCAATCTTTGCCTTTCCTTCCAAGACCTCTGGCTCGATGAATTCCACTCCAATCTTCTTGAGCCTTGAGATGTTCTCTTGGACGATGGGATGGTCGTACAAGGGCTCGTGCATCGCAGGCGCAATCATCACCGGAATTCGTGAGCCTATGGCTGTCGCGGCAACCGTGGTGACAGGAGTGTCGTCGATTCCGGAGGCCAATTTTCCTATCGTATTCGCGGTAGCAGGCGCAACCAGAACTAAGTCTGCGTGGCCCTCGCTTTTCCCACCGAGAGCAATGTGTTCCAACTTGCCTGTGAGATGGGTGACTACAGGGTTTCCCGTTGCCCATTCGATAAGATCCGCGCCAATCATCTTCTCGGTCGAGGGAGAAATGACCGCGTAGACATCCGCTCCGTAGCGCATAAGCTCGCGAGCAATCTCCGGCGCCTTGAACGAAGCAACACTACTAGTCACGAGGAGTGCGATCTTCTTACCAGCCAGTTCTCGACCCTTGGAGGAGATGATGTCCTTGGACGGATGGCTCATGGTTCGATGTGTCGCCTATCTCTTCAATTTCCCTGTTTCGTAAGCCGAATCTAATAGTTCGATTATTTCGTTGAGAGTGTACTTGCCGGCACTGGCTGGTATTCTGCGCAGAATGTCAGGCAGTGCGGGTAGCATAGGTCGAATGAATGCCGGGATCTTCTCGTACATCGACTGGACCCCAGCTACTATCTCATCTGCATCCTTTCCTTGGATGCTGGTCCCCTTCGGTTTTGCCCTGGTCTTGGCACTCAATATCGTCACAGCCTGACTGCCGCTCATAGCCTTACCATATAATGGGTTCTCGCTAGAATGAAGTTGTCCATTCGGGCCGTTTGAGCTAGGTCTCCATCCTGTACGAACGTCTCTAAAGATTCCGTGGAAGTTCAGCAAGTCTCTCAGTCAGGGAAACAGTGGAGCAGGCGATTCTCCAAAGCCCGGGAGACCGGTCTGTATCGCAGAACTATGAATCAGAGTCCATTGATGCCATTTCCTCCAGAGCCGACGCGAGAAGAGGACGAAGAATAGATCAGCGACAACTATCAGCACGTTGCCAATCCCAATGCTTGCTATGAAACCAAAGACGACAATTGGGAAGAGTAGGCCAATGCTAAACCCTACTTTCTGCTCTTGGTTGTTTGCTGATCCCATCGATTTGAAGGCTCGGGTCAGTATGAGGATTGCGAAGATTATGTCGAGTATCATGGGGATTATTGGAGGAATGCTTGCTCCTGCAGCAATGCCTCCAGTCAGCAAGGTCGCCGGAAACAATAATGCGCCTACTACCGCGAACTTTCGGGGACCCCAAGCAGGCTGAGACGGTTTAACCTTCAGGAAATTTCCCGGAAGTTTTCGGGCCGTGATTATTAGCATTGCTATGACGAGCCCGCAGAAAAGCAACAATCCCGCACCGGCAGTATAATTCGGATAGATAACAGACTCCAGAACGAATAGGGCAAAGCAGTCGATTGTAAGACCGAAAATGCCGAACGTTAATCCTGCCCCAGAGACTAGGCTCTTCGATTTTAATTCTGGGAAGACTAGGCCGAAAAGGAAGATTGGAAGGCCGATACTGTAGACGGAATGGAATATCAGAAGCCCTACAGTCCAGACCCAGTTTACGCCTAGCCAGTGACCGTAGAAGCCGAGATTGCCGACCGGTTGCGCTAAAGGATTGAACAGGGTCCACAGTGCTATTCCTTCCTCGACGATTCCATAAGCGACTCCAAGGAGGAAGACCGAAGCCCAGCCTTTTTTCCAACGGATCATTGCTTCTCGTATCAATATGACACCCGAGCCGTAGAGTCCAAGATTTGCCGCTAGTAATCCGAAGAAGATTAGAGGGCTAATCACCAGCAACGTAAGCTGACTGGAGGCCGAGAGATACTCAGGAATACCGGGCGTTAAGAGAAGCAGGAATAGTAATGGATGAGACTTGAGAAACCGGACTAGTCTGGAAACCAGACTCGTGGACTGCGGACTCGGACTCATTGAAGGGGGCAACGACAAAGACTTGGACCTCACAGAGGCGACAACAAGTCTGGGGCATTCTCAGAATTCAACATACTGTTCCCAGCGCTGGAAAGCGCCTTGAACAAGAAAAATGTCGACTGGCCCCAGCAGCTATTCATCAAGCGCGGAAACCTATTCCTAAAGCTATTGGAGAATAGGACTGACTCGACGAAGCTCGAAGTCGATGGACTTGTCCGAATCTTTTGAAGAGTTCAATGTCCCAAAGCATGTTAGGATCCTTGACGTTTCTTGTGGAATTGGCCGCCACTCGATCCCACTAGCTGAAAGAGGGTATGATGTTCTCGGTCTGGACCTTTCTCCTCTCTTCATTGCCAAGGCGAATGCGATATCGAAAGCGAGAAAGGTCAGCTCCCGAGCAAAGTTTCGTGTTGCAGATGCGAGAGAGATCGCGAGCGTCCTCCATCGTGAGGATTTTTTCAATGTGATTCTGAACCTCTGGAGTTCACACGGATACTATGGCAAAGAAGAAGATGTTCGAATGTTCACCGCTCTCAGGAATCGAGCAACACGAAACGGTTTGCTAGTGGACGACACGGTGAACCGAGACTATCTCGTCACGAACCCGCAAGCAAAAACGGTCGACACTGTTGAAGACCTGGAACTCCATGAACGTAGAAAGTTCGACCCAGAGACCTCTTGGAATGAGAGCAACTGGTCTTTCTACGTGAGAAGTGGACCAGACCTCGAACTAAAGGCAAAGCTGAGAATCCACCAGTTGTCTACTCGGTGCATGAGCTGAGAGCTTTGCTTGCAAGCGCGGGGTGGCGATACGTTAAGAGCTATGGCGAATTCGACCTCGCGCCTTTCAGGCGCGACTCCAAACGGATAATCGCCTGCTGTCGAGCCTGACAGCACTGGGTCTTGGCTTCCTGAGGCTCCGAGTTCACAGTCCGTGTTTCTCTAGGGGTTCTGCAAGGAGTTCCTGGAATCGTCTATGTTTCGCTCTCCCTCCAAATTCGTCCCTTATGAGACGGAGGGTTTCTTTGCAGAGTCTCGATGCTGATCGGTAAACCTTCGAGGTATCTGACGTCCCTCGTATTCCCAGAGCTAAGGGATAGTCAGTTCTTAGGTGTCGGGGTCTCCTATCAGCCTTCAGTACCTGATGCCAAACGTAGTTCTCGCTGATAATCGAAATGTCATTCAACACGATGAGGGCCCTTTCTACACACTGCGCAATGATTCGAGCCGAGTGTCTTGTCATGTAATCGTCTTGTTTGCGCCAACCGTTCCTCATCTTGCCCGAATACTCGATCAAGTAATAATATGTGTCCCAGAGAGATTTTTCTAGTACCTTGTGCGGAGGCTTCGCTCTTCTCCAGCCTAGCAAAATCCTTCGAATGATGCCTTCGGGGTCGTAGAGGACATTGGTTGCTCGTGCGCTGCCACGAGCCCAAAAGAAAGCCTTCGGATCAGTGAACTCCTTCTCCAACTCAGCAGTCTTGAGAAATCCTACTCCAACGTGGATGTCTCCGTCGAAGTATGAGAAGTCTGACGGTTTCTTTCCACGATTCAGCACGGCTAACATGTCAATATCGCTGAAGGGTCCCGGCTCTCCCCTGGCGACGCTTCCATGAACTAGAACGCCGACCACGCTCGGGTATTCTCGCCTCACAAATGAGGCAGCACGTTTTGCCGTCTCGTCAAAAAGTCTCTTCAGCTCATTTCGTGTTAGGCTTTCCAGCGCGGTCAAGATTCCTTTCACTTGAAGAGAGATGCTAGGGTTGTCGCCACCTAGCCACTCGCGAGGTTACTGCTAGGGCGATTGCCAGTGAGAGTATGATCAGGATCCAGCCTGTCAGGGGAGACCAGTAGGGTAGGGTCGGAGTGCCGCCCATGGCGTCCCGTATGAGAAGGGCGGCGTTTGTTGTTGGAATTGCATAAGTGACTATCAGAATGTTGCGTGGGAGAATCTCGGCCGGGTAGAAGACAGGCGGTAGAATTCCGACGAGGACGCTCAGGAGGAGTCCCGACTGCCACCCGTTTCGCAGATTTGAAGTGAAGGTTGAGACGAGGTAGCCGATCGCTGATGAGAAGAGCCAGACTCCCACGAGCGACAACAGTACGAGGGGGAGAGTGAATAGAGGAAGTCCGATGTACACTAGTAGTGGTAATAGCACTACTAGTGCTGGGGACGCGAAGAATAGTCCCGCGAATGCAATACCTAGCAGGTAGCCAAGCTGGTTGACCGGGCTCGCGACGAAAAAGTCCTGAAGCTTCGTCTCCAGTCGATACCATGTTGCGTCTCCTGCTAGTCCCGTTCCCACAGTTGACAGGACCAGTAGGAGTGAGCCGATTACTCCTAGCGGGAAGGATCGACCGCCCGTTGTGACTGTTATGATGAATAGTAGGCTGAACGGAGTTGCGAATAGCCAGACTAGGCTGAGCAGGTTCCTTCGGAGCCAAGTTATCGATAGCATGTAGCCTATGATTACCGCGGCGCGGAACTGTTTTGCACTGTTCACTCCTCAACCCTCCCGACGAGGTCTACGAACAGGTCTTCCAACGACACTCTGGCCAGAGCCACATCCGAGCCTCGTCTTACTGCTTCGTCCGCAAGTTCCTTGCCTCTCCGATCATCAGTCAAAACCCTGAATCTCTCAGCTAGCTTGACCACTCGACCATAGCTTTTCAATTCCTCGGGTGAGAAGCTTGAGCCTACGATGTCGACGCGGACCCGTTCCTTCACGTTCCGGAGAAGCTCCGCCGGGCTCCCTGACACGACCAACCGTCCACGATCAATTATCGCAACATTATTCGACAATATCTCGGCCTCGTCAATATAATGGGTCGTCAGCAGTATGCTTCGTCCCTCCTTCTGAATTTCGTTGAGAACGCCCCATATTCTGCGACGGCTAACCGCGTCAAGTCCCAACGTAGGCTCGTCAAGAAAGATGAAGTCTGCATCCGTGGCCACAGCCATCGCGACACGAACCCGCTGTCGGAGTCCTCCGGATAATGAGTCGGCCGGCTGGTTCCGATATTCTAACAGCTCCAACTGCGCTATTGTCTTCTCTGCTCGCTGGCGAGCCTCGTTGCGAGATAACCCTCGGGCTATGAGTGTGAGGTAGACGTGGTCCCATGGGGTTAGAGGTCCTATCGTGCTGCCTTCTTGAGGTACGACCGCGATCTTACTCCTGATCTCTAATGGCTCATCTCTGACATCATGTCCCAGAACTGAAATTCTGCCCTTAGTGGGCATTAGCTGTGTTGCGGCGATTCTCAGAAAGGTGGTCTTGCCCGCGCCGTTGCGGCCGAGGAGGGTGAAGATCTCGCCGCGACCAATTGTTAATGTGATGTCCGAGAGGGCTTGTGTCTTAGAACGGTGGTAGATCTTTGATAAGGAGACGGCTTCTATCGCGTTCAACGTTATGACCTTCCATCTGATCCACCGCTACTGCGGACCCTACTGCCCTCGCTTGAAAGCGACAACCAGTCTGGATTTCAGCTTTTGCCCATGGCCCTGACCTCGGTCCCTTGGGTTGAAGTGCGAGAAACCTGCACCAAGTTCGCTGATTTTTCTTTAATAGACACAGTGGCTTTCGACGCTCTGTGGATCGTAGTGGAAACTGGCTATGCTGAAGTAGACGGTGGAAGATTGTACTATGAGACGAGCGGAAAGGGTCCCGTCCTGGTCTTGATACATGCTGGATTCCTGGACAGCCGAATGTGGGACACGCAGTTCGAGCTGTTTTCAGAGAACTACCGGGTCATCCGGTATGATGTTCGTGGTTTCGGCAGGTCTGATATCGCGCGGACGAAATTTTCTGATTTCAAAGACCTCCGCGGAATCCTAGATCACCTGAGAGTGAAAACAGCCTCTCTTATCGGTGTGTCGAACGGGGGGAGGATAGCCTCGGACTTTGCCGTCGAATACCCGTCAATGGTAGACCATCTAGTACTGGTTTCTCCAGGAATGAGCGGCTACAAGTCCTCCGGTCCGGAAGAGGAGAAGCTGTGGGAAGAGTTTGACAAGCAGATGAAACCTCAGGAAGACGCGGACAGAGAGGGTAGGGCAGCAGATGCGGTAGAAATGGACGTAAACGCATGGGCGTCCGCTCAGACACCAGCGGATCGAGAACGCATTACGAAGATCGCAATGGACAACTTCCATGTCCATGTTGATAATCCATGGAAGCTCCAAGTTCCTCCCGAGCCACGAACCTGGCAGCGCCTATCCCAGATTCGCATCCCAACACTCCTCATAATCGGGGATAGAGATGTCCCGGCGCAGATACTTATGGTCGACAACATTCACACTCACATTCCCGGCTCCAAGAAAGTGTTGATTCAGGGAGCGGATCATATCGTTAACATGTCGAAGCCCAACGAGTTCAACCGAACTCTTCTCGAATTTTTGAAACAGCAAACCCAAGAGATACAAGCATAGGATTAGACGCGGATCAACAATCCGAAACATTATTCCCAGCCGTTCCACTAATTCTGAGAGCGAACAGACTCTTGGATGCCAGTAACATCGATATGACCGGCAGAGTATGCCTGATTACGGGAGGCAATTCTGGAATAGGCAAAGCAACGGCTATGGGTCTAGCCAAACTGAACGCTTCCGTCGTGATAGTCTCTAGGGACAAAGACAAGGGCGAAGCGACGCTCATTGAGATGAGAGCCAAGAGTGGCAATCGAAACGTTGACGCGATGACAGCGGACCTATCGTCCCAAGACTCCGTCCGCGAACTAGCGCATGACTTCACGGGTAGATACAAGAAGCTCAACGTACTAATCAACAACGCCGGCATCTTCTTGCCAAGGCGAGTCCAGACTGTCGACGGACTCGAGGCAACATTTGCCACAAACCACCTAGGACACTTTCTATTGACCAATCTACTCTTGGACCTGTTGAAGGCCAGCGCCCCGTCCCGAATCATCAACCTAACATCTTCAGCCCACTACGGAACCGAGATGGACTTCGAGGATCTACAGGGCGAGAAAAAATACAGCGGATATCACGCCTACAGCCAGTCAAAACTGGCCAACGTTCTCTTCACGTATCAGCTGGCAAAACAGTTGGAGGGTACAGGGGTCACAGTCAACAGTCTCCACCCTGGGGTTGTCAGAACCGGCTTTGGAAAAGACCAGGGCGGCCTCATGTCGATTCTCGTCACGGTAGGCCGTCCTTTCATGATTAGTCCAGATAGGGCTGCTAGAGCTGCAATTTATCTCGCAACGTCGCAGGAATTGGAAGGCGTTTCTGGAAAATTCTTCTCAAGACGGAAAGAAAAGAAATCATCCAAAGAATCCTACGACGAGGCTTCCGCTGAGAGACTATGGAAGATAAGCGAAGAACTCACAAGACCGAACTCCTAAATCGGCCGTCACCCAGAGCAGAGAGTCACCGGTCAACAAATACGCAACTTCCGTAGATGGATAAAGGGTCGAAGAATGGAAGACGAGTCTTCCACATACAAGAGCTTGAGGGCCTGGATATTACAATTGCCCGGAGTAAAAGAGGCACCTCATAGAGTCGGAGGGATCGAATTCCAAGTAGGTGGCGTGGAATTCATGCACTCGCACGGACCCACATCGCTGGACATTCGACTCTCGAAGGAGGACCAGGCTTCAGCATTGAAGACCGGACTGGCTTCTCCCCACCGAGCACTGGTGCACAGCCAAGCTGGATGGGTTACCTTCCAAATTGAGAACTTGCAAGATCTGGTGAACGCAAGAAGTGTAATACAGCTAGCCTACGAAAACGCAAAGAAGAATGCGGGTTGACTATGAATCGACAGCCGTTCCTCCGACCTATACGCCACCTCGTCCGCCGCCGGCCGGAAAACCGCTTACCAACCGCCAGAAGCTTACGTTAGCAGCTACTCTTCTAGTTATCATCTTGATCGTCCTATTGCTAGGATTATTGTTACAACATCGTCTCTAGCCCTCATCTTGGTCCCGAGAGATGGGATCTTTTCAAAAAATGAACTGTCCAAAAACCCGGTTCCGCTTAGGCGTTTTCTTAGATAACGGGAATGAAGACTTCGTATTCTGGAAATGATGTTGGAGATGGGCTCGTAGCAAATGTCAGCTCCAAAGCCTAGCCGTAAGAGGCTCTGGATTATTCTAGGGGTCGTAGGCATCATCGTCATTGCCGTCGCTTCAGTTGTTGCCATCAACCTCCTATCCCCCAAGGCCCCGGCCCCGCCCAGCGGGCCAAACGTGACGATATGGAACGGAAGCTTCTGTTCGGACAGTGGAAGCTGCGGGTACAGTCCGACAGTCAAGAATGTCGCCGTAGGGACCACGGTCACTTGGACAAATACTGGAATAACACATACCGTGACGGCCTGCGATTCGGCTCATTACAGTTCAGGTGGTTGCCCGGCGCGGGATGCTGCGGGTCTCGACGGCTTCGATTCAGGCTCAATGGCCAATGGGCAGACTTTCTCGCATACTTTCACGGCTGCCGGAACTTACTACTACTATTGCACGCTGCACCTCTGGATGCGCGGAGAGATAGTAGTTCAGTGAACCGGGAGCAAGCCGTTTCCCTAAATTAGATGAGACTATTTTTTCCGCGCCTCAGCAGCTTCCGCGATTTTCTCTAATGCTTCCCGGGTGCCTTCTTCAAGCCGCGCTCTTACAAACCCCTGAGCAAAGACTGGAATCTCGGAAAATTGGATATCCCACGAGACCTCAATCCGGGTTTTTCTCGCCCCCAACTTGGACAGCTTGATGGCTCTTGACCCTCTCAAAGGCCCTGTGACTAGGGTCATTTGAACCGACTCCTTTGGGTTCAGGATGATTCTCTGTGTCCCTTTTCTTCCCATGAATCCAACCACGACCTCCCGTTCTGTCAGATTTCCATCCTTTCGGATATTACGAATTGAAGATAGTCCACTCCAATATTCAGGATCCCTGTCTACATCCGATACTATCTCCCAGATCTGGTCAAGTGAGGCATCTACGTCGCGGGCTTCGTCGATCGATGTCACAAGACGTTACCACCCATCCAAGCACGATCTTGATACATCGTCAAGGGCACTGGCGAGCACATGCGAACAAAGACTCACTGCTGGTTCCTAAGCCAGACGCGAAGACCATTAGGGTTTTTGGACAGTTTATACGAAGGAGCGCACCCGCTCGAAGAGAAGCAGTTTGTCAGGCCGGGACAAGGCCTACTCGGACCTCATGAGAGAACTATGGGGTTCACCGGACGTTTGGAACACAAGAAAGTCCTATGTTGAAATTGCCGCGAAACTTGGCGTGGACGAAGAGACTGTCAGGAATAGAGTTAGACATCTGAGAGATAGCGGATTCCTACTTGGCTATCGCGTCGTTCCGAACCCTGCTCTACTCGGACGCACATTTGCTTCGCTTCGCATAGAGTTCAGAGACAGAGAGTCCAAGCAAGCTGCAATCCCACTCCTCGCTAAGGTCGAGGGGGTCATCAACATTGGAAGCACCTATGACAAGAGCGTACTCGTCACGATTCTCGCCGTCCAAGAACAGGATTTCTCCAAGCTCATAACGGGCCTGGGAGTTGAGGGCGAAGTTTCATGGGTTCCTGGACTGGGTCTTAGGACTACGAACTTTCGCATGACCGGAGTCGACTGGGAAATAGTCGGCCTCCTATTGAGGGACGCTGAAAGGAGGCTGGACGAGGTGGGCAAGCAGCTCAAGGTCTCGACCAGGACCGTGAAACGGAGGCTCAGCATGATGATGAAGGAGTCTGCAATCTTCATCATGCCGATGGTCGATTTGAGGAAAACTGAGGGCATATCCTATCAACTGAGAGTGCAGAGTGAGCGGGGCAAGAAGTCGGAAGTGGAGAAATCTGTCGTCGCGAAAATAGGCAACGTAGTCTTCAGAGCCTCCGACTCGCAAGACGGCTCGGTCTTCGGATTTACCGGGGCTAACGTTGCCGAGGGAAACGATCTTCTCGAATGGGTCAAACAGCAACCGGGCGTGATATCTGCCAGTATGACCATTGCCGAGAGGGTTGTGCAGGTCTTCGACTGGATCGAAAGTGAAGTCGATATGCGCGTGAGGACGATATCGATTAACGCGCCTCGCTCTGAGAGGAATATGCTGGAGACAATAGAAGTACAGCAGTGGAGAGGTTAGGCTTGCGGCCCAACACTCGGAACTGACTGCTCTCTAGAGCGGTAGTCCAGTCTCATTGACATGAAAGTTCCCGCAATCACCATACCGTAAATGCCCATAGCAACCAGCAGATGAACCCATGCGATCACCAGATTGCCAGTGCTCAAAGTAGTGAATCCGAGAATAATCTGCACTATGATCAATAAGACTAATCCAACGGAGAGACCCTGTAGCGGCCTGAAGGGCGGTTTCAGAGTCTGAGCCACAACCAGTGTAACTATCGCAAAGGCGAGGACTGCAAATCCAACGATGATATGCGGTAAAGGCGTAATGAAGCTGAATGTTAACAGTCCGCCAAGCGCGATCTGCAGAAATACAATGATGGAAGTTACTCG